>OLSD01000023.1_pt1 | contig 159326 bp, 134 predicted proteins | sample 1672211 | NCBI WGS metagenome assembly OLSD01 (sample SAMEA3136659, study PRJEB25190) | human gut metagenome | reverse complement strand
CCTACATCGTTCCGGTTTGTATGGTCATTATTCTGCTCTCTTCGTTCCTCTTAGACCTTTAATTTGAATCCCATCATTTCGCTGCCGGATGGAGGTTGTCTGCTCCCGTCCGGCAGCATTTTTGCAAATTTTGCCGATTATCGACCTGCTGTCACTCTGGAACACTCCCAGCAAGAAAGCTGTACTGCGTGATGATTCCCTACATCGTTCCGGTTTGTATGGTCATTATTCTGCTCTCTTCGTTCCTCTTAGACCTTTAATTTGAATCCCATCATTTCGCTGCCGGATGGAGGTTGTCTGCTCCCGTCCGGCAGCATTTTTGCAAATTTTGCAGTTTTTTTGGTTTTCGTATTGTTTTTTTAGAGAGATTGTGCTATAATAAAAAAGATCGTTTGTGCCTTGTGCTGGTACAAACAGAAACAGAAAGGAATGTCAAAAATGCCTATCACAGAACTACTGCGGCAAAATGCAGAACGCTATCCAGATGATACCAGTCTGGTTGAAATTACACCGCCGCCCACCGTCCATGGTCGGTTGACGTGGAAAGAATACGCCCTGATTGAATCCGGTACGGGTCAGAATGTCCGGCGGGAAATCACTTGGAAAGATTTCAACTGCCAGGCAAACCGGTTCGCAAACTTCCTCTTGTCCAGAGGCATCCGCAAGGGCGAAAAAGTTGCCATCCTGCTGATGAACTGCTTGGAATGGCTGCCGATTTATTTCGGCATCTTAAAAGCAGGAGCGATTGCCGTTCCGCTGAACTACCGCTATACTGCCGAAGAAATCCGGTACTGTCTGAACTTAGCAGAAGCGGATTTCTTAGTATTTGGCCCTGAATTTACCGGACGGGTGGAGGAAATCTGCGATTGTATGCCTCGTGTTCGGAGCATGCTGTATGTCGGAAAAGACTGCCCGACCTTTGCAGAAAGCTATGACCGTCTGACACAGTTCTGCACCTCCAAAAATCCGGATGTGCCGCTGACAGAAGACGATGATGCTGCCATCTATTTCTCTTCCGGTACGACTGGCTTCCCAAAAGCCATCTTACATACACACAGAAGCCTGAGCCACGCTGCACAGGTCGAACAGCACCATCACGGTCAGACAAAGGACGATGTATTCCTCTGCATTCCGCCACTCTATCATACAGGGGCAAAAATGCACTGGTTTGGTTCGCTGCTGACGGGCGGAAAAGCAGTCCTGCTCCGTGGGGTCAAGCCGGAATGGATTCTGAAAGCCGTTTCCGAAGAACAATGCACCATCGTCTGGCTGCTCGTGCCGTGGGCACAGGATTTGCTGGATGCGTTAGACCGGAAAGATTTGAATCTAGACGACTACAACCTCGACCAGTGGCGGTTGATGCACATCGGTGCACAGCCTGTTCCGCCGTCTTTGGTCAAACGCTGGAAGGCTTATTTCCCACACCATGCTTATGATACCAACTATGGTCTGAGCGAATCCATTGGTCCAGGCTGCGTACACCTCGGTGTCGAAAATCCGCACAAGGTCGGTGCAATCGGAAAGGCTGGCTATGGCTGGGAAGTCAAGATTGTTGACCCGAACCACAACACCGTTCCGCAGGGCGAAGTCGGCGAACTGGCTGTAAAAGGTCCAGGCGTGATGAAGTGCTACTATCGGGATGAAAAGGCAACCGAAGAAGTTTTACAGGATGGTTGGCTGTTCACCGGCGATATGGCACAGGAAGACGAAGACGGCTTTATCTATCTCGTTGACCGCAAGAAAGATGTCATCATCACCGGCGGCGAAAATATTTATCCGGTACAGATTGAAGATTTCCTCCGCCAGCACAATGCAATCAAAGACGTTGCTGTCATTGGTCTGCCAGATGCCCGTTTGGGCGAAATCACGGCTGCCATCGTAGAAGTGAAGCCGGAAGCAACACTCACCGAAGAAGAATTGCAGACGTTCTGCATGGCACTGCCACGGTATAAGCGGCCAAGAAAAATCATCTTTGCCGATGTTCCAAGAAACCCCACCGGAAAGATTGAAAAACCAAAGCTGCGGAAGCGGTACTGTGTTGAAAATCTGGTTGCAAAAGAATCCGGTGTCACCGAACACGAAACCCCATGAAAGGATGAACAAATATGAAAAAATTACTACTCGGCAATGCTGCTGTAGCAAGAGGTGCTTATGAAGCAGGCGTTCGGGTTGTTTCCTCTTATCCGGGAACGCCAAGCACAGAAATTACAGAACAGATTGTCCCATACAAGGAAATTTATGCGGAATGGGCACCAAACGAAAAGGTTGCTGCGGAAGTTGCCATTGGTGCATCCATCGGCGGTGCTCGTGCGATGTCCTGCATGAAGCACGTTGGCTTGAATGTCATGGCTGACCCGGTATTCACCGTAAGTTACAGCGGTGTCAACGGCGGTCTGGTTTTCTGCGTTGCAGATGACCCAGGTATGCATTCTTCTCAAAACGAACAGGATTCCCGGCACTATGCAGAAGCTGCCAAGATTCCAATGCTCGAACCGTCCGATTCCGCAGAATGCAAGAACTTCACCAAGCTTGCATATACCATCAGCGAAACATTCGATGCTCCGGCATTCCTCCGGCTGTCCACCCGTGTTTCTCACTCCCAGAGCTTAGTAGAACTGGAAGAACCGGAAGAAGTTGCTCTGAAACCATATGAAAAGGATGCTGCCAAGTATGTCATGATGCCGGCAAATGCCATCAAGCGGCACGTGGTTGTAGAAGAACGGATGCGGAAACTGGCAGAATATGCAGAAACCTGTCCGATTAACCGGGTAGAATCCAAGGGCAACAAAATCGGTGTCATCTCCGCTGGTATCGCTTATCTGTACGCCAAGGAAGCCCTCGGCGACCAGGTAGACTACTGCAAACTGGGTATGATTTACCCGATGCCGAAGCAAATGCTGCTGAACTTTGCTGCACAGCATGAAACCGTCTATGTTATCGAAGAACTCGACCCGTTCATCGAAACCTACTGCCGCAGCCTTGGCATTTCTGTTATCGGCAAGGAAGCTTTCTCCCTGCTGGGCGAATATACCCCGCATCAGATTCGCAAGGTGGTTCTGGGCGAAGAAGAGCCAGCTTATCAAGTGCCGGGTGAACCGATTCCTGTTCGTCCGCCAGTGATGTGTGCAGGCTGTCCGCACAGAGGTGTGTTCTATGTTCTGCACAAGCTGAAGTTGCAGGTTTCCGGCGACATCGGCTGTTATACATTGGGGGCAGTTGCTCCGCTGAACAGCATGGATACCACCATTTGTATGGGTGCATCTGTTGGTGTTGCAATGGGTATGGCAAAGGCAAGAGGCAATGACTTTGCAAAGAAAACCGTTTCGGTCATCGGCGACTCTACCTTTATTCACTCCGGTATCACGGGCTTGATTGATGTGGTTTATAACAAGGGCATCAATACGATTATCATTCTGGACAACTCCATCACAGGCATGACCGGACATCAGGACAACCCAACCACGGGTTACACCATCCGGAAGGAAGTCACCAAGCAAGTGAATCTGGTAACGCTCTGTAAGTCCGTTGGTGTCGAACGAATTGCCATTGTTGACCCGTTCGATGTCAAGCAGATGGAAGCCGTTGTGAAGCAGGAAATCGCTGCGGAAGAACCGTCTGTCATCATTGCACAGCGTCCGTGTGCCCTGCTGAAAACCGTAAAATATACAGGCTGCTGCGAAATCAGCACAGACTGCAAAAAGTGTAAACTCTGCATGAAGTTGGGCTGTCCAGCAATTTCCTTTGATGGCACAAGACCAACCATCAACCCGACCCAGTGCAACGGCTGCGGACTCTGCCTGAACGTATGTCCGTTTGGCTGCATTCACAAGAAAGAGGAGGCATAAACCATGACAAAACAAATTATGATTGTTGGTGTCGGCGGACAGGGAACGCTGCTTGCCAGCCGAATCTTGGGCAACGCTGTCACAGATGCCGGTTATGATGTCAAAGTTTCTGAAGTACACGGTATGAGCCAGCGGGGCGGCAGCGTTGTAACCTATGTGAAATATGGCGATGCTGTTTATTCCCCAATCGTTGACCGTGGCACGGCTGATTTGATTTTAGCGTTTGAACCGCTCGAAGCTTATCGTGCTCTTCCTTACCTGAAACAGGGCGGAAAGATGATTGCCAACACCCAGCAGATTGACCCGATGCCTGTCATTATTGGTGCAATGGCGTATCCAGAAAATATTTGCGAAAAGCTGGATGCGGTTTGCGATTTGACGGCTGTCGATGCGTTACAGCTTGCGGTACAGGCTGGCAGCCAGAAATGCGTCAATGTTGTTTTGATTGGCGTGATGGCAAAGTCCACCGAAATCCCGTATGAAAAGTGGCTCGAAACCATTCGGAACACCGTTCCGGCAAAATTCTTAGACATGAACTTGAAAGCGTTTGAATTGGGCTATCAGGCTGCCAAGTAATTCGCTTTCTCAAACAATACTTCTCAAAAAGCCAGTCTGTTCCTCTAGAACGACTGGCTTTTTTCAACCAACAGGAGGTGTTTTCTATGAATCCAGAAAGTTTCTCTTCTCTGCCAGAAGGGCAATGGCTGCTTCAGCAGGTGCAAACAGCTTTCCCGAACTGCTCCGCTGACAAACAGCTGGACGGCGTTGCCATTCTCTGCACCATCCGGCAAACCATCGGACATCCACCGCTCTTTCGGGAGTGTATCTCGTTCTTTCAGCAGCACCCACAGCATCCGTGGGAACGCTGGATGCTACCGTTTCTCTGTATGAATGTATCCGAATGGCAGACGTTCTGGGCAGCTGTGGAAGCCGTTTTATCCGCCTCGGCTTGCACAGAATCTACAAAATCCTGCTCAAAAAATTAGAAAAGTTGCTAAAAAAGAGAATGCATCTTGCATTTTTTTGTGAAAAGTGGTATGATGAAACTATCTGATTTTAGAACGGAAAAAGGAGGCATTCTCTATGAAAAAAAGCACCATTCTCGGAACTGCACTGCTCAGTGCTGCAACCGTTGCCGCCGGAATTGGCATGATTGCTCTTCCGCACGCCTATGCATCGTGGGAATGGCGTGGCTATCGGGGCGACCTGAACCATGACGGCGTTGTTTCGATGGTTGACATTGTAAAAATGCAGCGGTATTTGCTCCGGTTGGATGCTTTGCAGGGGGAAGACATCCTACAGCGTGCTGACCTCAACCAAGACCACGTTGTCAATGTAGCAGACTTGATGATGCTGAAACACTGCGTCCTCTACGAAGATTTTCTCGAAATCTGGGAGGAAATCGCCGATACGACTACCGTTACCAGCGACACCACTGCCCCTGTTACCACTACCACAGAAACCACAACCACCACCACAGATGCGGAAGATGCTACATTCTTAACACCATCCATTCAAGCAGTCAAAGCTTCCCTGCCCTCGCAGGGCGATGCCAAGCTGGTAATTTTCTATGTGGATTTTCCGGACTGCAAATATACCACAGACCTTTCTGCGGAACAGATTCAGGAAATCGCATTCGGGGAAGCAGATACCAGCGACAGCAATTACCCATTCGACAGTATGCGTGCATTCTATGAACGCTCTTCCAAGGGGACAATGCACCTTGATGGACAAGTATTCCGCTATACCACAAAAGAAAACCGTTCCGCCTACGATACGGACAAAGACAAGCTTGCACGGGAATGCTACGATGCCTTTAACGATAGCGTGGATTTCAGCCAGTTTGACGGCAACAACGATGGTGTGATTGATGCAACGCTGTTTTCTGTTCCAACTGCTGCCGGGGATGACAACTGGTGGCCGTGTGCTGGGCCAATCGGTGATTCCGCTTATACGGTCGATGACGTTACCATTGGGCATATCATCACCGGAAACGCTCAGATTGAAAGTGAAACCAATTACAACAACTTCAACAGCAGTTATCTCCACGAGATGGGGCACTGCATGGGCTTGCCGGATTATTACCTCTATAACAGCGATGATTTCGAGGGCATGAAAGGCAATGCTGGAACAGAATTGATGGATGCCGATGCTGCTTCCGATTTTGGCTGTTTCTCTAAGCTGATGCTGGGCTGGTATCAGAAGAATCAAGTTTCTGTCTATGACAGTAGCAAAGGCACACAGACGTTCCAGCTGCAAAACGCTCAGACCAAAAACGGAAACTGCGTGATGATCCCGTATGGAAAGCTGGATGGACGTTATTTCTCTGAATACCTGATGATTGAATACGTCACCGAAGATGATAATAACAGCTACATCAATTCCCACATAAACTACTGGCAGAGTATTGACAGTGGCATTCGGGTTTACCACATTCAGGCAGACTTGCAGGAAGATTATTGGTACGCTTACTTCAAATATCAGAATGGTTCGGAGTATACAAACAATGATGATGACGGTATCCGCCTGATTCGGCTTGCCAACGAGCAGGAGGGCGGCAGCGTTTTCAAAACGGGAGATGTGATTGATGGAACAATTTCCGGTTTTCATTGGTACGATTCCAACGAACAGGAAACGATTGACCCTGGCGTAACCGTGACGGTTGGCGACCTGAAAGATGGTGCTTATACCATTACCATTTCTAACAAGTAAACGCAAAAACGCTGCTGCACAAAAAATCGTGCAACAGCGTTTTTTGTATGCAATCAGAATCAAAAACTTGCTTACTTCTGCAATTCCTGTTCAATTGCAGCCAGCAAATCTTCATACCGTTCAAATGCCGGAAGTTCCGGATGGTCTTTTTGAATCTGTTCGGTGCTCCGGAAGAGGAAGCCTGCTTTACTTGCCTGAATCATTGCGAGGTCGTTGTAGCTGTCACCGCTGGCAATCGTATCATAGCCAATGGACTGCAATGCCTTTACGGTGGTCAGCTTGGAGTTTTCAACACGCATCTTGAAGCCAGTGATTTCGCCATCTGCTGCAACTTCCAGAGAATTGCAGAAAATGGTCGGCTGTCCCAGCTTTTCCATCAACGGGCCTGCAAACTGTGTGAAGGTGTCGCTGATAATAATCACCTGGCATTCTTTCCGCAGTTTGTCCAAAAATTCCTTTGCACCCGGCAGCGGGTCAATCTTTGCAATGGTTTCCTGAATTTCCTTCAAGCCAAGACCGTGTTCTTTCAGAACGCCGATTCTCCACTTCATCAGCTTATCATAATCTGGTTCATCTCTGGTGGTACGCTTTAATTCCGGGATTCCGCTTTCTTCTGCAAATGCAATCCAAATTTCCGGCACCAATACGCCTTCCAAATCCAAGCAAGTAATATACATTACGAAGCTCCTTTCTATCGTTCCGGCATTTTGGTTTTATGTACACTGACACAATGCCGAAATCTGTTTTCTATTTTACCGCATTTTCGGGAAAAAATCAATGCTTTTTCTAATAATATTATTCTAAATTATAGATTTATTTTCTTTAAAAGCACTCTACGAAACGTAGGTTGCAGAACTGAATCGCTTGTGTTATACTGAAAGCATCCACTCAGAAAGAAGGTTGTTTTTATGGACGCACAAGAAATTGGAACGATGATTCAACGGCTGCGAGAGCAGCAAAACTTAACGCAAAAGGCACTGGCGGAACGCCTTGCAGTCAGTGACAAGACCATTTCCAAATGGGAAACGGGGCGAGGGCTGCCAGATATGTCATTATTTCAGCCGCTGGCAGAGGCATTGCAGGTTTCCGTTTCGGAACTGTTTTCCGGCGTGCAGATTGTCAATCAAAACCGCAGCGGAAACCTGAAAAAGATGGGCTTTTATGTCTGCCCGATTTGCGGAAATGTGCTGTACTCGATGGGCGAAGGTGTTTTCAGCTGCTGCGGCATTTCCCTGCCAAAGTTACAGGCAGAGCCAGCGACAGACACACATACACTCACCATTCAGCAGGTGGAATATGACTATGTAGTTTCCATGAAACACCCGATGGAAAAAACACATTTTCTCTCTTTTTTTGCCTATGTCACCAGTGACCGGATTTCGTTCATCAAGTGTTATCCGGAACAAAATCCAATGGTACGCTTCCCGATGATGGGGCATGGTACGATTTACAGCTACTGCAATCGGCATGGGCTGTTTCAAGTTTCCGTCTGATAAAATTTCATGCAACAAAAAAAGTCCGGCATTTCTGTCGGACTTTTTTCTCTTTATTCAGCGGAAGTAATCGTTCCTCCACCAACTACAATTTCTCCATCATACAGTACCACTGCCTGACCAGCAGTTACGGCACGCTGCGGCTCTGCAAATACAACTTGTACCGTTCCATCTTCCAACGAGGTAACCGTTGCGGCTGCCTCCTTGGCATGGTAACGGGTTCTTGCTGTGACGGAAATCGGCGTTTTGGGTGCACCATCATAGGCAATCCAGTTGAAATCCCGTGCAATCAGTTTCGTAGTATACAGTCCCTCTCGCTCTGAAAGCACAATGGTATTATCTTCCACGCACTTCTTGCAGACATACAGCGGATGCGGTGCAGAAATGCCCAAACCCTTCCGCTGTCCGATGGTATAGCCAATCATACCCTTATGCTCGCCCAGCTTCTTGCCGTTCCGATCTACAAAATCTCCATGCGGATACTGCTTTCCCGTGTACTGTTCAATAAACGCTGCATAATCGCCATCCGGAACAAAGCAAATATCCTGACTGTCATGCTTTTCTGCATTCAGCAAGCCGGATTCTGCTGCCAACTTCCGCACTTTCGCCTTGTCGGTATAGTCCCCCAGCGGAAAAATCGTATGTGCCAGCTGCTCCTGTGTCATGGAATACAACACATAACTTTGGTCTTTCGCCTCGTTCTTCGACTTTTTCAGCAGCCATCTGCCCCGTTCTGCATCGTATGCAATCTGTGCATAGTGTCCGGTTGCAATCGCATCGCAGCCCAACAGGGCAGCTCGCTGGTACAGCTGTTCAAACTTCATATATCGGTTGCAGTCAATACAAGGATTCGGCGTTTCGCCCCGTTCATAGGCAGATACAAAACGGTCAATAACTTCCTTGGCAAAATCTGCCGTAAAATTCATGACGTAATACCGCATACCCAGCCGATATGCAACGCTCTTTGCATCTTCTGCATCGGAAAGCGTACAGCAGGTGTTGCTGCGAACCGCATCATCTGGCAGATTGTACAGCTTCATCGTGACACCGATACAATCATAGCCCTTTTGGCACAAGATCGCAGCTGTTGCAGAACTATCCACACCGCCGCTCATTGCGACCAATACTTTTTTCTGCATCTTAATTTCCCAACCTCAACATTTCTTCAATGCAGACCTTTGCTTTCTGCATGACATCTTCCGGCATCTGAATTTCTTCGCCGTCTACGCCCTGCAAGCAGTGCAAAACATCTGCCAATGTCGTAACTTTCATATTGTGACAGACACAATCTTTCGAGAGCGGATAAAACAGCTTGTCCGGGAACTGCATGCCCAAATGCTGTACAATGCTGTTTTCTGTACCGATGATGAACGATTTCTTGTCACTCTTTGCTGCATAGTTCATAATGCCGGTTGTGCTGCCAACATAGTCCGCCTGTGCGGTGACTGCTGGCTGGCATTCCGGATGTACCAACAGCTCTGCATCCGGATGTGCAGCCCGTGCCTTTTCGACATCCTTGACGGTAATCCGAACGTGGGTCGGGCAACCGCCATGCATCAGCTGAAATTCCTTTTCCGGAATTTGCTTTGCCACATAATCGCCCAGATTGCAGTCCGGAATGAACAGAATCTTTTTGTTTGGAATCTTCCGGATAATATCCACTGCGGAAGAGGACGTGACACAGACATCACACAGTGTTTTTAATGCAGCAGTTGTATTGATATAGGCAACCACACAGTGTTCCGGATAGATTTCTTTCATCTGCTGCAACATTTCCACATCCAGCTGTTCTGCCATCGGGCAGCCAGCTTCTGCTTTTGGCAGATAAACTTGTTTTTCCGGCGACAGAATCTTCACGGTTTCTGCCATAAAACGAACACCGCACATCATCACCCGTTTGCAATTGGTCTGTGCTGCTTTCTGTGCCAATCCGAAAGAATCTCCGACAAAGTCTGCCACTTCCAAAATATCATGGGTCTGGTAGCAATGTGCCAGAATACAACAGTCTTGTTCTTTTTTCCATTTTAGAATTGCTTCCTGCATTTCTTTCGTTGTCATTTTTCCTGTTCCTTTCCGCATAGTAATGGTTGTAATGCGTTCAGCATCTGTTTGGTCAGTTTTTGATGTCCCTCTGCGTCGAGATGTTCGCCATCTGCATCCGAAGGCTCTGCATAATCCGAGGCCGCAAAAAACATACAGTGTTCCCGTTCCGCAATCGCTGCATAGACGGATTTTAATGCATAAGAAATGGGAACGGAATCCGCAGAAAATGCGGGGTCTTTTTCTGCAATATCCGCTGCAAGATGAATAGGGGAAACCAATAAGATTGGAAGCTGTTCATCGAATGCCCGCACCTGTGCAATCAAAGCTTCTATGCCTGCTCCAATGGATTCCGGCGTTGCATGGAACTGCGTTTTGCAGTCGTTTGTCCCCAGCATCAAAATCACCGCATCCAACGGTGCATGGGATTCCAGCAGCATTGGCAGCACCGCAGCACCATTTCGGTTTTCTCGACGAATGCCGTTCAAGTTGGTTGTGCGTCCGCACAGACCCTCTTCCACAACACGCCACCCGTAAGGCTGAATTGCCTGCTGTAATAAGCACGTCCAGCGTGTGGTTTCATCATATCGTTTTTTCGTTTCCGGCTGATAGCCATATGTGTTTGAGTCCCCAAAGCAAAGTATCGTTTTCATATCGAATTCCCCACCTTTTGCCGTTTTCGTTACCTTCTATTATACCATAGATGCGATAGGTTTTCAAGGTATTTCAATTCGTCATTTAACAGAATATTTCCCTGTTTTTTCGATGAAATTCGTAATAGTCGACAAATTTAAAAATCCATGAAATCTCCCGAAAAATCAATAGAAACGGCACACCGCAGAATCACTTTCCACGGTGTGCCGCAATCACTGTTTGATTTTTAAAGCATTATTCGCTGATGAAATGCATGGAAACCGGATAATAGTCGCCCCAAGATTTCGGCAGCAGAACCCCTGCATGCATCAGGGTGTCACCGGTATAGGCTGCTCCGTCCTTTGTCCGGTAAACAGCTTCTGCATCTAAACCTCGCAGCGGAACACAATGCCGCACCATGTTTGCTTCTGTCCGGAAAATCATGCCCTGTACCAGAACTTCTTTCTTGTCCTCAGATACAAACGCCCAGAGTGCATAGGCATCTTCCAGCGGATTGCTCAGGCGGTAATACGTCCCGTTGTGAATCAGCGAACCGTATTCCTTGAACTGCTGAATCTGCTGTGTAACTGCTTCCTTTTCCTCGTCTGACAGCAAATTCAAATCCAACTCATAGCCGAAGCTGCCAGCCATTGCCGTCACGGCACGGGTTTCGATTGGTGTAACTCTGCCAGTCTGATGATTTGGAACAACGGAAACGTGCGAGCCAACCGCAGAAATCGGATAGAAGAACGATGTGCCATACTGAATAATGGTTCGTTCATAAGCGTCTGTGTCATCGCTGCACCAAATCTGCGGGCAGTAGTACAGCATTCCAGCATCAAACCGTCCGCCGCCGCCGCTGCATCCCTCAAACAGAACCTCTGGGAATGCAGAAGTCAGCCGTTCCAGCAACGCATAGACACCCAGCACATACCGATGCGGCAACTCGCCCTGCCGATTTGCTGGCAGCAGAGCGGTATACCAGTCACTGATGCTGCGGTTCATATCCCACTTTACATAGGAAATATCTGCACTGTTCAGAATGTCAGAAATACACTTGTACAAGTAATCCTGCACGTCTGGATTTGATAAATCTAATAACAGCTGATACCGACCACGCATCGGCTTTCTGCCCGGAATCTGAATCGCCCATTCCGGATGTGTCCGATACAAATCGCTGTCTTCAGAAACCATCTCCGGTTCAAACCAAATGCCGAACCGCATACCCAGAGCCTTTACTTTCTGCACCAGTGTACCCAGTCCGCCCTTGAGCTTCTGTTCATTCACGAACCAGTCGCCCAGACCGGAGCAGTCATCATCCCGCTTGCCAAACCAGCCGTCATCCAATACCAGCATATCCACGCCCAGACGAGCAGCTTCTTCGGCAATCTTCAAAATCTTTTCTTCGTTGAAATCGAAATAGGTTGCTTCCCAGTTGTTAATCAGAACCGGACGTTCGATTTTCTGATACTTGCCCCGGCAGACGTGTTCCCGAATGGTTTTCTGGAAGCGATGTGACAGGGTTTCTAAGCCGCTATCACTGTAAGTGAACAACACTTCCGGTGCATCAAAGGTTGCATTTGGCTGGAGTTCCCAGCGGAACAAATCCGGATGCAGCCCCATCACCATTCTTGCTTGCCGCATCTGGTCATATTCAATCTTCGTCTGGAAGCTGCCGCTGTACAAGAACGCTGCTCCGAAACAGCTGCCGTTGGTTTCCGTGCAATCTGGCGTGCAGAGAATGGCAGTCGGGTTCTGATGGTGGCTGGATGTGCCTCTTGTGCTGGAACTTTCCTGAATGCCGTGAATCAGCGGTGTCCGTTCGGTAATCCGTTCCATCGCATGTCTGCCGTGGAAGTGCATCCATTCCCACTTTCCATAAGGCAAATCCAAACAGAAGCTGGCTGCCTTTGTCAGTGTAATCGGCGTTGTGCCAAGATTCTGGATGGAAACGCAGCGAGTCAGCATATCCAGTTCCGGCAGAACGCCATACCGCAAGGTTACCTGCAAATCTGTTGTCGTATCTTTTAGAACAATTTCCAAGGTTTCTGCTTCGTCTTCGTCTGCATAGACTGCCGGCAGCCCTGCAATCGCATACTTGCCCTTGTGGATGCTGTAAGACTGATACCGCAAATCTAATGCATTGCTGCCGTCTGCATGGGTTGCTGCAACTGCCGGAATCCGGAAATCGCCAACGCCTTCGGTTGCATATTCCAGCGGCAAGGTATTCAAAGAGTAAGTTCTTCTGTTTTCTGCTTCATAGAGATTCCCGGAAAATCCAACATCCGGATAATCCAACAGATAGGACATATCGCCCTCGACAGATGCACCATACCAAAGATGCAGCAGAACACCATATTCATCTGCTTTCATCTGATAGGTGGTATGCTTTGTGCGAATGGTAAACAAGGTGGACTGTTCGGTTGTTACAACTTGAATTGCCATAAGAATCGCTCCTTTTTTCTTTGATACAAGTTTCGCATCGCAGAGAGGCTGCTCTCATACGATGCGAACACATTTTTTATTTATTCGTGAATTTCAAACTGATAGGTGGAAAGATTGGCATCTAACACAATCTTGTGCGACTGATACGTGCGGATGATTTGCAGGTGGTCGCCCTCTGCCTGAATGGAAATCGTACCCTCCAGCGAGAACGCCGGATGCGTGTTCCGCAGTTCCATCAGTTCTTTCAATTTCTGTACCACTGGACGCTGCTGCTGTTCTGCCACTTCTTCCAGCGAGTAATAATGCCGGTTGATGTCCCGTCCATTCTTGGTGCGTTCCATCAAGTCCACATCATTGCTGCCTGCCAGCATGCCCACATAATAAACCTGCGGGATGCCCGGTGCAAAGAACTGAATGGCTCTTGCCAGCAAGTACGCATCATCCTGATTGCCCAACGCTGAATAATACGTGGTGTTGACCTGATAAATATCGAGGTTGTTGTACGCTTCGGAACTGTAAATCTTCTTTACATTTGCCCCCTGCTGGTACATCTGTTCCTTTACCTTATCCACTTCTTCATCCGGCAGCAAGTCTTTTACATCGACAATGCCGATTCCGTCGTGGGTGTCCAGTGTGGTGAACTGATGCATCGGGCAGCGTTCCATCCACTGTTTCAGATAAACGCCAGTGTGATTATACAGAGCGTGCAGGGTCAGAACCGGCAGGGCAAAATCATAGATCCAAAAGCCCTTGTCTGCAATTTTCATCGGGATGGTGTAATGCTCGTGAATCTCTGGTAGGATTTCTGCACCCTCTGCTTTGACTGTCTTTTCAATGTCATAGAGCAGTTCCCAGATGTCCGGTTCTACAAAGAAACAACTGGTATCCGGTTTCTTAATCGCATAAGCAAATGCATCCAGACGAATGACAGCTGCCCCATGGTGGCACATATCCACCAATGTTTGCTTGATGAACTGCTTGGTAGCATCTTTTCGTACGTCCAAATCAATTTGTTCTTCGCAGAACGTGCACCAGACTTTTTCTTTGCTGCCGTCTGCAAATTCTACTTCGATGTACGGAGCACGTGGCTTCCGCTTGTAAATCAAGTCCACCTGCTCCTGTGTCGGTTCTCCGTTCTCCCAGAAATCAGAATAGCGGATGAAGAAATCGTTATAAGCAGACTGGTCTTTCTTTTGCAGGAAATCCTGAAAATAAGCCGAATGTGCAGAGATGTGATTGACCATGAAGTCAAACATCAGGTAATAGTCTTTTCCGATTGCCTCTACATCTGCAAATGTTCCGAAGTTCGGGTCAACCCGATCGTAACACATCGGAGCAAAGCCACGGTCGGCAGAGGATGGAAAGAATGGGAGAATATGCACACCGCCAACTGCCTTTGCATAATACTGATTCAAAACCTTGTGTAAATCCTTTAAATTGTTGCCCATGCTATCCGCATAGGTAATCAACATAATCTCATTTTTTAACTGCATTTACTTGATCACCTTAACCCTTTACTGCACCATTTGCAACACCGTTCAAAATCTGCTTCTGGCAAATCACATAGAAAATCAGAATCGGAATCAATGCCAGCAAGTACGATGCAAACGCCAAGTTGTAGTTTGTACCGAACTGTGTCTGGAAGTTCAACTGTGCCAGCGGCAAGGTTGTTCCCTTTGTGCCGGACATGATTACCAGCGGTGTCATAACATCGTTCCAAGTACCCAGAGCGGTCAGAACTGCAACGGTTGCGTGCATTGGCTTCATCATTGGGAAAATAACTGTCCAATAGGTTTTCCAAGCAGATGCCCCGTCAATTTCTGCGGCTTCTTCCATTGCCAGCGGAATGTTTTTCAGATAGCCGCTATACAGCATAACATTGATTGGCATATAGAAAACCAGATACAGCAGGATTACACCAAGTCGATTGTCTAACCCTAAAATCGCAGTTTCCTTAACCAACGGCATCATCAGAATTGCAAACGGAACGAACATACCGCTTACAATGTAGAAATAAATGAACCGATAGCCTTTTTTTCTTGCCATGTTTCTGCCGATGACATAACCAGCCAGCGAGTGAATCAACAGTGCCAGCACGATGGTTGCAATGGTAATCAGCAAGCTGTTTCCAAGGGTGTGCCAGAAGTCAGTGACTTCCATGGCTTCTTTGAAGTTGTCCAGTTTCCAGCTGCTCGGGAACGCCAGTGCACCAGCAACGTCGTTGGTCATTTCGCTCGGGTTTTTGAATGCAATGATAATGGTCATATACAGCGGGAAAAGAATTGTCAAACAGCCCAAGAATAACAAGACTGTAACAAGCACGTTAGAGCCGCCGATTTTTTTTGTTTTTCTCATAGCTGTTCCTCCTTCTTATTCGTCATTTTCAGCTGGATGACAGAGAATGCAACAATTACAATAAAGAAGATGACGGCGTTTGCACACTGATAACCAAACTGTCCGCCGTCCATACCGTTTCGATAAATCAGGTAGGAGATAGACTCGGTGCTCTGTGCAGGGCCACCCTTTGTCAAAGACATGATCTGGTCGAATACCATCAGCATATTCTTGGTGCTCAATACCAAGTTGATGGAAACGAACGGCATCAACATCGGGAGCGTCAGCTTCCAGAACTTCTGCCACGGATTTGCACCGTCAATATCGCCGGCTTCGTAAATATCGGTTGGAATGGTCTGTAAGCCAGAGATGTAAATGATGGTGTTCATGGCAACTGCCTGCCAAACGCCGACAACCAGAACGCCAATCCATGCATGCTTTTCGCTTGCTAAAATGCTGTTTTCCAGGAATCCAATGTGCATTGCCTTTGCAACAGCTGGAATGATATAGGTAAAAATAAAGCTGAAGATATAACCAATGATCAATCCGCCGAGGATGTTCGGTACAAAGTACATTCCACGGAGCAGGCTCTTGCAGCGAATCTTACTGTTCAAGCCCATCGCCAGCAGTAAGCTCAGAACATTGATGAGAATCGTTCCGACAATCGCATATTTAAAGGTGAACAGATAAGAATGTCCGACTCTGGAATCGGTGAACAAATCCATATAGTTCCGGAATCCAACGAAATCAAAGTCACCGTATCCACGATAGTTGGTAAAGCTGTAGAACGCACCGGTAATCAACGGCAGCGTATTGAATAAAAAGAATAATGCTACGATCGGAATCGTGATGATTAAAAATGTCCGATCCTTTGCAGATGCTACTTTTTTCGTTTTCATTTACTGTTCCCCCTTTTCTTCCTGATATTTCTTGACTTTTGCAATCAAGTCCCGATTATACCGCTTCCATTCCTTATCGAACCGACTCAGGAATGTATCAACCGCATTGGAACTATCATCCATCAAGAACGTCTGAATCATCGCATCCACGCTCATTTCACTTGGATAATGGTGGTCTTGGAAGTCAGCCATTCTGCCTTCCTGAATATAACTCTGCATACTGTCCAGCATGGATGGTAATGTGAAGTCGCCTTCCTTACAAGGAACGGCATTTTGTTCATCCAGATAAATCTGAATGGTTTCGTCTTCACACAAGAACTTCAGCACTTCGTAAACGGCTTCTTTATTCTTGGTTTCTTTCATCACACAGAACTGCAAGTCGACACCAGAGTTCAGCACGTTGTCTTCTTCCTTGTCGTTTGCCGGGAACGTAAACGAGTCAATGTTGATGTCCGGATTTACAGACTGAATCTGCGGAACAGCATAGCTACCAATCGCATACATTGCCGATTCGCCTCTTGCAAATGCTGTACATGCATCGTTATAGCTGTATGCATACGGATTGGGTTCTGCATAATCCAGCAGCACTTTCATCTTTTCCGCAACACCCCGATAAGCATCCGTAAAGGTGGTATTGCCTGCATTGACCTCACTGCAAGTGTCCGGCTCTGCCAGACCAACTGCCAACGCATTCCACGGTGCTAAGCAAGTCCAGGTATCTTTAAAGCCAAAGTACAGCGGTGTCATACCTGCGGACTGGATTTCTTCACAGAGACTGGTAAATTCGTCCCATGTTTCCGGAATGCTCCAGCCGTGTTCCTCGAAGATGTCCTTGTTATAAAGGATACCTGCACAGTTTGCAACATACGGCAGTGCATACGTGCCATCTTTCGGAACAAGTTCCAATTCTTTTTCCATGTCCAGATATGCTGGCTTGACATCGGAAATGCCCTCAAAATCAGAGATATCCATGAACAAATTCGCGTCCAAGAAGTTGGAATAGTTTATATCACCGCCAATGCCGATGATGTCCGGATAATCTTCCCGAATCAGTCTGGTTTTCAAAACCGTAACGGCTTCGTTTGGGGATTCGATGGTCAGGTGAATGTTGTCATGGGTGGCATTGAAGCGTTCTTCCATCGCTTCAAATGCTGCAACTGCTTCCGGTTTGTATTGCAGCAGTTCCACTTCAATCTTTCCATCGCTGGTCTTACTAGAACCGCATCCTTGCAACAACAGTGTGGAAAGAGAAACGCCTGCCAGAATCAAACTACAAATTGCATTTCTTTTTTTCATGATCGTTCTTCCTCCTTTTTCTTTTCGTTTTTAAAACGCTTCTGTTATTTTGTGTTTCTATTATAACATACCAGTTTGCGTTCTGTAAATAGCACAAATCGAGAATCCATATACCATTATGCGATTTTTTTAGAAAATATGCAATTTCATATTGCATTTTGGCATATTGTGTGTTATAATAGAAATCGACAACTTTTTAATCCCGTTTTTGTGCAAGGAGAACAAAAGATGAAAGATTTAATTTTTTCCGTATTTCCCAGTGAAAATTTCGTGGATCTGGGCCTGTATCAGTTCGGCTGGGAGCGATGCAAGCCGGCACATTCCTTTGGCCCAGCTGCCCGCAATCACTATTTGTTCCACTATATTATGTCCGGAACTGGCAGATTGATGACAACAGATGAAAACGGTCAGACACAATCTTTTTCTATTAAAAGCCGACAGGGTTTTATGATTTTCCCCAATCAGATTACCACGTATATTGCGGACAAGGATTTGCCGTGGGAATATGTTTGGGTGGAATTTGACGGGCTGCGAGTGAAATCCATTTTAGATGCCTGCGGATTATCGCCAAACAATCCGGTTTATCATGCAAAGTCCAAAGACTTGCGGGAAGAGATGATGAACGAAATGATTTATATCACACAGAATCGGGATTCCTCCCCAATTCATCTCATCGGACACTTGTATTTATTCTTGGATTATCTGGCTCGTTCCACTGCCAGTGCACCGCTCTCCAGCGGCAGCAGTTTACGGGACTTTTATATTCACGAAGCCCTCAACTATATTGAACACAACTTTCAAAACGATATTACGGTAGAAGATATTGCCGATGTCTGCGGACTGAATCGCAGCTATTTCGGAAAAATCTTCAAAAATGCAGTCGGAAAAACGCCGCAGGAATTTCTTCTGAGCTATCGCATGCTAAAAGCAACGGAACTGCTCAAACTCACCCGCCTTTCCATTCGAGATGTCAGCAATGCGGTTGGATATGCCAACCCCCTGCACTTCTCCAGAGCCTTCCGAAATATCTACGGCATTCCGCCGAGAGATTGGCGGAATCAAAATCAAATTTTCTTGCCCGACCCGCTTTCTGACTGGTCAGACTCTGGCTATGACCTGTAAATAAAAAACAAAAACGGTTCTCTTCCATGTCAGAAGAGAACCGTTTTCTTATAAATTCTGTTTTAGGATTCTGGTTTGGTGTCCGTTTCCAGTTCCATGCGTTCCAGTACTGCCTGATAGCCGCCCGTGCTGTCCCGCAAGGTACGATTCACACGGCTAATGGTCGCCGTGCTTGCACCCGTTTCCTGCACAATCTCATGGAATACATACTGCTTCCGCAGCAGTCTTGCAACATGCAGCCGCTGGGACAACGCACGCAATTCCTGATAGGTGCAGACATCTTTTAAAAATGCAATGCATTCTTCTTCTGTTTTCAGGAGCAGAAACGCTTTCGCCAAAGCCTGCAAATCCTCCTCCAGCTGTGCATCTTTCATGCCGATATCCTTTCGCTGATTATTCGCAGTCGTTCCGTACCAAATCTTCGAGTGTTTCCCGTTTTACAACAACTCTGGAAGTGCCATCCTTTACAAATACAACGGCTGGCTTCTGAAGACGGTTATAGTTGGAGGACATCGAATAGTTATAAGCACCCGTCGCACAAACAGCGATGATGTCGCCCGGTTCGCATGCCTGCAACGGCATATTTTCCCCAATCAGGTCGCCACTTTCGCAGCACTTGCCGGCGATGGTCACTTTGGTGTCCTTCGGCTGGTCTGCCTTGTTGGCAACAATTGCATCATAAGCAGACTGATACAGAATATAACGTGGATTATCGCACATACCGCCATCAATGGAAACATAAGTCCGAATATTCGGGATAACTTTCTTTCCGCCAACGGTATACAGGGTAATGCCTGCCGGTGCAACAATGGAACGACCCGGTTCAATCAGAATGAACGGCTGCGGTACACCATATTCTTCGCTGCAACGGTGAATCACCTTGGAAACCGCTTCCATGTACTGTTCATATGGAATCGGGTCATCCTGTTCGGTATAGCAAATGCCAAAGCCGCCGCCCAGATTCAGTTCTTCGATGGTGATATGTAATTCCTTCTGAATGGTTGCGATGAACTGCATCATGACTTCCGCAGCTGCTTCAAATCCGTTGGTATCCAGAATCTGCGAACCAATATGACAATGCAGACCACACAGGTGCAGGCTCTTGCACTGCAACGCTTCCTTGACTGCTTCCATAGCTTCGCCAGTTTCGAGTGCAAAGCCAAACTTGCTGTCAATCTGTCCAGTACGGATAAAGTTATGCGTGTGTGCATCGACACCCGGCTTGATCCGGAACATAATGCGAGCGGTCTTGCCCTGCTCCTGACACATCTGTTCCAGCTGGTGCAGTTCATAGATGTTGTCTACAATGATTCTGCCGACCTGATAATCCAGTGCCATCTGCAATTCTTCGGTGGTCTTGTTGTTGCCGTGAAAACAAATTTTGCTGCTGTCAAATCCGGTCTGCATCGCCGTGTACAGTTCCCCACCGGAAACAACGTCTACGCCCATGCCTTCTTCCTGCATCACCCGATAGATTGCCTTGCAGGAGAATGCCTTGCTGGCATAGCAAACTAAGCCCTTGCCCTGATAGAACTTGTCCATGCTCTGTTTGAATGACCGGCAGTGCTTCCGGATGAGGTCTTCATCCATCACATACAGCGGTGTGCCGTACTGCTTTGCAAGCTCTACGGTATCCTGTCCGCCAATGGTCAAGTGTCCCTGTGCATTTACCTGTAAATCCTCTGATACAAACATATTTTACTTCCTTTCCTGCATTACGCAGTGTTTTTTCTCATCGCATTTTCATTCTGCATCGGTTTCGTCTGCTTCTGCTAATTCTGTAATCACATTCCGTACTTCGTCTACGCCCTCACGGGTCATTGCGGAAAACGGAATGACATGGATGTCTGAAAAATAAGGAATCTCCGTCTGAAACGCTTCCATTCGGGCTTTCCGCTGCGACTTGTTCAGCTTGTCCGCCTTGGTCAGGACAATGACAAATGGCATTTCCTGTGCAATCAGGTATTCAATCATCTGCAAATCGTCCTTAGAGGGAGCGTGCCGCATATCCAGCAGCAGGAATGTCAAGCGGATATCTCGGTCAGATTCCAGATAGCCATCAATCAATTCTGCCCAGCGGCGTTTTTCTGTCTTTGCAACCTTTGCATATCCATACCCCGGCAAATCGACAAAGGTCACTGGCGGAATCTGATAGAAGTTGATGGTTGCGGTTTTTCCGGGAACGGCACTGACTCTCGCCAGTGCTTTCCGGTTGAAAATTTTATTCAGCATCGTGGACTTTCCCACATTGGAACGCCCTGCAAATGCAATCTCCATGCCCTTGCAAGGCGGCAGCTGGGAAAATGTTCCGTACGATGCCAGAAATGTGGCTTGTTGAAAGTTCATCCGTTCCTCCTCTTATACCGGAATCAAGGTTTTTGTTTCCGGTGCAGGTGTTCCGGCAGCCTTTGGAGAAAAGACAGCTGGCTGCTCGTCCGGCTGTTCTGCAATCGGTGTTTCCGGCTGAATCGGTTCTGGAACAGAAACCAGAGCGGTTTTCAAAACCGTTTCTAAGTTTTCTGCCGTCACAAATTCCAGCCCGTTCCGTACGGTTTCGTCAACATCTTCCAAATCCGGTTCGTTGCGTTTTGGAATGATGACAGTTTTCAAGCCTGCCTTATAGGCTGCCATTGCCTTTTCTGGCAAGCCGCCAATCGGCAATACTTTTCCGTGCAGCGTAATTTCACCCGTCATTGCAACGTCATGCCGCACTGGAATCCCAGACAGAGCGGAAACAATCGCTGTTACCATCGTAACACCAGCAGAAGGACCATCCTTCGGCACAGCTCCTTCCGGAGCGTGAATGTGAAGGTCGTTCTTCAAATAGAAATCCTCCGGAATGTGATACTGCTTGGCAATGCTTCGTACATAGCTAACGGCAATCTTAGCACTTTCTTTCATGACATCGCCCAGCGAGCCAGTCAATTCAATCATGCCCTTTCCGTTCAGTACCAATGTTTCCAATGGCATCAGCACACCGCCGACCGATGTCCACGCCAGACCATTGACAATCCCAACGGTATCCTGTTTGCTCTGGTCATCCGGCAGATATTTTTTATGTCCCAGATAAGTTGTCAGGTTCTTGGTGGTAATCGTCACCCGTTTGCACGTTCCGGAAACCAATTCCTTGACCGCTTTCCGGCAAAGAGCTGCCAGCATCCGTTCCAGTTCCCGCACGCCTGCTTCTCGGGTGTAATCGTCAATCAGCGTATACAAAACAGCATCCTGTACCTTGAACTGTGTGCCCTTTAAGCCATGCTTTTTCATCTGTTTGCTCAACAGGTGATGCTTGGCAATTTGGAACTTTTCCTCTCGGTTATAGCTGCCCAGTTCGATGACTTCCATTCGGTCTAACAGTGGTGCTGGAATCGTGTCCAGCGTATTGGCAGTTGCAATAAACAGTGTTTTGCTCAGGTCGAACGGCACTTCAATGTAGTGGTCACGAAACGCCTGATTCTGTTCGCTGTCGAGCACTTCCAGCATTGCAGCGGATGGGTCACCCCGGAAATCATTGCTCATCTTATCAATTTCATCCAACAAAATCAATGGATTCTTGGACTTTGCCCGTGCCATCGCATCCATAATGCGTCCCGGCATTGCTCCGATGTAAGTTTTCCGGTGTCCTCGAATATCAGATTCATCCCGAATTCCGCCCAGCGAAACCCGTTCGTAATTTCTGCCCAGAGCCTTGGCAATGGATTTTCCGATGGAAGTCTTGCCGACACCCGGAGGGCCAACAAAACAGAGAATCTGTCCCGTCACTTCCGGCATCATGGCATGCAGAGCGATGCTCTCCAGTACCCGTTCCTTGACCTTTTTCATACCGTAATGGTCTTTGTCCAGAATGGCTCTTGCCTTTTCTAAGTTGACTTTGGTCTTGGTTTCCTGATTCCACGGCAGGCTCAAAACCGTATCCAGATAGTTCCGAATCAAAAATGCTTCCTGCGTTGCCGGCGGCAGTTTTCCGATTCGGTCGGCCTCTTTCAGCAGCTTTTCTTCGGTTGCTGGCTCTAGCTTCAATTCCTTGATTTTTGCAACATATTCCGCTGCATCTTCCTGTTCGTCCTCAGCTTCGCCCAGCTGCTCTTCAATGATGTGCATCTGTTCCCGCAGATAAAATTCTTTCTGCGAACGATCCATGCTTTCCTTGGTACGTTCCTGAATATCCCGTTCCAAATCCAGCACTGCAATTTCATGCTGCAACATCCGCAGCAGCATATCCAGCCGTTTCAGAATATGATTTTCTTCCAGCAGTTCCTGCTTCTGGCGGTAGTCCAGATTGATGTTGAAAATCATGTTGTTGAACAATTCATATGGGTCATCCTGGCAGAGCACAGAAACAACCAATTCTCTCGGCATTCTCGGGAAAAAGTCGCAGTACTGGTCAAACGATTCTTTCAGCGTCCGAACCATTGCCGTCAGTTCCACGTCATCGATCTTGGCACGGCTCTTATAGGAAACCGGCTTTACTTCTGCCGTCAAAAAGGCGTCCTTCTTTTCCATTGAGCAAAGCTTTGCTTTCTGGACACCTTCCACCAACACCCGCATGACACCATCCGGTGTTTTCAGTACCTGGCGTACTTCTGCAATAACACCAAATTCGTACAAGTCTTTCTGTTCCGGTTCTTCTGTAAAAATATCCCGCTGTGCAACCAAAAAGAGCTGATGATCCGAAGCATACGCTGCATTGACGGCTTGAATAGAAGCATCCCTTGCCACGTCAAAGTGCATGACCATTTTCGGGAAGATTACAACGCCACGCATGGCAACCATCGGCATATTCTGGGTTGTGCGTTCGATTGGATTCATAAGGTACGTCAGTCCCCTTTCTTTTTCTAATTGTGGTAATGAAAATTGCACACCGAGGGCAGCGGTATCCTGACAAGATTTCCCTCTGATTTCCTCGGTATTTCATATTATACTATATTTCTGCTCTGTTTGCAAGTGGTAAGTCCTGAAAATTCCACAAATCGACTGTTGGGATTTTTTCAAAGAAGTTCTTGGGAAACCAAATGCATCCGGTTCGGCAAAATCGCTTTATGATTGGATTATGCTTCCAGCAATGCCCGATGCAGAGCAATCAGCTGTTCCATGGAAAGCGATTCCATCCGCACGGTTTCCGACAATCCGCAGTCGGTCAACGCTTTGCTGACAACTGCCTTTTCATAGCCCATCGTTGCCGACAGTGCATTGACCAATGTCTTTCTTCGCTGAGAAAAGCCACTCCGCACCATCCGGAAAAAGTGCTTTTCATCTGCAACCTGCTCCGCATACGGCGTTCCCAACTGAATTTGAATCACCGCAGAATCGACATTCGGCGGCGGCAAAAAACTGCCCCTCGAAACAGAAAACAGCTGCGTAACCGTTCCATAATACTGCACGGCAACCGTAATTGCTCCGGCTTCTCGTGTTCCAACTGGAGCGGTCAGCTTCTCTGCAACTTCTTTCTGCACCATAACCGTAATTGTTTCCAGCTTTGCCCGACTCTCCAGCAAGTGCATGAGAATCGGAGCGGTGATATAATACGGCAAGTTCGCACAAACCGAAACCGGCATTGTTCCAAACTCCTGCTCCAGCAGTGCTGGAATGTCGCATTTCAAAATGTCCTGATGAATGATATGCAGGTTTTCATACTGCCCGACGGTTTCCTCCAAAATCGGAAACAACCGTGCATCTACTTCCACAGCCGTTACTTTTTCTGCACGCTTGGCAAGTTCTGCGGTCAGTGTTCCGATTCCCGTTCCAATTTCCAGAATGCCATGTTCCGGCTTGGCATTGCCCATCTCGGCAATGCGAGGGCAAACATCCGGATTGATGAGAAAGTTTTGCCCCAGCTTCTTCGAGAAGTGAAATCCATGCCGTTCCAATAGGGTTCGTACATATCGCATATTGGTTAAAGATTGTTCCATACAGTTCTCCTTTAAAGTAATACAACCGCTCCGGTATAGGTCGAGAACAAGCAGCACTGCCGCACCCGTTCGCCCGTGATTCCCTCTAATGCCAGCTGATACAACCGCAGCTGCATCCGGTAGCGGTTCGCCAACGCCGTCATATCTCGTGTCGTGTCGGTTTTATAGTCTACCAGTACAAAGCCGTTCTGCTCCCAGAATGCAAGGTCAATGATTCCCTTGATCATACTCTCTGGATTGTGTTGCTGTTTCAAGGTATCCCATTCTTCCCCCTGCATCTTTGGCAACAGCAAATCCAGCTGCACCAAAAACTTTTTCTCTCGCAGAATCAGCGGCGAACGGCGAACTCTCTGGTACAATTCGCTCTGGAAAAAGTGTCGAATATCCAATAGGCGAATGCTGTCCGCCTCGGCTTCGGTCAAGTGCCCATTCTGTACCAGTGTTTGCAGGGCTGCTTTCGGGTCTTTCTCCGCCTCGGAAAAAGATACATACTGTAAAAACGTATGTGTTGCCGTTCCTCGTTCGGTTGCCGTCAAAGCTTCTTGCTGTAAAAAGCGTGGTCTTGCCCAGCTGATTTCCTGTTCCGGTTCGGTCTGCGTTTTATCATGCGTCAGACTGGACACGCTGAGCAGAGATAATTGCTTTGCAGCCGTATCCGCATAGTGAAACTGCAATGCTGTTTCGATTTCTGCCTGTAACGCTGCGTCTGGTTCTGGCAATGCATCTGCAACCGTTTCGGCTTGTTCTGCTTCCAATTGCTCTTCTGAAACCGCTGTATAGGAAATCGACAGTGTGGAGAAGTCTGTTTCTTCCGGCAGGGGTCGCCTTGCTTCCCACTCATGCATACACTTCAAAAATTCTGCATCCTGTCGGCAATACAAAACGTACCAAATCCAGAATGCCATACAATTGGCGGAGGAAACCGCTGCACGGCAGACAAATTCCTTGGAGAAATCCTTGTTTTGCAGCTGACGGGCAATCATCTTTTCTTTTCGCCCCAGTTGAAGTGGTAGGAATAATTTCTGCTTAGCTCGGGTCATTGCCACATACAGCAACCGCATTTCTTCTTGTAATAGCTGCTGTTTTTTCTCTTTCAGCAATACCAAATAGGATAAGGTCTGATACTTTTGATAATTCTTTGCATCGTATAAATACAGCCCCATTCTTCCCGTATCGGAAACGTGCATTTTTTTGGAGCTGTCCTGTTTGGAAAACTCTGTTTCCAGTTCTGCCAAAAATACAAACGGAAATTCCAGTCCCTTGGAACGGTGCATGGTTTTCAGAAACACCGCACAATCTGCCCCGTTGGAGGGGTTCGCCTGCTCCAAATCTCGGTCATGTTCCAGCAGGGCATCAATATACCGCAAGAAGCCTGTCACACCGCCGGTAAAAGCTGCCTGTCCCTGTGCCTCATACTGTCGGGCATACTGAATCAGCAAGTTTAAGTTGGCACGTTTTTTCTCGCCGTCCTGATACAGCTGCATGACGGAAAGAAAGTCTGTGGTATCATAGATTTCCCGAATCAGTTCTTCCAGCGGCAATGTTGTGCTATCCGTTCGCAGCTGTTGGAAAATCTGCCAGAACGAACGGCATTTCTCCCGAAATGGCTCTGGCAGCTGCTGCACCGCCTCCAGTAATTCTGGTGTTGCCAGCTGTTCCGCATCGCCAGCCGCCACGCTCAACACAAAATACAGCGATGCCTTGCGGTCTAACAGCCGCAGCATGGAGATTTCATCCATGGAAAATTGAAACATTGGCGAGGCAAGCACAGCAACCAGTGGAATTTCCAACAGCGGATTGTCCAGAATCCGCAGCATATTCAATAAGATGGTGATTTCCCGTGCCTTTAAGTATCCCTGTTCCTCGACTTTTTTCACAGGGATTTGCAGGGATTCCAATGCCTTTGCATACTTCTGGCAGGGCTTCCCTTTTCGCAGCAGAATGCAGAAATCGCTCGGCTGGCAGGGACGAACCGTTCCGTTTTTCTCTAACACCGGATACCCGCTTTGCAGCATCTGTTGAATGGTGTGGGTAATCCATATTACCTGAAAATCAGCGGTTTCTGTTTCCGGTAAAAACGCAACTTCAACGCCCTGTCGATGTTCCGGAAGCGATTGATAACTCGTTGCTCCGGGGTACAGCCATTCCGACGGGTCATAGGAAACGGTATCTGTTCCCTGCATGATATGGGAGAAAATCAGATTCACAAACTGCAAGACTGCATCGGAACTGCGGAAATTTTTATTCAGCTTGATGCATCGCATGCGTGGCTGGTCGGTTTGTTGGCTTTCCCGTTCCGCAAACCGCACGCACTGCAAAAAGTTTTTCGGATTCGCCAGCCGGAATTGATAGATGGATTGCTTGACATCACCCACCAAAAATACATTATCTCCATATTGCAGCGTTCCGTCTGCATCTTTCTGGCAGCCATGCGAAAGCAGCTTGAAAATCATGTCTTGCTTATTGTTCGCATCCTGATATTCGTCAATCATAATGATTTGATATTCCTCAGAGAGGGCTTTTGCCAGTGGGCTTTGTGTGAGAACACCGTCCTGCATCTCTGACAGCAGCTGCAAGGTCATCCGTTCCCCATCGTCAAAACTCAGTGCATTCCGCTGCACTTTTTTCGTCCAGAGTGCTTGTTCAATGTCCTCCGACAACGCAAACAGAATCGGCAGTAATTCCCGATGTGCCTGAAAATCTTCCCGACAATACGGCAATGTTTCCTGTAACGCTGTGAACAGGGCTTTCATATCCGCATCATACTGTTTCCGCTGATCTCGTATCTGTTCAAATAAAGCCGTACTGGAAACGGTTTTTCGCTTGGTGGGATAGCGTTTCCCTGCCCGTGCATCCAGATGATTTTGAATGATTTTCAGAATCTGTTCCGCATCTGCCGGCTGTTGTTGTAGAGCATGCAACAGAGCGTGCATCGTGTCAAAGTCCACGCTCATCCATTCTGCAACATTGTTCTTTTCCTCATAGAGGTCTTCCGATAACGCATACAGCCGTTCCACTTCATCCGTGAGAACAGCAGCCTTTTCCTGCATCAGTTTCAGAAATTCCAGATAGTCCGGATTTTCTGCATCCGGTACGGAAAACCGCTGTAACACCTGCTGTTTCCACTGCTCCGGAAATGGAATCGAGGCGAGAAACGTCTTTAATTCCAGCAATAATTCTTCTAAGGCTTGATCGGTATGGTTGCAGAACGCATTCCAAAGCAGCTGCATCTCAGCTGCTCGCTCGGTATACCAGCGGTTCAACACTTCGTCAACTGCTGCACGGAATAGCAAGTCCTGCTCGGTTTCGTCCATGACCCGAAAACTGGAGGTGATTTCGCCATCGCCCAGATGCTCCCGAATCAAGTCAAAACAAAATGCATTGATGGTGCTGATTTTCGCCGCTGGCAATAGCAACTGCTGCTGCCGCAACCAGCGATTTTCCGGTTCTTCTGCAATGCGTTTTTCAAATGCGGTCTGCAACCGCTGTTTCATCTCCGCAGCTGCATCGTTCGTGAACGTCACCACAATCATCCGGTCAGCAAAAACTTTTTCTGTGGGATCGGATAAAATCTGAATCAGCCGTTCCACTAGAACAGAAGTTTTTCCACTGCCGGCAGCTGCCGAAACAATCAAGCTGCTATTTCGCAAGGTAATTGCCTGCTGCTGTTCATTTGTCCATGCCATGTTCGGATGCCTCCCACGTTTTTAATAGTTCCAGCATGGCTTCCTGTGCATCCGGCTCGGTTGTCCGGCAGGGCTGCTGCTGAAGATTTCCGCAAATATCCTGATAATTGCAATACTTGCAAACCGTTTTTTTCGGTAAAATCAGCGGATTTGCTGCAATGTCCCCCTGATAAATCTGCTGGGCAGTCTGTTTCAAGGTTTCCATCACATAGCGATACAGGGCATGAAAGGCGGATTCCGACAGATAAACGTCATTCTTTCCGGTGATGAGTTCCGATGCTCCGCTTGTGCCAGCTTTCAGCTTTGCCGGAATATAGATGCCCTTTCCATCTGGTTCCATACAGCGAATGCGTTCCGCATCGTCAATCAACAAGCCACTCATTCGGTAGGCATCCTGCTCCAACTCCTGCTTGGACTTGGCACTGCCCCGTTCCTGATTCGTCTTTACACCGCCAGCCGGCATATACAAAACACCACCAATTTTGGCATTTTGCAGCGGTGTCTGATTATAAATCAGCGAGAACAGATAAATTAACATCTGCATATCCAACCCATACCGCAGATTTCCAAACGAAAAGCTCTTCGTTCCGCTCTTATAGTCAATGATTCGCACGCAAGTTTTTCCATCCAGTTCACAGGTATCCACACGGTCAATAATACCTTCAATTTGCAAGCTGTGCCCGTCCTCTGTCAGGGCTTTCAGCGGTGGGAATGCTGTATGATTCTGAATCGGCAGTTCCAAATAATGCGGATAGAATCGAGTTTGCCGCAATTCTGCCTGTACGTGCAGCAACGTAATCAATAGCTGTCGCTGGACTTCCGCATAAACCGCATAACTTCGGGGATCTTTGGAGAAGTCACCACCCAGTGCGGTGTTCCAATACTGATTCACCCAATATTGCAGCTTTTCCTCTAATTCTTCGGGAGTGAGTGCCAGAAATGCATCTCGTGTATGATTTCGCAGCATCTGCTCCAGACAGTAATGAATCAGGTTTCCTTGATTGACAGGGTCTAACTGGATTTTTTTCCGTGTATACAAATGCAATGCACTGCCGCAGAAGAACTGAAACGGACAGAGCCGATAGGTTTCTAACTTTGATGCAGACATATGCAGCTGCTTGCCCAGAAGCTGTTCCATGTGCTTTGGTTCTGTGATGGAGAAATCCATTTGCTGATGCACACTCTGCAAATAGGCGATTTTCTGAGCATAGACGGGCTGTTGCTGCAAAACATGCTGCACGGCTGCAATCGCAGCGGAATGCTCCGAAAAGTTCCGGACATAGTGATAATAGGCAGACTGCATGGTAGTTGCATAGTAAGAAAGTGGGATTTGAGCTTCTGTCTGTAGCAACTGTTTGCCGTTCGGAAACCATTCCGGAATCTGTCCCAGCAAGAAAGACGGATAACTCTTTTGGTTGGCAGTGTCCACCAGCGGATAGGTCAAATATAATTCCTGAGCCGGAGCAGAAATCGTTTTATAGACGGCAAGCCGTTCATCCGCCAGTATTTTTTGCAACGATTTCCGGATGACTAACTGCTTTTCCTCCATCAGGCGGTATTCCCGTTCGGAAAATAAATCCGCTGCCAGTCCGGTTGCTGGAAATGCCCCTTCGCTGCAATGAATGACAAATACGATTTTCGGGTCACGCAGACGAGAACGTCCGGTCTGCCCAATCAAAACCGCATCCAAGGTGCGAGGTGGTGTTGCATAGGTAATCGTCTGAAACAGATAAGAAACCGTTTGACAAAAATCAGCCGTTGTCATTGGCTTTTTGCAATATAATCGGTAAATGGTATCTAAAATCGAGAGAAACTGTTCCCAGATGTATTTTGCATCCTGCTGCTGGGCAATTGTTTTTTCTGCATTCTCGGATTGACAGGAGGTGGAAAGCTGTTCCAGCAGCTTTGTTTTCTCCAGATGGGCATACAAGGCGTTGCAATAATCTGCCCCCGTATTGCAGTTAAAGAATGCCTGCTTCAGCTCTAAAATCGGCGTTACCAACTGCTGACGGGTCTGCTCCATCTCTGCTTGTTCTTCCTGTAGAGATTCTTTTTCTGGTACAGGAAATGGCACTTCCCACGTTTTTCCTTTGATGTTCCACTGATAACAATAGTTCTCCAGTTTCGACAGAGCGAGCCAATCACAGCCGGAAAAGCCTGCCTTTGCATATCGTAACAGACAATCCGTCTGCAAATGCCGCTGCTGTACCAGTTCCAGCAGGGTCAACAGGGATACGGAAAACGGATGATGCAGAACCGAAACTGCCGTATCCAGATAAAACGGCAATTCATAGCGAGAAAATGCATGGTGCACAATCGGGCGGTATGCCTCTAAATCGTTGGTCAGAATGGCAATGTCGTTGCAGTGCAAGGTATCATCCTGCATCAGCTGCTTCCGAATGGTTGCACAGACATATTCCAACTCAGAAACCGCATCTCGTGCTTCAAAAATATGAATGTGCTGTGCCTGTTCCGGACAGGCTGCAATCGAACCCGACCGGAAAACTGTCTTGCTCAGATAGGCAAGGTCTGCACTGGAAAACCGCTTGGTTTCTGCACAGAACTGCACATCACTGGCAATGTGAAACCGCTTTGCCAGTTCGAGCATCCGGTTTCGGGTTTCCTGTACGGTTGCAAAGAGCGTATCTGCGGATTCGCTCTGTTCTTCCATTCGCAGCGTGATATAGATATCAGCAGCTGTTCCAACCATGACTTCCAGCATTGCATATTCATCTTCGGTGAAGCTTTCAAATTCATCAATGAAAATGGTTTTTCCGAGGAAAAAGTCTGCTCCATTGGCAATGCTGGCTGCCTCTGTAATATCTGTCAAGGCATCCTGCAAATGATGCTCTTCCAAAAGCGATTCATATTCCTGATAGATGTTTGCGACATCCTGCAACTTATCCCGCAGTCGTCCGGAACATTGCTGTGCCGTTTCAAAGAGGGCGGAGGAATCTGTTCCGTTCCGCCGCAGCACCGATAAAATCTGTTCGAGATGTTCCATGAAGTCGGTCTTTCCGCACTGCCGGTCAAAAAAATACAGCACTTGATTTTGCCGAACCGTCTGTACTGCCTGCAAGAACAGGGCTTTCCGAACGGTCGCATCGGCATATTGTGCTGCATGTTTCCCATATTTTTGAAACAGCATCCGGCTGATGGAAGTGAAGCTGTGGGTTTCCAACTGATTAAAGGCAGTTGCACCTAAAAAGTGATAGAGTTTTTTATCAAATTCATAGGAAAATTGTTCTGGAACAAGAATGATGCAGTCCGGCTCTTGTGGCAGCAGCTGTCGGATTTTCTGCATGAGCAGGGTTGATTTTCCTGTTCCCGAACCGCCGGCGATGATATGTAACATGAAGAATCTCCTTGTAAATAGAAAATACTGCAAGGCAGAAGTACCTTACAGTATTCTTTTCTCTTAAAGATTGGTTTCCACACTGATTTCCCGATGGGGAACTGGCGTTGAAAAGACGATCTGCGTAGACGTATTGCCGAACCGCTGAATTTTTCCGATAAACGTATCTAATTCCTGTGTGGACGGGAATGAAACCTTAATCAGCATCGAATAAACGCCAGTCACACAGTTACATTCCAATACATTCGGACAGCTGTTAATGAAAGGATAAAATTCCGCTTTCTGGTCAGCAGACAATTCCAAATTGATAAATGCGGTAATATGATACCCCAGCTTTTGTCGGTCAATAATCGTATTATATCCCAAAATAATTCCTTGTTTTTCCAACTTGTCAATTCTGGAGGAAACAGCAGGGGCTGACAAAAATACTTTCGATGCCAGTACTTTCAGCGGTGCTCTCGCATTTTCCTGCAACAATGTAATGAGCATTGCATCAATTTTATCCATCACGGAATCTCCTTTCCAAACTTTCATTTTTTTCGCATGCTCTTCCAAAAAAGCGGCATGCCATCGCATATGACAATATTATAACAAAGAAAGATGTACGAACGTTAAATTTAAAATAAAACTTTTATGCAAACTTTCTTTTTTTATTTTTTTCGGTTGTGAATCCGATTTTTCGTTTGTTGTACCTCTTGTAAATTCGTGTTGAGATACTGTTCGGTTTCGGTTAATACGTGCATGACATAACTCTCTGAAGCATTCTTGATTTCCTCAGAGGCAGCCTGTGCCTTGGTCAGCATTTCCACTGCCCGTTCCCGTGCTTCCATGGTAATGGTCTGTTGTTCCACCAATTTTTTTGCACGCTGTTCGGCTTCCTGCACAATGCGTTCTCCGTTGGTCTGGGCTTCTTGGATGATGCGGTCGCAGTCAAATTCAATCAGCTTTGCACGGCGAATTTCCTCCGGCTTATTCATCCGCATATCGTTGATCAGTTCCCGCAGCCGGTCACCGTCCACAATCACTTTATGAGAGGCAAATGGAATTGGCTTTGCATGATCCAAAAGCTGATCCATCAAATCCAGGATTTCATCAATTTTCATGTTGGTAACTCCTTTGAGAGACGTTGCAAAATCTCATCGTGCAGCACATCCGGAACAAAATGCCGAATATCGCCGTTGAATGCCGCAATTTGTTTCACGACACTGGAACTGAGATACATATTTTCGGTGCAGGCAGTCAAGAAAATGGTTTCTGCCTGGTCATATAGCTTTTTGTTGGCGAGTGCCATTTGAAATTCATATTCAAAGTCGCTGACTGCCCGCAAGCCCTTGACAATTGCAATTGCATGCACGTCCCGCACATAGTCCACCAATAGCCCACCGGAAAGGTCGACTCGCACATTCGGCAAATCGGTCGTTACCCGTGTAATCATGGAAACCCGTTCCTGTGGCGTAAAGCTTTCATTGGATTTCATGATATTTTTGGAAACCAACACAATCAATTCATCAAACAGCTTCGAGGCACGACGGATGACATCCAGATGCCCCACTGTTACCGGGTCGAAACTTCCGGGATAAACTGCAATTCTCTTCAATTTTGCGTCACTTCTTCCTTATAAATGTACACGGTTACTGCAATGCTGCCGTACGAATACGTTTTCTTTTTCCGCCAGACACCCAGTTCCTCCGGCAGTTCCAATTCCCGTTCGTGTTCACAGATAATCTTTCCATCCGGTGCAACGTGGTGTTCCAACAGCAACAGCATTTCCTGAATGGTATCGTGCCGATACGGCGGGTCTAAAAAGACCAAATCCCATTGCATCGTGGGGGCACTGCTCTTTAAGAATGCAGCGGCTTCCGTCTGAATGACTTCTGCCTGCTCCGAAAAGCCAGCGGCTGCAACATTCTCCCGAATGACAGACAGTGCCTTTGGAGAATGATCAATCAGATATGCCCGTTTTGCTCCACGGCTCAACGCTTCCAGCCCCAGCTGTCCGCTGCCTGCAAACAAATCCAGAACAGTTGCCTGCGGCAAGTCAAACTGAATGGAGGAAAAAATGGCTTCTTTCACCTTTTCGGTGGTTGGACGAACATCCATTCCCTCTAACGTCTTTAATCGTCTGCCCCGTGCCGTTCCAGAAATAATTCGCATAACTGCCTTGCTCCTATCTTCTAATTTCTTACATTTCTTGTTGAATGAACGTATATAATGCTTGCCCGACTGCTTGCGAAACGCCGGCGGCTTTCGCAAGTTCCTCTGCCGAGGCTGCTTTCAACTGTTCTTTTGTCTTAAATTGCACCAACAACGCCTGTGCTTTTTTCTCGCCAATGCCCTTGACCTGCGTCAGCTCCAACGCATACGACGTTTTCTTATGATGGCTTCGCATATAGGTGATCGCATAGCGATGGACTTCATCCTGAACCTGCGTCAGAAAATGAAAGGCGGCACTGGTACGGGAAACGGTAATTTCTCCGCCATCCTTGGCAATTGCACGGGTACGGTGCTTCTGGTCTTTGACCATGCCATACAAGGGAATGTGCAGCTGCAATTCTTTTAACACGGTCTGCACGGCATGAACGTGTCCCTGTCCGCCGTCCAGTAAAATCAAATCCGGTGTTTTACAGAATCCAGCATCCCCGTCCTGCTTCACCAGATGCAGCAACCGCCGCCGCAAAACCTGCTGCATACAAGCATAGTCATCCTGCCCCGGCATTTGCTCCAGCAAAAAGCGTTTGTATGCCTTTTTGGCGGGCTTGCCCTTCTGGAAAACAACCATCCCAGCCACCATAGACGTGGCAGCTAAGTTGGAAATGTCATAGGCTTCAATCCACTCCGGCGTCGCTGGAAGTCCCAGCACCTGCTTCAACTCTTCCAATGCCTGAATTTCTTTGCCCGTCCGGCTCATCTGGAGGGCAAGCGTTTCGTTGGCATTGTGTTTCGAGAGCTGCAAAATGTGTGCAGCTGCTCCACGCTGCGGAACAGATAGCCGAACATGATGTCCTGCCCGTTCTGCCAGCATTTTTTGCATCAGTTCCATATTTTCCAGCGGTACGGGCAATAGCAAATCGCTTGGAATTTTTTCCGCTTGGTCATAATACTGCCCGATAAAGGACGCTAACAGTCCGGCAGTGGGTTCTACCTGTGAAAACAGATAGGTCTGTTTATCAAAAAGTCTTCGATTCCGATATAAAAGCAGAGAAATGCACTGCTTTCCGCCGCTTTCGCTGACTGCCAGCACATCGGCTTCTTTTATATCCGAATCGAGAATTTTTTGTGTTTCGCCTGCTTTGGCAATGGCTTTCATCCGGTCACGCAAAATGGCTGCCCGTTCAAAATCCAGCCGTTCCGCAGCCGTTTCCATTTCCTGTTGCATTTGCTGCACGGATGCTGTGCTGCCGTTTTTGAGGTAAGCAATCGCCTGTTGAATGATTTCCTGATATGCCTGCTGGGAAATATTCCCCCGACAAAGCCCCATGCACTGTTGCAAGTGATAATTCAGGCAGGGCCTGCCCCGATGAAAGGATGCCGGAAACGATTTCTGACAGGTTGGCAACCGGAACACCTTGTTCACTTCTTTGACTGCCTCTTTTGCAACAAATCCGCTCATATAAGGGCCTAAATACGTCCCTTTTTTCTCCTTGTTCTGCTGAACGGAGAAGCGAGGAAATGGCTCATCGGAAATGAAAATATAATGGTATCCCTTATCATCTTTCAGGAGAATGTTATATTTTGGCTGATACTGTTTAATCAGACTGCATTCCAACACCAACGCCTCATATTCCGAGTCTGTCACGATGAAATCATAGTCATAGACCGATGCCACCATACTGGAAACTTTTGGTGTATGGTCAGCGGAAACCCGAAAATAACTGGTCACTCGATTTTTCAGATTTTTCGCCTTTCCCACATAGATGATTGTTTTCTTCTCATTTTTCATGAGATAGACACCCGGAGATGTCGTCAATTTCGCTGTTTTCTCTCTTAAAAACGGCAATCTTGGATTCATAAAGCACCTCCGGATGTATGCTCCCAATCTAATTACTGTAATGCCTGTAATGCACGCTGTCCGATGTCGTGCCGATAGTGGACGTTCTCCCAGTGAATCTTTGCAACGCCTGCATAAGCCTTTTCCAATGCAGCCGGCAAATCTTCTGCGGTTGCCGTCACGCCGAGCACTCTTCCGCCAGCGGTCAACAGCTGCTGTCCATCTTCTGCCAGCTTTGTTCCGGCATGATAAACGGTGCAGCCTGCTACCTGTCCGCCATCATCCAGACCGGAGATTGCAAGACCGGTTTCATACTTTTTCGGATAGCCGCCGCTTGCCATAACCACACAAGCTGCACAGCCATTCTTCCAGACAACCGGCAGTTCTGCCAGCTTCTGTTCCGAAATCGCACGCATAATATCAACCAAATCGGTTTCCAGCAGCGGCAACACAACCTGTGTTTCCGGGTCGCCGAACCGACAGTTATATTCAATGACCTTTGGGCCATTCGGTGTCAGCATCAAACCGAAATACAGACAACCTTGGAACGGTCTGCCCTCTGCCTGCATCGCACGAATGGTCGGCAGGAAGATGGTTTCCATACAAGTATCTGCAATTTCCTTTGTATAATACGGATTCGGTGCAACCGTTCCCATACCGCCAGTATTCAAGCCCTTGTCCTGGTCGAGTGCCCGCTTGTGATCCATCGAGGACACCATCGGAACAACGGTCTTGCCGTCTGTAAAGGAAAGTACCGAAACTTCCGGTCCTGTCAGAAATTCTTCTACAACAACGGTGCTGCCGCTTTCGCCGAACATCTTATCTTCCATCATGCTCTTGACAGCCTGTTCTGCTTCTTCCAGATTGGCTGCAATGATAACGCCTTTTCCCAGAGCCAGACCATCTGCTTTGATGACGGTCGGGAACTGATTTTCCTGCTTGATGTATGCAATGGCTGCATCTGCATCGTGGAAAATTTCATATTTTGCGGTCGGAATGTGATACTTCTTCATCAATTCCTTGGAGAATGCCTTGCTGCCTTCGATGATTGCAGCCGCCTGATTCGGGCCAAAGGTTGCAAATCCAGCTGCCTGCATGGCATCGACCATACCCAATACCAGCGGGTCATCCGGTGCAACAAAGACCAAATCAACAGATAGCTGCTTTGCCAGTGCAACCATGCCTTCTACATCGGTTGCCTTGACCGGAAAGCATTCTGCATCTTTGGAGATTCCGCCGTTTCCCGGTGCACAGTACAGGGCATCCACCTGTTTGCTTTCTTTCAGTTTGCGGATGATGGCGTGTTCTCTGCCACCGCCGCCAACAACTAAAATTTTCATGGATTCTTTCTCTCCTGTCTGACTGACGGGCTGCCAGCGATACCGACAGCCTGCCAATCCCATTTTCTCTTAGTGGTGGAAGAACCGAATGCCACAGAATGCCATGACCATATGATACTTGTTGCAGGTCATAATAACATGGTCATCCCGAATCGAACCGCCCGGTTCTACAATATAGGTGACACCGCTCTTGTGTGCCCGTTCGATGTTATCGCCAAACGGGAAGAATGCGTCTGAACCCAGACAAACATCGGTATTCTGTGCCAGCCATGCCTTCTGTTCTTCTTTCGTGAAGACTTCCGGCTTTACCTTGAAGATGTTTTCCCATGCACCATCTGCCAGAACATCCATGTATTCATCTGAGATGTAAACATCAATGGCATTATCCCGGTCTGGGCGGCGAATACCGTCTACAAATTGCAGACCCATTACCTTTGGATGCTGCCGCAGCCACCAGATATCTGCCTTGTTACCAGCCAGTCTGGTGCAGTGGATTCTGGACTGCTGTCCAGCACCGATACCGATCGCCTGACCATCCTTGACATAGCAAACAGAGTTGGACTGGGTATATTTCAGAGTAATCAGAGAAATCAGCAGGTCATGCTTCTTGTCTTCCGGCAAGTTCTTGTTCTCTGTTACGATGTTTTCCAGCATGCCTTCATCAATTTTCAGGTTGTTTCTGCCCTGTTCAAAGGTCACGCCAAATACCTGTTTCCGTTCCAGTGCGGCTGGTTCATAGGATGGGTCAATCTGAATGATGTTATAAGTGCCCTTCCGCTTGGATTTCAGGATTTCGAGTGCTTCCGGTTCATAGCCCGGTGCGATGATTCCGTCAGAAACTTCCCGCTGAATCATCTTTGCAGTCAGAACGTCACAAACATCCGACAGAGCGATGAAGTCGCCGTAAGAAGACATTCGATCCGCACCTCTTGCTCTTGCATAAGCACAAGCCAGCGGAGAAAGTTCGCCCAAATCATCGACAAAATAAATTTTCTTTAAGGTATCGGAAAGTGGCTTGCCAATGGCAGCACCTGCCGGAGAAACGTGCTTAAACGAAGTTGCTGCACAGTAACCGGTTGCCTGCTTTAATTCCCGTACCAGCTGCCAGCCGTTGAACGCATCCAGCAGGTTGATATAACCCGGCTTGCCGTTCAATACGGTAATCGGCAGGTCGCTGTTATCTGCCATAAAGATTCTGGATGGTTTCTGATTCGGATTGCATCCATATTTCAATTGCATTTCTGAAGCCATAACTGCATCTCCCTCTTGTTTATTGATTCTTGTTGACAATCCGTGTTTCTGCCTTGCCAGTCTTCAGGTCGATGAACCGTACAAACAGAGAAACCTTGTTTTCCGGATTCAGGCTGTCCCAAACGGCATTGGTAAAGGTGTCAATATCGCCTTCGATGGCAACCTTTTCCGGTTCGCCTTCAAAGCTCGGCAGCGGATTTCCATCGCCCTGATAGGTGTGAATGAAATGACCCACGCCAGCAATCGGGTTGGAATAAGTAAAGGTATATCTCTGGCAGGAATCCGGATTGCCGTCTGCACTCTTCAGAATGGACAGTGCATACTGATAGCCGTCTTTCCGTTCGATGATGCCAGAAATACGAGGGGTATAGTTCGGAGCATCCGGTTCAAATTCCCGAATCCGCAGGGATTCTTCAAAGGTCTTTCCAGCCAGCATCTGGTCATAAACCGTGTCGGTCTGGTCGCCATTGGTGACAATGGTGGTATCGCCCAGCACCCGAACCGGTGCATAGATAATCAGGCTTGGGTCAACCATCTTGGATGGGTCAAATGCCTGTGTGCGGATGCCGTCACCATCGGTTACAAATACCCGATTTCGGCTGTTTTCGCTTCTGCCCATGATGAAATAAGCAGCAACCGCAGATGCACCATCTGCAGATGTTCCCAGCACGATGCCTCTGCCTGGGTAAGCATTCTGTTTCAATGTATCAAAAAGATTGTTGGTCTTCATAAATCTGTTCTTGCCTCTCTTTGCGTTTTCCAGTTGGACGAATGGGTCAGGACAGCTTTGGCTGTTCCAAAAGGGTCACCTTGTTGTCGTGTACTTCCAGCTTGTCTGCACAGAACAACCGAACGGCTTCCGGCAGCAGCTTCCACTCTGCTTCTTCCATGATTCGCTTTTGCAGGGTCTGCGGCGTATCGCCCTCTTCCACTGCAACCGGCTTTTGTAAAATAATCGGCCCACCGTCTGCAATTTCGTTTACGAAATGCACGGTTGCACCAGAATATTTCACGCCCCGTTTCAGGGCACATTCATGCACCCGCAAACCATAGAATCCCTCTCCGCAGAACGCCGGAATGAGGGATGGATGCACGTTGATAATCCGGTTTGGATAGGCTGCAATGATGCGTTCATCTAAAATGGTCAGGAATCCGGCAAGGACAATCAAGTCTGCCTGTTCTTCCTTCAATGCCAGCAGCATTGCATCTGTATAAGCAGAGAAATCCGGATAGTCTTTCTTTGCAATGACTCTTGACTTGACATGGAACTGTTCTGCCCGACGCAGGGCGTAGGCATCGCCCCGAGAGGAGATCACGCAAGTAATCGAACCGCCCGGAAATGCTCCCGCCTGTTCTGCTTCCAGCAGTGCCTGCAAATTTGTTCCGCCACCGGAAACCAGTACAATGATGTTTTTCATCGGAAACCGTCCTTACTTCAGGATGACGCCTTCATCAGAAGAAACCAATGTACCCAGTACATAAGCATCTTCTCCGGCAGCCCGCAGGGTTTCCAGAGCCTTATCTGCATCTTCCTGTGCCACGCATACCATCATACCAACGCCCATGTTAAAGGTATTGAACATGTCGTGTTCCGGAATGTTGCCCGTCTTTGCAACCAGATCGAAAATCGGCAGTACCTTGACATCCTTCTTTTCAATCTGTGCGGACAAGCCCTTTTTCAATGCTCTCGGAATATTTTCATAGAATCCGCCGCCGGTGATGTGTGCGATGGACTTTACAGTTACCTGTTCCAGCAGGGACAGAATCGGCTTTACATAAATCTTGGTCGGCATCAGCAGAGCTTCGCCCAGTGTTGTGCCCAGTTCCGAGAAATGGCGAGCCAGATTCTGGCTGTTCACAGTAAAGACCTTCCGAATCAGAGAATAACCGTTGGAATGAATACCGCTGGACGGGAGTGCAATCAGGACATCCCCTTCCTTCTGGGTGTTCAGATCCAGAACCTTCTTCTTATCCACCAGACCAACTGCAAAACCAGCCACGTCGTATTCATCGACCGGATAGAAGCCCGGCATTTCAGCGGTTTCGCCGCCAACCAATGCACAGCCAGCCTGTACGCAGCCTTCTGCCACACCGGAAACAATTTCTGCAACCTTTTCCGGAACATTCTTGCCCAATGCAATATAGTCCAGGAAGAACTGCGGCTTTGCACCACAGCAAATAATATCATTGACGCACATTGCCACGCAGTCAATGCCGATGGTGTTGTGTCTGTCCATCAGGAATGCGATTTTCAGCTTTGTACCAACGCCGTCTGTACCGGAAACGAGTACCGGATGTTCCATGCCGGTTACGTCCAGTTCATACAGTCCGCCGAAACCGCCGATGCCAGTCAGCACATTGTCTGTCATGGTGCGTGCGATATGTTTCTTCATTAAGTCGACTGCTCGATAGCCAGCTGTTACGTCAACACCGGCTTTTTTGTAGCTTTCTGAGTAGCTCTTCATGCTTTTTGATTCCTCCACGGCAATTATTCGCCGATTTTACTTTCAAATTTGTCTTTTGGCATTTCTTTCGGCACTGCAATCGGATATGTTCCATCAAAACAGCCCGTGCAGAACCAATCCTCCTCCTGTAAATCCGGAGAAGTCAGGGATTTTACGCCCTTTAAGCTCAGATATCCGAGAGAATCTGCTCCAATATAAGAACAGATTTCCGGAATCGTCATCTGGCAGGCAATCAGGTTTTCCCGGCTGTCAATATCCACGCCGAAATAGCAAGGGTTGGTGAACGGCGGACACGAAATCCGCATATGTACTTCCGTTGCTCCTGCTTCCCGCAATAAGTTTACAATCCGCTTACAGGTCGTTCCTCTGACAATGCTGTCATCTACCAAAATGACCCGTTTTCCTTTTACGACACTCTTCAGGACATTCAACTTGATGCGAACGGAATTTGTCCGCATTTTCTGAGATGGCTGAATAAATGTACGACCCACATAACGGTTTTTGACAAAACCAATTCCATAAGGAATGCCCGATGCCATCGAAAGCCCCAGTGCGGCATCCAGACCGCTGTCTGGAACACCGACAACAACATCTGCTTCCACCGGATGCTCCTGCCAAAGAATCCGACCAGCGTTCAGCCGTGCGGTGTGCACACAAGTGCCTTCAATCACAGAGTCCGGACGTGCAAAATACACATATTCAAACACACACATCGACCGCTTCTGTCCGCAGTGTGTCCGAATGGAATGTACGTTGCAATCTTCGACCACGACAATTTCTCCGGGTTCAATATCTCGCTCAAATTCCGCATCGACACTATCCAGTGCACAGGATTCCGATGCGAATACAATGCTGCCATCTTTACAGCGACCCATACAAAGCGGACGGAATCCGTGTGGATCTCTCGCTGCAATCAGCTTGTTCGGCGACATCACGACCAGTGAATATGCCCCCTTCAGGTCATACATGGCATACTCAACGGCTTCTTCAATCGAAGAACGCTGTAACCGCTGCTCTGTAATCGCATAGGAGATGACTTCTGTATCATTGGTGGTGTGAAAAATCGCACCTTTTAACTCATATCGTTCCCGCAGTTCTCTGGAATTGGTGAGATTCCCGTTGTGGGCAATGGACATCGAACCCTTCACGTGCCGTACCACAATCGGCTGTGCATTTGCACGGTTCGGTTTTCCGGTTGTGGAATACCGAACATGGCCGATGGAGATATTGCCGTGTCCGAGTTTTTCCATGTCCGCTGCCTGAAACACTTCCGGTACTAAGCCCAGATCTTTGTGATGGGCGAAAACGCCTCTGTCATTTACGACGATCCCGCAGCTTTCCTGCCCCCGATGCTGGAGTGCATACAAAGCTGCATAGGTCATTGCTGCTACATCGGTTGTGTGTGGTGCATAAACACCAAATACGCCGCATTCCTCATGCAGTCCTGTCATCAACTTCAATCATTCCCTTCCACTCCAACAATAGGAGCAAAGCTGACATTCTGGCTTTCCGACCGCCTGAACGGTTCCCTCTAAGGACTGGAACTCTAAGGAAGTCAGCTTCAATCGCCGGCAAATCTCATCTCTGAGCAGTTTGCCCCGTTCCGTATTGGAATTGCTGTATTCATGAATGTATTTTATTCCGTCAATGCCTTCGTGTTCGTCAATAATCTGTCGTGCAATCAGTTCTAATTCTGATGTGCTTCTTGAAAAATTGAGGTATTTGCAGCCATACATGATCGGCGGACAGGCTGAACGCATATGCACTTCTTTTGCCCCGTTCTCATAGAGAAATTCCACCGTTTCCCGCATCTGTGTGCCTCTTACAATGCTGTCGTCTACAAACAGCAGCTTTTTGCCTGCAATCAAATCATGCACCGGAATCAGCTTCATTTTTGCAACTTTATTCCGCATGGTCTGGCTGGTTGGCATAAAGCTTCTCGGCCAAGTTGGCGTATACTTAATAAACGGTCTTGCAAACGGAATGCCGCTGCGGTTTGCATAGCCGATGGCGTGCGGAACGCCGGAATCCGGCACACCGCACACATAATCGACATCGGGCAATTTTCCGTTTTTGATATCCGTTTCCGCCATGATTTCCCCGTTTCGGGTACGCATCATTTCGACGTTGACCCCTTCATAGCACGCATTCGGATAGCCGTAATATGTCCACAGGAATGTACAGATTTTCATTTCGTCTGTTCCTTCCTGCAAAATCTCATAGCCATCCTTTGTGAGCTTGAGGATTTCGCCTGCCTTTAATTCGTGGCAGGTCTGATAGCCTAATTTCTGATAGGCGAACGATTCAAACGAGAAGCAGAATCCGTCTGACCGCTTCCCGATGAGAATCGGCAATCGTCCCATCTTGTCCCTTGCACAGATAATGCTGTCCTCTGTCATGATGACCAAGGACATCGTGCCTTGAATTTTTTCCTGTGCATAGCGAATGCCTTCCACGAAAGAAGACCGCTGTGCAATCAGAGCTGCAATCAATGCACCAGAATTGATGCTGCCGCTGCTCATAGTTTCAAAGTTTGCACAGTCCTTGTCCAGCAATTCTTCAGACAAGGTTTCTGCATTGGTGATGACACCAATCGAACAGATTGCATAAAGCCCCAGCTGCGAACGAACCATAATTGGCTGCGGGTCTGTATCGCTGATACAGCCGATGCAGATATTGCCCCGCATTCTCTCTACGTCCTTTTCAAATTTCGTCCGGAACGGGGAATTTTCAATGCTGTGGATATTTCTCTGAAATCCCAGTGCCGGAGAAAATGCGGTCATACCGCCCCGTCTTGTACCAAGGTGTGAATGATAATCTGTTCCAAAAAATACGTCTGAAATGCAGTCGTTTGCGGAAACTGCACCAAAAAATCCGCCCATATAATCTTATTCTCCAAAAATTCTGTGCATAACTTCCTGATATGCTTCTTCTGTACCGCCCATATCTCTTCTGAACCGGTCTTTATCCAGCTTTTCATTGGTCTTAACGTCCCACAGACGGCAGGTATCCGGAGAAATTTCATCTGCCAGAATAATCGTGCCATCAGCCAGACGACCAAATTCAATCTTGAAGTCAATCAGACGGATACCAATCTTCAAGAAGAATTCCTTCAGTACTTCGTTTACCTTTGCGGTATAGGTCTTGATGGTCTTGATTTCTTCTTCGGTTGCCAGACCCAGAGCCAATGCATAATCATCGTTGATGAACGGGTCGTTCAGTTCATCGCACTTATAGCTAAATTCAATAATCGGACGGAGCAGAGCCTTGCCTTCTTCAACGCCCATTCTCTTGGAAAAACTGCCGGCTGCTACGTTTCTTACGATGACTTCCAGTGGTACGATAGAAACCTTCTTCACTGCGGTTTCCCGGTCGCTCAGTTCTTCTACCAGATGTGTCGGTACGCCAGCGGCTTCGAGCTGCTTCATGATGTAGTTGGACATTTTATTGTTGATAACGCCCTTTCCAACGATTGTACCCTTCTTTTCGCCGTTGAATGCAGTTGCATCGTCCTTATAATCTACGATTACAATGCCTTCCTGATTGGTTGCATAAACCTTCTTTGCTTTTCCTTCATACATCTGTTCTTTTTTCTGCAGGTTTTCCATAACTGTTTTCCTCCATTTTTGACTCTGCTTATTTTTTACAGGGTCACAGTTTTATGACAGAGGGAAAAACTCCCTCAATCGTACAAAAATAAAAATCATCCGTAGCTGTTTTGCGGTTGGTTACGCTTCCAGCTGAGCCAGCAGCTTCTTTTCCTTTTCTACAACGCCTTCTGCCATGGTCTTCTTCCGCTGTACCAGCTGTTCTGCCAGTGCATCATCGGAAAGAGCCAGCATCTGAACAGCAAGAATTGCTGCATTTGCAGCCCCGTCAATCGCAACGGTTGCAACCGGAATACCAGTCGGCATCTGTACGGTTGCCAGCAGGGCATCCAGTCCGTCCAGTGTAGAGGACTTGATCGGAATGCCGATGACCGGCAGGGTGGTATGACCAGCAATGACACCAGCCAAATGAGCAGCCTTTCCGGCAGCAGCGATGATCACACCGAATCCGTTTTCCTTTGCATTGGTTGCAAATTCTGCGACCAGTTCCGGTGTCCGGTGTGCAGACATTACGTGCACTTCACTCGGCACGCCGAATGCCTTTAATTCGGAAATGGCAGCCTTTACAACTGGCAAATCGCTGTCGCTTCCCATAATGATTGCAACTTTTTTACTCATGTTTGAAACCTCTTTTCTCATTCTTCCTGAACGCTTCCAAATGGATTGGCGGAAATGTTCCGCCCTCCATCATTTATTACAAAGTCCGCAGTTGTTTCCAGTGCAGAAGATTCCTCTGTTTTTTCTGCTTTTTCCTGTAAAATCTCCAGACCTGTAATCTGTAATGTTCCGGCTGTCGATTCCGTAGAAAAGGCAACCCGTAAAACAGCGGATTCTGTGTCCCGCTTCACAGTGATGGTGCAAAAAACAGTGTTGTCCTGTGTCATCTGACTGGAAATGCCAATGGAACTGTTCCAATCCACCAGCCACTTTTCCGCTTTATTTTTGGGAATCAGCGGATGCAGCTGTGAGATAGCATCGGATGACAAAAAGGCAGCGGCTGCCGTTTCATCATTTCGCTGATAGGCTTTCAAAAATTCGCTCAAGTCATCGCCCAGCATCTGCCAGACTTCCACGGGATACCGCTGTGCAGTGACCCGATGTTCACAGTGCATCGTGACGATTTTTCGCTGTATGGTTCGCTGCAAGTCGAATGACCGCAGTACGATTCCGTCTTTTATCTGCTGATAGAAAAAGCTATCTGTTCCCCGCTGCAAAGTCAGCCCATCGTCTTTTAACAGATAAGCATTCCAAGTGCAGTTGGTCAAATCCTGAAAAGAACGGTCGTATAAAAAATACAAATCTTCGTGCAGCAGTTTTCCAACTAAAATTTGATTGTTCACATAGGACAAATCCTGATAGACAAACGGAACGATGACGTTTCCCTCTCGGTCTAACACGCCCATCACAGATTCTGTTCCGATTTGTTTGACTGCTGCAATACCATGATCGCCGATAAAGGACAAGTTTTTCCACTCTGCCGCCGCAATGATTCTGCCATCTGCATCAGAAAGCCCATACAATCCGGTGCTTTCCTCCTGAAAGATGTAGCAGCTGTCCTGCTCCGGTGCAGAAGAAACATGACGGGAGGTCGATGGGTCTTCTGTTTTGGCGGCATAAAACCGACTGACTGCAATGCCAAGCCCTGCAATCAGCAACAGAAAAAAGACAAACAGCCACATTCCCTTTTTCGGTGTGGAATCGGTATTCTTATGAGCGGTCTGTGTATGCGGCTTCAATTCTGCTGATTCGGATTCGCTTTTGAATCCGGCTGCTGTACGGCTTCTTCTGTTTCCTGTACCAGATAAATCGGGCGGTTCTTTGTTTCCAGATAGGTTTTCGACAAATACTGCCCTACAATTCCCGTACAGAACAGCTGTAAGCCGCCCATCAGCAGAATCACACAAATGGTCGTTGCATAACCCTGTACCGGGTCGCCAAACGCCAGATATTTAATCACGACGACTAAAATCATGATGAACGCCAGCAGACAGCTGACAATTCCCAACAGGGAAGCCAGTGCCAGCGGAGCGGTAGAAAATGCAAAAATTCCTTCCAGCGAGTATTTGAACAGGGATTTAAACGACCAGGAAGTTGTACCGGCTGCACGCTCTACATTTTCATATGGAATATAGCGTGTCCGGAAACCAACCCAGCTGAAAATACCCTTGGAAAAGCGGTTATATTCTTTCATTTCCAAAATCGCATTGACCATCTGACGGGTCATAAACCGGAAATCCTGTGCACCGTCAACAATTTCGGTTTGGGAAATGTGGTTCATAATCTTATAGAATTTTCTGGAGAACCAGGAACGAATTTTCGATTCACCCTTTCGGCTGACACGCCGTGTGGTCGCACAGTCATACTCTCCATCTTTGACATATTCATACATTTGCGGTAAGAATGCCGGCGGATGCTGCAAATCGGCATCCATAATGACAACATAATCACCCTTTGCATGCTGCAACCCTGCATACATACCGGCTTCTTTCCCGAAGTTTCTGGAGAAAGAAACATACCGTACCCGGTGATCCATCTTTGCCATCTTCCGAAATTCCTGCAATGTCCCATCTTTTGAGCCGTCATTGATGAACAGCAGTTCAAAATCCAGTTCCGGATATTTTTCCTGCATCTGGCTCATGACCTTGGTAATCTCCGCATAAAACAGCGGCAATACTTTTTCCTCGTTGTAACACGGTACAACAATGGAAACTAATTTCACAAAAATCCCTCACATTCCTGCGATTATTTTGACAGGCAGCTGCATTGCTGACCGTGTATCGCTTGTTTTAATTATCTTTTTGCAGCAAGAAACCCGTTCTTTTTTATTATAACACTTTTTTTATCAACTTACAAGAGCATTCACACAGAAATTCTGAAATTTCTTTTTTTGCACAAAAAAAGAACCATTTCTATTTTGCTGCTGCAATCGGTTTCTTTCGTTCATCCATTCTTTTCCCTTTTATTGTAGCATGACACAGAATGCGGTGTCAAGTCATTTTTCAAAAATTCCGTGCAGGATTTCGCCAGATTGCACTTTCCAAATTTCGTTGACAGATTTCCCAGCCTGTGCTATAATGTAGATATTGTATCTGACGAAAAATGGATGCAGCGTATGTTGAAACCAAAATCAAACCATTTTATGAACCAATCAGACAGGAGGAACACGGATGTTTGGAATTGATTGTCACACCCATTCCGGAAATTCCCCGGATGGAACCGGAACGGTTGGCGGACTGTGCCGCCGTGCCATTTCCCTTGGCTTGGAAGCACTGGCAATTACAGAACATGTAGAACTGAACCGCTGGCATTCGCAGGGGTATTATGGCACAACCCCACGCAATGATGAAGAAGAATACAGCTATTACAAACGCATGGAAAAAGCGATGAAAGACAACCACGCCGCAAAGGAAGCCTATGGCAACCGCCTGCATATCATCAGCGGCATTGAACTGGGACAGATTCCCTGTGATTTTGGTCTTGCAGACTCTGTGATGCAGGATAATCGGCTGGATTTTGTCATTGCCTCCCTGCACGAGCTGAAAAATAAACCGGATTTTTATTTCCTAGATTATCACACAGAAGATGTTCCAAAACTGCTGGAACAATATTTCTCGGAACTGCTGACACTCTGTCAGTGGGGAAAATTCGATGTGCTGGGACATATGACTTATCCGCTGCGTTACATCGAAGGCGAAGCTGGCATTCCGGTAGACTTATCTGCCTATGAAGAACAAATTCACGAATGCCTGAAAGCACTGGTCAACAATGGCTGCGGCTTAGAGCTGAACACCTCCGGACTGCGGCAGAAATACGGGAAACCGTTCCCAACACTCGAATACATCAAATTATATCGGGAAATGGGCGGAGAAAGCCTGTCCATCGGTTCCGATGCACACTGTGCGGAAGATATCGGCTTTGGCATGAAAGAAGCCCTTGCCATTGCAAAGGAAGCCGGATTCTCCTATCTCTGCTATTACTTAGAGCGAGAACCCGTTTATATTCCCATTCCATAAAGTCCATTTTCTGCATCATTGCAGAAAGGAAATATCAAAAAAATACGAAAGGTTGATGGTTATGCAAAAGTTAATCTCTTTGCTGCAACAAAACGCCCGTCTGTCCAACGCACAACTTGCGGTTATGCTGGGAAAAACGGAAGAAGAAGTGGCGGCGGACATTCGGAAACTGGAAGAAGACGGCATTATCAAAGGATATAGCGTCATTCTGAACGAAGAAGCCATTAACAAAGATATGGTCACTGCCATTGTAGAATTGCGGGTAACCCCGCAGCGGGACTGCGGATTTGAATCCATCGCCCGCACCATCATGCAGTATGATGAAGTGGAAAGTATCTCCCTGATGGCAGGGGCGTATGACTTTGCCGTAACCGTAAAGGGTGCGAACGTCAAGGATGTTTCCCTGTTTGTTTCCCAGCGGCTTGCTCCGCTCGGAAATGTCCTCTCTACAGCAACCTACTTTGTCCTGAAAAAGTACAAGGAAATGGGAAAAATCGTTGTGGACGAAGAAAAGGACGAACGGGGCTTCTATTTCCCGTAAGGCAAAAAAGCCGAAAAATAAAAAGAATCGGATTTTGACAGCAGCTGTGCAGACTTTTCAAAAATCCACACAGCTGCTGACTGTTTTATCTTTTTGTCCATTGGAAAGGGGCGATCATTTGTGATCAATTATGATTCTCTTTTGTCCGACCAAGTAAAACGCATGCAGCCATCCGGCATCCGAAAATTTTTTGACGTTGCTGCAATGATGGAAGGCGTCATCAGTCTGGGCGTTGGCGAACCGGACTTTCAGACACCTTGGGTCGTACGAAAGGAAGCTGTCGATATTCTCGAACGGAAACGGATTATTTATAGTGCAAACTCCGGCATGATGAACCTGCGGAAAGAAATTGCCAACTACCTGAACCGCAAATATGACCTGACCTATGACCCAGATTCTGAAGTCATTGCAACAGTCGGCGGTTCGGAAGCCATTGACCTTGCTATCCGTGCGATTGTCAATCCGGGAGATGAAGTGCTGATCGTAGAGCCAAGCTTTGTCTGTTACAAACCAATTGTGGAACTCATGCACGGCGTAGCCATTCCGATTCCGACCAAGGAAGAAAACAAGTTCAAGCTGACCCCAGAAGAATTACAGGCACACATCACAGAAAAGACAAAGATGCTGATTCTCCCATATCCGAACAATCCGACAGGCGGTATCATGACACGGGAAGATTTGGAAAAGATTGCAGCGGTGCTCCGTGGAACAAACATCTTAGTTCTGAGCGATGAAATCTATTCCGAACTGACCTATGGCACAAAGCATTGTTCCATTGCCTCCATCGAGGGCATGTGGGAACGGACAATTTATGTCAGCGGCTTTTCCAAAGCATTCGCTATGACTGGCTGGCGGCTGGGCTATCTCTGTGCCCCGAAGCCACTCGCAAAACAAATGCTGAAAATTCACCAGTATGCCATTATGTGTGCACCGACTGTCAGCCAGTACGCTGCCATTGTCGCTTTGCAGGAATGTGACGATGAAGTCCGGAAAATGGTAGATGAATACGATGCCCGCCGGAGAATTGTTGTAGACGGCTTCAATAAGATGGGGCTGCACTGCTTCAATCCGGAGGGGGCATTCTATGTATTCCCCTGCATTCGCAGCACGGGTATGGACAGCGAAACATTCTGCGAAAAGCTCTTGCAGGAAGAAAAGGTTGCGGTTGTTCCGGGCAGTGCGTTCGGCGAAAGCGGCGAAGGCTTTGTACGGGTTTCCTATGCATACTCCCTGAAGCACCTCATGGAGGCACTGGAACACATTGCAGCTTTTGTACAGCGGCATAAGCAGGAGGATACACCGTGAAACGCATGGTTCTAAAAACGCCGGCAAAAATCAACCTTGCGTTGGATGTTGTCGGGAAACGGGCAGACGGGTATCACACCTTGGAAACGATTTTTCAGACGGTTTCTCTCTATGATACGATTACAGTGACCCTGTTCCCCCACCGAACCGGAGAACAAGCCATTCGGATTCTCTGCAATATTCCATGGATTCCAAAAGATGAACGGAACATTGCATGGAAAGCGGTGGATTTATTCTTAAAGAAAACTGGGTGTCCTGTCAGCTTCGACATCTACCTGCAAAAATACATTCCCTCTCAAGCGGGCTTGGGCGGCGGAAGTTCCGATGCAGCAGCGGTTTTATATGCCTGCAATCAGCTGACCGGAGCAGGGCTTTCTCATGCAGAACTCTGTGAAATGGGATTGCAGCTGGGGGCAGATGTTCCGTTTTTCTTCTACGGCGGAACAGCATATGCTGCCGGCATTGGCGAAGAAATCCAACCGCTCCCCTATTTGGGCGATGTATCGGTTGTCCTTGCAAAGGGAAAAGGCGGTATCTCCACAGCAGCTGCATATGCGGCAATGGATGCTCTGCAAAATCCGCCACATCCAAATGTTCCGGAGATGAAACAGCGGCTACAGGCATATGCAGAACCAAAAGACCTTGCACCGCTCTGCGGAAATCTATTCGCAGAAGTCACCGAACTGCCAATTGTCCAGAAGTTGCAGCAGGAAATGCTTGCTCGGGGAGCATTTGTTAGTCTGATGACGGGCAGCGGCTCGGCGGTTTTCGGGCTGTTCCCCTCGCAAGAACCTGCTCGCAAATGCTGTTCGGCTCTGCGGAAGGTTGTTCCGTTTGTGGCACAGTGCAAGACGATTCCGCATACTTTTTATGCAATATAACTTTCTAAATCCAAAGAGAACATTTCCGAAACGTGGTTTTCGGGAGTGTTCTTTTTTCTGTTTTCAGATAGAAAATCGCAAAACTGAAAAAATCATCGAAATGGCAAACAGGATTTTTCATTTTGTTATTTACTTTTTGGAAAAAGTGTGGTATGATAGTATATGGTTTATTCGTCTTCACGAAAGCACAATTTCATGTTGGATAACCAACCATGCTGCATTCCATGAAATCGGCTCTGCGGACAGCAGAATTTTCATTGTGATTGCAGCGGCAAAGAATTGAGAAGAAGGAGAGCATAACCATGAAATTTGATACAAATTCAGATATGGAACAGGAAGAAGAAGCACTATATTATTATTCCAGCAATAAGAATGAGATTTTCCAAACACAGGACGATACACTTTTTATTAAACCTGGCATTACTGCTTATAACCTGAGAGTTTCTGTTTCCACGCATATTGGGAAAGTGCGTGGAAATCATGAGGATAATTTTTATTTGGAAGGTTTGCGGTTGAATGAAATCTTCCGAAATGATTTTTCTGCAACCTATACCATCAGCGATGCTGACGGCATGAGCTTTGCTGTTTTTGATGGCATGGGTGGGGCTGCCTACGGAGAAATTGCCTCCGAAATTGCAGTACAGACCATGAAAAAATATGAACACCGCCTAAAAAATGCAGAGGGAATGCGGGCTGTTGACCAAATTGTCACAGAATTTGTCACAGAAGCCAACAATTCTATCTGTGATATGCTGCGAGAAAAAAATTGCCTGAGCGGTGGCACCACTTTTGCAATGCTGTATTTTATTGACGGGCTTGCAAAACTTTATTATCTGGGTGATAGCCGGATTTATATGCAGGATGAAGAAGATTTAATTTGTCTGACACGGGATCACACGCTTGCCAATCAGAAATTAGATGCCGGCATTTATACCGAGGCTCAAGCCAAAAAAAGTGCAGACCAGCACCGTTTAACGCTCTATGTTGGCGTTGATAAGAATGGGTTGGGCTTAAATGCGGACAGCCGTCCGCCGGTTGCGTTACAGCCTGGAAGAAAATTTCTGCTCTGTACAGATGGACTGGTTGACATGTGTTCGGAACAGGAAATTCAAGACATTCTCTCTCAGGATTACTTCAATGAAGCAGCGGTTCTGGTACAGACTGCCGTCAATTATGGTGGCATTGACAATGTTACTTGCATCGTTCTGGAAGTCATTCCGATTGAAGAATCTGCTGAGCTCGAATCCGACCCGATGTTATAACTGATAACATTCAATCCAATAAAACAATAAAGCAAAAATCCGGCATCCAAAACGGGATACCGGATTTTTTTATCCACAGATATTCTTTCTCATTCTTACTTGGTAACAGTGAATTTCTGATACGAAACAATCTGATTTTGATAGCTGCTATTCGTTGCAATCACACCATAATAATAGGTGTCTGGGGACAGCAGATTGAAATTGACGTATGCATCCACCTGATGGATGTCATAGGATTTTGCATTTGGTCGAACGGTTTTCCCTGTCACCAAATTTCCGGAGGAGGAGAAAACGCCAACTGTTAAGCTGGTAATGTTTGAAGTTCCCGATTTCACCGTTCCTCGAATGCTGACGGCTTTTCCAACTTTGATATTGGGAATAGTTGTTCCGCCGGAAAGAGTCAATTTATCTTTGCTTTGTGCACTGCCACTCTTTGCCTTGACCTGAAACGCCTGATTGACCAACTGTTGTGTCTTTGTGCCGTTGGATACCGTTACACGATACAGGTAGCTGCCCGGTGTCAACAGGTTGAAGTTGACATAAGCATCCAACTTTCGCAAATCATATGATTTTGCATTTGGCTTTGCTGTTTTTCCGGTAATCAAGTTTCCGGATGCAGAATAAACACCAACTGTTACACTGGTGATATTGGAAGAGGCAGAGGACACCGTTCCTTTTACTACAACGGACGTTCCCTCTGTGATATTCGGAACACTTGTACCGCCCGAAATGCTCAAGGTGTCGGATGCTGTTGTACTTCCGTTCGCAGAAACCGTGAATTTCTGCTCTACAACTGGGAAATTCGTTGTAGTAGCGTTGGTTGCAAAGACTCTATAATAATAAGTACCTGCTTTCAAATCACCAAAGCTGACATACGCATCCAGATTGCGAACATTGTAGGTTTTTGCATTCGGTGTTGCTGTCTTTCCGGTTACCAACTTGTTGTTACTGTCATAAACGCCAACCGTGACGCTCTTCAAGTTGGAAGATGCGGAAGTGACTGTTCCTCGAATCGAAACCACATTGCCGACCTTGATATTCGGAATGGTCACACCGCCAGTCATGCTCAGCTTATCCGTTGTGGTGGTACTGCCATCCGAAACGGTGAACTTCTGATTGACTACGGCAACATTTGTATTTGCTGCATTCGATGCAATGACTTTGTAATAATATGTTCCGGCTTTCAAATCACCAAAGCTGACATATGCATCCAGATTGCGGACATTGTAGGTCTTAGCATTTGGAGCTACTGTCTTTCCAGTTACCAACTTGTTGTTGCTGTCATAAACGCCAACCGTCACGCTCTTCAAGTTGGAAGATGCGGAAGTGACTGTTCCTCGAATCGAAACCACATTGCCGACCTTGATATTCGGAATGGTCACACCGCCAGTCATGCTCAGCTTATCCGTTGTGGTGGTACTGCCATCCGAAACGGTAAATTTCTGATTGACCACGGCATAATTCGTATGGGTTGCATTCGTTACTAATACCTTATAATAATATGTACCAGCAGACAATCCGCCAAACTTTACATAAGGGTCTATTTTTGAAACATCATAGGATTTTGCATTTGGCACAATCGTTCTTCCCGTAACGCTTGTGCCATCTTCCCGATAAATTCCAACAATCAATTTTGTAATGTTAGAGGTTGCAGAAGTCACCGTTCCTCGAATCGAAACCGACTTTCCTGCTGTAATATTCGGGATTGTCACACCATTGGTCATTTTGATTTGATCTGTCGTGGTACTGCTGCCAGATTCCGAAACTATGAACTTCTGATTCACGACTTCATAATCCTTGTGGGCAGCATTGGTTACCAACACCTTATAATAATAAGTACCCGCTTTCAAGTTTCCGAACTTTACTGCTGCATCCATATTTGCAACATTGTATGTTTTTGCATTCGGAGATGCAGAATTTCCGGTTACCAACGTATTGTTTGCATCAAACACCCCAACGGTAATCTTGGTAATATTCGATTTTGCAGAAGTGACAGTCCCACGAATGGATACAGCTTTTCCAACCATAATATTTGGAATCGTCGCATTGTTGGTGATTTTAATGCTGTCGTCGGTTGCTGTGCTGCTGGAAGATACGGTAAACTTTTGATTGACAACCGTATAATTCGTATGCGTACCATTGGTAACGGTAATCTCATAGGTATAAGTACCTACCGGCAATTCGCTGAAATCCACAAAGTCATCCAATTTCTTGACATTGAACACGGATGCAGTTGGGTAAGCATTTTTTCCGGTTACCATCTTATGATTGCTGTCATAAACGCCAACGGTAATGGTTGTGATATTGGATGAAGCAGAACGAACGATCCCGCTGATGGAAACAGATGTGCCCACGGTAATATTGGGAATCTTGCTGCCATTTTCAATCGTAATTGCATCTTCTGTCGCCCCAACTTGCACAGTCGGGTCACTGGATACGACAAAACTTTGATTGATTACGATGTAATTTTGATTGGTTGCATTGCTGGCAGTAACACGATATTGATACGTGCCAGCCTGCAAGTTCTCAAACGGCAAAGCATCATTCAAGTTCTGCAAATCACATTCTACCTGATTCGGAGAGAGTGTTTTTCCAATGACCTGTTCTCCAGCAGCATTGTAAACGCCCACTGTTAAAACTGTAATCTTTGAAAAATCGGATTTCACAACCCCATTGATGGCAATCGGTGTTCCCCGTATGATGTCTGGAATGGCATCGTTTCCGGAAATACTTAAAAAATCGGCTGGTGCATATTCCTCCGGTAAAACCTCCGTAACGGCTTCTTTTGTCTGTTCTGTAGGATCTGGTGTTGATACCATCGCTGCTGCCCCTGTCATTGCAGTTCCCTGAATGGAAAGCAATGCCAAAAAGACGCTGACAAATACTTTTACTTGATTCTGGTTTTTCATAATTCCTCTTCCTTTCTGCAAAGCGTTTTGTTCGATGTGTTCTGTTGCTGATTGCTGTAAATTCCTGCCCGATTTTTTTCTAAGGACAGGCGGTAAGATCCTTACAAAAACGATTAGAAAAATGTATGAAATGATATAAAATTTTACGTTCAGAACGAGAACCCATTCCCGTTCTGAAGATACTTTCATTATAGCATAATTTCTGTGGACTGTCAAGCAATATTCATATTTTCCACATGGTTGATTGATCTGGTATTCAGAGAATAAATTTCCACTTTCGCCCAATACGCCATAATTTTTATGATAAATGACATAGATTTACTGAAAAGTTTTCATTTCCCATTTGTTCCAGAAAAAAGCCGGCAAAATGACTTGACAAAACTATCACTCTGTGTTACACTACAAAACAGAAAAAATAATAAAATGAGGATGTGGATATTTTGGAGCAAACAAAACCGAATAAAAACAAGTGGATTTCCTTTCTGGCAGACGGAGTCCTGTCCGGTCTGATGCTGGGAATTGGAGGCATGGTGAGCCTCTCCAGTGAAAACCGATTCTTAGGGGCATTCCTGTTCTCGCTGGGGCTGTTCTGTATCGTACAGTTCAAGTATGGATTATTCACCGGAAAAGTCGGATACATTGTCAACCGGGATTTACCCTATGTTGCAGAAACCGCTGTTACCCTTGTGGGGAACGCCCTCGGAACATTGATTGCAGCCCTCCTGCTCCGACAAGTTCGGTTCTTTACATCAACTGTTAGCACGATGGATGTTACCATCTCCGATCGGGTACAGGCAACCGTCAGCGGTAAAATTCATGACAATCCGCTGAGCATTTTTATTCTGGCAATTTTCTGCGGAATTCTGATGTTTACTGCTGTAGAAGGCAGCCGGAAATGCAAAGAAGAAAAGAACTTTGCTGGTTCGCTGTTCGTCGTTGTCATGCCAGTTATGGTCTTTATCATCTGCGGATTCAACCACTGTATTGCAGATATGTTCTACTATTTCTTTGCTGGTTGCCCAGAGCCGTCTAAGGCAATTGTTTACTTCATTCTTGCCATTGCCGGAAACAGTGTTGGTGGTATGATTGTTCCGCTGCTGAAAAAGTTATCGAATCAGCCGCTCTAAAAACGAAGTTATTCCTACAAACACAAAAAGCGTACCCGTTGCAAAACGGATACGCTTTTTTCATGCAAAATACAGCAACTTTTTACTTCTGCTGATAACAGGTAAAGGCTGCATCGGTTGCCTTCGGGTCTTTTACCTTTGTAAAGGAACTGATGACCGGAACGACAATCAAAGACAAAATCATCAGGATTGCACCGATGTTAATCGGAGATGCCAGATTCAGCGGCAGAGAAGCTGCGGACTTTGTCAGGGCTGGGAACCAGCCAAATCCAAACAGAATCATGTGTCCAATCGTACCGCCAACACCCAGAATGAAACTTGTCCAAACCGCCGGAACGGTTACTTTTTTGCTATACAGACCAAAGACGAACGGCCCTAAGAAAGAACCAGCCAGTGCCCCCCAAGAATAGGACATCAGCGTGGAAATCGACGCATTCTTATTGAACGCAATCAAAACAGAAACCAGCAGGAATGCAGCAATCAGCACCCGCATAATGATGACTTCTTTCTTTTCGCTGTGGTGCTTCATTCTCGGACGGATGAAGTCAATGGTCATGGTGGAACTGGATGTCAAAACCAATGAGGACAGCGTAGACATGGAAGCGGACAATACCAGAACCACAACCAGACCAATCAGCAAATCAGGCAGAGCACTTTGCAGCATTGCCGGAACCATGGCATCATATTCTGGCTTGCCGTTTGCCAGTGTGGCAATGGCAGTCTTTCCGCTTTCCCCGTTCAGGGTGCAGAACAACCGGTCAAATCCGCCCATGAAGTAAGAGCCACCAGCAACCACCAATGCAAAAATCGTGGAAATCACAGCACCTTTGCGGATACCATCGGTATTCTTGATGGCATAGAACTTATGTACCATCTGCGGAAGTCCCCATGTACCGAGGGAAGTCAAGATAACAACACCCAGCAGGTTCAGCGGTTCAGGTCCAAACAAGGTTGCATATTGTCCCTGTTCGATCTCGCCCATCTGCCGCAGGGATTCTGAAAAGCCGCCGTGATTGTTTAACGTACAGACAACTACTGCTGCAATTCCAATCAACATAACAATGCCCTGAATAAAGTCATTCAAAGCCGTTGCAGCGTATCCGCCAAGGATCACATAAATGGCGGTGACAATTGCCATGGCAATAATAATGATTCGGTAAGAAGCATCCGATTCCAAATCAAATGCCATATTAAACAGACGAGATAAGCCATTGTAAACCGAAGCAGTATAAGGAATCAGGAATACAAATACAATCAGGGCAGCAGCAATCTTTAAGCTAACAGACTGAAACCGATTCCCGAAAAATTCCGGCATCGTCTTTGCCTGTAAGTGATTACTCATCAGTCGGGTACGTTTGCCCAGTACCAGCCATGCAAGGGCACTACCGAGCACAGCATTTCCGATTCCAATCCATGTGGACGAAACCCCGTAGTTCCACCCAAACTGTCCAGCATAGCCAATGAATACAACAGCGGAAAAATACGATGTTCCATAGGCAAATGCTGTCAGCCATGAACCGACACTATTCCCGCCGAGCACAAAATCGCTGACGGATTTGGTTTTGCTGGCTGTATAGATTCCAATGCCCATCATGATGGCAATGTATACAATCAGCATTGCAAGCGTAATTGCGGTTGTCATAATCAAACATTCTCCTTTTTGATTTAGAATCCATCTTGTATCAAAGATTTGCCGTTCCGCTTTCGGAAATCTCTGCGTGAAATAGATTCCATAAGTTCTGTAACGATTGTACAGTGTTTCTATTTTACCATAAAACCCCGAGAAAGTCAATTTGTTTTGTAAATATTGCATTTTATTTTTAAAAAAACAATCGACAACGACACAAAATTATGTTATAATAGAGATTGCATCGGGGAAATCACTACAAATGCACTTTTTCACATCCATTACAAAACAGAAAGGAATGAATTTTAATGGAACGAACCAACACCAAAGACATTGTTTCAAAAGTCGCTTATTTAATCGGCGTGAAAAAAACCGTTTTATACAACCAATTTGAAACAGAACGTCCCGGATATTTAAAAGAACTGGACGAAAACCAAAACGCCCGTACCATCCGCAGCCTTTGTAAATTGCGAATGACGCTGCTGCATCGGTTTAAAAAAATTGATGATATGCTGCGATTTGAACTGAAAAACCTCAAGACCATTGAATTTTTTGATAAGGATGATATTAAACAGCTGGAGAAATGGGAAATCCCAGTGATTTTAGTCAACTCTCGTTCTTCTCTTTACATGGAGCATTTTAATGACCTCATTCAGGAACACATTGATGCTTGCAAAGACCTGTTTCCGGAATGGCTGAAATGGGAATATCTCCGCAGCCTGTTCCTCATGCCGAAAAACAAAAAGACCGATGTTCCAAAATCAGAATTTGCAAAATATATGGCAAATATGGAATTTTATCCGTATCAAACCTATATTTACTGGCAGCATCCAAAGGACTGCGGAAATATGCTGTTCAACGATAATAAATTTGTCAATATCTTATATGAGATGCACAACGACTATTTCTTTGAAACCGAAAAGGTGCTCGATGCTGGCGAAACTACCAAAACCACCATTTATGATTTCATCGAACGGGGCGAACGAACTGCGATTATTGTAGACTGCGAAAACTCCGATGTCTATAAATTATATGCGACCTTAAAAAATCTCAATCAGGAAGAACTGCAAAAGGTCAAGAAAATTATTCTGTTCGATGATGTTCACACGACCCGTGCATGGTCATGTTTATCCCACTTCTTGGATATTGAAGTGGAACACATCGAAGTAGAACGAGTCAATGACTATAAATCCTTGGTTGATATCAAGATGACAGCAGGTGCTTGCAAGGAATTTTACAGCAATGACATTCAATCGTTTATCCTGGTATCCAGCGATTCGGACTATTGGGGATTGATTTCCTCTCTGCCGGATGCAGATTTCTTAGTAATGATTGAATACAGCAAGTGCGGAAAAGACATCAAGGAAAAACTCGAAAACAACGGGATTTTCTATTGTTCGATTGATGACTTCTGTTCCGGAAACATCGCAGAACTGAAAAGTTATGCCCTGCAAGAAGAACTAAAAGGACAGCTGGAGCAGGCATTGAATTTGAATGCTCATACACTACTCGAAACAGTTTATCGAAACTGCCGAATTCAGGCAAGCGAAACTGAACAAAAGAACTTCTATGACCGTTACCTTCGCACGTTGCAACTGACAATGGATGCGGACGGCAACTACGTCATTAAGCCGAAAACATTCTAACGAAAAACAGCGATTTCCCCGTAGCAAACAAAATCGGCAGCCACAAGTTTTTCTGTGGCTGCCGATTTTCTGTTTATCGAATTTTCACATCGTCCAGTGTCAGCGTGGTGAGCATTTCGGTTGTAATCTCTTCACAGTCGGCAAGACGGTTTGCCTGTCGAGTCAATGCCGTATCAAAAAAGTTCCGGACTTCTCGCCCATTTGCAAAAGATTCCGATTTTTCCGCACAGCGTTTCCGGAAATATTGCAACACATAGAAATTTGCTTCAGCTGTTGGCTCTAACGCACTCTTTTCACAGATATGCTGGAAAATCGTCAGCAATTCTTCCGGCGTATAGTCTGCAAAGTAAATGACCTTCCGGAATCGAGAACGCAACCCCGGATTTGAATCCAGAAACTGTTCCATCTCTGCCGGATATCCTGCTACAATGACCACTAAATCATCCCGATGGTCTTCCATCTCTTTCAGCAGTGTGTTCACGGCTTCCATACCGAAATCATTGCTGCCCGCTGCAGAAGTCAATGTATACGCTTCATCAATGAACAACACGCCGCCCAATGCCTTTTGAATCACCTTTTTGGTGCGAATGGCGGTCTGTCCAACATAACCGCTCACCAGTCCGGCACGGTCAGTTTCGACCAAATGCCCCTTCGAGAGAACCCCCAGTCCAGCATAGATTTCCGAGAGCAGGCGGGCAACGGTTGTTTTCCCCGTTCCCGGATTTCCCGAAAAGACCATATGTAAGGAAACTTGCAGCGGCGGCAACCCTCGTTCCTGTCGCAGCTGCCGCAACCGAACCAGATTGATTAAGCTGCTCAGCGTTTCCTTTACCTGCTGCAAACCAGTCAGGCTTTCCAGCTCTTCCATACACACCGCCAGCGGACGGATTTCTGGTGCTTCTGATGCTTCGGGGGTGGATTCTTCCGATGCTGCTTCCGGCTCTTCGGGAGCAGCTGGCATTGCTGGTTTCCAGCCACTCGGAATTGCAAAAGGCTTTTCTTTTGCAGTGCTTCGCCAGCCTTGCAACTTTCGATTGCGATAGACTCGCAACGGCAATAAAATGGCTGCAATGGCAGATGCCTGCCGTTCATCTCGCTGGTTGGTATCGGCAGTAAACGACAGCCCCATCAAATTCAGCAGATTTAAAAAGAAGAGCGATAAGCTGCTGTCCCCTTGCTCTGCCAAATCCGCTCGAATCCACAAGTCCAGCAAGCCACGCAAGGTATCCTGCACGCTCTCTGCTGTAAATGGATGCCGCTTGCAAAATGTTTGCAGCTGTGAGAGGGTCATGTTATAATGCAGCAAGTCGTTTAAATACTGCACTTCTGTTTCTTCCAGTCGGCGGTCTAAATTTGCAAGATATAACAGGTATTTATAATAGGAAAATCCGGCAAATTCCGCAAGCGGCTGCTGATTGCCGAGGATGCGTTCGCCGTTTTTTTCGTAAAATTCACAGAGATAATAGGTATATTGAATGGCTGTTTGCAGGGTTTCTGATGCCATAGCTGCCTCCATTGATTGGATTTTTTAGACTTCGTTTTCCTGAAAAAGAAACGGTCTTAAATCTTCGTATAATTTTTGATAGGTTTCTAATAACTTCTGATTGGTTTTCTCCCGATTTTTCGACAGTTCGGAAATGGCAATGGCTTTCGCCTGATTGGCAATATCGCCCGGAATGGCGTTGTTGGGAATCTTGGAAAGATTGTCCATGGCTGCTTGCAGATAATCGTTTTCTGTTTGCAGCTGCCCCAGTAACCGCAGTAAAATCTGATAGTTTTCTTTCAATTCCGCAGCGGTAAAAATCGTTTGCATGGCGGTGCTCCTTTCTGGATTATGCGATTAGTTCTATTATACCGAGTTTTGGGGATATTGTCAAGAAAAAACAAAACTGCAAGTGCATACAAAAAGCACAGCCTATTCTTAGACTGTGCTTTTGCAGCTTATCAATTTTAGCAACTGGTTATGTAGAAGTCAGCTGTTCCCAATTTGGCTGCCCGCCACTTGCAGCTTTTGCATAATAAGTCAGAATCAGAACGGCATCCTGAACGGTAATTTCATTATCGTTATTAATATCTGCAAGCTTGAAAATGGCATTGTTTTCTGCTGCTGTTTCACTGAAAACTGGATTTGATCCAGCAGCTTTCTTTGCGTAATATTTCAAAACTTCAACCGCATCGGAAACATCCACAAGATGATTGCTGTTGACATCGCCTATTTTTACAATGTTTCCATCTTCGTCAATGATAATGGACACTGTAAAGTTGTTTTCAATCGCATCTCCACAATGTGGGAGTGTTGTATAACCAGCTTTCATTTCTTCGGGTGTCAAAGAACTATAACTCTGACAAGTTCCCTGAATGGTAACAACGCCTGGCTCTGCATCCGATAATGTGATACTCTGTAAGAATGTATCCGGATTGTTGTTGACTTCATTTCCCTCATTCAGAGTTGTAACATTGCCATTTGAGCAGGATGTAACCGTTGCATGAACCATACTTTTATTTGCTCCGGATTTTGTAACAACTGCTCCTGTAACAGAATCAATGACTGTAAAATATGCATACGGAATAGTAACGGTAAACCTCTTTTCAGAAGATACAATATTCCCGTGTTCGTCAATTGTAACCGTTGCTGTAAACGTATCTGGTTTTCCAACTAAGCCACATTCTCCATGGCTGCTATTGATATTGGGGTCATCGCTGAAAGAATACGTCCCCGTTGTCCCCGTGATGGTAATCGTTCCCGATTTTGCCCCTGTTACGGTAAAGCCACCCACAAAATAGCCGTTTTTTATGATACTTGCCGTTCCATTTGTACAGCCTGTGATCTCTGTGCTGGAAGCCACCATACTATTTTTGAAGTTGCTCTCTGTAATTTTCTGATTTGTTCTTCCACAAATCGCAGTGATGGAACTCGTTGGAACTTGAACCGTAAACGTCTGTTCCGTTTCAAATTGATTGCTTTCGGCATTGTAGAGATACGTTGTAGAAACATTTTCAGAAGAACGATTCGTGATTGTAATTTTATTTGTACCGGAAATCGCAAAATAACGATCGACATTTGCACGGGCTTCTTGTGCATCACTTGTTCCTGCAATCACCGAACCCACTGTAATCTTATCAAAATTAGAGAGCTGATTGTCTACATAAATAGACAAATATTCTACTTCATCGAACAGGCTGCCTGTATAGCCCCAAAGAATCACCTTTAGTGTATGTTCATTTAGCTGATAGGTCTTTTTTCCAAACAGCATACTGTCTGCTGGAATTTCTGTAATGTCATTATCTTCTAAGAAAATGGTAAACTGCTGATTTCCGGAAAAGGTTGTCATCGCAACTGTTCCCGTTACATTCAATTTTGCTCCTTCTGCATAAGAAAGCGATTCTTCATTCAGTCGTACATATGTAACTGTTTCTTCCATGCCGCTTACTGTTGCTTCAATGGGGGTATCCAAATTTAAAATGGGACGGTCTTTTCCGTTCACATACGATAATGTGCCGCTTACGGTCAATTCTGTTCCAACATTAATCACCTGTTTTTCCGCAGCTTCTGCTGTCAGTTGCAGTTGCGGCAGGGAATCCCGAGAAAATCCAACCGTTCCCCCCGCAAATAAGCAGGCGATTGCTGTAAAAGTTGCAATTGCTGTCTGATGCCATTTTTTCATGATCCATCATCCTCCTTTTCTTTAGTATACCAAGTTTTAGGAGAATTGTCAAGAAAAACCAAAGTCGCCGCTCTCCTTACTGGAAAACGGCGACTTTTTGTTACTCATATTCTTTTCTTTTTGCAGCTTACAGCAGCTTCCGCTTCAACAGAACTGCATCCAAAATGGTAATCGCACCATCTGCATTCAAATCCGCTGCAACTGCATTTCGCTTTTTCAGAGTTGCCTTGTTGCAAAGATGTTTTTGCAGCAGAACAATATCCGGCAGGTTAACTGTTCCATCTCGGTTGACATCACCCAGCACAACCGTTCCGCCTTCCGGCTCTTCGCCCCAGACCAATTCGCCATCCTGATAAGCTGTGATTTTTTCCGTTCTGGTGTATTCATCCAAAATCAAACCATCCCGGCTGTAGTCATCGGTCGGATCCCAGTGGGTTGTATAGTTGGCATCCATCTTTGGAATCAAGCCAAAGTGGAACACTCTTGTTCCATAGAATGCACAGCCATTCCAGCTGATTTCCACATAATACGTTCCGTTATCATCCCATTTGACTGGCTTGGAAATCGTTGCATAGCTTTCTCCGTTGGTGTTGGCATTTTCTTCATCATAGTAAATTTCAATGTCCAAATCATCAATGGTCTGCCCTGCTTTCAGCATTTCATTGATGTTAAAGAAATACCGAGCACTCAGCGTGCTGATGTACCGAGGCGGCAAAGAGGTATCGTTGCAAATGGAAATTTCAATCTGCGAACGGGCATCTGTTTCCTGCATCACTCTTGCATCAATATAGATCTCCTGAATATCGCCCTTCATAGATGCTTCAGACGGTGGGAAGTTTTCCACAGGCTTATTCCCCATTGCCTTGCCATAATACTGGTACAATCCTGCACACGCTCCGACAAAGGCAGCGTTATAGTCTACGGCAACTTCATTATAGATATAATCCTTAGTTTGGTCGTTGTGGAAATCCTTTTCATCTGGCCCACCGACTAACGCACCCCAAAGAACATGTGTCTGGTCTGCTGGTTCATCCATGTTCAATGTCTTAGAACCATGTGCAGCCCGATGGTGCGGATGCGAAGCAGCGTTCTTGGAATAGCCGACAATATATGCACGATTCATCGGATTTTTTCCCATGATGTATTCCATCTGACCTTCTGCCCAGTCTGCAAATTTGTCATCGCCCGTTTCTTTTTCATAGACCAGTGCACAGAGCTGTGCAGCTGCATCATACCGACAAGAACCATAGTTATTCAGCATGGAAAAACCAGCTGGTGTTTTTGCCAGAAATGTCGTGTCGGTGGTATCGGCAACAAATGGCGTTGTTTTCGGGTCATATGGCAAGTTCCACAGAACATCGTCCGGCCCGCCCGGGTCAGCATGCGTCAAGCCCGACCAATATTCCAGATTCCAACGGAAAATATACCAATCTCTCGCCGTATTGGTAATCGGGGCAAGTTTTGCAAACACACCGCCCCACACGGTATCCCAGCAGTGCACCCAGATATTCTGCCAGCAGTTTCCGGTGTCTGCAATGATTCGCTTCAAATAGCCCGTATAAGGATGAGCACCCATATCGCCAGAAGTATTTTCATCAACGGCAATAATGTCGTTGATATAGTCATATTCTCCGGTGCATTCATAGAGCCAAACTGCTGCCCACGCCAGTTCATCATAATCATAGCTGGATGTATAGAATCCGCCATCATAACCCAAGCTGGTAACGGTTTTTCCGTCTTCTGCTTCCGAATGCGTCTTGACTGCAAATTCATACATCTTGACGGCAGTATTTAAGCAGCGTTCTGCATACTCCGGCTCGGTATCCTTAAAGTTCAGATAGTTCACTGCCAGCGAAGCCGCAACCCCTGCACACATATCCGAAGCAGGCGTTTCTACTGTTGCAAAATATGCCGGCCGTGCAAAGTCCAGCAGGCTTTCGTTCTGCAATTCCGGTGCGTTCCAATAGTTGTGGTCAATGTTACCCTCTCCGACCTGATAGCAGAACGCCAAAATATCGCCATTCTCATCAAAATAGGTGCACTTTAGGTAATAGTCGTTGAACCAGTGCAGAATGTCTTCGATATGCCATTGCTGTCCGGAATCTACATAGGCATCCCGAAATTCATAATAGCCCCAGCCCAATGTAGAGGCAGCATAGCTGCCCGGCAGACAGAATTTTACATGGTCGCCAGCATCGTGCATACCGCCAGCAACGTCAATCGTTCCATCGCCATCCGGGTCTAAAATATCCCGATGGGCATCAATGAATTTCTGTGACAGATTCGTGCCCTTGTAATCTTCCCCCATTGGTTTCAGCGGCACAGCTGCATCTTCCGTGTGGCAGTCCCCACGCCATTCCAGATTTCCACCTGTAATGCCAGAGCCGCACTTGTTTGCATCGTAAAAATACAAGGACATCTGCAAGGCTTTCGCAAAGTTGATTTCTACTGCTTCTTCTTCCGTTGTGGAATCCGCAGCGGATGCGGAAAAGCCCTGCCCCAACGTAGTGCAGCCCATGACCACACAGAGTAAGGCTGCTGCAATTTTTTTGCATCGATTTCGTTTCACAATAAACTCCTTTCTATTCTTTCCCATTTCACGCTGTTTTCACATCTTTTGTCGCATTCACCAAAAAGCAAGAAAAGATGTGCATCTTCTTTCCCTATCTTATCATAAATCCAGAAAAAAGGAATGTGATTTTATGTCTAAATTGTAAAAATATCATGCTGCAATTCGTTGTTTTGTAGTAGACAGAAAATCGTATTTGTAGTATAATAAAATGGATTTCTTACCACGCAACAATTTCAGAAAGGATGTGGATTTTTTGACCATTCAACAATTAAAATATGCGGTTACAGCTGCCGAAAAAGGGACGATGAGCGAAGCTGCCCAGTCGCTGTTTCTCTCGCAGCCCAGCTTAACTGCTGCCATTAAAGAGTTGGAAAAAGAACTGCGAATCACCATTTTTCACCGCACCAACAAAGGGGTCATTGCTACCAACGAGGGCGAAGAATTTTTAGGCTATGCCCGACAGGTGCTGCAACAGGTCGGCTTGATTGAAGAAAAATATCTGGAGGGCAAACAGCTGAAACAAATCTTTTCTGTTTCTGCCCAGCACTATTCATTCGCTGTCAATGCTTTCGTGGATGTCATTCAAACATTCGGCAATCAAAGCTATGATTTTACGCTGCGAGAAACACAGACGTTTGAAATTATTCAGGATGTTTCCCGACTAAAAAGCGAAGTCGGCGTGCTGTATCTCTCCCGTGAAAATCAAGCAGTCATTCAAAAGTTGATTGCAGAAAATGGGCTGGTCTTTGAGGAACTGTTCACCGCCTCTCCGCACGTCTTTATCAGTTTCAAGCATCCGCTGGCTGCCAAAACAGAAATCACCTTGGACGACCTGAAACCCTATCCCTATCTCTGTTTTGAACAGGGCGATTACAACGCTTTTTATTTCTCCGAAGAAATCCTAAGCACTATCCCACGGGAAATGACCATCAAAGTTCGTGACCGTGCAACGCTGTTTAATCTAGCAGTCGGACTGGACGGTTACACCATCAGCACTGGCATCATCAGCAAGGAACTGAACGGGGAAAATATCATTGCTCGCCCGCTCGCCATTCCAGAATCCATTCGTGTCGGAACCGTCACCCGAAAAAATATGACACTGAGCCGACTGGGCACGGCATACATGGAAGCCTTACGGCGGCATACCTGCAACGAACCATAAACAATTCCATCACCTACAAAATCAGTATAGTTTTTTTCTATCGCAAACAGCGGAAAATCGGTATTTTACAACGGCTGATTTCTGGTGTAGAATGAAAAACAGTTCGGATGCTCCGCATCCATCCACCTACAACCAGAAAGGATTTTGATATGAAAACAGCAATTGTCGGATACCCTCGCATCGGGGCACATAGAGAATTAAAGTTTGCAAGTGAACAGTATTTCCGTGGAGCTTGCACTGAAGCAGAATTGCAGGAAACTGCAAAGACCCTTCGCCTCGAAAATTTAACACAGCAGAAAGAAAGCGGTCTGGACTGGATTCCGTCCAATGACTTTTCGTTCTATGATGGCATGTTGGACACTGCCTTTTTGCTGAACGCTGTTCCGAAGCGGTATCGGGAACTCGGACTTGCTCCGCTGGATACCTACTTTGCAGCTGCAAGAGGATATCAGGGCGACAAGGGCGATGTAAAAGCCCTTGCCATGAAAAAATGGTTTAACACCAACTACCATTACATGGTACCAGAACTGGAAGACGACACTGCCATTTGTCTGGCAGATGAAAAGCCGTTCCACCTCTATCAGGAAGCAAAGGCTGCTGGCGTAGAAACCAAATCGGTTGTCATTGGTGCTTATACGTTCCTGAAACTGGCTGTTTACAACGGCAAGAAAACAGCTGCGGATTTCGTTGCAGACACCGTAAAGGCTTATGCAGACTTGCTCCAGAAGTTCCAGACCCTCGGCACTGCTTGGGTACAGTTCGATGAACCTTGCTTAGTCATGGATATGACCGCAGAAGACAAGGCTCTGTTTACACAGCTGTATGCTGGCATTCTGGCAGCAAAGGGCAGTGTAAAGGTTCTGCTCCAGACCTATTTCGGCGATGTACGGGACTGCTATGATACCATTTGCAAGCTGGATGTAGACGGCATCGGTCTGGACTTCCTTGAGGGCAAGCAGTCTGCGAAGCTGGTTACAGAACAGGGCTTCCCAAACGACAAGATTCTGTTCGCTGGCGTTGTCAACGGCAAGAACATCTGGAAGAATCACTATGACAAAACCCTTTCCCTGCTGGCAGAACTGAGCCAGCATACAAAACAGATTGTTCTGAATACATCCTGCTCGCTGCTGCACGTTCCGTATACCACAGCCAATGAACACAAGCTCTCGGAAGAAGTGCTGTCGCACTTTGCATATGCTGCGGAAAAGCTGACCGAACTGAAAGAATTGAAGCAGATTCTCTCTGCAGAACATCCGCAGAAAACCGCTGCTTACCAGAAGAATGCTGCTCTGTTCGCAACTCCGAGAAGCGGTGCAAACAAATCCGTTCAGGAACAGGTTGCTGCTCTGAAAGATGCAGACTTTGTTCGTCTGCCAGCATTCGCAGAACGGGAACAGATTCAGAAGAAAACCTTCGGTCTGCCACTGTTGCCGACAACCACCATTGGTTCTTTCCCACAGACTGCCGCTGTTCGTGCAAACCGTGCCGCATTCCGGAAAGGGGAAATCTCTCAGGAACAGTACGAGGCATTCAACAAACAGCAGATTGCAGATTGCGTTGCGTTGCAGGAAAAAATTGGTCTGGACGTTCTGGTTCACGGCGAATTTGAACGGAATGACATGGTAGAATACTTCGGCGAAAGTCTGGACGGCTATGTATTTACCCAAAATGCATGGGTGCAGTCCTATGGTACTCGTTGCGTAAAGCCACCGGTCATCTGGGGCGATGTAAAGCGTGCAAAGCCAATGACGGTAAACTGGTCTGTCTATGCACAGAGCCTGACAAAGAAGCCAATGAAGGGTATGCTGACTGGCCCAGTTACGATTTTGAACTGGTCGTTCCCAAGAGAAGACATCTCTCTGAAAGAAAGTGCTTATCAAATCGCTCTTGCCATTCGGGAAGAAGTATTGGATTTGGAAGCAAACGGCATTACCATGATTCAGGTCGATGAAGCAGCACTTCGGGAAAAACTGCCGCTGCGAAAATCCGACTGGAACAGCGACTATCTGGACTGGGCAATCCCTGCATTCCGTCTGGTACACAGCGGTGTAAAGCCGGAAACACAGATTCACACCCATATGTGCTACAGTGAATTTACAGACATCATCGCTGAAATTGATGATATGGATGCCGATGTGATTACCTTTGAAGCAAGCCGTTCGGACTTGAAGATTCTGGATAGCTTACAGGAACACCACTTCCGGACAGAAGTTGGCCCAGGTGTTTATGACATCCACTCTCCAAGAGTTCCGTCTGTCGAAGAAATCAAGTTGGCACTGCACAAGATGCTGGAAAAGATTCCGGTTGAAAAGCTTTGGGTCAATCCGGACTGCGGTCTGAAAACCAGAGGCGACAAGGAAACCATTCCGAGTCTGGAACATCTGGTTTGTGCCGCACAGGAGGTACGGTGTGAGCTCTCCAAATAAGACGACATTCTCCTTTGAAATTTTTCCGCCAAAGCCGACTTCTGAGCCGAGCGTCATTTATGGGACATTGGACGCTCTGCAAGGCTTGAAACCAGACTTTATCAGCGTAACTTACGGAGCTGGCGGCGGAGCAAATTGCAAGAATACTGTTGGCATTGCATCTTATATTCAGAATACCTGCCAGACAGAAAGTGTTGCTCATCTCCCCTGCCTGTATCTCTCCGAATCTGACTTGACCGGCATTCTGGAACAGCTTCGGGAAAACGGCATTCACAACATCTTAGCGTTACGGGGCGACCGTTCGGAAACGGCAACCCCGAACGGTCGATTCTCCCATGCCAACGAACTGATTTCGTATATTCATGACTATGATTCCAGCTTTCATCTCATGGCTGCCTGCTATCCGGAGGGACATCCGGAGCAGCATGGCCCAGCGGAAGAATTGGAAACCTTAAAGCGAAAAGTGGATGCAGGGGCTTCGCAATTCATTACACAACTATTCTTAGACAACGATGCTTTTGATACATACCGCAACAAAGTTGCACAGGCTGGTATTTCTGTTCCAATCGAAGCAGGGATTATGCCCGTGACCAACAAGAAACAAATCGAACGCATGGTAAAGCTGTGCGGTGCAACGCTCCCGAAAAAATTCCTGCATATTTTAAACAAGTATGAGGACAATCCGGAAGCCTTGCGAGATGCTGGCGTTGCCTATGCCATTGAGCAGATTGTAGACCTGATTGCACAGGACGTAGACGGTATTCATCTGTACACCATGAACCGTGCCGATGTTGCCAGAAAGATTGACCATGCTGTGCATCGGCTGTTACAGTGACCATTTGTTTTCCCAACTCCAAATAGAAAAAATCCGTCCGTGGAATTTTCCATGGACGGATTTTTGTTTTTCTGATGGATGAATTGCCTGCGGTTATTCGTTCAAGAACCGCTCAAACTTCCGGATGTTTTCCCGTGTCCCGATGACACAAACCGTATCGCCTCGGTGCAGAACGGTATCCGGCTTAATTTCAATCTCCAAAGAACCATTATGCTTGACTGCAATCAAGTTGATGCCGAACATCTTTCGAGGGTTGATTTCCTGCACGGTTTTTTCTGCAATCTTCTGTGTCACGCTCAATTCCATCAAGTCAACCTCTTCACTCAGCGTGATAAAGTCCAGAAAGCCCGGTGCAAGCAACCGATTTGCCAGACGAATCGCCATATCCCGTTCCGGATAAACAACTTCTGCCCCCAGCAGTTCCAGCACACAGCCTTGTTCTGCACTGGTTGCCTTGGCAATGACCCGCTTCACACCCAGCTGAATGACGTTCAGTGTTGCCAAGATACAGGTGTCTATCCGTTCTCCGATGCAGATGATGACAACATCACAGTTATCAATCCCGACTTTTCGGAAATTCTCCTTAGAAAGCTCCTGCACCACATAGGCGTGGTCGGTAAACGCTGCCGCAGAATTGATTTTTGATTCGTTTTCGTCAATGATAATCAAATCTTTTCCGGATTCCGAGAGGGTCTGTGCCAGTGCATAGCCAAACCGTCCCAATCCGATAATTCCATACAATCCGTTTTCTGTTTTCACTTTTTTTCCAAACACAATGGTTCTCCTTTCTTCTGTCTGATGTTTCCTGTAAGTCCATCGCTGCCATTATCCAACAGAAATGCTTTCCACTGGCAGCAGAATGGTTTGCCGATGTTTCCGGAACCAGAGCGAAACCACAGTTAATGTGCCCAGTCTTCCGCCAAACATTGCCGCCATCAGCAGCCACTTCCCCAAAGTGGCAACAGAACTGGTGATTCCGGTCGAAAGTCCCACAGTACTGAATGCCGATGCAGTTTCAAAGAGCAGCGACAAGAATGGCAGTGTCGGATTTAACAGGCAAAGAATAAACGAAATGGCAAATACAATGCTAATTGCTAAACTGCAAATAACCATTGCCTGCTGTACCGTCCCAGCTGAAAACCGTTTCCGGAATGCACCGGGCTGTTCTCCCCTCGGATATGCTACAATTGTTCGAAACAGCACAAAAATTGTGGTGACCTTTACGCCGCCGCCAGTAGACCCTGGTGATGCACCGATATACATCAATACAGAAATCAAAAGCTGACTGGCATTGGAAAAATCACCCACATTCGCAATTGTCAAGCCTGATGTTCGGGAAGTGATGCCCATAAAGAACGCATTCACCCAGGAAAGCGAGTCGCCTTCAATTGCTTTCAGTAACAGCGAACTGGTGAGATCCAAAAATCCGGAAGTGGTCAGCACAACTTTGGTATGTAAACTGAACTTGTGAAACCGCCGATTCCGCAAAATATCCAGAATGACAAAGAATCCAAAGCCCCCTAAAATATTTTCTGCAATGGTCAACAGCTGTAACCCCACATCATTTCGATAAGAGAGCAATCCGCCTAAAATATCAAACCCCGCATGATTAAACGTGGAAACGCTGTGAAAAATCGCAATTCCCAACGCCGGAAGAACATCAAACTGTCGGCGAAATAAAAACCATCCCACAAATGCTGCGGAAGATTCCACGGTAATCGTTGTAATCAAAACTGAACGAATCAAAACCTGTACATCTTTCATCGTTGGATAGTTCAAGGCTTCCTGCACCAGAACCTGATCCCGCATTCGCAGCTTTCTGCCTGTAAACGCAATCAGCCCTGCACCAATGGACGTGATTCCTAAACCGCCAATCTGAATTAAAATACAGAGCACAACATATCCAAACGTGCTAAAGGTACTCGCCGTATCGACAACCGTTAACCCCGTGGTGGATACGGCACTGACTGCTGTAAAGGCAGCATCGACGACCGAAATGTTACCCGGATTTCGCTGCGAAACTGGCAGCAACAACAATCCAGTCCCAAGCAGCATCATGATAAGAAAGCCCAGTGCAATCAGTTGTACGGGTGTGACCGAACGCTTTTTATGCGTCATTTTTTGTTTCCTCCGAACGCACATGAAACTGAGAGACATTTTCTAAATCTTTCCTTTTTAAAAAACAGAACTGCTCGCAGTCACTTTCTGCACCTGGAGCAGTTCCGTTGCAATCATATCTGTTGTTTCTTATGCTTTCTTAGCCATAGATGCCTTTGTGACTTCTACAATATGCTCTGCACATAGACCAAATTCTTTCAGCAAATCCACTGCTGGGCCAGAATGTCCGTATTCATCATTGACCCCAATTCGTACCACTGGCACTGGGCAGGTATCGCAAACTGCTTCTGCAACTGCTGCACCCAGTCCGCCGATGATGCTGTGTTCTTCAACTGTAATCAGCAGTCCCGTTTCTGCGGCTGCCTTTGCAATCAAATCAACATCCAGCGGCTTAATGGTATGGATATTCAAAACTCTTGCAGAAATACCATCTGCTGCCAGCTGTTCTGCTGCATCCAGTGCTTCGGATACCATCAGACCGGTTGCAACCAATGTGACATCCTTGCCTTCTTTCAAGATGATGCCCTTTCCGATTTCAAACTGGTAAGTTTCCGGATCGTTGAAAATCGGAGCTGCCAATCTGCCAAATCGCAGATAAACTGGGCCTTCCATTTCAATGGCTGCCTTTACAGCGGCTCTTGCTTCTACATCGTCTGCCGGATTCAAAATGGTCATGCCCGGAATGGTACGCATCAGGGCAATATCTTCGTTGCACTGGTGGGTTGCACCGTCTTCGCCAACCGAGATACCAGCATGGGTTGCACCGATTTTCACATTCAGGTGCGGATAACCAATGGAATTCCGAACGATTTCATAGGCTCTGCCAGCGGCAAACATTGCAAATGTGCTGGCGAACGGAATCTTTCCGGAGGCTGCCAGACCAGCTGCAACGCCCATCATATTGGCTTCTGCAATACCGCAGTCAAAAAACCGTTCCGGATATGCTTTCTTAAAAATACCGGTCTTGGTTGCAGCTGCAAGGTCTGCATCCAGTACGACCAGATTCTCATAGGTTTCTGCAAAGTCCCGCAGTGCTTCGCCGTAGCTTTCCCGTGTTGCTTTCTTTTTTGTTTCGCCTGCCATGTCTTAACCCTCCAGTTCCTGCAGCTGTGCGGTCAGTTCCGCCATTGCCTGTTCATATTCTGCCTGATTCGGTGCTTTGCCGTGCCAGCCAACTTGATTTTCCATGAAGGAAACGCCCTTGCCCTTTACACTCTTCTGCACGATGACAACCGGCTGTCCCACAATCTGTTCTGCTTCTGCAAATGCTGCTTCAATCGAATCGAAATCATGAGCATCCATCTGAATGACATGCCAGCCGAATGCTGCAAACTTTTCGGGAATCGGTTCTGGAGAGCAAACTTCAGAGAGCTGTCCATCAATCTGCAAGCCATTATAGTCTACGATTGCCAGCAGGTTGTCCAGATGATAATGCGATGCAAACATCGCTGCTTCCCAGACCTGACCTTCTTCAATTTCACCATCGCCCAAAATGGTATAAACCTTATAAGCAGCGTTGTCCAGCTTGCCAGCCAGAGCCATACCACAGGCAACGGAAATACCCTGTCCGAGCGAACCGCTGGACATATCAATGCCCGGCGTATGAATGCACGGGTGACCCTGCAACATGGCACCGATGTGCCGCAAAGACCGCAATTCTTCCTGTGGGAAGAAACCACGCTGTGCCAGTGTTGCATACAATGCCGGTGCACAGTGTCCCTTGGAAAGTACCAGCCGATCCCGATCTGCCATTTCCGGCTGTTTCGGGTCAATGTGCATTTTTGCAAAATAAAGATACGTCAGCAAGTCGCTGATGGAAAGCGAACCGCCCGGATGTCCGGACTTTGCACAATAAGTGCCTTCAATGACACCCATCCGCACTTTACAAGCAATCGCTTGTAACTTTTTCTTTGTGATTTCCTCCATGGAAATTCCCTCCGTTGTTAAAATTTTGATTGTATCCATAAAAGCAATTCTAAGATTGCCTTTTGATCACAAGTATGAGTTAAAACATGGTCTGCAATCGCCTGAATGGCAGGCTGTGCATTTGCCGGAGCAACACCATAATCTGCCGCTTCCAGCATCGCACGGTCGTTTTCATAGTCCCCAGCTGCTATGACAATAGACGGGGATTCTAAATGAAACCGCTTTCGATATTCTATCAGTGCACTGCCCTTGGAAACCTGTTTCGGCAGCATCTCATAAAAGCTGTCGGATGACTGAATGAAATCTACATCTGTCCAGTTCTGTGCCTGAATAAACGCTTGCAAGCGAGGCATATCGGACGGGTCAACCGCAAATAAAATCTTCATCCACGGAATGTCCGGCATAGTTTCCAGCGTGCAGTATTTCGGCGTTACCTGACAGATGGCAACGTGCTGCTGCTCATAGATGGTATTCTGAATGACATACGTTCCATCTGCACAGAGAATCTCAGAGCCTGCCTGCGGAAATTCCTTCAGAACCGCAGCTGCCATTTCTCTGGCGGATGCACACAACGGCTGTTGATAGAGAATCTGTTCGGAAACAGGGTCGTAAATCATTGCCCCATTGAATAAAATCATCGGCTCTTTTACGGACAACTGTTCCCAATAGGTTCGAGCAGATTCAATGGTTCTCCCTGTTGCAATCGTAAAATGACCACCCTGCTGGACAAACTGCTGAATGCCGTCTCGCAGGTCATCCGGAATCCGCTTGTCAGATGGCAATAATGTTCCATCTAAATCCGAGAAAAGCCAAACATCGTTCTTCATGGCTGCACCATCCCTTCTGCTTCTGTAAACCGTAGTTTTCGCAAAGCTGCCTGAAAATAATCCGGCAGCGGACTGGTAAATTCCATATATTCGCCCGTGGTCGGGTGAATGAATCCAATTTTTCCGGCGTGCAGGCACTGCCCTGTCAGGTTCGGGAACGGCTTTCCATACACATCATCACCCAACACTGGATGCCCCAGATATGCCAGATGCACCCGAATTTGATGGGTTCTGCCTGTTTCGAGCTGTAATTGCAGATGCGTATAGTTGCCGGACTCCGCCAACACCGTATAATGCGTGATGGCATCCTTGGAATTTTTCTGTGTGACACACATTTTTTTCCTGTCAACGGGATGCCGCCCAATCGGTGCATGAATCGTTCCGGACTTTTCCGAGAATCGCCCGATGGCAATCGCCTGATAGGCTCTTGTGAAGGTATGTGCCTGAATCTGTTCCGACAGTTTCAAGTGAGCGTGGTCGTTCTTTGCCACCATCAGCAAGCCGCTGGTATTCTTATCAATGCGGTGCACGATGCCCGGACGAATCACGCCATTGATACCGGAGAGCCGGTCACCGCAGTGATACAGCAAAGCATGTACCAGCGTTCCCGTCAGATTGCCGGGAGCAGGATGTACTACCATGCCTTTCGGCTTATTCACCACCAGCAAATCATCATCTTCATAGACAATGTCCAGCGGAATTGGTTCGGGTACAAGTTCCAGTGAAACGGGTTCTGGAATGACAACCTGCACGACATCACCGCTGCGAATTTTATAATTCTTGGAAACGGCTGCACCATTGACGGTGACATCACCCTGTTCCATGCGAGTTTGAATGACCGAACGGGTCAAGTCTAAGGTGTCCTGTTCCGCCAGCCATTTATCCAAACGCTGCCCGACCGCTTCCGGCGTAAACGTCAACGGTTCTTTCATGCAGAACCTTCTTTCCGGTCGGATTTTTTCGAGCTGCCCTCTAAAAAGAGCATATAAATTGCCAGCAGAAAAACACCGACCACCACGCAGCAATCTGCAAAGTTAAACACAGCAAAATGAAACAGCCGAACATCCAGATAGTCAATGACTTTTCCATCCCGAAATAAACGGTCAATCAGATTTCCAATGCCGCCTGCAATAATCAATGCGGAACAAATCGGAATCATCTTGGAACGCTTTCGGTATTTCACCATGAGTACTGCACAAATTACCATCAATAAGACGGTGACAGCGATTAAAAACCACCGCATTCCCGAAAAGCTGCTGAATGCTGCACCCTGATTTTCCAGATAGGTCAGGTTTAAAACTTCTTTTCCGCCAATCTTGATAAACGGAATGCTGCCTTGTGGCTGTAATGTATGCACAGCCCAATATTTAATGAACTGGTCAACCCCGACCAGCAAGACGATGCAGATACAAGATAGGATCATCAAGTGAAACGCTCCTCCCTTTCCAGCTGAGGACAAGAACAGCCCGCCGCACAAAACCGGCAGGCTGTCATCTTTATCATCGTCTTTTATTCAGAAATGACGTGTGCACATCTTGCACAGAGTGTCGGATGTGTCTTGTCTTCGCCGACCGTTGTCGAATACATCCAGCAACGCTCGCACTTCTCGCCAGCTGCTGTTGTAATGAGATACTGATTTTCTGCTGCATCGGTCTTTGTTACCGTTACGCTGGATACAATCAGAACCTTTTCGAGCAACTCTCTATTTTCAGAAAGAATTGCATAAGCGGCATCGTCTGCAACGGCAATTTCTACCGCAGCTTCGAGCGACTTTCCAATTACCTTTTCATTCCGCTTTTCTTCGAGCATCTTGTTGACATCCAAACGAGTCTGATAAATCAGATTCCACTTTTCTGTGAATGCATCGTCTGCAACCAGACCGCTCTTTTCCGGCATCTGGTTCAGGAAGACGCTTTCGGTGTCATCCGCTGCACCGTGCGGCATAAAGCCCCAGATTTCTTCTGCGGTGAAGGAGAGTACCGGAGCGAGCAGTAACGTCATACCACGCAAAATGCGATACATGGTTGTCTGTGCAGCCCGTCTTGCAACGGAGGTTTCCTTTTCACAGTACAGACGATCCTTGATGATGTCCAGATAGAAGTTGGACATATCGGTCGTGCAGAAATTGTGAATGCTGTGGAATACCACATGGAAATCAAAGTTGGTATACCCTTCGTGTACCTTGTCAATCAGCCGATCCAGACGAATCAATGCCCAGCGGTCTAATTCGTGCAGCTGGTCATCGGAAACCATATCTGTATCTGGATTAAAGCCTGCCCCGTTGCCAAGGTTGCCCAGAATATATCTTGCGGTGTTCCGAATCTTTTTATACGCATCGGAAAGCTGCTGCAAAATTGCCTTGGAAATCCGGATATCAGAATGATAATCGGAAGAAGCAACCCACAGACGGAGAATATCTGCACCGTACTGCTGAATGATTTCATCCGGCATGATGCCATTGCCCAAAGACTTGGACATCTTTCTGCCTTCGCCGTCTACAACCCAGCCATGCGTACAAACTGCCTTATACGGAGCTTTACCCTTATAGACAACAGAAGTCAGCAGGGACGACTGAAACCAGCCACGATACTGGTCAGCACCTTCCAGATACAAATCTGCCGGCCAACGCAGGCAATCATACTGTTCCATAACCGCAGTGTGAGAAACGCCGCTATCAAACCAAACATCCATGATGTCATATTCTTTGGTAAATTCCTTGCAGCCGCATTCGCAAGTGACGGACGGATCAATGAAGTCCTTGACATCCTTTGTCCACCATGCATCTGCACCTTCTGCACGGAACAAATCTGCAATGTTCTTGATGGTGGTGTCGTTGATGATTGGCTTCTTGCAATCCTTACAATAAATAATCGGGATTGGCACGCCCCAAGTTCTCTGACGGGAAATACACCAGTCGCTGCGATCCCGTACCATGCCCTTGATGCGTTCTTCGCCCCATTCCGGAATCCACTGAACGGATTCGATTGCACGGATGGCATCATCCTTGAAGCCCTTAACGGAACAGAACCACTGTTCGGTTGCACGATAAATAATCGGCTGGTGGCAACGCCAGCAGTGCGGATACTGGTGGACAATCCGTTCAGTTGCCAGCATTGCTCCACATTCTACCAGCTTTGCAGCAATTGCCTTGTTTGCCTGCTGGGTGTCCATGCCTTCAAATTCGCCCGCTTCTGCGGTCTGCTTGCCGTGTGCATCGACGCAGACCAGAATGCCGATTTCATCATAATTCTTGCAGACTTCAAAGTCTTCTACACCATAGCCTGGAGCGGTGTGAACACAACCCGTACCACTTTCCAGTGTAACATGGTCGCCGACAATGACCATGGAATTCCGGTCATACAGCGGGTGCTTGGTCTGGATGTGTTCCAGTTCGCTGCCCATGAATGTGCCGATGGTTTCATAATCGGTGATACCAGCTGCTTTCATGGTCGGTGCAACCAGTTCTACTGCCATACAGTAATATTCCGAACCAGCCTTTACGAGGGTGTATTCATAATCAGGGCCAACGCAAACAGCGAGGTTGCCCGGAATGGTCCAGGTGGTCGTTGTCCAGATAACGAAGTAAACCTGCTTCGGGTCAATGCCCAGCTTCGAGAACACGCCCTTGTCATCCATTACCTGGAACTTTACATAAATAGAATCACATGGATCGTTTTCATATTCAATTTCTGCTTCTGCCAAGGCAGTCTGGCAATCCGGACACCAGTATACCGGCTTCAAGCCCTTGTACATATAGCCACGCTTTGCCATTTCGCCAAAGACTTCTACCTGTCTTGCTTCATATTCCGGCTTCAAGGTCAGATATGGGTCACAATAATGTCCCAAGCTGCCCAGACGCTTGAACTGCTTCATCTGATTCTGAACGTGCTTCATTGCAAAGTTCTTGCAGTGCTTCCGCAGTTCTACCGGAGAAATCGCACCGTTTTCCACACCGATGGATTTCAATGCCTTCAATTCAATCGGCAGACCGTGGGTATCCCAGCCCGGCACATACGGTGCACAAAAGCCACTCATGTTCTTATACTTAATGATAAAGTCTTTTAAAACCTTATTCAATGCTGTACCAAGATGGATTTCCCCGTTTGCGTACGGCGGGCCATCGTGTAAAACATACATCGGACGACCCTGATTCTTTTGAACCATCTTTTCATACAGGTCTTGTTCTTCCCATTTTCCCAGCACATCGGGTTCTCGCTTCGGCAGATTTCCACGCATCGGAAATGCTGTTTTCGGCAAGTTCAATGTTGCATTATAATCCTGTGCCATATCTGTATCTGGTTCTTCCCAGTTTGTTTTCGCCGGAAAGAACCCTCCTTTCATTGAATTACCTTTTGCTGCCTGTTGTGCAGGCAATTTTCAAATACGATGAAGTGCGGCTTGTTTACGCATCCTCGTCTTCATCATCGCTCAAATCGCCAAAGTGCGAATCATAAGAACCCTGAATGGTCTTTGCAGAGAACTGCGAAGAGGCAAACGGATCAGAAGTCGGAGCGGATACCACCGGGATTTCCTGTTCCGGTACTTCTTCTTCCGGTTCATCCTGCTGCGGTGTAAAGCCAAATTCCAAATCATCTTCTTCTGGCATGGTTGACAGCATCTGCAAATGTTCTTTATACATATCAAACAGAGCCTTCTTGAAGTCTGCAACCTGCTTTCTGGCATCTGCCAGAGCCTGATGTGCTTCGTCGATTTCTGCCTGATTCTTTGCCAGCAAGGCTTCATGCTTGACGGTTACTTCGTCCATCATGGCATCTGCACGCTTCTTGGCATCGGCAATAATGCCATCTGCCTTGGCGTTTGCTTCGGCAATAATCCGGTGACCTTCCCGCTGTGCACCCAACAGGGCATCCTTCAGGGCATCTTCGTCCCGCATATATTCCCGGACTTTGTCTGCCAGCACCTGAATCTTTTCGTTGCTGTCTGCCATTTCCTGTTCGGCAATTTCAACTTCCTGTTCCAGCTGTGTCAGAAACTCGTCAATGTCTTCCTGCTTATAGCCAAAAGCAGCTTTTTCAAATCGAAGTTCGTGAATTTCCTTTGCACTAATCATTTCTGTGCCCACCTCTCATTTATATTGTTCAATGAAAATATGCAGCCTTCCCTTTTTAGAAGGTTCGGATACGGAAATCAGCTGGAACTTGCCGCTGCCCCGTATGACAAAAATATCACCGGTCTGCATATGTTCGGATGGCTGCAAAACGGTGTGACCGCTTCGCTCCATGTAACCTTGTTGAATGATTCTGACCGCCTTTTCCCGGCTTTGTCTGGTAACCACTGCCGCAATTGCATCGCACCGAAGAGAAGACACCGTTCCATGGTGTTCGATCCGTTTCCGGACGGGAACAATGGAGAACGGTTCTGTATCCGTGCAGCGAACGCCGCCACGCCCTACCTTTTTCAAAGACTGCACCAGCAGTGCAGCTGCGGCATCGGTCGCCCAAAGCTGTGCTTTTCCTTTTTCAATCAGAATATCGCCGATGGTTTCCCGTTTCAGTCCGCAGCCCAATGCTGCCCCTAAAAAGTCCCGATGCTCCAGTGTTTGCAGGTTAGAATAGCGGATGGTGACGCATCGACATCCAACCCAAGCCGGATCGAACTCCAGAAAATCCGGATACAAACAGCAGCATTTTCGCTCTGCCTGTTCATAACCGCCCCAGAACTGATACGCCAATTCCGCCTGCCGCTGCAAAAATGCGTCCGCAGCGGCACACTGCATTTCATCCAGAAACATGGTGCAATCGGGTGCACAATCCCGCCGACAGCGGTCGGCGAGGTCTTGCAAACGGGAAAAGAAAACCGATTCCGATTCTGTTTCTCTGCGATTCATCACATAATCAAACCGTTATTTTCCAGTTCCCCCACGAATTCATCACCAACGAATCCAACATTATACGGGGTTACAATATAAGTCTGGTTTGCAACCGGCTTGATGTTGCCGTTCTGTGCATAGGCAACGCCCACCAGGAAGTCAATGATGCGTCTTCTGTTGGCTTCGGTTGCGGATTCCAGATTCAGGACAACGGTCTTATTTGCCATCAGATGGTCTGCAATTTGCTTTGCATCAGTGAACAGTTCCGGCTTTACCAAAACCACTTGCAGCTGAGTCGTTGCCTTGATATTGACCACACGATTATTTCTCGGTGGTTCGTTGGGAGCTGGTGCTGGGTTCACCGGCGGTGTGTAAGAAGATGCACTGCTATAAGCAGAGCTGCTGCTTTCATAAGAAGAACTCGGCTGAGGCGATGGTGCAGCTGCTGCCGGCTGTTCCGGTTCTTTTTTGGTGACCGGTTCGGTCGGTTCTGCATACTCGTCTTCGTTCGGCATAAAGAAATCTTTCAATCCATTAAAAAAACTCATAACAATCTCCGTTCTCCGCACGTTCTATCTTTCTTTTTCTCTGCCTGACTGCCAATGTGCGGGTTCAGTACAGGAAGCCTGTTTTTTTCTATGTCACAGGTTCATTTTATCGGTAGACTCTTGCACCAAAAAGTGCTGAGCCGATTCGTACCAGGGTTGCACCATACTGAATGGCTTTTGCGTAATCGCCGGACATACCCATGGAAAGGATGTCCATATCTATATTATCCATGTTTTTGCTGCGAATGTCAAGATATAAATCTTGCATTTTTGATAGAAATTTCTCATTTTCTCCGGCTGGCGGGATGGTCATCAAGCCTTTTACCTTCAAATTCTGGAAGGTTGCGACTTCTTCGAGCAGCGGCACTAACTGTTCCGGTGCGATTCCGCTCTTGGACGTTTCATCACCAATGTTGACTTCCACCAAAATCTCCTGCACTTTTCCAACACGGGCAGCCTGCCGGTCAATTTCTTTCGCAAGATGTACCGAATCCACAGAGTGAATCAGTGCCATATCTTCAATGATGTATTTGACTTTATTGGTCTGCAAGTGTCCAATAAAGTGCACCGTTGCGGACGGGTCATAAAAGTCCCGCTTGGAAAGATATTCCTGCACCCGATTTTCCCCCAGCAGGGAAATACCGCAGTGAATGGCGTGATTGACGGCTTCCGGTGCAACCGTTTTGGTCACTGCCATGAAATCCACATGGTCAGATGGCTTCCGGTATTTTGCCTTTGCCGCTTCAATCTCGTTGTAAATCCGGTTATAGTTTTCCGTGATATAATCAAAACTATTCTCCATTTACATCTATCCCCTCTACAATAATGGAATCATAAAGAATCAAATAGCCGTCACCGGCATTCAGTGAAGACAATACATAGTCATCGCCTTCATAGATGACATCCAGTTTTCGGAACGAAACGGTTTCGCCGTCCATGACATAAACGCCACGGTAATTGACTTTGGTTGTCGTTTCTTCACCAGTCAGTACGTTGGTAGAAGTTTCCTCCAGCTCTTTGAACCGGATGGCACTTCTTGGCACTTGAATGCCCTCATACTCACCCTTGATGATTTCGACCCGTTCGGAACGGTTCTTTACGAAATCCGATGTCATATAATCACAGTGCAATACAATCAGCGTTTCTTTTGGGTCGCTGCTTGTCCGCAAATCGGTAATCACCGCATTTGCCGTTGCACCGGAATTTGCCAGTTTTAGAGTGACTTCATCATCCACCTGATATTCCAATGTGGTATTGTCAATGACACCCACCATATACCAGCCGTAGCTGTCAATGGTTTTTCCCACAATCGTATCGCTTTGCAGACCATTGTTATTCTGTACCGCTTTGATGTCATCAATGGTCAGCTTGTCGATGTTGTCGGTAGTCAGCTTGGATTCATATCCATCTGCATAGCTGACAAAATAAACCGGAGAAGCTGCCTTTACGGTATCCCGTGGAGCTTTCTTGGAATTTTGCAGCTTGGTGATTTCTTCCGAAACGGCAGTTGCCTGCTCTGAAAAGTTTTCTGCACCCTGATTGACGACCAATTGATAGGCACTCAAGGCGATCTGGAAATCACTCTTTGCAGTCTGCAAGCCAGACAGGTTTCCGCTGTCTTTGCAGTAAGTAATCTGATTATAATAGCGTTTCACCTGCGAGGACAATTCTGCCGGCTGGGCATTCTGTAAAATGCCGGGGTTGGAGATGCGATTCAACAGGTTCAATTCCTGCTGCAACGCTGCGATTTGCTGATTTGTTTCAATGGCGGACTGGTCGGCATAAATTTCCGCAATCGTTCCGCCCTTTTCGACCTTTCCGCCGTCCGGCACGTTATAACTAATCGCACCAGAGCCGTTATAGGTCAATACGGTTTCATCTCGCACATAAACCCCCTGAAAGGTTTCCGATTGTTCCGCCGTGGCAGAAACTGCCGTTTCTGTCTTATACTGCGTGTCCACAAAGTGGTAAAAAATCGTACCAATGGTGGCAATGATGGCAATCGAAAGCACAATCAGCAGAATGTGCATCATTCTTGTGTTAGAATCCATACCTCAATCAATCTTCTTTTTCTGCCGCATCGAGAATCGCAATGGGGCGAGTTGGTTTTAATGTGGAGATGGCGTGCTTATACACCAGATTCTGTTCTCCGTTGCATTCCAGGATGACAATGTAGCTGTCAAATCCTTTGACAATGCCCTTAAACTGAAAACCATTCATCAGAATAATGGTCACCAGGATTTTTTCTTTTCTTGCCTGGTTTAAAAATACATCCTGTAAGTTCATCATTTTGTTCATTGTAACTGCTCCTTCCTACGCATCCGGTCTTTTTCTTCTCATTTTTCTGTTGTTTCAAAAAGACCTATTCTATTATAGCACAAGAATTGCTGTTTGGCTATAATTTTCTTGGATTTTTCTAAGATTTCTTTGTTATTGTTAAATTTGTACAATTTTATCCACACGACATCCGTTCTTTTTCTAAACCAAGTGAGTTGCCGTTTGGCATATCGCCGGGTTTCCTGCTTTAATTTGTCGATACAGGCGGATAAATCGCTTTCTCCGGTGAAATAGGGAATCAATTCTTTGTATCCGATGGCATTTGCTGCGGTCTGCTTTGGATTGGTTTTCCAGACGGCATAGGACTCTTCCACCAGTCCATTTTCCACCATCAAATCCACTCGCCGATTGATGCGGTCATACAGAACTTGCCGGTCTTCATAGTCCAGCCCGATGATACAAGCATCATACGGGGAAGGCTGCGTGCGGCTCTCTGCTTTTTGTACGCTGAACGGCTTGCCAGACAGCAATGTCACTTCCAACGCCCGCACCACTCGCACCACATTATTCGGATGAATCGCTGCAGCAGCGACTGGGTCAACTGCTTTTAATCGCTCGTGCAGGGCTTCCGTCCCGTGTGTTTCTGCGTAGTCTGTCAGCTCTTTCCGCAGGGCAGCATCCTGTTTGGTTTCTGCAAACTGCACATTGTCCAGCAGCGATGCAAGATACAGCCCTGTTCCGCCTACCAGAATCGGCAGTTTTCCACGTTGGATGATGTCTGCAATCGCCTGTTCCGCTAGCTTTACATAATCCGCAACATTAAAAATGGTATCCCGTGGCAGAATGTCAATTAAGTGGTGCGGAACGCCCTGCATTTCTTCCGGTGTTGGCTTTGCGGTTGCAATGTCCATGCCCTTGTAAATCTGCATGGAATCCGCTGAAACCACTTCCCCGTTGTATGCCTTTGCAAGTTCTACGCCTAGGGCAGTCTTTCCGGAGGCGGTCGGCCCTACCACAGCAAGAATCGGGATTTTTTCTTTTGTCTGCATCTCATACCCTCTTAAATTGTTTTTCCAGTTCATGTTTTTTGATAACAAACATCACCGGTCTGCCGTGCGGACAATGCCGAACCTGTTCATCTGCATAGACAATCTGAGCCAGTTCCTGCAATTCCGCCAAATCATTTTTATCATGTGCCTTAATTGCTGCCTTGCACGCCATGGTGTGCAGTAAATCATCTAAATATGCCGTCTGCGGATTGATTTTTCCAAGTGCAAAATTGTGTGCGATCTCCGTGACAATTTCATCAATGTTCAGTGACTGCAAAAAAGTTGGAACAGCCATTGTCCGCAAAAAGGGCGGATTGGAGAAGTCAAACGAAAAGCCCATATTTGCCAGCTGTTCGGTCTGCTCCTGCATCAATGCAAATTCATCCATTGGCAAGAGCGTTTCTGTTTTCTGCATCAAAAGTTGCTGATATTGTTTGGCTGCACCGCTTTTCAGCCGTTCAAAAATCACCCGTTCGTGGGCAGCATGCTTATCAAAAATCACCAGTTTCTGTTCCGCTGGGATTTCTGCCAGAATATAATTCTGAAACACTTCCCCAATCACACGGATTTCCGGTAAAATCGTCTGCTTTTCCGGCAGTGACTCCGGAACAGATGGTTCTGATGTTGTGGTTGGCAGTGGGAGAATCGTTTCCGGCAATGCAGTTGCTTCCGGCTGCGGTTCGCGTTCTGCGTTCTGTTCCAATTCTAATTCCGGTTTTGATTCTATATGCTCCGCTTGCGGATTCTCAAGGGCTGCCGGACGGGTTTCCTCCGGCATCAATGCTGCCATGGTTTCCCCAATGTCATAATGATATTGCGTCGGGTAAATCGTCTGCGGCGGCGGTGGAGATTCTACTTCCGGCTCTGCCTTTGAGGCGAACGGGTCAGATGGCTCTTTCAAGTGCGGCAATGTCGGTTGCTGCATCGGCGTGGAAACAGCTGGCTGTTTCGTCCAGTCCTGTGCATTATGGCGAAACTGAAAGTCATAAATCAGACCGTTTTCCAGCAGTGCATTTTTCACCGCAAAAAACAAACTGTCTGCAACATTTTTCTCGCTGGTAAACCGGACTTCTGCCTTTGCCGGATGGACATTGACATCCAAATCCACGGGCAGCATCTCCAGCATTAACACGCACGTTGGAAACTTTCCAGTCATAATCAAATTTTGATAGGCACTTTCCAGTGCAACACTGCACACACGAGAACGAATATACCGTCCATTGATGAAGAAATGCTGAAATGTGCGGTTCGACTTGGAATAAAGCGGCTTTCCGACATAACCGCTCACCCGTAAAAATCCATCGTCATACTGCACGGGGATTAAATCATGGGCAAACTCTTTTCCAAACAAGGCATAAATCGCAGCGTATAAATCGCCGTTGCCATCTGTGCAAAATTCCATTCGATTATCCCGAATCATTTGAAAGGAAATTTCCGGATGCGATAACGCAATTTTCTGCACAATCTGGCTGACAGCGTTGGCTTCTGTCACATCTTTTTTCATAAACCGCTGCCGTACCGGAACATTGAAAAACAAGTCCCGAATGATGATCGTTGTTCCATCCGGACAGCCGCCCTGTTCCGGTTCGCCTGTCGGCGTTCCGCCAATCATCTCATAGTGCGTTCCATAGTCATCTTCTCGGCGTTTCGTCAGCAGGGTCACTTTGGAAACCGCTGCAATAGATGCCAACGCTTCCCCTCGGAATCCCAACGTATAGATGGATTCCAAATCTTTGCGTTCGTGAATCTTACTGGTTGCATGGCGGAAAAATGCCGTCGGCACATCTTCCGATGCAATGCCAGAGCCATCGTCTGCAACTCGCATATAAGTTGTTCCGCCGTGCTTGATTTCGACGGTAATATGCTTTGCCTCTGCATCAATTGCATTTTCAACGACCTCTTTCACAACAGAGGCAGGCCGTTCTATCACCTCTCCGGCTGCAATCAACTCTGAAATTTCTTTGCTCAACACTGCAATTTTTGACACAGCCGTGCTCCTTTCTGTCTATTCCTGCGACGCTGTCAACCTCGCAGCAAATTCATTACTTCTTCCAGAACCTGCCGGCATTCCGCATCAGAAAGTTCCTGTAAGTTGGTCTTTTTCAGCATCTGAACCGCTTGTTCCTGCTGCATCGCAGCAAAACTATACTGCATATCGTCTGATTGTTCCGGCTTCTGATTCTGGGCAGCGGTCTGCTGTTCCATCTGCCGCAGCAGAACTCTGGCACGCTTGACGACTTTTTCCGGCAGCCCTGCCAACTTGGCAACTTCAATGCCATAGCTGTCATCAATGCCGCCCGGCACAATCTTCCGCAGGAATCGAATGGTATCGCCATGCTTTTTCACTGCAATACTATAATTTTTCACACCCTCAATGGTGTGTTCTAAATCAATCAGTTCATGGTAATGCGTTGCAAAAAGCGTTTTACAGCCAATCTGCCGACTATTGCAAATGTACTCTGCAACGGCTCGGGCAATGCTCACACCGTCAAAGGTTGATGTGCCCCGTCCAACTTCATCCAGAATCACAAGGCTGTTTGGCGTTGCATATTTCAGGATGTCGGAAACCTCGTGCATTTCCACCATGAACGTACTCTGTCCAGCGGTCAGGTCGTCCGATGCTCCAACTCGGGTGAAAATTTTATCCACAACAGAAATTTTCGCATAATCTGCCGGAACAAATGAGCCAATCTGTGCCATCAGCGTAATCAATGCCACTTGTCGCATATAGGTGGATTTTCCTGCCATATTCGGACCTGTAATCAACAGCATCCGATTGGCTTTGTTGTCCAGATAGGTATCATTCGGCACGAAAATGTCATCGCTGAGCATCCGTTCCACAACGGGATGTCTGCCGCCACGAATCTGAATCACGCCATCCATGGCAATTTCCGGCTTTGTGTACTGGTTTTCAATTGCAACATTTGCGAACGCTGCCAATACATCCACCTGTGCAATCGCTGAGGCGGTTTCCTGTACCTGCTTCAGCTGTGCAGCAAGGCAATCCCGAACTTCTACATACAGCGATTCTTCCAGCCGCAGGGCTTTTTCCTTGGCACTGAGAATATCGTTTTCTGTCTTTTTCAGGTCTGGTGTAATGAATCGCTCGCAGTTGGTGAGTGTCTGTTTCCGGACGTAATCATCCGGCACTAAATCATAGTAAGAACGTGTCACTTCGATATAATATCCGAACACCCGATTGAATCCAATCTTCAAGCCTTTAATGCCAGTACGTTCCCGTTCGGACTGTTCCATCTTTTCAATGATTTGATTGCCGCCGTTCATAATACCCCGGAGATAATCCAAATCCTGATGGAAGCCCTCCCGAATCACACCGCCATCCTTGACAGAAACCGGAGGATTCTCCACAATTGCACGGTCAACCAAATCGGCAACCATATCCAGATTGGAAATCTGGGAGAGCAGTCTTGCCAGCAACTTGCGGTCTGCAACCTTTTCCAGTTCTGCTTTTAATGCTGGAATCTGTCTTGCCGTTGTTGCCAGTGCTTTCAAATCTCTTGGGGTTGCCGTCTTATAGAGCACCCGTGTCATCAGGCGTTCCAAATCATAGACAGAATCTAAAATCGACCGCACTTCCATCAAAACAACGCTTTTCTTGACGAAAATTTCCACGGCATCCAATCGAGCCATGATTTTTGCCGGCTGAACGAGCGGCTGTTCAATCCATGTTTTCAGCATTCGCTTTCCCATGGATGTTTTTGCGGTATTCATCAGCCAGAGCAGCGAACCTTTTCGTTCTTTGCCCCGCAGCGTTTCGGTCAGCTCCAGATTTCTTCTTGCATTGAAATCCAGCCCTAAATAAGCATCATCATCATTGACTGTCAGGGAAATAAATCGGGCAATTTGATTCTTCTGGGTTTCCTTGATGTAGTCCATCATACCGTAAACAGCTGCTGTTTCTGAACCCGTTTCCGGCAGCTGTAAATAAGACAATTCCGGCACTTGGAACTGATGGCACACAAAATCATGATTGCGTTCTGCGGAGAAGCATTCTGCATCTCGCATCGTGACGACACACTGCAACCGAATCTTGATGAACTCCATCACGCTTTTCAGCAACAGAGCATCTTCATTCATCAAAATTTCTGCTGGTGTATAGCGAGAGAGGGCATCAATGACATTTGCCTCTAAATTCTTCTGTTCCGGCAGCAGAGCAATAATATCCCCCGTGGACAAATCTGCAAAGCAAAGTCCACAGTCGCCGCCCTCTTCAAAATACAGGCTGCAAAGATAATTGTTCGCTCCCTCTTCGAGCAAGTTGCTTTCAATCAGTGTCCCCGGCGTTACGATTCGGATGACATCCCGTTCCACCAGTCCCTTTGTGGTGGCTGGGTCGGTCAGCTGTTCACAGATGGCGATTTTATAGCCCCGTTCCACCAGCCGTTTCAAATACATATCCACGCTGTGATACGGAATCCCGCACATCGGGGCACGTTCTTTCAATCCGCAGTCCCTGCCAGTCAGCGTCAGTTCCAGTTCCCGAGAAATCCGGATGGCATCATCAAAGAACATTTCATAAAAATCTCCCAGCCGGAAAAACAGCACGCAGTCCGGATATTTTTCCTTGAGTGCAAAGTACTGCTGCATCATCGGAGAGAGTTTTTCTTTTTGTATCTCCATGAATCCTGCACCTCAATCAGTGGCAGCCGCCGCAGGCGGAACAATCGCCGCTGCACTGGCTCAAATCCGGATGACAGGTGTCCGGATCTTCTCCCTGCAAACAGAGCGTAATAATGGCATCAATCTGCTTGGTCATGCTGTCCATCTTATCCTTGGCTTCCTGAAATGCAACCATATTCGGATTTTTCAGAATCTCCGTATAGAGGGCATCCAGTTCTTTTTCCAGAGTCTGCAAGGCTTCTGCATTTTCTTCCGGATCTTCGTCCATCTTCCGCTGATAGGACATCCGTTTCATATTGAATGCACCGATTTGTTCCTGCAAAGCCGTATCGGCATCATTGTTTTGTTTTGCCTGCTGATACTGCTGATAACGGGGGTCTGCCTGAATACATTTTCCCAGTGTCCGTACTGCTTCCTCGACTGTCATTTTTGCACAGCTTCCTTTCTCTCATCATCTAATAATCTGCCGCTGACTGCCCAGTTTTTCGACTCGGTAATCTGCACAGAAACAAAAGTTCCGATTAAGGAACGATCGCCCATAAATTCCACAATGATGGCTTCGTTGCTCTTGCCGAACAGCCAGCCATCGCCACGCTTGCTGTCACCCTCTACCAGAACCCGCATGGTTCTGCCCAAAAACCGTCTATAATTCTTGGTGGCGATTTCTCGCTGCAAGGTCAGCAGCCGTTCCATTCGCTGCCGTTTTTCGGCATCAGAAGTTGCATCCGGCATATTGGCAGCCTTTGTTCCGCTGCGTTTGGAATAGATAAATGTATATAGGTTATCATACTGAACTCGCTGAATCAAGTCCAGTGTACCCTGAAAATCTGCTTCGGATTCATTCGGAAATCCAACAATCAAATCGCTGGTCAGCGAAAAATCCGGTCGGCGTTCCCGAAGATAATCGACGATGTTCAAATATTGTTCCACCGTATAGCGGCGGTTCATGGCAGACAAAATGGCATCGCTGCCGCACTGTACTGGCAAGTGCAAATGCTGCCCTACTTTTTCACAAGAAAGAATCGTATCCAGTAATTCCGGTGTGGCATCCTTCGGATGAGAGGACATAAACCGGATGACAAATTCACCCTCCATGGCGTTGATTTTCCGCAGCAATTCTGCAAAGGAAATCGGCTGTTCCAAATCTTTTCCGTAGGAGTTGACGTTCTGCCCCAGCAGCATGATTTCCTTGTATCCGTCCTGAATCAAGTGCTGGACTTCTCGCAGAATCACTTCCGGCTGCCGACTGCGTTCCCGTCCCCGTACATACGGAACGATGCAATAGGTGCAGAAGTTGTTGCAACCGTACATAATCGGAACAGACGCTTTGAATCCGCTGTTGCGAACCTGCTGCATCTGTTCGGACGGCATTGCAGTGCTATCCATATCATAGACGAATTTTTTCGTATCATAATAGGTTGCCAACAGACGAGGCAGTTCCCCGATGGAGGCAGTTCCCATGAGAATATCAATAAAGGAATAGTGTGCCCGTACTTTTTCCAGCGTCTTGGGTTCAGAACCCATACAGCCGCTTAAAATCAAAATCGTACGAGGGTGGGTTTCTTTATACTTTTTCATCACACCCAGCATTCCATATACCCGGTCTTCTGCACTTTCCCGTACCGCACAGGTATTAAATACAATCACGTCTGCATCTTCGTGCGTTTCGGTCAGCGAAAACCCCATTGACTGGAGCAACCCTTTGATTTTTTCCCCGTCCGATACATTTAATTGGCAGCCAAAGCTATGTACATATGCTTTTGCACACGGGTAAGAAACTGCTACGATTTTCTGCACCCGTTCGGTACAAGCCTGTATGGACATGGTTTTCTGTAAATTTGTCGTTTCCTGCATAGTAACCTCTCTTTTTCTACATGACATTATTGTTATTATAGCATAGCGTTCTTTTTTTTTCAAGCGTTTTCGCCGGAAAAAATAAAAAATCAGTCTTTCTGCAACTGCTGCTGCAAAAAGACTGATTCGCATTATTCGTATGTTTCAGAATCTGTCCAGTTTCCGGAATCTGCTCCAGAATCAAAATTGGTTTCTTCTTCGGTTTCCTCTGTGGTTTCCTCCGTTGCAGCGGAAAAATCAGATTGCTGTAACAGTTCTCGAATGGAATCCGGTATTGGCATCGTATCCATGAGCGGATACACCGCATCCAGCAATTCCTGATAAACCGTAGAGGCAAGGTGAATGCCATCCCCGCCAGAGTAATCCGGATTCATGTCTTGTGTATCCGGGTCAGCAACAATCGAATAGGCATCAAAATAAACCACATTGGGCTGCTGTAAATCGGCAATCATCTGTTCCAAACCGTCATTGAATTTCCGGATTTCTGCATTGTCGGTATAGTCACTATCTGATGCAACGGGTGTGATTCCAGCAACAATGATATTACTATTCGGGCAAAGCTGCTGAATGGAGGAAATTGCCTCCTGATAATAGTTGATGTATTCTTCTTCGGTGCACATATTGACATCATTCATGCCCATAGACATATAAATGTATGCCGGCTGCCGTTCCTCGAGGGCATCCAATACATCGACTTCCTGCCCGTCATTATCTGTAAAGGTGAAATCATGAATGTTCCGAATCCCAACAGAGCCTTGTGCCAGATTCTGTTCATCGGAAATATAGCCGTAGGCATTGAATCCATAGGCAATCGAATCCCCGACAACCGTCATCTTTTCTCCATAAATCGTGTGCAGCCGTTCTTTTTCAGCTGCGGACAAGGATTCCGCTGATTGTGCCGTGGTGGTCGTTGTTACAGTCGTGGTTTCTGCTGTTGTTTCTGCTGCTGTCATGGTAGTGTCAGTTGTTTCTGTAGTCTGTACTTCCGCAGCTGCCGGAACAACATTCTTTTTCTTTCCAATCTGTCCAGTCAAATATAGTCCTGCAAACAGCATGACAATACAAACAATAACACCAAGTATTACACCGAAAATTTGCTTTTGTTCCATAAAAAATACCCCCTATAATTGTTCCAATTCATTGATATACATTTTAAAATGTCGGCGGCAATCCGGCTGCCTGTTTTGCATAGTACGTCAGAATGCCAACTGCATCCGCAACATCTACGATACTATCTCCATTGACATCCGCCAATCTGGAATCAATCGTCACCGCAATTCCTGCGGCTGATTTCGCATAGTACGTCAAAACTAAAACCGCATCGGCAACTTCAATCATTCCATTTCCGTTCACATCTCCCAGTTTGAACGCTGGCTCTGTGGTAGTCGTTGTCAAAGCGGATGTTGTTGCGATTGGCATAGTCGTTGTGGTTGCAGTTGTTTTGGATGTGGTAGATGTTGTGAGCATCGTTGTTGTAGTGGTAGTTGCTGTTGTCGTGGTGCTTCCGGTAACGCCTGTTGTCTGCGGAACATATCGCAAGGTCACCTGATTTTCTACTGTTCGCACACCATTGGAAATATTTTCTTTCGGTACGGTTGCAACCACGCCGCCCGTCGTTCCCTCTAACATGGTAACCGCATACCGATAACAAGTGGTGTTGACTGTATCAGAAAAATGCGGGTCAAAAATCGCAATGTCTGTTTCAGTATAAACCGCTTCCGGCGTGCTTTCATCAGCAATCGTCAATTGATAGGTCGATACATACGAAGCCGTACTGAGATTATATTCACAGCAATCTAGATAAAAAACATATTCGGTAGTAGCTGCACCGGATTGTGTCGGGTCTAATACCACATCATAGTAAGCATCGGAACCCTCCTGTGTCATTTTCTGAATGGTCACGTGCACCTTTCGGCTGTCCTGCAAGACCACTCGAATGCTGCCATCTTTTGCCGTCAGCGAAGAAGCATACGGCATTTCAATCACAGCCGGTGTTTCTGCTGCAATCACTGGTGTTGGCATCTGCCCCAAGAATCCGAATGCCAGCAGACAACCGACCGCCCGTTGGAAACCTTTCATAACCTTCCTCCATTCTCCTGTTCTTTGTATCTGTTCGTTTCCTCAATTATAACACATCTTCTGACGGTTGTACAGAGAAAAATTACAAAAAACAACATTTTCCTCGTATTTTTTTCAAATTTTGACTGCCATTCCCCGACGAATTCGGGCACTTCTTGAAACTTCAGCCATAAAATTTGACAAATACGATAAAAAGCATTGACAAACCGGAGAAATTTTTTTATACTATAAGGGAGCACTTTTGTTTTTTCACAAAATACAGGCTCGTGGGAGGAAATTATTTTCACAATTCTGCAAATCGCAGGATGGATCATCGAAGGAGGAATTTATGAAACATCAAAAAATGAACCGCATCTTAGCAGCAGCACTTTCCGCTGCTTGTCTTGTTCCGTTCGCGGCAATGGTGCCAGTGGACGCAGATGCTGCGGACGTTATGAGTGCCCTTGAAATTACACAGGAAATGGGACTGGGCTTCAACATCGGTAACTCTTTGGACAGCACTGGCTATGGCAACTATGACGACATCACCAGTTTTGAAAAGTCCTATGGCAACCCAGCAGTGACCAAGGAAATGGTGGATACTATCAAGGCAAAGGGCTTTGATTCTGTCCGGATTCCGACCAGCTGGTTCCGCCATGTCACCAAGACCACCGATGAAAACGGCAATCCGGTCTACACCATTGATAGCCGCTGGCTGGAACGGGTCAAGGAAGTTGTTGACTATGCGTATCAGCAGAACATGTATGTCATCCTGAACCTGCACCACGAAGAATGGATCAACCGTTCCGACTTTGCAACTGCTTACGAAGAAATGTCTCCGCAGCTGAAACAGATGTGGACACAGATTGCAACCTATTTTGCAGACTATGACCAGCACCTGATTTTTGAAGGCATGAACGAACCAAGAGCCGCAAATTCCGGTGCTCTGGAATGGAACGGAAACGCAGAATGCTATGAAGTTGTCAACAAGCTGGACAATGATTTCATTGAAACTGTCCGCAGCGTGGATTCTCCTTACAAGGACACTCGTCTGCTGATGATTCCGGGCTATGCAGCTTCTGCATATTCTTCCATTTATGGTTATTTGGAGATTCCAGAAGATGATAACTATATCGCTGCTTCCGTTCATGCATACTGCCCGTATAACTTTGCAATGGGTGACGGCGACCACATGACATTCTCCGACACCAACAAGACCGAACTGGACAAGATTTTCAAGGACATCCAGACCACATTCACCAATGAAGATATTCCAGTTGTCATCGGGGAATTCAGTGCATCCAACTACAACAACACCGAAGCAAGAGTAGACTGGGCAACTTACTATTTGAACTGGGCGAAGAAACTCGGCATTCCGTGCTTCCTCTGGGACAACAATGCCATCAATAACAGCAGCAATGCTTCTGAAAGCCATGGATACTTAGACCGCAGCAGCTTGCAGTGGTTCAGTGCATCCGAACCGGTCATTGATGCCATGCTTTCCGTTTTGGATGATTCTAGCGTAAAATGGGGCAGCGAACGCCACCTGCCGGAATACAAGCACAGTGACCTTTCCGATGCAATCAAGGTAATCTATGAAAACGCTGAGGGCGGAAAATTCGTGGATGATAAGGGAAATGATTCTGCTTATTTCTCCGCACAGATGTTGGATGGTTCAGAACTGAGCGAGGATGTGGAAATTGCCGTTCAGTATACGGACATCATGAAGCCGGATTTGAACTTCATGGATAAAGAGTGGGGTAATTGGACAACGGTCGCTGCTTATGATGTAGATAAGGAAAAGGGGATTGCATATTTCAGCTATGCAGATATCAAGAAGGCATGGGGAGACCTTTCGACACTGAATAGCTTCTGTACGGGTACAGGTACTCCAAGCTCTCGGATTTATAAGATTGCACTGCTGCCAGCTGCAAAGTTGGTAGAACCAACCGACCCGACTGACCCAACCGATCCGACTGACCCAAGCGAAACCACCATCAAGGGCGACATCAACGGGGACGGTGCTCTGAATGTTGTGGATTTAATTGGTATGAAACGGGAGCTGTTCATTTTGACTGATGATGCACCGGGACTTGCATGGCCGTTGGAAAAATATGACTGGAATGAAGACCTGAAATTCGACTTGCTGGACGTTGTTGACTTCACAAAGTTCCTGATTCGCAAGGACTAAGTTTTTCTCTTTTTTGAGGATGTTTTTCAAAACCAAAAGCCGCCATTCACAGGGAAAATTCGCTGTGAATGGCGGCTTTTTTATGATGATTTTCTGTCAATGATAAAGTTCATTGCTTATTCGCCGAAATACCGCTTCAGCAGACCTGCAAATGCACAACCGTGTCTTGCTTCATCCTTTGCCATTTCGTGAACAGTATCGTGAATGGCATCCAGATTCAGAGCCTTTGCCTTTGCTGCCAGAGCCTTCTTGCCTGCACAAGCACCGCTTTCCGCAGCAACCCGCATTTCCAGATTCTTCTTGGTGGAATCGGTTACGACTTCGCCCAGCAGTTCTGCGAACTTTGCAGCGTGTTCCGCTTCTTCATACGCTGCCTTTTCCCAGTACAGACCGATTTCCGGATAGCCTTCCCGATGTGCCACTCTTGCCATTGCCAGATACATTCCGACTTCGGAGCATTCGCCTTCAAAGTTCTGACGCAGACCTTCTACGATTTCCGGATCAACATCCTTTGCAACACCAACAAAGTGCTGGTCTGCCCATTCAGTCTTTTCTTCCTTCTGCTCTACAAACTTGCTTGCCGGAGCTTTACATACTGGACATGCTGCCGGCGGATTTTCGCCTTCATAAATGTAACCGCAAACCTGACATACAAACTTTTTCATATTCGTTCCTCCTTGAATCGTATTGACATGAATTTTTTTCTTTGTGCAGTCCGTTCTTGAACTGTGATTCTAGTATAGCACACCTTTTTCTGTTTGTCAATACTAATTCTCAATAAGAAACAAATTGTTTACAATTAGAATGCGATGTCCGTTGTGGTCGTGCTGGTTGTGGTGCTATCCGGGTCTTCTTCCGGCATCGTCAGCAAGCCCATTTCCAACTTTTTCATCATAATTTTATAAACGCTTTCGTTAATGCGTTCTTCGGAAATTGTGCCAGCCTCGACCGCATCACAAATACCGCTGACCGCATTGGAAAGATCCATCGGCATCAAAATCACATCCACTCCAGCGGAAACCGACTGGACTGCTGCGGTTGCTGGACTGTAATTTTCGGTAATCGCTGCCATGTTCTGTGCATCGGTGATGACAATGCCATTAAAGCCCAACGTGCCCTTTAACCAATCGGTAACAACCGTATAAGACATATCACTCGGCAGCTGGTCGGCGGCGGCGGTGGTAATCTGATGTCCCACCATCACGAAATCTGCTCCGGCATCAATGCCCGCCTGAAACGCCTTGAATTCCTCTTCTTTTAATTCAGAATAAGAACGGTCAATCAGGACAAAATCATCATAGTGGGTGTTGCCATCTCCAGCACCCAGCCCCGGGAAATGCTTTAAGGTTGCAGAAACACCCATGTTCTGCAAGCCCGAAACAACACCCGAAACCATATCGCCAACAATATCCGGATCACTGCTGAAAATTCGACTGCCCAATTCGTTATTCGGATTTAAATTGACATCTGCAACCGGAGCAAAATCTACATTGAATCCAAACTGGCTCAAATCAGAGCCAATGGTATTCCCGATGGCATACGCTTCTTCCGGATCGTGTCGTTCCCCGTAATATTCCATATCATACAGCTTGGTTGTGCCGAGATTGTCCGCCACTCTGGCAACTGTTCCGCCCTCTTCATCCACAGACAAGAACAAGCCAACGCCTGTAGTTTCCTGTGCATAGTCCTGCATGGTGGAGAGCATTGAAACTGTCTGCGGAGCATCCTCCAGATTATCTGAAAAATAAATCAGTCCGCCAACCGGATAGGCTGTAAAGGATTCTTTTGACAGTGCACCCGCTTCTGTGACTGCCCCATTATAACCCGTCAACGATTCCGGCGTGACAATAAACATCTGACAAACTTTTTGCTCCAGCGTCATCTGTCCCATCAGGAAATCCACCAATGAAGTATCTACAAATTCTTCGCCCGTTGTGGTTGGGGTTGTCGCTGCGGTCGTCAGAACATCTGCAATCTGCGGAACGGTTGTCGTTTCTGTTGGCTGTTCTGCCTCAGAAACCGGAGCAGTTGTCACAAGATTGGTTTCTTCTGCGGTCGGAATTTCCTGCGTGGTGGACACCGGTTTCACAGAGTCACACCCACTCCCAGTAGACAGGATGCCGATGGCAATCATCAGCCATAAAAATTGTTTCTTTTTCATTGTTGTACCTCTCATTTCCTTCTTTTAAACTTCCCTTTTTTGCAAATTTGCATCTATGTTCAGTATACTGGATTTTTACAGTTTTGTCAATGTTTTTTGGATGGTTTGCGGATAATTTCGCCGATTTGGCAGATACTATTTCCGGAATCAGATAGGAGGAATTTTTTATGAAACAAGCAGAAATTTCCGTCTTAAACGGACTGTATAAAAATGCTGCGGTCGGAAAAGATGCCATCTTTTGTGTTCTGGAACACACTCAAGATGCTGACCTCCGAAAAGAACTTTGCACCCAGCTGGACTACTACGAAACCCAGCAGCAAAAAATCCGGCAGCAGATGAAAACATTCTATCAATACCCCAAAGAACTGGGCACGCTCGCAAAGGTTTGCAGCAGTGCCAGCATTCGCCTGCATTGTCTGGGCGGTGCAGACAGCCATCAAGTTGCAAAACTGATGGTGGAAGGAACAAACATGGGCTTGATTCAGCTTTCCCAGCTGATGAACCGTCACGCCAACCTGACGGACTCTGTCCGGAAACAAGGGGCAGAAATGATGCAGCAGGAAGAAGCGTACTTGAATCGTCTCAAGCCCTATCTCTAAGGAGGAATCGGTATGGAATATGGAAAACAACCGCAGACACCCGCAGATGCTCCAGTAAAAATCTATCAGCCACAAGTAAAAACCGTGGCAGTTCGGCAACAAACCGGCTTTTTAGACCATGCCCCAGTTCGTATTTATGAAAAGCCGCCGAAACAGCAAGCATCCCCGTTTCCGCCAGCATTTCAATAAAACAAGCAGCATACAGCTGGATGTTTTCCAACTGTATGCTGCTTTTCTTACGATTCTTTTTTTTGCTGGGCATTCTGGCACTGCTCACAATATCCATAGAGTACCGTTTTGGTATGGTCAATCTGGAAATGATGGTGGGCTGCAATGTGTGCCTGCATCTCATCCAGAAATGTGCACTGTACATGGAACAGTGTTCCACAGGAAAGACACTTCAAATGAAAATGCTCCTGACACGTCGCATGTTCCCCCAGATACTGATAACACGCACTGGATTTTCCATCCAGAATATATCTCCGGAGAACGCCCTCTTCCGTCAGCTGTTCCAGATAGCGGTAAATCGTCGCTGTTCCAACGGGTGTGCCGTTTTCTTCCAGCTGCTTTCCCAAGTCGGAAACGGTGAGGTGTTCGCCTGCACAGGTTTTCAGCAAATCAAGAATACGTTCTTTTTGCTTTGTGTGATAACCCATTGTGCCAATCGCACTACTTTCAGTCTACGATGGTGACAGACTTCATCACCTGCGGGGTCAGCGGCTTGTCTGCGTAATCCGTCTGCACGCTTGCAATTTCATCCACAACATCCATGCCGGAAACGACCTTGCCGAATGCAGCATACTGTCCATCCAGATGCGGTGCATCTTCGTGCATAATGAAGAACTGCGAACCAGCAGAATTCGGGTTCATTGCCCGTGCCATCGAAATCACACCACGGGTGTGCTTGAGGTCATTCTTGACACCGTTTGCAGCGAATTCGCCCTTGATATTCCAGCCCGGGCCACCCATGCCTGTTCCATCCGGACAGCCGCCCTGAATCATAAAGCCCGGAATCACACGGTGAAAAATCAGACCATTATAAAAGCCCTGCTTTACCAGCTTTTCAAAATTTTCACAGGTAATCGGAGCAATCTCTGGATACAACTCCAGTTCGATTTTCTTTCCATTTTCCATTTCAATTACAACCATGATTGTTTCCTCCAGTCATTGTTAATGCTATTAGTGTAACACGTTTTCCGGAAAAAATCAAGTGCAAACCTCTGTATCCATGAAAATTTCTCATTTTTCCTGTTTGCCGGCAGCTTGTACAAATGTCTGAAAAATCTGACAATGTTTCTTGCTCTAACAATGCTGATACCAGTCATTGTTCATGCTATTCGTGTAACACGTTTTCCGGAAAAAATCAAGTGCAAACCTCTGTATCCATGAAAATTTCTCATTTTTTCTGTTTGCCAGCAGCTTGTACAAACGCCTGAAAAATCTGCCAATGTTTCTTGCTCTAACAATGCTGATACCAGTCACTGTTCATGCTATTCGTGTAACACGTTTCCCGAAAAAAATCAAGTGTAAACCCCATATCCATGAAAAATTCTCATTTTTTCTGCTTGCCGGCAGCCTGTACAAACGCCTGAAAAATCTGACAATGTTTCTTGCTCTAACAATGCTGATACCAGTCATTGTTCATGCTATTCGTGTAACACGTTTCCCGAAAAAAATCAAGTGCAAACCCCATATCCATGAAAAATTCTCATTTTTTCTGCTTGTAGGCAGCTTGTACAAATGCCTGAAAAATCTGCTGACTGGCAACATTTTTCTGGTAATCATATTCTGGATGCCACTGCACGCCCCACACAAACGCTTTCTCCGGCAGCCATACGCTTTCAATTAATCCATCTGGTGCAACTGCCATGGGCTGCAAGGCTTCTGCCAATTTCAAAATGCCCTGATGATGATAGCTGTTCACTGCCAATGTTTCTTGTTCCAGCAAGGCTGCCAACGGCGTTTCCGGTAGCACCGAAACAGTATGCACTGGCTGGTCATAGGGCGGTGTTTGGTGATGCGAAATCGAACTGGAAACCTGCTCCGGTAAATCCTGATATAGCGTTCCGCCAAAGCAGACATTCAAAAGCTGAAGCCCCCGGCAGATGCCCAGAACAGGCAAATCCTGTTGAAATGCCAGTTCCAGCAGCTGCAATTCCATCGTGTCCCGTTCTGGGCTGCATTCGCCACAGCATGGCAGTGGTTCTGCCCCGTATAATTCCGGCTGGATGTCCTGCCCACCCGTCAATAGAATACCATCGCACAAATGACAGAGCTGTGCAATCCGGCTGGCATCGGTCGTCAAAGGCAGCATCAACGGCAATCCGCCTGCCTGTAAAATCCCGTTGAAATAGCCGGGCAACATCCAATAACTTTCTTTTGCTGCATCTACTAATGGCATTACGCCAATGATTGGTTGTCGGTTCATCTGTCCCATCTCGCTTTCTACTCACAAAATCCTGACGAACGGGAAATGCCAATTCGTCAGGATTGTTTGTTCTATTTGGATTTTTATAAAGCCGTATCACCCGTTTCGTTTGTCCGAATCCGGATACATTCATCCACGGTGGAAATGAAAATCTTTCCATCTCCGACCGTTCCGGTATAGACACACTGCTTAATCAGCTTCAAAATCCCGTCCACTTCCGCATCTGGTACAACCGTCATCATGTACACTTTTGGCAGGGTGTTCATCATAACTTCGCTGCCTCGGTGATAGGCAATCCAGCCGTGCTGGTTGCCGCAGCCGCTGACTTGATAGAAGGTTGCCCCCTTAATGCCTGCCTCCAGCAGCGTTTCTTTCAGTGGTTCTAATTTTTCCGGTCGAAAAATGACTTCAATTTTTTTCATATGGTCACACCCTTTCTCAGTCTAAGCCATTGAATGCCGGATATGCACGCTCGCTGTGCTCGATTTGGTCTAAGCCCTGTGCTTCTTCCATGTCCGATACCCGAACACCGCCGCACTTCTTGAGAATCAGCATAATTACAGCGGTAAAGCTGGCAGCAATGGCAATGCTGATGGCACTGGCTGCCAGCTGTGCAACAAACAGCCGCCATTCTCCAAAGACCAGCCCATTGTGCGGAACGGCTGCATTTACGGAACTGTTGGCAAATAATCCGGTGGCAATGCCGCCCCAGATACCGCCAACGCCGTGACATCCAAAGGCATCCAAGGCATCATCGTAGCCGAACTTCTGTTTTGCCTTACTGATAGCAAAGAAACAAATCGGAGCTGCAATCGCACCAATCAGGAACGCTGACCAAATCGGGACATAACCTGCTCCCGGCGTAATGCCGACCAAGCCAACAATACCACCGGTTACCGCACCCATAACCGTACATTTCTTTTGTAGGATGGTTTCCATCAGCATCCAAACCACCATACTTGCTGCGGAAGAAATTGTGGTATTTGCCAAAGCCAAGATGGCAATTTCATTTGCACCGCCAGCACAGCCACAGTTGAAGCCCAGCCAGCCGACCCACAACACAGCTGCACCAATCAGGAACAATGGAATATTGTGCGGATGATAGGACATTGCTCCAAAGCCCTTTCTTCTGCCCAAAATCATGCAAGCAACCAAACCGGAAACACCCGTGCTGATGTGAATGACATTTCCGCCTGCAAAGTCAATCGAACCAATCGGGTCATCTAAGAATCCACCGCCCCATGTCATATGTGCCAGCGGATAATAGACCACCAGCGTCCAGATAATGCAAAGCAGCATCATTTTGGAAAACTTCATTCGCTCTGCCAGCGAACCGAGAATAATTGCCGGAGAAATCACAGCAAACATCATATTAAACAACGCCAGCATCATCGGCGGAACTTCGTCACTGTCCGATGTCCACGGCACGTTCTGCAAAAATGCATAGTGCAGATTGCCAATGATACCGCCGTGGTCTTCGCCAAAGCAAAGCGAATACCCCACAGCGACCCACAGCAGCATACCGATTCCCATCATGGCGAAACAAAACATCATTGTATTTAAGGCGTTCTTTCGCCGTACCATGCCACCGTAAAACATCCCTAACCCCGGTGTCATTCCCAACACCATAATGGTACATAGAAACATAAATGCAACATTTCCAGCCATATCAAACTCCCTCCCATTCTATCCTCAAAAGAACCGCCGCTTTTCAGCAGACCTTCTCCATTGAAAAGCGGCGGATGATTTTATTTCATTCTTGTAACGTTCTATTAATACAAATACGGCTGATCCCACAGATTCAGAGTAACACCAATGCCCTTTTCCAGTGCATTTTCATAAACGGTCTTGCCCCATGCAACGTCTTCTACCGGCATACCGCCGATAGAATACAAAATAATCTGGTCATCCGATTCTCTGCCCGGAACTTTTCCGTTTGCAATTGCACCGATGTTCTGCACAATGCCCCAATCCAGCTTTCCATCGTGTGCCAAGTCAGTGAACTTATCGCCCAGCAGGAACATCTTATCAAAAGTCGGGTACGGGTATTCTTCTGCCCATGCTTCATACAGCTTCTTGTTATCAACGACCAGCTTTACAGTCGGGTCGCAAACCAGTTCATCTGGGAAATCAACTGCACCTGGTGCACAAACCAGACATCCCGGCTTCAGCCATTCCCGCTTGATGAATGGATAATTCTGATGACCACCAGTCGGTGTAGAAACTGCAATCGTCATAATATCGGCATCCTTGCAGCATTCTTCCAGCGTGTCGCAAACAATAATGTTCTTGAACTGCGGGCAGTGCTCCTTGACATAGGCGATACAACGGTCAATGGAAGCTCTGCCACGTCCCTTAATCTTCAGGGTGTCCAAAGTTGGACGCAACGCTGCAAATGTTTCAATTGTAATGTTATTGATGAAGCCAGGGCCAACAACACCCAAAACCTTTGCATCTTTCTTTGCCAGCAGCTTTACACCAACACCCGGAATCGCTGCGGTACGATACGCACTGATGAGGTTTGCGGAGAGGAATGCCTTTGGTGCACCCGTTTCCTTGTCGTTCAGAATGACCATCAGAATGGAACGAGGCAAACCTTTTTCCCGGTTTTCTACATTAGAACCATACCACTTCACGCCAGCCATATCGAACTTTCCGCCCAAATATGCCGGCATTGCCATGAACCGTCTGTCAGGGCCATTCTTCGGCATGTTCGGAAATTCCGGATTGTCTGGAAAACTGATCATGCAGCCGTGAGAATTTCCATTCTCGCCGCCCATCCGGTAATCGCCATCATCCAGCAGCTTTACTACTTCCTCCATACAGTCAGTACACGAAACGACGTTGTTTACACCTGCTGCCAGCATATCCTTTTCACTTAAATACAGAATGTCTACCTTCGGATAACTCATGTTGATACGCTCCTTTATTGGTTTATTTATGGAAGTTTCCCCTCCATATGGGCAAATAAAAAAACAAGGCAATGGGACTGAAATAGACGCCATTGTCTTGGTTTTCGCTTTCAAAAACAAGAAAAAGCGGACAACTGGTTTTCTTTGACCTCGTTGTCCGCTTTTCTTTGGTATGGGGTATCTTTTGTTTTGATGTGCTTATTATAGCAAGCCGATTTCAATTTGTCAACCGGTTTTCTGCAAAACGAAAAAATCCTTTTTCTTTTTGGAAAATTCTTTTTTATCGAAATAAAATTTAGAAATCAATTTCCAAATCATAATAGCAAGCCTTCAGCAGCTTTTCCATTTCTTCCTGCGATGGCTGCCGTGGGTTCGAGCCGGTGCAAGCGTCACCGATGGCATTTGCTGCAACAGTCGGCAGCTTTTCCAAGAATTCTGCTTCATCAATGATAGAAGTTTCTGCCTTCACGCCGCCTGCACCATAGAACTTGATTGCCTGCGGAATTTCCAGCTGGTCGTTCATCGAGCGGAGTTCTGCAATCAGAGCATCGACCTTTTCTGTTGTGGTCGTGCCGCCCAGACCGATATGGTCTGCAATCTGTGCATAGCGTTCCGCAGCTTCTTCATTCTTTGCATTGTACTTGATCACCTTCGGCAGATACATGGCATTGGCACAGCCGTGAATGATATGATCACCGGTATAAGCAGCACCGGTCTTATGTGCCATAGAATGTACAATTCCCAACAGGGCGTTAGAGAATGCCATCCCTGCCAGACACTGTGCATCGTGCATTTCTGCTCTTGCAGTCATGCAGCCGTCAAAGGATTTCTTCAGTTCCTTGTGAATCATCTTGATAGCATGCAGTGCAACTGCATCGGTATAATTGCAGTGCAGCGTGGAAACATACGCTTCAATTGCGTGCGTCATCGCATCCATGCCCGTATGAGCAACCAGCTTCTTCGGCATGGTTTCTGCCAATGCACTATCAACAATAGCAATATCCGGCGTAATGTTGAAGTCTGCCAGCGGATACTTGATACCCTTGTCATAGTCGGTGATAACAGAGAATGCAGTTACTTCGGTTGCCGTACCGGATGTAGACGGAATTGCACAGAACTTTGCCTTTGTCCGCAATGTCGGGAAATTAAACGGTGTGCAAAGGTCTTCAAACTTGGTATCCGGATATTCATAGAATGCCCACATTGCCTTTGCAGCATCGATCGGAGAACCGCCGCCCATGGCAACAATCCAATCCGGCTCAAATTCCCGCATCTTTTCTGCACCCTTTAAAACCGTGGTAACAGACGGATCCGGTTCTACGCCTTCGATCAGAGCGACTTCCATGCCAGCTTCTTTCAGATAGGCAACCGCCTGATCTAAGAAGCCAAACCGCTTCATCGAGCCACCGCCAACAACGACCATGGCTTTTTTGCCCTGCAAGTTTTTCAGTTCTTCTAACGAACCCTTGCCGTGGTAAAGATCTCTTGGAATTGTAAATCTGCTCATTGGTATTTCCCTCCATAAAATATTTGATTGTTATTATGATTCGATTTGGCGATTTTGTCAGTGAAACCGCCAGTCGAACCTTGCACTTTTATGCAACTTCATCATAGCACATCCCCTGCAATTTGTCAAGCCCTATTTTTACACAATTCGGAAAAATGATTCCTTGCGTGGCTTTGGCTGCGGAGCTGCACCGTCGGGATAACCAACCGCAATCGAACCCACAATCTGATCGGTTTCAGAAAGCCCCAGTTCTTTCTGAAACGCAGCACCTTCTTCGGTTGAAAACAGCACCTTTGCTGCATAGATCCAGCAGCTGCCCAAACCGATGGCGTGTGCTGCCAGCATCATATTTTCCAGTACATTGCAGCCGTCTTCGAGCGGTGCGAGTTGGGTCGCATCGGCAAACACCAGAATGACGGTTGGTGCATCATAAAACGGGTTGTGGTCAACCTGCTCTGCTGCTTTCGCCAGCTGCACCAACTGTTGCATCCGTTCTTTGCTCTGGACAACAATTGCCTTTGCAGACTGCTGATTCATTCCGCTGGGGGCATATTGCCCCGCAGTCAGAATGGTTTCCAATGCATCTTCGGAAATTTGTTTTGCCTGATAGCTGCGAATGCTTCTTCGTGTCAAAATGGCATCCACAGCGTCATTGTGTAGAATCAAGCAATCCCTCCTCTGCGAAATTAACCCTTTGCCTTAAAGCGGTCATAATTCAGTTGACTGATGTCAATGGTGGTGGACTTGCCGTTTAGAATCAGTTCGCTCAGGGCGATGGAAACGGCTGGACTGATGCCGAAACCATGTCCGCTGAATCCAAAGGCAACCGTCAAGCCCGGCACTTCTTTCACGTTGTCGATAACCGGCAGCACGTCAATACACTGGTCATACCAGCCCGACCAAGTACGAACGACTTTCACCTTGTCCAGAATCGGGAAGTACTTGATAATGCCTCGTGAAATACAGGGAGCAGTCAGGCTGTTGGTGACGAAATTGTCATTGTTCGAGGTGAACGCCTGTAAGCCGCTGTTGCCGCCCAATACAAATGAACCGTGTTCGGACTGATGTCCATAAAATTCACCGCCAGCGACACCAATCATAATATCAAACATCTTCGGCTGGGCTTCTGTTACCAGAACTTCGTTGAACTGCCGTTCTACCGGAGCATCTACGCCGACGGTGTTCGCAATCTTTCGGGACTCATAGCCAGCACACAACAGAATCTGGTCTGCTTCATAAACGCCATCATCCGTCAGAACTCTGCGAATTCTACCCTTTACTTTTTCCAATGCTTCTACCTTGACCCCTGTTATGAATGTAACGCCCAGTTCTAACGCTTTCCGGTAAAAACCTAAGGTTGCTTTCAAGGGGTTTGCGTGTCCGTCAGTTGGACACCAGCTTGCAGCAACGACTTCTTTCGACATATACGGGCAGATTTCCCGTGCTTCATCGCCACTGATCATCTTGACATCCAAGCCCAACTTCAAGCTCTTTGCAGTGTGGTTTTCCAACACCTTAATATCTTTTTCCGTCAGACCAAGCCGCAGGTTGCCGCCCTGATGGTATTCGACATCCACGCCTAACTCTTCGCTCAGGTGCGGCCAGATGTTTGCAACGGCATACATTGCCAACGGCAATTCTTTCGGATCTCTTGCAGACTGCCGAACACCGCCGGCATTCCGGCAAGAACCGCCGTTCCCGATTTCCTTCTTCTCCAGCACCAGAACGTCCACGCCCTGCTTTGCGAGCCGATAAGCGGTCGCACATCCCATAATACCGCCGCCAATGATGATGACATCTGCTTCTCGTTTTTCCAGCATGGCTTAGTCCTCCTTTACGTCTGTAATATTCTTACTGAATGTGAGAATCTCGACCGGACGAACCGGAGCACGTCCCTGAATCATTCCCAACTCAGACGGCCTTGTCTTTAACTCTGCGGCAATGATGCCTTGTACCAGCCGCTGACAGGTCTGCCCTTGGCAAAGTCCCATTCCAGCACGCAAATACCGCTTTACTTCGTTGGTGGTTCGCATGCCGTCATAAACGGCTTTCCGAATCTCACCCTTTGTGATTTCTTCGCAACGGCAGATAATCATATCGTCATCGTCTTTTGCAACGAACGGTTCTGGATTTGCAACACGAATCATCTTACGCATGATATTGACACCTTCCCCTCTCTCAGACAAGCGGCCGATAAAATCTTGCCGTTTTTACAAATGCAATCGGTACTTTCATCGTAACGACTGCGGTTTTATCCATAATCGGTGCACGCTTTACGCCGACAATTTCTGCTTCACAGACAGGTTTGCCCTGCCGATCCAGTGCCGTTCCCTTGTCGCCAATTTTCGGCATCGGCAAAAATTCATACGGGAACGCAATGGATGCATAGCCCTCTTCATACGTTTCATCCACTAAGAAGATTGCCTGACCAGAACAAGATGCAACGCACAAACCGCAACCCGTACACTTCTTCTCTTCATCAATTGCCGGAAGGCGGGTGATGTTTGCCCCAACCTTGATACATCCGAACTTACATGCATCCTGACATGGGTTGCACGGGATGTTCTGCGTACATTCAATCACTGGATGAATGCCCGGCTTCTGATAAGAAGCTGCCGGAAATGCTGCCAGTTCTTCTTCGGTCATATAGCCGTGTGCCAGCAAGGTCTTGGAAATCGGATAGCCTTCATCGGTTTCGGTAAAGTCGTTTCTGCCCTTATTCTTCGGTGCAAACATCCCCTGCCGCAGCTGACCCAATGCTTCTTGATAACCCATATACTTTTCTTCAAATTCTGCCTCGGTGAGATAGCCTGCCTTCATGCTGACATGAGAGGCAACGCTTCTGCCCTGAATCATTGCGGAACTTGCTTCTTCAATTCCGGCAACATCTCCGGCACAATAAATGCCGCTGACGGATGTTTCACCGTATTCACTCAGCAGGGCAACATGACCGCCCTTCTGCGGAATCAATTCCATGTTACAGGTCGCATTGCTTGCCAGCTGGGACATCGGCGTCAAGCCAACGGCAATACAAATGGTATCCACATCCAGTTCCTTTTCTGTTCCTGGAATCGGCTGGAAATGGTCGTCTACCTGTACAATGACCGCACCGGTTACACGGTCTGTTCCCTTTGCCTCTACAACGGTATGGGACAGGTAAAACGGAACGCCCGTTCTGGTGAGCTTTGCTGCATGGACACCATAACCGCCAACTCTTGGGGCTGCATCAATAATGGCAACCACTTCGCAGCCAGCCTGCAACAGCTGGAAGCTGACAACCAAACCAACATTACCAGAACCAACCATCAAAATTTTTTGCCCCGGCTGTACGCCCTGAATGTTCATCATGGTTTGGGCTGCACCTGCTCCGATGACACCCGGAATGTTCCAGCCCTTGAACGGAATCATGTTTTCTGCTGCACCCGTTGCAATGATGATGGCATCGCCCTTATAGTGATGGACTTCGCCGTCTTTCTTCACGGTGACTTCTTTATTTTCATAGATGCCCATGACGGTTGCATCTAATTCTACTCGAACGCCCAGCCCCTCGGCTTCTTCCAGCAGCTGCTGACCGATTCGGAATCCACGCACTTTTGCATGATGTTCCTTAGAACCGAAGAACTTATGAATCTGCTTGAACAGCTGACCGCCTGGCCGCTGGTTTTCATCAAATACGATGACATCCATGCCGTTCTTTTTTGCCTCAATGGCTGCACTCAAGCCGGCAGGGCCTGCACCAATGACAATCAATTCATGTCGTTTCATATCTTAGTCCTCCTTCTTCGGTTCGACACCATATTGTGTCTGAATCTGCATGCCTTCCTCTAATGGAGTCACACAAGTACGCACATTCGGGACGCCATTGACAATCATAACACAGTCCGTACATCTTCCAATTGCACAGAAGATTCCACGGGGCTTGTGCTGCTTTGCCGTATAACGATGCACCATCACACCGGCTGCTTTCAGTGCTGCCGCAATGGACTCGCCTTCGTAGCCGCTTAATTCCTTTCCATCAAAGGAAAAAGTGACCTTTCTTCCCTTGTTGTAGCTTTCAATAATGGGATGCTCGCTAATTCGCATGACAAGGACCTCCTCTATTGTCATTCTGGATTTCTTCCATATTGGGAAAATCCGCTATGGGAAACAAAAAACAAAAGGTGCACGAGAACGAATCTGGTTCTCATGCACCTTTGCATCTGTCGAATTTGTTTTTTGTTTATGGCTCTATTATAGCACGGCATTTATCGCTTTTATTGAAAAAATCGGACATCCTGAAACCGTTATTTTTCTTTTTTCGCTGCCGAAAAACAGAAAAATTCTGCATTGGAAACTTTATTTTTGAAAGTCCATCGAAAAAGTCGCATACCAAAATAAGAAATCATTCCCGTGCAATTGACAAAATCAGACACCCTTTTTATAATAAGAAATATTCCAAGACGTTTCTGCCGGAAAGGAGTCTTTTTGATGAAAAATGCTTATCCATCCTATCAGGATTTTCACATGCATCAACCGTTCTTTTCATTTGATGTCAAGCAATATGAAGAACAGGTACAGACCACGCCTTATACCGCACGGTTCTATCAGTTCTCCACGCATAAAACCATTGACCGTTCGCAGAATCAGGATTTGTTCATGGTCTGTATTCCAGATGGCTGCGTGGATGTGGTATTCATCCAGCACGACCAGCAATTCAAAATGGAACTCATTGGTTCTCCGCTCGCCCGAAAGCCGCTGATTGTCTATCCAGATGCTGCCTACTTCGGAATCCGGATGAAACCGGGGATGTTCTTCCCAGATGTTCCGCTTTCGATTCGAGAAGTCACCAACACCGAAACCTTTGTTCCGCAACTTTCTCCGGCAGTCTGTTCCCTGATGGAGCGGCTGTTTGCAACAGAACAGCTCTCCGAACGGGTTGCCATCGTGCAATCGGAACTGGCACAAACAGAACCGGAATCCTGCACCGTTCCGGAAACTGTACAGGATATGCTATATTTAATGGCATCCTCCAACGGAGAATTGGAAATCAGCGAGATAGCAGAAACGCTCTGCTATTCCGAACGCCACCTCAACCGGATGTTCTCGGAGACTTTGGGCTATGCTCCGAAAATGTTTGCCCGTATCACACGCTTTCAAGCTGCCCTGCATACGATGATGCAGCAATCCCATGAAGCAAAAAGCATCTCTGACTATATTACCATGTTTCACTACGCTGACCAAGCCCATTTCCAGCGGGAATGCAAGGAATTTACCGGACTGACCCCGAAACATTTTGTAGACTACTATCTGCATACCGTCTGTCCACAGCAGGAAGGAAAGAAACCGATATGAACTCGACTGCATTACAAATCTATTCCTTTTTCATGCGTACCAATCTGCAATTTGTGCGGTACTGTCATCCGGCTTACACCAACCGCAATCAATGGAAAAGCCTGCTGAAAAAGTCAAAATTAGAAGCAACCATGCCAGTTTGCAGCGTAATTCCGCACGAATCCGGCTATGCACTCTATCTGCACACAGAAGAAACCCCCGCACCATCCGGTTCAGAATCCTTGACCGCTGCGTGCTGTACGCTGCTGCATTGCCTTCCGCATACCCTTTCTCCGCTGGGGCTGCTGTTTGATGCCCAAAATCAATGTCCGCTCTATCTGCACCCCGATTTTCAGTCGGTTTCTCACTGGTGGTTCTCGCCCTGTTCGGATGTTTCCAGCGTTTTTCTGTCGCAAGCTGCCTTTTTGGAACAGTTTCTGCCACAGATTCACCATCCCATTTATTGGGAATCCGGATTCGATTCATGATGAACTCATAAAATTTCTGATTTTTCAAAAATAAATTGCCATATTTTCGATTTTGCCTCTTGTATTTCTACAAAATATGTGTTATAATTAAGATAGTTTTATTTTCAGCTTGGTCAGGGGGCAAAATCATTATGGCAACGAATTTTTATCAAAAAAACAAATCGAAACAAAAAGTCCTACATTATCCAACCGAAATCCGCTCCCGATTCTATCAATTGGTCAGCAGCGGAAATTTACAGGAAGTAGAAGCATTCTTAGAAAAAAAAGATTTCCGAAAACTCTGTGACAACAATGTTCTTTCAGAAACATCTGTTCAAAATATGCGGTATCATTTCATCGTCACCGTTACCATGCTCACACATTTCTGCATACAAGCTGGTATGCCGGAAGTACAAGCATTGGAAATTCAAGACAACTACATCCAATCTGCCGACCAAACCCACCGACTGGTGGACATGGAAGCCCTGCACGATGAAGCCTGCATGGAATACGCACTGAAAATGAAACGGCTACAAAAACAGGATATTTCCTCGAAACATATTGCAATCTGTATCAACTACATTCACCAGAACATCCGGAAAAAACTATCTGTTCCAGATATTGCAGAATATTTGCAGCTGCATCCCAGCTATCTTTCCAAACTCTTTCAAGAGCAAATGGGCTGCTCCATTCACAGTTATATTCTCATGCAAAAAATGGAGGAGGCAAAAAACCTGCTGCGTTATACGGATTATCCCTGCCGGAGTATTGCCGCTTCGCTTGCCTTTTCCTCCCAGAGCCATTTTATTCAGCTGTTCCAAAAATACACGCACTTAACACCGAAACAATACCGGAATCAGCAGTCCCGTAATAATATGATTGCCAAACCTGAAGAGATAGAGTCATAAAAATACCGCCGATACAAATTATTTGTACGGCGGTATTTTTTCTTGCACATCGCAGGATTCTTCATCTCCTGTCTTTTTGCTGTACTGGAATCGTTTTCAAGCATTTCCTAGCCGATTGGAATGAAAGCTGCATGCAACCGTTTCGGTTGCCATTCGTGTCGTCTATGCGGTTGGCTTTCGGGCAGTTCCAGCGGTGTTCTTGCCCAGAGAAATCCGCAAGTGAAACGCGTTCTGATTCTGCTGCAAACTGGTCGTTGTCGGTTTTCCCATTCATGCCCTGCAAGTCAGATGCTGCCTGTCGACCACCAGGCAACATGGCATGTATGATTTGTGTATTCTATTTCTCCGACATGGCTGCTGCAAGAAAGCAACGGTTTCCCTGCAATCCGGTACTTTATCGGAACTGCATCTGCCTGCATCTTGGCTCATAGAAGTCCCGTTCTTGTTTTTTGTTGTGAAATTCCATAAGCTCTGTTCCTATATGAAGCACCTCATGAAGGTTGTTGGTTTTCATGATATGCATTTCTCCCATCTGTAACTTTTTATTGTCTTGTGGCTGCAATCTTTTACCATGAATAGGTTATAAAAGAAAAGACGCCTTTCTCATTTCTGAGAAAGGCGTCTTTGCCCACATTCATTTCCTTTATTATATCAGAATCCGCACGCATTGTCAAGCGTTTTTCAAAAAAATTTTTATTCCTGCGATTCCAGCGTTGTTTCCAGTTCCGTTGACTCCGTTTGCAGCACAGGTTCGGTGGTCTGCAATTCCGATTCTGTGGACGTTTCTGATTCTGATATTACCCCGTTGGAAACAAAATCGTGAAAGGTCAGAACCGCATTTTGATTTTTCATTGAGAAAATCGCCGGAACGCCCTCTGCTGTCATGGTTAGTTCATAGCTGCCAGCCTCCAAATCACCGCTCAACACCATACCGCCATCTTTCGATGTGCCCTGCAAGGTGGACTCCTCTGCAAGCTGGTCGGCTGCTAAAATAAACTGATACAAAATCGACTTTGCTGGCAAAGCTGTCTGCGGAACAGAAAATGCCAGCCCTTTATAAGAGGCAGTCACTTCCCCTTTCTGGAAATCCAGCCGTACCCCTGCCAGCTGGGACGGCTCGGAAAAGGAAACATTCCATTCCCCTGCCCCTACTCGCTGCATCGTTCCCTCTGCGGTCATCTCCTCAAGTTCCATGGTAACGCCTGTTGTAAAAGCGGTGTTCAGCTGGTTGCTGGACGTGGTACTGCCGCCTCCAACCCCAACACCGCTGCAACCGGTCATCAAGAAACAGGCTGTCATGGTAAATGCAAATCCAATCATTGGTATTTTCATCTCTGTGCCTCCGTTTTTCTTGTTCAAAGATATCGTTTTTGGTCTTCCGGCTGCACAAAGCTGTCAGCTTTTTTCTTATTCTTTCGCTGTCCGTTCCTGTTCCAACTTCAAAAAGACTTCCGGCAGGCAATGCAGTAAATCCTGCGGCAACATCGCCTGTTCAGAATATCGTGCTGCCGCAAAATCACCTGCCAGACCGTGCAGATATGCTCCGGCACACGCTGCGGCATACGGGGAAAGCCCCTGTGCAGCGAAAGCTGCAATCATACCTGCTAAAACATCCCCAGAACCGCCCCGGCTCATGCCCGGATTGCCAGTCGGATTCTGGATTGCCGTCGTTCCCTGCTGAATAATTGTTCCAGCCCCTTTCAAAACCAACGTGCCGGAAAACTGCTTGCAAAAATCTGCTGCACATTGTGGACGATTTGCCTGCACTGCGGCAGTGGTCGTTCCGGATAGACGTGCCATTTCTCCGGGATGCGGTGTCAGAATCCAATTCGGTTTTTGCTTCTGCATGATATCTATGCAGGAAGCAAGGGCATTTAGACCATCTGCATCCATAATCAGTGGGCATTCGACTAGATTCACCACATTTCGCAGCAATTCCTGCGTGGCAGCGGTATTGCCCAAACCGCAGCCAATCAGCACCGCAGAGGCTTGTTTCAATGCTGGCTGCAAAACAACTGCATTCTTCTCCCAGCAGATTTCTCCTGTTTCGGTTGTCTGCATTGGCAGATAAACAGCTTCATAAATCTGCGATGCCAGAATCGGCAGATTTCGCTCGGTGGTTGCAACCTTTACCAAGCCTGCTCCGCTGCGTAATGCTGCCAATGTGGACAGGGCACACGCTCCCGGCATCCGGTTGCTGCCTGTAATGCAAAGCAGCGTGCCAAATGTTCCCTTGTGGCTGTTTCGGTTTCGCTTTGGAAAATATCCGCAAATGGTCTTCCATGATAATTCTTGCATTGTTTTTTCTCCTGTTCGTTCTGGATAAAAAAGCGGAACTGTACGCAACAATTCCGCTTTCTGTTGATATTACCGTTCACCTAAGCAACGGGCAAAAATGACACATCGCATTCCGTCATCTGAACCGGAATTGCAGGTCTGTAATACAATGACGTTGCTGTCTAAGTATTCTTTCACATCGTCTTTTCCATACCAGACGAGCGATGTTTTCTTGATTTGCTGTAAGTATTCCAGATACTCTTCTTTGTTCATGGTCAAGCCCTTATTCGGTCGCCAGTAAGCAAATTCTGCTCCGGATTCCCCATACAGCACGTTGGCAGAGAGCACTTCGTACAAATACCGCTTCTCGGTAGAGGCAACTTCAAAATACGGGTGGCTCTTGCCCCAAGCCGGGTCTTTGAAATACTTAATGTTGCTGAACATCGTTCCGGCTGCCATATTGTGCCCATACAGCAGGGTCATCGTTGTTTTGTCAATATTGCCCCGATAGTCCTCATAGATGCAGCCTGCAAAGCTTTCCTGCTCCATCCAGTCCAGATGCAGGAAATAATTGTTATCCTCTGCCTGCATAATCGGGTAGTCAATGACCGTATCTGGGATATAAATCCAGCCGACCAGCTTTGGACTGCTTGCCTTATGCTGTTTCACGGATGTCATGTCGATATGCATTGTATAGTCCACGGATACGGTGGTGGTTGTCGTGGTGGTTGTCATCGTGGTGGTCGTCGTAGTCGTTGTTTCAGTAGTGGTTGTCGTGGTGGTGGTTTCCGTAATAACCGGAAATTGTGCAGGCGTTTCTACTTTTACTGTCGTCTGACAGGTATAGAAAAAAAGAACGATTGCAACCGTCATCAATGTCAACAAGACAACGAAAAATGGCAGCCATTTTCTTCTCTCATCATTTCGCTTCATCCTGATTTTTTTCAATCCTTTCCATTTCAGATGCTTTTATTATACACAGAAACTTCCAAATTGTCAAGAAAAAAATGGGAGGCAATTTTGAAATTGCCCCCGATTTTTTCATGGTTTCTTTACGAATCAAAATCCGTTCAAATGTGCATTTTTAATAATCCGTTCGTAGTCCAGATAGACATAATCCCGGTCAACATTTCCCGTAATGCCCCAAACGCTGCCCGTGCAGGAATACTGCCACAAGCCGTAATTCCGGTTAAATGCTGGCTTGCTGGTGTTGTAATGGGCAACCCAGATATCATACTTGTCGAAAATACGGTCATCCACCTTATAATTCAAGAAACTTGCATAAGTATACAGCGTGGTATAATATCCATAGGATTCCATTCTGCCGCAGAATGCCTCGATAATCTGTGCAACGGTTTCCTTCGGCAACTTCATCTGACTTTCTGTTTCCATATCGAATGATACCGGATATTCCAGCTTATAATTCTTGATGACTTCATAGCAGGCATCTGCTTCTTTGATGGCATCTTCCGGTGTCAACGCATAGCTGAACCAATATACCCCGCACGGCAAACCTGCTGCCTTTGCATTTTTCATATTCTGGTCGAAATACTTGTCCTTCTGGCTGACATATTTTCCATATCCAGCACGCATGATTGCAAATTCAATACCATCTGCCTTTGCTTTATTCCAGTCAATGTTTCCCTGATAAACGGAAACGTCTACGCCCTCAAAAATTGCACCTGCTCCGATTCCCGGCTTGGTTGCGTATGTAATCACAGTTGTGGTTGCAGCCGGCTTTGCGGTCGTTTTTGCAGTGGTCGTGGTTGCCTTTGTGGTGGCAGTGGTTGTGTTCGTTTTTGTTGTTGTCTTTCCGGTTGCGGTGGTCATTCCACTCTGTGCCGTCGTCTTTCCGGTTACGGTGGTTGTTCCATTCTGTGCCGTCGTCTTTCCGGTTACGGTGGTCGTTCCACTCTGTGCCGTCGTCTTTCCGGTTGCGGTGGTTGTTCCATTCTGTGCCGTCGTCTTTCCGGTTACGGTGGTTGTTCCATTCTGTGCCATCGTCTTTCCGGTTACGGTGGTCGTTCCACTCTGTGCCGTCGTCTTTCCGGTTGCGGTGGTTGTTCCATTCTGTGCCGTTGTCTTTCCGGTTGCGGTCGTTGTGCCTGCCTTGGCAGTTGTTTTCTGTGTCGTTGTTACCTTTGCAGCCGTTGTTGTGGTACTGGTTGTGGTCAGTAAGGTTGTAGTCGCCGTGGTCGTTGTGGTTGGCAAAGTTGTTGTTGTCGTGATAGTTGTCGTCGTTGGTATGGTTGTTGTGGTGGTTGTCATTGTCGTGGTTGTGGTAGTTTCTTCTGTTGTGGTCGTTGTGGTTGTCGTTTCGGTTGCATCGGATTCATTTGGATTCGGCGGTGTCAGCGGCCAGCCCTCCGGCGGCACTGGGTCTAGTCCGACTGCTTTCCGTGCATACATCGTCAAAAAGCAAACCGCATCATTGACATCTAAGCTTCCATTTCCGTCCACATCATAATAATTGATTTCCGCATCCGTCAGTTCAATCGGCGTTCCGCTTGCTTTTCTCGCATAAAAGGTCAGTACAAATTTTCCATTCTCCATGTATCCAGCTTCCATTGCCGCTTGCAAGAGAGAGCCTTCCGTCACGTCTACATTCGGGTCTTCTACAGCATCTGCTTCGATTGCTTCAGTTGCTTCTGGTTCTAATTGTTCCGGTTGTTCTTCCAGAATGGGGGTTTCTTCCGCCTGAACCGGCATTCCAATGGAAAAATACCCCATCGCTGCTGCCAGTAAAACGCTACAGCTCCGTTTCCACCATTGTAATTTCATAATTCCTCCTTTAAAGACTTGGGACATTTTTTACCATCGCTCATTATAACACATTTCCCGACGCTTGTACAGGCATTTTTCGCATTTTAACATAAAAATAGTGCATTCTATACAACTCTATTTCAAAATAATTGTATAGAATGCACGAAATCTCTTGATTTTTTTGCTAATTCATCCAAAGATACCCGAGCAGCAACAGCTGCAAAACGGCGAGAAATGGAAATCCAATCTGAAACGAACGATGTTTCGTCTTATGGTGAAACTGATACATCCCCAGCGTGCCGCCGACTGCACCGCCGCAAATTGCCACCAAAAACAACGTCTTTTCTGAAATTCGCCACTGCCCCCGCTTGGCTTTTTTCTTGTCTGCTCCCATCATCCCGAACAGCAGCAGACTTGCCAGCCCCAGCCAAAGGAGCAATAACCACTTCCCCATCAGCCCTGCCGGAACTGCCGCTTCAGAGCAGCCGGAAGGAACAGAACGATGGTCTGTACCATCTCTTCATTCGGCGTAAAAATCAGCCGAGCCGTTCCGTATTCTTCTGTCGTGAAATCCGCATAATATGCATTTTCTCCCGTGTTGTCCGAACAGAGAAATAAAGTTGCATCCAAGGGGTCATCGGTCTGGTCGGTATAAACCCCGAACCCTGTAAACTTGGGAACTGGCACGGTCAGCAAGTGGGAACGCTTCCGCTTTCCTACAATTTTATCGACATCCAACTCGCCATTGGTCACAGTGTACTCATATTCCGTATAACATCCGGTCAGCAAGTAATATGCCCCATAGATTGCTCCAATCACCAGCACCAGCAGGAACAGCCAGCCTGTCAAAACGGAAATTGCCCCAATGAGAACAGACAACACAACGGCTGCTGCAACAATCAATCCCTGTTTCAAGCGGTCTTGGGAAGTCGGCCGCTTTTGTACCAGATACTCTGCAAAATGATCCATAAAATAATCTGCCTCTTTTCTGTAAGATTCTTCGCTTGTCGGCAAGCTGTAAGTTTATTCTATCATACAAATTGTAAAATTTCAAGAAAAGACTTGATTTTTTTTGAAAACTGTGTATAATAGAATGCAGAACGCTGTGACGAAGAAAGTACGGCTGTGATTCCTGCAACAGAGAGGCATTCCCCGGCTGAAAGAATGCTGCAACCGATCCAGTGCGGAAGTTCCCTTCTGAGCGGCTGTGCGGAAGTCTGCCGCTTTGCGGCAGTATGGTAGGTGCAGACGTATTGCCTGCGTAAAGGGCAAGAGAGTGCTGGCTCTTTGGAAATGGGTGGTTCATAAGCAAGTTGCAAGACTTGTCCTGTTTCAGGACGGGTCTTTTTTGTTTGCCGTTTTTCCGAAGCCATCTCCATTGACACCGTTTTGCAGGAACGACGTCTGAAATGAAAAAACATGGGAGGTCACTTATGAAAGAACAATTGGAAGCCATTCGGCAGGAAGCAGAAGCTGCCCTGCAAACCTGTACGGATGCAAAACAGCTGGATGCGATTCGGGTACAGTACCTTGGAAAAAAAGGAGCACTGACCGCCATCCTGAAACAAATGGGAAAACTCTCCGCAGAAGAACGTCCGGTTATGGGACAGCTGGCAAACGCCGTTCGCTCGGACATTGAATCTGCGATCACAAAACAGCAGGCTGCCATTGCAGAAGCTGCTCTGGAACAGAAGCTCCAGTCGGAAACCCTGGACATCACACTGCCGGGCAAGCAGAAGAAAATCGGCGGTCTGCATCCGCTGACCATCGTGGAAAACGAAATCAAGGAAATCTTCCTCGGCATGGGCTTTTCTGTTGCAGATGGTCCGGAAGTGGAATACGATTATTATAACTTTGAAGCTCTGAATCTGCCGCCAGACCATCCGGCAAGAGATACACAGGATACTTTCTATATTACCGATAACATCCTGCTCCGCACACAGACTTCTTCTGTTCAGGTACACGTCATGGAACAGCAGAAGCCGCCGATTCGGGTCATCTCTCCGGGACGGGTATTCCGTTCGGATGCCATTGATGCAACGCATTCCCCGCTGTTCCATCAGGTAGAAGGCTTGGTTGTTGACAAGGGCATCACCATGGCAGACCTGAAAGGCACACTGGAATTGCTGATGCAGCGGCTGTATGGCGATGACTGCAAAATCCGCCTGCGTCCGCACCACTTCCCGTTCACTGAACCGAGTGCAGAAGTAGACGTAATGTGCTATAACTGCTATGGCAAGGGCTGCCGGCTCTGCAAGGGCGAGGGTTACATCGAATTGCTGGGTGCTGGTATGGTACACCCGAAGGTTCTGGAAGGCTGCGGCATTGACAGCAATGTTTATTCCGGCTTTGCATTCGGTCTGGGTCTGGAACGAATTGTGATGCGGCGGTATAACATTCAGGATATGCGTCTGTTGTTCGAGAATGATTATCGGTTCTTGGAACAGTTCTAAGGCATTTGCGTAAAGGAGGAAAACAAGCATGAATTTATCCATGAAATGGCTCTCGGATTATGTCACACTGGACACCACTGTGAAAGAATTCTGTGCTGCCATGACAATGAGCGGTTCAAAGGTAGAAGTTGCCACCGAAGAGGGCAGCGAAATTAAAAATGTTGTAGTCGGAAAGCTGCTTTCTGTTGTTCCGCACGAAAACTCTGACCATCTGGTCGTTTGTCAGGTCGATGTGGGACAGGAACAGCCGATTCAAATCGTAACCGGTGCACCAAACGTCAAGGCTGGCGACATCGTTCCAGTTGCCCTCTGCGGTGCAGAACTGCCGAACGGCGTGAAAATCAAAAAGGGCAAGCTGCGTGGCGTAGAAAGCAACGGTATGCTCTGCTCCCTCGGTGAACTGGGCTTAACGGTTCATGATTTCCCGTATGCCATTGCAGACGGCATTTTCCTCATTCAGGAAGATTGTCAGATTGGACAGGATATTCACGAAGCCATCGGTCTGAATGATACGTCTGTAGAATTTGAAATCACTTCCAACCGTCCGGACTGCCTGTCTGTTACCGGTCTGGCAAGAGAAGCTGCTGCAACCTATCACGTTCCGCTGAACCTGAAAAAGCCGACTTTCCAAGGCATTGACGGCAACATTCAGGACGAATTGCAGGTGGAAATCCAGAACAAGGAAAAGTGCCCACGCTATGCAGCTGGTATCGTCAAAAATGTAAAGATTGCTCCATCTCCTCGCTGGATGCGGGAACGGCTGCGTGCAAGCGGTGTGCGTCCAATCAACAACCTTGTGGACATCACCAACTATGTCATGCTGGAATATGGTCAGCCGATGCACGCATTTGACCTGCGGTATGTCAAGGATGGAAAGATTGTCGTTCGGAACGCTGCTGAAGGTGAAACTATCACCACACTGGACGGCGTAACAAGAACCCTCTCTCCGGAAATGCTCGTCATTGCAGATGCTGAAAAGCCGATTGCCGTTGCTGGTGTTATGGGCGGCGAATACAGCGGTATTATGGAAGATACCAACACCGTTGTATTTGAATCTGCTTACTTTGAACCGGTACAGGTTCGCCGCACCGCAAAGAAACTCGGTATGCGGACAGATGCATCTGCTCGTTATGAAAAGGGCTTAGACCCAGAGGGCTGCCTACGGACACTCGAACGGGCATTTGAACTGGTTGAACTGTTAGGTGCTGGCGAACCGGTTCGCACCCACATTGACCTTGATTACAACGAAAAACAGAGAAACCGCATCCCGTTTGATCCGGATTGGATCAACAAGTTCCTCGGTACAGATATTTCCAGAGAAGAAATGTGCGACACCATGAAGATGCTGGAAATTGAAGTGGACGGTGACACCTGCATTTCTCCAAGCTTCCGAATTGACTTGGAACGTCCGGCAGACCTTGCTGAAGAAGTTGCCCGGATTTACGGTTACAACAACATTCCGTCTACGGTTATCAAGGGCGTTGCCAATGCCAGCCTGACCCCGAAGCAGAAATTCCGCCGGACACTGGAAAATGCAACGGTTGCAGTTGGCTGCTATGGCATTCTGACGTATTCCTTTATCTCCCCGAAGTATTTCGATAAAATCGCTCTGCCGGCAGACAGCAGCCTGCGGAAAACCGTTGTCATCTCCAACCCACTGGGCGAAGATACCAGCGTTATGCGGACAACAACCCTCCCATCCATGCTGGAAACCCTGTCCCTGAACTACAAGAACCGGAACGCTGCGGTTGCTCTGTATGAAATCGGCAAAGAATATCTGCCGACTGCTCCGGACAAGCTGCCGGAAGAACCAGACCGCCTGACCATCGGTATGTATGGCGATGATGCAGATTTCTTCACGCTCAAGGGCATGGTTGAAACCATTCTGGAAACCGCTGGACTGCATGACTGCACCTACAAGGCTTGCGGTACAGATGCACCGTTTGATGAAATCTGTGCTTTGCATCCGGGCAGAAGTGCTGTGATTTATGCCGGAGAAACCCCGATTGGTTATCTGGGCGAAGTACACCCAACCGTTCAGAAAAATTATGAAATCGGTACTCGCACCTATGTTGCAAAGCTGCTGATTGACGAAATGCAGCCACTGGCACAGACAGAAATCACCTATCAGCCGCTGCCAAAGTTCCCGGCAATCACCCGTGACCTGAGTCTGGTTTGTGCGGACGAAGTTCCGGTTGGCGATTTGCAGGCTGCCATGAAGAAAGCCGTTGGCAACATTCTCGAACAAATTACACTGTTTGACGTTTACAAGGGCGAACAGATTGCTGCTGGTATGAAGAGCGTTTCGTTCTCCATCCGGATGCGTTCTCACGAAGGCACACTGACCGATGAACAGGCGGATGCAGCTATGAAACGGGTTCTGAAAACATTGAAAGAACACGGTGCAACTCTGCGTGCCTAATCGGGAATCTTGCATATGAACGAAAAGAAGAACCCCCTGCAAGACCGTTCCCTGTTGGTTGGTCTGCTGGCGTTGGTGGTTTCGCTGCTGAGCGGCATTCTGCTGTTCCTGCACGTTCCGGTTTTGGTGTGTGCAATTCTTGCCATCATCGGAACACTGGGCGGAATCGCAAGTCTCCTGCTCGGAAAGGGCGGAGCGTTGCCGGCAGCCGTTGCCATTGGAACAGGATTGATGTGCGTTTTGGCATTCGCAGTGGAAAACGCTGCGAAATAAATTGAAAATCGCAAACAAAAAACCCGCCTGTGAGAAAGCTCCCACAGACGGGTTTTTGTGTTGTTTGTTGATTCCATTAAAGGGCAACTGAACCAGATTCGCCGTTGATGACGTAGTACAGCATGCTGTCTTCCGGCTTTGCATAGAGCTGAATATCCTTTGCGTCCTTCTTCAGTCCGCCAGTCTGTTCCATCCATGCAGCAACTGCCAGAGCTTCCATTTCTGCTACGGTCAGTTCCTTGCCTGCAAACTGTAAGGTAAATACAACCTTTTTCCGGCTAGCAGTTTTCTTTGCCGGTGTTGCAGCAGCCTTTTCTGTTGTTGTCTGTTTTGGCATCTTGCAATTACTCCCTTCCTTGTTTGGAAAATCCTTTGTGTTTGATTACTTCTGATTCACAGCGTCCTTCAGCGTCTTGCTTGCCTTAAAGACAGGAGCCTTGGAAGCCGGAACGATCATCAATTCCTGGGTCTGCGGATTCTTGCAGAGCTTTTCGTTCCGCTGACGCACTTCAAAAGAACCGAACTTTGAGATCGCAACCTTTTCATCGTGAACCAATGCATCTGTGAGCACTTCAAAAACGGTGTTTACTGCCAGTTCTGCATCTTTCTTTGTGCAGTTCAACTTTTCCTGTACACCCTGAATCAATTCTGTTTTTGTCATACTGTAATTCCTCCATAATTCGTTATCTATACGCATTATAGCGGATTCCAAAGGATTTGTCAAGAACTCTTTGCAAAAATGACAAATGTACAGAAGTTTCGCTGTTTTTTTCCTCTTTTTTTATGGAAAAATACGCATAAATGAGCGTTTTACCGAACAATCAATTTGTTGCCGTCATAATCTACGGTCAACATGGTATTCGGTGCAAGGTCTTCTGCAATGATTTTTCGAGCCAACAATGTTTCGACTTTTTGCTGAATCCAACGCTTCAGCGGACGAGCACCATAGTTGACATCATAGCCGTTGGCAATGATATAATCCTTGGCTGCATCCGTTACGGTCAAAGACAACTGTTTGTCTTCCAGCCGCTTTCTCAAGCTGTTCAGCATCAGGTCTACAATCTTATAGATTTCCGTCTTCATCAACGGTTTATAGAATACAATCTCATCCAGACGGTTCAGGAATTCCGGACGGAACGACTGCTTCAACAGCTGGTCAACCTTCTGGCGAGCCTCTTCGGAGATTTCGCCGTCTGCGTTGATGCCATCCAGAATATACGGAGAACCTAAGTTGGAAGTCAAGATAATAATCGTATTCTTGAAGTCCACCGTTCTGCCCTGCGAGTCGGTGATTCTACCATCATCGAGCACTTGCAGCAGGATGTTAAAGACATCCGGATGTGCTTTTTCGATTTCGTCCAGCAATACCACGGAGTACGGTTTTCTTCTGACAGCCTCGGTCAGCTGACCGCCTTCTTCATAGCCAACGTATCCAGGAGGAGCTCCGATCAGACGGCTCACGCTGAATTTCTCCATGTATTCACTCATATCAATCCGGACGATGTTGTTTTCATCATCGAACAGAGCTTCTGCCAGAGCCTTTGCGAGTTCGGTCTTGCCGACACCCGTTGGACCTAAGAACAGGAACGAGCCCAGCGGACGATTCGGGTCTTGAATGCCAGCACGAGAACGCAAGATGGCATCGCTGACTTTTTCGACTGCTTCGTCCTGACCGATGACACGGCGGTGCAGAATGTCTTCCATGTGCAACAGTTTTTCCCGTTCGCCTTCCATCAGTCGAGCAACTGGAATCCCTGTCCAACGGCAGATGATTCTTGCAATTTCTTCTTCCGTGACCTTATCCCGCAGCAGATTGTCGCTCTGTTCCTTGGCAGCTTCCGCCTTTGCCTCTTCGGCTTCGAGTTCCTTTTTCAGGGACGGCAGCTTGCCGTATTTTAGTTCCGCAGCTTTGTTCAAGTCGTATTCCCGTTCTGCCTTTGCAATCTGGGCATTGACGCTTTCCAACTCTTCCCGCAGCTTCTGTACTTTCGAGATGTTTGCCTTTTCGTTTTCCCACTTTGCTTTCATTGCATGGAATTGTTCCCGCATTTGAGCCAGTTCCTGTTGCACTTCTTGCAGATGTGCCTGAGAAAGCTTGTCGTCTTCCTTTTTCAGAGCAGCTTCTTCGATTTCGTGCTGCATGATTTTCCGTTGGATTTCATCCATTTCGGTCGGCATCGAGTTCATCTCTGTCCGAATCAGTGCACACGCTTCATCAATCAAGTCAATTGCCTTATCCGGCAAGAATCGGTCGGTGATATATCGGTCGGAGAGCGTTGCGGCTGCAATCAAAGCTTGGTCTTGAATTTTCACGCCATGGAACACTTCATACCGTTCTTTCAGACCACGCAGAATCGAAATGGTATCTTCGACCGTCGGTTCATTGACCATGACTGGCTGGAATCGCCGTTCCAGTGCTGCATCTTTTTCAATATACTGCCGATATTCGTTCAAGGTGGTTGCACCGATACAATGCAGTTCGCCTCTTGCCAGCATCGGCTTCAGGAGGTTGCCGGCATCCATTGCACCATCTGTTTTGCCTGCTCCGACAATCGTATGCAATTCATCAATAAACAGAATGATTTTGCCTTCACTCTTCTTGATTTCGTTCAGAACGGCTTTCAACCGCTCTTCGAATTCACCACGATATTTTGCACCGGCAACCAATGCACCCAAATCCAAAGAGAACAGGATTCTGTCTTTCAGGTTATCCGGAACGTCGCCCCGTACAATTCGCAGTGCCAACCCTTCGGCAATCGCTGTTTTACCAACACCCGGTTCGCCAATCAGCACCGGATTGTTCTTGGTCTTTCTGGACAGGATTCGGATGACGTTTCGAATTTCACTATCTCTGCCAATGACTGGGTCTAGCTTGTTATTCCGAGCCAGCTGCACCAAATCCTGTCCGTATTTTTTCAGGACATCGTAGGTTTCTTCCGGATTCTGTCCGGTTACCTGCTGATTGCCCCGTACTGCCATCAAGGCTTTCATGAAGTCCGCCTTTTTCAAGTTCCACTTCTGGAACAGCTTTTTCACATCTGCATTTGCATGGTCGAACAAGCTCAGCATCAAATGTTCCACGGATACATAGGCATCCCGCATTTTATCTGCCTGCTTTTCGGCATCGGTCAAAACCATGTCTACATCCTGTGCGATGTAAACAGAGTCTGCTTTTCTGCCGCTGCCCGTTACGGACGGCAACTGATTGATTTGCTGTTCCAAATCCCGAACGGCAGTTTCCTTGGAAACGCCGACCTTTTCAAACAGCTGCGGAATCAAGCCGTTCTCCTGCTCCAGCAATGCACACAGCAAGTGCACCTGCTGAATCATTTGATTCTGGTGAGAAATCGCCATATCATTTGCACTTTGAATGGCTTCCAACGATTTTTCTGTCAATTTCTGTGCATTCATGATTCATTCCTCCTTGTATCAAAACGGACGCCGATTTTTTGCAATCGGTCATCCAATCGAATTTCTTTCTTTTGGTTGTGTGGCTGTAATTTGCTTCTTCTAAGACAATCCGGTCTGCATTTGCAGGTAAGATTGTTCCAGAGCCGCTTGCAATGTTTCTGCTGGGACTTGCTGCTGCAAGCCTGCAAAATACTGTTTCAGCAATCGGTCAAAATTGCGGATATAAGAACTGATGGCATCGGCAACTGCTTCTTCCGTTTCCAAGTTGTGCCGAAGCAACCGCCGTACCATTCCATTCTCCGTTAAAACGTACAACTCTGGAATGGTTCGATACGCTGGATAGGTTTGCAGTTCCAAATGCATCCAGAAGCGGAAAAACTGCTGCATACTGTGCAGCAAGGCTTGATTCTGCGTCCGGCAGGAAATCTTCAGCCAGCCGATGCTAGATTCTGTCGGGATTCGCAGCAACTCCACACGATACCGCACGGTTGGTCGGTATTTATACTGCAAGGCACTGTGCAGCGAAATCATCGCATCGGAGGCTTGCAGCTGTACCCGAAAAATATTTTGCATCTGCTGTTCAATCATAGAAAAAACAGAAGCCATTTGTTTTTCCGGTGTTTTGCAGGAAAAATAATCCGCTAAAATCTGATTCATCATGGTGGAACGGTTCGTGCCCTTTTGAGCTGCCAACCGATCTACTTCCTGCACCACCGTGTCCGTCAGTACAATGCTGTATGTGTGCTTCTTCATTACTCTCACCCGCTTTCTGTAATTATTATTATAGCACATTTATGGAACTTGTCAAGAGATTTATATAAATTTCTTTGCAATTCTTGCTTTTCATGGTTTCTGATAGGAATTCTTTTCTTTTTTAATAAGATTAGAACATTTTATTGATAGAATGAATTCTTATGCTTTTGATTCTAAACCAAAAAACCACCACGACGTACATCGTGATGGAGTTTTGGTCTATATTCTATTTAAGGAGTTGGCTTGAAAAATGTTATTCTATATGCGGCAGGTTTGGAATGATCATCAGAACAAACCGCATCAAAGTGGTGCTGTCGCCATCACCCAGTAAACCATCTGCATTGACATCTGCATTCTTTGTTGCCTGTTCAGATAACGTAATTTGTCCTGCAAGATACTTATTCATCATAATCACATCCATCAAATCGACCTTGCCATCCAAGTTGACATCGCCATAGTTGGTGTCTGTATCTGCATCGGTTGTTGTGGTAGTTGTTTCAGAAACGGTTGTAGCTTCTGTTTCCGTGCTTTTAGTTTCTGTAACGGTCGCTGTGGTGGTTGTCGTTGTCGTTGTTCCAGTCGTGGTAGTTGTGGTGCTTCCTGCCTGATACAGACCGATGTCATCGAAATACCAAACGCCAGTGCCAGGATTGCCATTCTGTCCGGTATAAATCGAGAACTCTGAAACGCCCTGCAAAGTCGGGGTTTCAGCGGCAGTGCCCCACTGCTGCACATGGAAATCGGAGAACGGAATCTTGATCTCCTGCCAACCTGTTTCTGCGGTTACTTTCTGAATGCTCTCCCAGTAAGCACCTGCTCCGTCTACAAATTGGAACGTGGTTTCCCGATTGCTGCCATCAGACAAAATCCAGAAGCGAATCCCGTCAAAGCCTGTCCAATCTGCATTGCTCAGCTTTTTGGTTGCTCCGCAGTAACCTGCTCCGCCGTCTGCAACGGAATAATCATATTTCATCGCATAGCTGCCGTTCTTGGTATGTTCGGCATCCAAAGAAATCTTTAAAGTATCACCATTCACATTTGTTGTATAAGCAGCTGCAAGGGCTGTATCTTCTCCATAGGATTCAAAGTCATCAATCACGCTGCGTTTCTGTGCTTCTTCTGCAGCACTGTAAACCCGAATTTTTACTTTTGGCTGGTTGCCCTCTGAGGTCAGCAACTGAATTGTATGTTCTCCCGTTGCAACATCAGAAAAGACGGAAGCGGAAACGGTAATGGTATCTTCTGTTTGTTCGTAATCTGTCCCAGCAGTCAAGGTGGTATCATCCAGCTGCAAACCAGTCACTGTTCCGCTCTGCATCTCATAAGAAAGCAGAACATCTATCGGGTTATCCTTGTCCACAACCGTATTCTTTGTGTAAAGGCTGTTCATCGGGGTTTTGTCTTCCATGCGAGCAGCATGCTGCTGGAAGTAGGTCAGAATCGGGTCACCATCCATGACCGTGAATTCACTCAGCTTTCGGTCATTGAATTCCCAGAACAAACCGCCTGCTGCATCGTATTCTTCAATCGTATCGAAAACCGCTTTCCAATAGTCTTCATATTCTGCCTCCGGCAGAGAACTATGCACATTAAATTCTGTGACTACAAACGGCTTTCCTACTTCCTGATGGGCATCTTCAATCCACTGCACCATGGTGTTTTTGGTGTCTTCCGGTGTCATGTTTGCCCAATGTTCATCCGGATATGGATGAGCCGAACAAAAGTCAATATATGGGGACTGCTGGATATAGACGAATGGATTTCCTTCATCTCCGCCAAATCCATACTGGATGCCGTGTCCTTCCAGCCCAGCATAAACCATGTGGTTCGGGTCAATTTCCTTGATATACGCACCCATTTCATCGACCCAAGCCCGCAGTGTCAAACCTGTGCTATCCTCGCCTGCATCCTGATACCGTGGCTCATTCATCAAATCCCACGCAAAGACGGTCGGGTCATCTTTATACTGCACGCCTGTAAAATAGTTGGTGCGTTCTGCAAAATGCTTTGCATAATCCTTGTACCACTGCTTGCAAGTTTCATTGGTAAAGTATGCCGCACGGCTCTCATGGCTGCCGCCGCTGCCAGCACTTGCCCAACTCAGTTTCTTGTCAATTCCGCCATAAGCTTCCCAGTAGTTTTCAAGCGTGATAATCACACGGATGCCGTGCTGCTGAGCAGAATACATGATATAATCGAACAGCATAAATTCTGCTTCGTTGTATTCGCCCGGTGCGAGTTCAAAGCCATGCCATGTTTCATTGGAAAAGCCCCATGTTCGCAAAACCCGAACGCCGTTATCTGCCATCTGCTGCATTCTGGCATCAATGGCTTCTTTGTTCATAAACTTTGTTTCGATTGCCTCGGTCGAATCGTTGCTCGAACCATCGCCCAGTGTAAACATATCATAAGAATTACAGCCGGCAAAGTAAAACGGTTCTCCATCACACATGAAATGTGTTCCATCAACATAGACAAAGCCCTCTGGAACGGTGGATGCTGTTGCTGCATCGGCCGTCAGCGGCTGTGCCAGAACAGAACCCATTCCGCATACACCCAGTACGACACTGGTGCAAAGTGCTGCAAATTTCTGCAAACCCTTCATATCAAAAATACCTCCCCGTTTTCACGCTTATGCTGGCAGATCTGGAATCATCATCAGAACGAACTGCATCAAAGTGGTGCTGTCGCTATCACCCAGAGAACCATCTGTGTTGACATCCGCATTCTTCACTGCCTGTTCAGATAGTGTAATTTGTCCTGCAAGATACTTGTTCATCATAATTACATCCATCAAATCGACCTTGCCATCCAAGTTGACATCGCCATAATTGGTGTCTGTATCTGCATCAGTTGTTGTGGTTGTTTCGGATTCAGAACCAGTTGTAACTTCTGTTTCGGTGCTTGTGGTTTCTGTGGTTGTTGTGGTTGTGGTTGTTTCACTCGGCTCTGTCGTGGTTTCCGTCGTGGTAACGGTGCTTCCGGTAACGGTAATGGTCAGTACCAAATCCGGACAAGTTGCAAAGCCCACATGATAGGTGTGAACGCCCTCGGACAAGGTTTCCAGATAGGATTGATTGAACCGGAACTGGCTGCCGTTGATGGCAAAATCTACGCCCTGCTGCAATGCTTCGCCCTCTTCTGAAATGCCAGTCACTGCATGCCCATTGGTAATGATGGTGAAAATCACATCTGCCGGAGCTTGCTTCGAGAAGGTTGCACTGCTTTCTACAACTTCTGCATCCGGAACAGTTGCACCATCCTGATACAAACCGATGTCATCAAAATACCAAACGCCAGTACCCGGATTGCCATTCTGTCCGGTATAAATGGAATATTCAGAAACACCATTCAATGTCGGTGTTTCAGCGGCAGTACCCCACTGCTGCAAACGGAAATCGGAGAACGGAATCTTGACTTCCTGCCAGCCTGTTTCCGCAGTCACATGCTGAATGCTCTCCCAGTAAGCACCTGCTCCATCAATGAACTGGATGGTGGTATCCCGATTGCTGCCATCGGATAGAATCCAGAAGTGAATGCCGTCAAAGCCTGTCCAATCTGCACCGTTCAGCTTCTTGGTCGTTCCGCAGTAACCTGCTCCGCCGTCTGCAACGGAATATTCGTATTTCATTGCATAGCTGCCATTCTTGGCATGTTCGGCATCCAAAGAAACCGTCAGAGAATCCCCACCGCTGTTCCGGTGGTAAGCAGCTGCCAATTCTGCATCATCTGCATAGGATTCAAAGTTGTCAATCACACTTTTTTTCTGCGTTTCTGCGTTGGAGTCAATCACGCTCACTAAAACAGTTGGCTGATTGCCATCGGTGGTCAAAATGGTAATCTTATAGTTGCCCAGTTCCAGCCCTTCCAGAACCTTTGCAGAAATCGTAATCACATTGTCTTCCACCGTATAATCTGTGCCCTCGGTCAACATCTTGTCGCCAAACTGTACACCGGAAACGCTGCCCAGTTCCATCGTTGTCCGCAGCTGGATGTCTGCCGGCTTTACAATATCAAAATTTGCTTTCTTCGGGGAAACGCTGTTCTGTGTATTCTTGGCATCCATCCGCTGTGCGTGTGCCATGATGGCATTGCAAGCATCCTGTGTCGGGTTGCCATTTGCATCGCCCTTATAATAAACAGTATAGCCGTCATAATCCTGATACAGGGTTCCATCTCCGGTCAGAGATGCCAGCATCCAGTAATTTGTTCCGGCATATTCAACGCCCTCATAGGTGTTCCCCTCGAAGATGTCAAACCATTCATTGTAAACGTCTGCTCGTTCACTCTTGTCTTTCCATCCAAATTCTTCTACGATAACAGGTTTATTCATTGCTGCTGCATCTTCGCCATGCTTCTTGAACCAGAAGTTTCCCTGTTCCTTGGTCAAGCCCCATTGATCGCAGTAAACATGAATCGTTCCGTAGTCGATATTCGGCAAATTTGTCAGGCTCAGCCAATCCATACCGGAACTGCCATGATAAACATACTTGTGGTCGCCCTCCGGAAAATCATTGTAACCGTAGTTGTAAAATCCTTCATCGCCGACTGCCAACATATGATTGGAGTCAATGGACTTTACATAGTCACTCATTTCAGATGCCCAATTTTCTACAACATGATTTTCACATCCGGCATCCGATTCACAACGTGGTTCGTTTGCCAGTTCCCAGGAGAAGATGGTCGGGTCATCTTTATACTTGACTCCGGTATACACATTTTCATGATTCAGTAATGTTTTAATGTAATCCTTATACCAACCCTTGATGGTTTCGTTGGTATAGAAATCATCGTGTCCTGTGACGTTTTCACCGGCAAGCTGTGCCCACTTTACATACTGACTCATACCGCCGAATGCTTCCCAGTTGTTGGTGAACGTAATCAGCAGCCGGACACCTTCCTGCTCTGCCTTATAGATAGCGTAGTCCAACTTCTGTAAACCGTCTTTTCCCTCATTGACCACTGGTCTTCCAAGGTCAGCATCAAAGTACTGGTAGTAAACGCCTTCCTTTTCCCCAGAACCGTCTACGCTGTCCGTGAAAACGGTGTATCCATCTTTGTTCACCTTGTCGGTCTTGACACCGGCATCCAGATTACCCCAGGTACGAATGACTTTCAAGCCCATTGCTGCGGCATCTTCCATAACCTGATCGACTTCATATTGTGGCTTGAAGTTCAGGTAATAGTTGTTCGTTCCGGCATAATAGAAGGTAGAACCATCTAACAAAAACTGTGTGCCGTCGGTCTGTACAAAGCCTGTCCGGTCGGCAGCCTGTACCTTGTTGGGCTGGAAGCCAGCTGCTGCAAATCCGCTGAGTACCAGCGATAACCCTGTTGCGAGTGCGATCCATTTTTTCATGAGAAACCATTCCTTTCTGTACTGGTGTTTCGTGTTTACTTAATCTGTGCTTTTATTTTAGCTTATTTTTCCGCAAATGTCAACTATTTTTTAGCTAAAATCATGCTTTTCTCTTTTCTGAACAAATTTCACATGGCTGTTTTGCACATATTCAACAACTATTAACCACATTTTTTGTAATTCGTTGCGAATACCGATTCTTTTTTAGCTAATTTTTTTGATTTTCACAACTAATTTTCTCGCTATTCGCCCGTGGAATTGTAAAATTTCTAAAATTGCAGGCGGCTGCCCTTGACAAATCGGACAGGTTTGATATAATTTAGTTAAAATTAAATTTAAAAAGATGCGGATGCAGGGGTAATTTCTCCGCCTGCATTCCAAAAGAGGATGTGACTTACTTGGCAAAAGCCGTTCGAATGTCCGATATCGCAGAACAACTACAAATCAGTACTGTAACCGTTTCCAAAGCACTGGCGGGAAAAGATGGCGTCAGCGAAGAATTGCGGAAAAAAATACAGAAACTTGCGGTAGAAATGGGCTATCAGTTTCAAAAAAATAAGCAGGAACAAACGCCCTGCTATACCATCGGTATCATTACCTCCTACCGCTATATTGAAAAAGGACAGTCTTTTTACTGGGCAATGTATGAGCGTGTGCTGTTTCATCTTTCACAGGGCAATCACATCGGCATTTTGGAAGTCATTTCAGAATCCGCTGAACAAACCTGTACAATGCCCCGTTTGATTGCAGAAAATCGGATTCAAGGCTGCATCGTCATAGGAAAATTTTCACTCTCCTATTATAAGATGCTGGAACAAGCTTCTGTTCCATGCTTAGTTTTAGATGCGTTTCAAGCAGAATTGCAGCAGGATTCCGTCATTTCAGACGGCTATTATGGCATGTATCTCATGACCAAACATCTCCTGCAAGCTGGCCACAGAAAAATTGCCTTTGTCGGCTCTATCGAAGAAACCAGCAGCATTTTAGACCGCTACTATGGCTACTGCCGTGCCATGCGGGAAGCTGGCATTCTCGTGACAGAAAAACAAGTGCTGCCTGACCGAGACGCTGAGGGAAAAATTGCAATCTCTCTCGAAAAACTCTCTAAAATGCCAACTGCATTTGCCTGCAACTGCGATTCGACTGCTTATATCTTGATCAGTCTCCTGCAAAAGGCTGGCTTTTCCATTCCAAATGATATTTCTGTTGTTGGATTTGATGATTTTATTTTTGCGGAATTGTCAAATCCGCCAATCACTACATATGCAGTTGATATAAATTTAATGTCAAAAAAAGGTGTGCGGCAGCTATTAGCTCGCATTAAAAACCCTGCAATACCCATCCGGCATATTGTTGTCAGCGGAACGATGATTCATCGAAAAAGCGTTCGGAATCTGCCACTCGCAGAGCCTGCATCACTTACATCAAAAGAAGGGAATCCAGCATGATTTTATTATCTGCACAAAATCTTTCAAAAACTTATCTGGAACGAACCGTCTTGAATGACGTTTCGTTTTTTCTCAACGAAGGCGACCGAGTTGGCATTGTCGGCATCAACGGGACGGGAAAATCTACCTTGCTGCGGATTCTTGCCGGTGTGGAAGAACCGGACAGCGGAACGGTCATCCGCACCAAAGGCATCCGGATTTCTTACCTGCCGCAAATTCCAGACTTTGCAGAACATGGCAGCATCTTGGAACAAGTCATGGCACACCTGCCAGCAGACTTGAAATCGGCAAAAGAATTTGAAGCCAAATCGATTTTACAGCAGCTTGGCATCTCCAACGTGGACAGCGACATCAGCACACTTTCCGGCGGTGAACGGCGAAGAGCTGGCATTGCAGCCGCATGGATTCAGCCCAGCGATGTCCTGCTGCTGGACGAACCAACCAACCACATTGATTATGAAACGGTACAATTCTTGGAAGACCAACTGAAAAAATATCGGGGTGCGATTGTCATGGTGACACATGACCGTTATTTTTTGAATCGCATCACAAATCAAATTGTGGAAGTTGACCGTGGAAAGTTATTCGTTTCCCGTGGAAATTATTCTGAATACTTAGAGCAGAAAGCTCAGCGAGAAGCCGATGCGGAAGCACAAGAACGAAAAAACCGCACGCTCTATCGGCAGGAACTGGAATGGATGCGGCGAGGCGTTCGGGCAAGAGGGACAAAGTCCAAAGACCGCATGGAACGCTTCTATGCCTTAGAAAATCGGGAAAAACCCGTGGAAACAGAATCCTTACAGCTGCAATCGGTTTCTTCCCGACTGGGAAAGAAGACCATCGAACTGGAACACCTCACAAAATCCATTCAAGGGAATGTGCTCTTGCAGGACTTCTCCTATCAGCTGCCCCGTGCGGCTCGAATCGGTATCATTGGGCGAAATGGTGCTGGAAAATCCACGCTGCTGAAACTGCTTGCCGGCATTCTGCAACCGGATAGCGGTACAATTACATGGGGCGACACTGTGCAAATCGGCTATTTCGCACAGGAATGCGAAACGATGAATCCCACGCAAAAAGTCATTGACTACATTCGGGAAACTGCCGAACGCATTCAGACACCAGAGGGAACAGTTACGGCTGCAACCATGTTGGAACGGTTTTTGTTTACGCCGGAATTGCAGTGGAATCGCATTGAAAAATTATCCGGCGGAGAACGGAAACGGCTCTATCTGCTGAAAATTTTGATGACTGCCCCGAATATCCTATTGCTGGACGAACCAACCAACGATTTGGATATTGTCACCCTGACTATCTTAGAAGACTATCTGAAAAGTTTTTCCGGTGCAGTGATTGCCATCTCCCATGACCGCTATTTCTTGGATAAGATGGCTTCGGAAATCTGGGAATTGCCAGGGAATGGCAGCGTCCGCCGTTATAACGGTAATTACAGCGACTATGCCGCAAATGCCTTACCGACTGCTCCGGCAGAATCTGAGAAAAAATCAACCGAAAAGAAAGAAAAAACCTTTGTCGGAAAAAAGAAGCTGAAATTCTCCTACAAAGAACAACGAGAATACGAAACGATTGAATCTGTGATTGCAGACTTGGAAAAACAAATTCAGGAAACTGAAACGAAAATTGCAGCTGCAGTTTCTGATTACGTCTTATTACAGGAGTTATCCGACCAGAAAGATGCACTGGAAGAACAGCTTGCAGAAAAAATGGATCGCTGGGTCTATCTCAGCGACTTGGCAGAACGAATTGAAAAGGGAGAAACCGTATAATTATATTATAAATAAAGGAGGCATCTCCATGAAAATGACATCCGCACAGGCAGCAAAACTGCTGCGTCAATGGAATGAATCACTAAAAGCCCTGCAAAGACGAGAAGAAAATACAAAAACATTTCTCGCTTCTCTGGGAGAGGATCTCGAATCTGTCCGACCGGAATATGACTATGCTGCCATGCAGGCGGAACAGGCTGCCATTGAAGCCAACATCCGCAAGCTGAAACATACGTTGAATGTATTCAACACGACCACAATCATTCCGGAATTTGAGATGACCATTGACCAGATGTTGATTTATCTGCCACAGCTGACCAATCGGCTGGAAAAGCTGTCCCGCATGAAAGAACTGCTGCCCAAACAGCGAGAAAATGCACTGTACAATCGAAACGCTGCCATCATTGACTATCGGTATGCCAATTATGATATCCAAACCGTCGAGAAAGATTATGAAGTCCTTGCGGAAACGCTTGCAAAGGCACAAACTGCTTTGGACTATATCAATAATACGGTGTTGCTGGAGGTTGACTTGCCAGAGTAAGCCGGTTCTTCCGTCTGTCTGAATCTTGCCCTTTTGTATTTTTTGTTCTACGTTTGCGTTTTCCGTTATCCGTTCATAGAATGGGCTGCCCCGATTGGTTTTTGTTCAAGGAAGATGCGAGGGCAACCATTCGGAAAACTCATGATTTTTTGCAAGTTCAGACAGAGAAAACTTTTGGCAGTAGAAGTTCGGTTTTAAGCTGCTCTCATTTTATAAACTTTTTAAAAAGAAAACCGCCCGATTGCGATACAATTTTTGCAATTAAGGCGGTTGATTCTTTTTGAAGAGAAATAAAAAAAGTCTTATCAGAATCTGATAAGACTTTTTTCTTGGCAGGGGCACCAAGAATCGAACTCGGGACACGCGGTTTTGGAGACCGCTGCTCTACCTGCTGAGCTATACCCCTATTTCTTTTTGACATCCCTCATGGGGAGGGACGCAAGATGTGTATTTGGTACGCCTGATGCGATTCGAACGCACGACCTTCAGAGTCGGAGTCTGACACTCTATCCAGCTGAGCTACAGGCGCATATTTTACATTCATCTCACGAACCTTTTATATTATAGCACACCCTCTTGCATTTGTCAAGGGATTGTGCTATAATAATATCGGATATTTTGTAAACATTTTTTTAGGAGTGAGAGAAATGCAGGATCACATCTTCGTTCTGCTGATGCAAACCGGAACATCCGTCGCAAAAGTACTGCAATTTTTTACCAGAAAGCCTTACAACCATGCCTCGGTGGCATTGGATTTGACGCTGGAGGAAATGTATAGCTTTTGCAGAAACCATATTCATTTTCCATTGCCTGCCGGATTCAATCAGGAAATTGTCGGCGAGGGCACGTTAGGGCGATTTTTGGTCATCCCCTGCGAAATCTATGCAATTCCTGTGACCAAAGAGAAAAAGCAAGAATTTGAACAAAACTTGGCATACTTCAAAAACCACCGCTCGATGTTTTCTTACAATGTGCTGGGGCTCGGCACAACTTTCCTGCGGATTCGCTGGTCGAGAAAACACAAGCTGCACTGTTCTCAGTTCGTGGCAACCCTGCTTGCACAGTCCGGTGTCCGCCTGAACAAACCGCTTTCCCTGCACACACCGGACGACTTGCGGTATATTTCAGATGCCCACCTCATCTATCGGGGCGAATTGAACCGCTTTTATCATACTTATGCAAAGTCGATTCAGCAGCTGGAGGATTCCATGCCAATGTATTCAAACCCTGCCTGATTGCAGCAGCTTCCAAAACAGATACAGCAGGCAGCCATCTTCTGTTGCAAAAACTGGAATAGGTAGCGTTGTTTCCTGTATTTGTGTGGGGATGCGATAGATGTTCTGCAAGAGTGAACCTTGCAAGGCTTCGGCGTTCTGCTCAGTAATCGTCACCCGAACGCCCAGCTCTCGCTGCAAGGCGTTTTCTGACTGATAAGCAACGTGCACCGTACTGGAATAGGCGGTGCATTTCTTTTGTTTTTCAAATTTCGCCTGATTGCAGAAGTTCCCAGAACAGATACAACAGGCAGCCATCTTCTGTTGCAAAAACTGGAATAGGTAGCGTTGTTTCCTGTATTTGTGTGGGAATGCGATAGGTGTTCTGCAAGAGCGATACTTGCAAGGCTTCGGCGTTCTGCTCGGTAATCGCCACCCGAACGCCCGGCTCTCGCTGCAAAGCGTTTTCTGACTGACAGGCAACCTGCAAATATGCCAGCAAAAAGAATTGCAATAACAAGTAGAGTGCACCGTACTGAAATAGACAGTGCCATTTTTTTGTCCGTTTTTTCAAGTTTCCTACTCCTTTCTGATTCCTGTGAGCGGATTATTTCAAATCTAACAGCACCTCTGCCAAGGATTTCCCAATCAAATGCCCAGAATATACAGCTTGTTCGACCGTGTTTCCGTGAGAACCAACCTCAATCAACAGACTGCCGGTTGTCAAATCCTGATTATAATGCCGATAGTCAAACAAAATCGGACGGGTAAAATTGGGGTACTGCTGCTCCATTTGCGATTGCAAGCGACAGGCAAACCGAAAGTTCATCAGATAATCCGGCATATTCATCGTTCCATCGTCACAGCCCGAAATAATCATAATCTGAGCAGCTTCTTTTCCATCTATGGTGACAATTGGCTGACTTAAAGTCGTATCGCTGCAAATTGCATCCCGATGGATGTCCAAGACCACTTTAATACTCGGATACTCTGCTAAAATGCCCCGAACCGTTTCTGCACTGCGGTCATATGCTCCATTATAAGAGGGATAATCGTGCACGGCATCGCTGTGAATCACACCAATTCCGGCAGCCTGTAATTCTGCGGTAATCGCATCTCCAACCGCCACTACATTCTTGCTGCAATCGGTTGTTCGATAGCTAAATTGCGGGTCGTAATGTTCCCGCACTTCCGGTTCATAGGTTTCCGTCGTATGTGTATGCATGATTAAAACTTGCGGCTGGTCGTTGACTGCAATCCGAAACGCTGGCGGTAATTCGCTTTCTGCAAGCAATTCTGCATTGGAATGGTCGGTCTTATTTTTTACCATGCCTCCATTCGGCAAGGTAAAAAAGGCATCTCCCGTATAATCTTCATAGGTGGTACGAATCACATCACACGTTTCCTGAATGTTCCAGCTGGTCGGGTACGGGACAACGCTGGCATCTACGCTCGGATGTTCCACTTGCCCACTGTCTGCCAACTGCGTTTCTGCTGCCTGCATGGTAATTTGTTCTGCTTTTTCCTGCAAAGGATTCCAGACCGGCAACGGCACACACCCTTCACTTCGGACATTCTGCAAGGCAGTATCTGTTGTATCGGACTGCGATTCTGGTTCTTTCTGGGGGTCGGCGGAAACATGCCAAGCTGGTATACTGCAAAGAATTCCCAACAGGCAAACTGCTACACCCCAAATCCGTTTTTTTCTTCTGTGTCTGCGTTTTCTTTTCATGCCATCACCTCATGATGATACCCATTTTGCACTATTTTATGCAGCAGTCTGTAAAAATATGACGGGAACGGATTCCGTCATTTCTCTGCTTTTCCCGTATATTCCAGCCAATTGCTGCATAAAGATAAACAGAATATCCGCTAAGGAGGCTCTGTGTATGCATCGTTCTCACAAAGGCATCTGGTTCTTGATTCTGGACAGCTGTTTGATTCTGCTTGCATTTCTGCTCACAAAAGGCTGTCCGCAAACCGTCCATGCAGAAACACCTGTTTCTCTGCCCATTCTGATGTATCACAGCATTGCCCCCGGCACAGAGAGCGATTATCGGATTCGACCGGAAACATTTGCAGCCGATTTATCCTATTTAAAAGATGCTGGCTATACGAGCATTTCTGCTGCGGAACTCATTCGCTATGTCAATGGCACGGGAGATTTGCCGGAACAGCCGATTCTACTGACCTTTGATGATGGATTCTATAACAATTACAGCCTTGCTCTGCCTTTGCTCGAACAGTATGATATGTGTGCAATTGTTTCAGTGGTCGGGCAGTTTACAGATGAACTCGCTCCGGAATCACCGCATGAAGATTCCTATTCCTATCTGACGTGGGAGGATTTGCAAGCCCTGTTGGATTCTGGGCGGGTCGAACTCGGCAGCCACACCTATCAAATGCACAGCCATACAGACCGCTGCGGTTGCCGGATTCAGGAGAATGAACCGGAAGAGCAGTACCATGATACCTTGCTTTCTGATTTGGGATTGCTGCAAACCCGTTTTCAAGAGGAATTACAGATAGAGCCTGTGGTGTTTGCCTATCCCTATGGCTTTCTCTGCTCGGAGAGCAATCCGGTTTTGCGGGAGTTGGGCATTCAAATGACGTTGAACTGTCGGGAACAGGGGAACATGATTACCCATGACCCAGAATGTCTATATGGACTGAATCGCTATAACCGATTCGGGAACTGTGAAACGGCAGTCTGGATGCAGCGGATTGCAGAATAGATACAAAAAAGCACCTCCGTTCGGAAGTGCTTTTTTGGGGTCTTTTTATGAGGAAAAATCATTACATTTCCGGTCGATAAATCACGCCTGGTTCATCATGACCATTGCTATTATCTTTCCCCTTTACTACGATTCTTACATTAGAATAATAGTACTGGTTTGGATTGTCTTCTTTATAAATCGGATATTCATCCTCTTCCAGACCTTCAATCACCTGAATAGACAATCTTGCCCATCCATACAACATACAGCAGCCATCATTGACATCCAACTTTCCACTCAAATCCACATCTGCCAGATTTTTCTGTACCGTTGTCCAATTCAAATTCCAACCAGCAGCAACTTTTGCACTATATTGGAGAACCTGAACAGCATCTGTCATCCCGAAATATCCATTCAGATCAACATCGCCAAGTTCATAGACCTGCATTTCATGATGAAGTTTGTCCGCATCTGCCTGATCAACAACCCCATCTTCGTTGACATCTGCCAACTTCAGTTGTTCATCTGTCAATGTATAAGTGTCATCCAGCACATAACGAGAAACCATTGCCGTATCATGACCGGTCACAACACCGTCCATATCCACATCGCCCAAGGCATAGGTTGCTTCTTCCGCATTTACCCCGCATACAGGAAGAGCGGACAGCGTCAACACCGCTGCCATGCACACGCCAAAAACTTTTTTCATTTGTATCATTCCTTTCTTGTAAACGTCGATGTTACTTTTTGTTTACAATATAATACTATCATATTTTATTATTTTTATCAAGTTAAATTTAAAATTATATTGTCGAAATTTCATGCTAATTTTTGTGCATTATAAACAAATTAAAGAATGATATCTGCATATACAACCTTAGAAAGTTTAGTGTTGATCAATGTTTGTGGATTCTGACCTGCAGCAATTTGTGCAGAGTATTCAATCAACAGATCGCTATCTTTCTTTTCAATCATTCCATTTTTATCGCAATCGGCAATTTCTGCAAATGGAACATTGTTTGCATACAAAGAGTTTTTCAATCTTTCCCGATACTTTCCAGTTGTACCATTTTGCATAGTATAGGAAGCATCTGCATTCAACAATGTATTCAAAACAGCTGTTTTTGCCACATTTGCAGTCGTACAAGAATTCAAGAATGAAACAATTCCCAACGATTCTGTTACATCGCTCATACTGATCAACTCATCCGGAATCACATCACCGATTTTTCTTGTATAAACGCCCTTTACAATTGCCGCAGTTACCTCATCTGGAATTACCGGAACACTGTGTATATTATCTCCAAATGAAATTCCTTCCGACCGTGATTCATATTGATAAACACACGCTGAGAAATCATAAACGCCGCCAGCATCTTTCATCTTAAAATAATATGAAATACTAATTGGTTTAAAATAATCCTCAGAATAATTGGTAGCAGCTAAAGTAATGACAATATCTCTCGTTGTTGGAGCAGCTATTGCATGTGTTGTTTCTTGATAAAAGTCGTCATCGATTTCATCATCGAAAAATTCTAATTTTTCCCGATCATACGTCAACGCAAGAGAAAAATCACTTACCCCCGGATTATAGGTTGTATAAAATGTAACCTTAATCATATCATCGGATGCGGATTCAACCTTCAAGTCATAGGTAAACTTCGAATTTTCATCGTAGTACAACGCGTCAGCAGAAAGCGGGATTATACCGGTCGCCAAGGTTGCAACTGCCATTACAGCTGCAGTTATCTTCTTAAAATGTGTCATAGTAACATTCTCCTTAAAATATGTAAAATTAGATGATTACTTTTTCCAGTTCATTATCTTAATCTTATTATACACCTGATATTTATAAAAATCAAGGCTTTGCTCTATATTTTTTAAAAATAAAGTAAAATTGATAAAAGCATAATATTATTTATTATTCGACAATTTTCGACAAAAAATTTAGCCGAAAACCTTAATAAAAAAGCACCTCCATTTGGAAGTGCCTTTTTATCAAAAAGAATTGTATCTGTATTTTTATTCTGCAAACATCGGAGTGGACAAGTACCGTTCGCCAGTATCCGGCAACAATGCAACAATCACTTTGCCCTTATTCTCCGGACGCTTTGCCAGCTGAATGGCTGCCCAAACCGCTGCACCAGAAGAAATTCCCACTAGAACGCCTTCGTTTCGAGCAATCTTTCTGCCCGTTTCAAATGCGGCTTCGTTCTCAACGGCAATGACTTCATCATAAATCTTGGTATCCAATGTTTCCGGTACAAAACCAGCACCAATGCCCTGAATTTTATGTGCTCCTGCAAAGCCCTCGGACAACACCGGAGAACTCTTCGGCTCTACGGCAACAATCTTTACATTTGGATTCTGTTCTTTCAGATATGCACCAACACCGCTAATTGTACCGCCTGTTCCAACACCTGCTACAAAAATATCGACTTTTCCGTCGGTATCATCCCAAATTTCTACGCCGGTTGTTTTCTTGTGGGCTTCTGGATTCGCCGGATTGGTGAACTGCGACGGAATAAAGCTGTTCGGAATCTGCACTGCCAGTTCGTCTGCTTTTTCAATCGCACCTTTCATGCCCTTTGCACCCTCCGTCAGCACCAGTTCTGCACCGTATGCCTTCATCAGGTTTCTGCGTTCTACGCTCATCGTTTCCGGCATGGTGATAATCAGACGATAGCCTCTTGCAGCCGCAACCGATGCCAGACCAATGCCCGTATTGCCGCTGGTCGGTTCAATCAGAACACTGTCCGGATGCAGCAAGCCTTGTTCTTCGGCTTCGTCAATCATTGCCTTTGCAATCCGGTCTTTTACGCTGCCAGCCGGATTGAAATATTCCAGTTTGCCCAGCAGCGTTGCTTGCAACTGTTCTTCCTGCTCGGTGTGGGTCAGTTCCAACAAGGGAGTATGTCCGATTAAGTCTGTAATTTTCTGTACAATTTTCATATCTGTAACTTCCTTCCCATCAACTTGGAATCCTACTGCTTACCAGAATTCCGATTTGATTCATATGCAATTATTATAGCAGATTTTTTGCAGAATGTCAAGCAAGTTGACAGATTTTGCAGAGAAATTCTGCCCGAATTTTGTGGATTTTGTAAGAAATTTCGCAATCCTTATTGTGCCAGCTTCCGCTTCTGAATGGTTGCCCAAATCCGCATAATCTGCCCTAAAACGACCCCAACTAAAACCGCTGCCAGAATCGTTCCGATGCCGACACTGCCGAACTGATGAAGCACCAGCAGGCATGTGGTCAGGGAAATGACGACCATCGTCAAATCAAATGCAACTTTGACTTTTGGAAAGGCAATCTTGGTCACCTCTGAAACTGCCTGCATAACACCTTCCCCAGCCAGCGGCATGATATTTGCCGGCATATAGAAGAAAATGCCGATTGCAACCAGAACAATGCTCACCAGACACATGCCAATCCGAAGGGCAAAGTTGTGAACAGTCGGTGCAAAGGTCATCAGATAATTGCAGAATGTCGTAAAATAGCCGAACACAATGCCGACTGGAATTTGCAGCAGCGACTTCAACTGAAATCGTTTCCGCAAAATCAAAACTTGAATCAAAACCAGAACGCAGTGAAATAAAATCGTTGCTTTGCCCATTTCCAGCCCCCAGCAACGTGTAACGGTATACGGAATCGAGCTGACCGGCGAAACGCCTAAATTTGATTTGACAGAAATCGCAATGCCTGCTGTCATAATAAATAAGCCGACAAAATAACAAATCAGCCGATTCGGGAATGAACGTGTTTTCTCAATGGTTTCCATAAACATCCTCCTTATGCCTTTGGTTCAAAATTTTTGTGAATCCGCAGGAGATAGGCACATAACGCCTGCTGTTCCGCCGCAGTAAACCCCTGTAATGCGGTCTGTTCAATCTCTGTAAACGCAGCATCGACACAGTTCAGCTGCTCTTTTCCCTTTTCTGTCAAGAAAATATGCCAGCTTCTCCGGTTGCCGTCCAAAGTTTTCCGTTCAATCAGGTTCGCCTTTTCCATACCATTTAAAATAGAAGTCAGCGATGCCGGTTCAATCTGACACGCAGCAGCAATTTCCCGCTGTGTCGTTCCATCGTGTTCTTTTAAGTAGTCCAACACTTTCGGCTGTCCGATACTCAACCCTGTTTCCTTGATTTTCCCGAATAACGTCTTTTGAAACAGAAAATGGTCTGTCATCAACAAATAATGCAGCGTTTCTTTCATGGATGTTCCCCCTTCCAAAACAGTTAGAATCCTAACGATTAGGATTCTAACAATTATTATATTCCTTTTTCGATTGGCTGTCAATTCGCAGGTTGTACCATTTTTTCCACAAATCAAATCATTTTTCCAACGACAAAAAAGCTGTAAGCATCTACAGGGACACTTACAGCTTTTTATAAAAATTGGGAGGAGAACCTGTTTTTTCGTCAGGCAGGAAACTTATTCATACTGTACCACGTTCGCCCAACGCAGCAGAAATTCCCGTTCGTCTTCCTTGCCCTTTCCAAGCTGGGAAGCTGCCACAATCGGCATCCAAGAACGCACATACTGCTTTGCAATGTCATTCTTTTCACAGAAAATCTGCAAGTACTGTTCGGCAACGTCTTCCTTGCCATTCAGGCAGAACAGCAGATACGTTCTTGCTGCGTCTGCACTGGCATTGCCCTGTGTCACGTGTGACCAGTCAATTACATACCAGTCACCATCCGGTGTTACAATGACATTGCTCGGGTTGAAATCGCCGTGGCAAATCTTTTCATGCTCCCGCATGCCGTTCAACCGCATATGCAGTTCATAGCGTGTGGTTGCATCCAGACCGGATTCCCGAATCTTCCGGTTCATCTTGTCTTTCAGGCGGTTCAGTAGCGGTGCACGCTTGCTGAGAATTTCACTCTGCAATGCAACAAACTGTTCCAGATATTCGGTCATCTTTTCCGGATGTGCTGCCATCAGAGATTCCAGCGTTTCACCCTCGATGAATTCTGTCACGATTGTCCACTGTCCGTCAATCTGCTTTACTTCGAGCAGCTTCGGAATCTGCAAGCCGGTTTCTTCCACTCTTGCCTGATTCAATGCTTCATTCAAAATATCGGACTTCTGGAACGATGCTCCGAACACTTTCAGCCGGAGATTGCCGTCCTGATAACTTTTCTTGTTTGGTTGTTCTGATAATACCCGCATGTTTCTCACCTTCCTGCTTATTCGCCGTAATATGCCTTCAGATACATTGCCTTGATTTCCGACATTAGCGGATACCGTGGATTTGCTCCGGTGCACTGGTCATCGAATGCCTGCTCGACCATCTCATCCAGTGTTGCAAGGAAATCTTCTTCCTTTACGCCGTAATCCCGAATGGTCTTCTTGATGCCAACCCGTTCCTTGAGAGCTTCAATCTTTGCAATCAGCTGTTCCAGCAATTCTTCATTGCTGTTTCCGCTCAAACCTAAGAACCGTGCCACTTCTGCATAGCGTTCCAGTGTGTGCGGATATGCATACTGCGAGAATGTGCCCATCTTCTGCGGTCTTGGGTCAGCGTTATAACGCATCACATCCGTCAGCAGCACTGCATTTGCAACGCCGTGCGGCAGGTGGTGGAACGCACCCAGTTTATGTGCCATGGAGTGGCAAACACCGAGGAATGCATTCGCAAATGCCATACCAGCCATAGTGGAAGCATTCGCCATCTTTTCTCTTGCCACTGGTTCATTCAGACCGTTGTCATAGCAAGCTGGCAGATAAGTGAAGATGTTCTGAATCGCTCTCAGTGCCAGACCATCTGTGAAATCGGTTGCCATAACAGAAGCATATGCTTCCAGAGAGTGTACCAGTGCATCAATCCCAGATGCAGCAGTCAAGCCCTTCGGCTGAGTCATCATCAAATCGGTGTCCACAATTGCCATGTTCGGCAGCAGTGCATAGTCTGCCAGCGGATACTTCACGCCAGTCTTTTCATCGGTAATCACCGCAAACGGTGTTACTTCTGAACCCGTACCGGAAGAGGTCGGAACGGCAATGAAATATGCCTTTTCGCCCATAGTCGGGAACGTGTAAACACGCTTCCGGATATCCAAGAACCGCATTGCCATGTCCATAAAGTCTGCTTCCGGATGTTCGTACATCACCCACATAATCTTTGCAGCGTCCATGGCAGAACCGCCGCCCAGTGCAATGATGACATCCGGTGCAAAGGCACGCATTTCTTCTGCACCACGCTTTGCACAAGCAAGGGTCGGGTCTGGTTCAACATCCGAGAAAATCTGATACGCAATACCCAGTTCATGCAGCTGGTCGGTGATGCAGTGAACCGTGCCGCTCTGGAACAGGAAACGGTCGGTTACAACGAATGCCTTCTGTTTGCCGAGAACCTGCTTCAGCTCCCGCATGGCAACCGGCAGACAACCCTTCTTAAAGTATACCTTCTGCGGTGTCCGGAACCAAAGCATATTTTCTCTCCTCTCTGCAACGGTCTTAATATTTAATAAGTGCTTTACGCCGACATTTTCAGAAACAGAGTTGCCGCCCCAAGAGCCGCAGCCCAATGTCAAAGATGGTGCTAAGTTAAAGTTGTACAAGTCACCGATACCGCCATGAGAAGACGGGGTATTGACCACAATGCGGCAAGCCTTCATACGTGCTGCAAACTGGTCTAACCGTTCCCGTTCATGAACCGTATCGATATACAGAGAAGCAGTATGACCATAGCCGCCATCCTGTACCAGCTGGTCTGCCTTGTTCAGGGCGTCTGCAAAATCAGTTGCATGGTACATTGCCAGAACCGGCGACAGCTTTTCATGTGCAAATTCTTCTTCTAAATCGACGGATTCCACTTCCCCAATCAGAACCTTTGTCCGTGGGTCAACGGTAACGCCTGCCAGCTCAGCAATCTTTGCTGCCGGCTGTCCAACGATTTTACTATTCAAAGCCCCATTGATTAAGATGGTCTTTCTTACCTTTTCGGTTTCTTCCGGTGTCAGGACATAGCAGCCTGTCTTGATAAATTCTGCCTTGACCTGATCATAAATGCTGTCGTCTACAATCACAGACTGTTCCGATGCACAAATCATACCATTATCAAAGGTCTTGGAATGCACGATGGAGTTGACTGCCAGCAGAATATCTGCGGTCTTGTCAATGACTGCTGGTGTGTTTCCTGCACCAACGCCGAGTGCTGGCTTTCCGCTGGAGTAAGCAGCTCTTACCATGCCCGGGCCACCCGTTGCCAGAATCAAATCTGCTTCCTGCATCAGGGTGTTGGTCAGTTCCAGCGACGGCACATCAATCCAGCCGATGATGTCCTTTGGTGCACCTGCTGCAACCGCTGCATCCAATACAATCTTTGCAGCTGCAATGGTGGATTTCTTTGCCCGTGGGTGCGGAGAAATCAAAACTGCATTTCTGGTTTTTAAACTAATCAAGGTCTTGAAAATGGCGGTAGAAGTTGGGTTTGTGGTCGGAATAACGGCTGCAATGACACCGATTGGTTCTGCAATTCGCTTTGTTCCGAATGCCTTGTCTTCTTCTACGACACCGCAAGTCTTGGTATCCTTGTAAGCGTTATAGATATATTCCGCTGCATAGTTATTCTTGATGACCTTGTCTTCCACAACGCCCATGCCTGTTTCTGCCACTGCCATCTTTGCCAGCGGAATGCGTGCCTGATTGGCTGCCAATGCCGCTGCACGGAAAATACAGTCTACCTGTTCCTGTGTATAGGTAGCGAATTTTGCCTGTGCTGTCCGAAGGGCTGCCAATTTCTCTTCCAGTGCCGATACCGTGTCGACCAGACCGACCGTCATCTGTTCTGTTTTTTCCGTCATATGCAAATCTCCTATCAATTTGATTTTCAAAAACCAGTTTTTCCGGTTTCTGCTGTTATTATACCACATTGTTATTTTTTTGTCAATCTCAAATCGTTATTTTTTTGTCAAACTTTCTTTTGAAACAAAAACGCCGTTTTTCAACAGTTAGTTAGCACTAACTACTTTTCTTTCTTCTGCTTTTTTCTCAAAAAAGCCAAAAAAGAAAACCGTCTGAAATTCGCTTTTTGTTCCATTTCTCTGCTTTCTCTGCACCTCGTTCGATTTTTTTCAGAAATTTCGACACCTTTTCCGAAATACGATTGACATTCCAGCGAATCTGTGGTATAATAACAACAATAAATTCCTTTAAGTCGATCCAGAGAGGTCGAAAAGGCGTTTCAAGCTTGCGGCAGATTGTACCCCATTGCGGCTACAATCTCATTTTTCAGCCCTCATTGCAACCATTTGCAGGAAAAGCACGCTGACTCGTCCAAGGATGAGGCAGCGTTTTTTTGTGTGCAAAAATCCATTGACAGGAAGGAGGAACTCCCACTTTGAAAACCATTATGGATGCATCCGCCATCCAGCGTGCGATTACCCGCATCACCTATGAGATTCTCGAACGCAACCACGGTGCAGACCAGCTTGCCGTCATCGGCATCTATTCCAGAGGCGTGATCTTGGCGGAACGCATTGTGGAACGCATTGCAGAACTGGAACACCGGCAGGTGGAACTCGGTGCGTTGGATATTACCACCTATCGGGATGATAAGGTTGTCCCCAATCACGCAGAAAAAACAAAAATTGATTTTTCTGTACAGGATAAAAAAATCATTTTGGTGGATGATGTCCTTTATACGGGCAGAAGCTGCCGTGCCGCCATGGATGCCGTTCTGGAACGGGGCAGACCCACCAGCATTCAGCTTGCGGTGCTGATTGACCGTGGCCATCGGGAATTGCCCATCCGTCCGGACTATGTTGGGAAGAACCTCCCGACTGCACAGACGGAAACCGTGAAGGTTTCTGTCAACGAATTGGACGATGCGGACTGTGTCACCATTTTTTAATCATCCGGTTTTCCCCCACCATTCATTGACTGAGAGGACGGTGCAACCTATGCAGACGATTTTATTACAGCATGCAACGGATGCTTACGGCATTTCCAGCGATTTTCTGATTCAAGATGGTATCATTGCAAAACGTGCTCCGGCAGGTACTTTGCAGGATGCCGCAGATGTGGTAATCCCAGCAAAGGGCTTGACCATTTTTCCGGGCTTGTTCGATATGCACGTACACTTGCGAGATCCGGGCTTTACCCAAAAAGAAGATATTCTGACGGGTGCAGCCGCTGCCTTGGCTGGCGGTGTGACGGATGTTGCCTGCATGCCAAACACCAAGCCCACCATCGACACCCCCGAAACGGTTCAGTATATTTTAGACAAAGCCGCTCCAACGGGCGTCAAGGTACACCCCATCGGCTGCATTACCAACGGCATGAAAGGCGAATCGCTCTGTGATTATCCGGCTCTCATGCAGGCTGGTATCTGTGCGATTTCCGACGATGGCAGACCGGTAGAGAATGCCGAACAAATGCGGCTGGCTCTGGAACAGGCACGGGATTTGCACCTGCCAGTGATTTCCCACTGTGAAGACCTCTCCATTATTCACGGCGGTATCGTCAACAAGGGTGCTGTTTCCGAACAGTTGCAGGTGCAGGGCATGGACAGAGCTTCTGAGGACTATATTACTGCCAGAGAAATCATTCTGGCTGGCTCGGTGCACGGTGCGATTCACATCGCACACGTCAGCACAAAGGGCAGCGTGGAAATTGTCCGGCTGGCAAAGCGGGAAGGCATTGCTGTCACCTGCGAAACTTGCCCGCATTATTTCCTGCTGACCGAAGAAAAGGTGCTGTCGAAAGATGCCGATTACCGGATGAGCCCACCGTTGCGGACGGAAGAAGACCGGAAAGCCGTTCTGGAAGGTGTTCTGGATGGGACAATTGATTGTATTGTCACCGACCACGCTCCGCACACACCGGAAGAAAAAAGCGATTTCTACCACGCACCAAATGGTGTCATTGGTATGGAAACTTCTCTGGCTGCAACGCTGACGCTCTATCATCAGAATCTGCTGACACTGCCGGATATCGTCCGGCTGATGGCAGACCGCCCGAGAGAAATTCTCCACCTGCCAAAGCAGACCCTCGAAGCAGGTGCACCAGCGAACTTGACGCTGGTCGATTTAAACAAGGAATGGATCGTTGACCCGAACAAGCTGCACTCCAAGGCTCGCAATGCAGTATTCAAGCAGATGCAGTTCCGTGGAAAGGCCGTTTTGACGATGACCGATGGAGTCATTCGCTATCGGGACAAGGATTAAAATAGAAAGGAACGAACGATATGGCATTTGACAGATTGATCAAACGCATTCAGGAAACCGGTAACCCTTCTGTTGCCGGTTTAGACCCAAAGCTGGACTATGTACCGGCATTCATCCGTGAAAAGCATTTTGCTGCGGATGGCATGACCTTAAAGGCAGCTGCAAACGCCATCAAGGAATTTAACTTTGCCTTGATTGATGCCCTTGCAGATGTCGTTCCAGCCATCAAGCCACAGGCTGCTTACTATGAAATGTACGGATACGAGGGCGTTCGGGTGCTGGCGGAAACCATCGCTTATGCACAGAGCAAACACTTATTCGTCATCACAGACGGCAAGCGGAATGACATCGGTGCAACTATGCAGGCATATGCAACCGCTCATCTGGGCAGCGTGACCGTTGGAACCGAAACCTTAGAACCGTTCGGAGCAGATGCTCTGACCGTCAACGGCTATCTCGGCACAGACGGCATCCGTCCGTTGCTGGATATCTGTGCAGAACGGGACAAGGGTATCTTCGTTCTGGTCAAGACTTCCAACCCGTCCAGCGGCGAATTGCAAGACCAGAAAATCGGCGAAAACACCGTTTATGATGTCATGGGCGATATGTGCGAAACTTGGGGTGCGGAACAAATCGGTGCATCCGGCTATTCCGCAGTCGGTGCGGTCGTTGGTGCAACCTATCCGGAACAGCTCAAGGAACTGCGTGTCCGCCTGCCGCATACGTTCTTCCTCGTGCCGGGTTACGGGGCACAGGGCGGCGGTGCTGCCGGTGTCGCAGCAGCGTTTGACCAGAATGGTCTTGGTGCAATTGTCAATTCCTCCCGTGGAATCATGTGTGCTTATCAGAAAGAAGCAGATTGTCCGGCAGAAGATTTTGCTGGTGCTGCTCGTCGGGAAGCTATCCGGATGCGGGAAGATTTGTGCAGCCATATTCAATAACTTTTGGAAAGGACTATTATACTATGTCTTTGTTTAATCAAGGAGAGAAAGCGTATCTCCTGCTTGCAGACGGTACGATTTTAGAGGGCATTCATTTTGGTGTCAAGGGAACGGCAATCGGAGAAGTCGTATTTACGACAGGTATGACTGCCTATCAGGAAACCATGACCGACCCGAGTTATTACGGTCAGCTGGTCATCCAGACATTTCCGCTGATTGGAAACTACGGCGTGAACGAAGCAGACAGCGAATCTGACCGCTCCTATATCCGTGGCTATATCGTACGGGAATGGTGCAATACCCCGTCGAACTTCCGGATGGAAGGCGATGTGAATTCGTTCTTAATCGAACAGAACATCATCGGCATTCACAGCATTGATACCCGTAGCCTGACCCGAAAGATTCGGGAATATGGTGTCATGAACGGTGCAATCACCACAGAAGATGTCTATGCACAGAAAGATGCTCTGCTGGAACAGATTCGTGCTTACACCGTTAAGAATGCGATTTGCTCCGTTACAGGCGACAAGAAGCGTGTCTACAGCAACCCGAACCCGAAATATCGGGTGGCACTGTTCGACTTCGGCTACAAGCGGAACATCCGGAATGAACTGGTTGCCCGTGGATGTGAAGTCACCGTTCTGCCGGCTCTGACCAGTGCAGAAGAAGTCAAGGCAATGGCTCCAGACGGCATCATGCTGTCGAATGGCCCTGGCGACCCGACCGAAAATCAGGCAGTCATCGACAATGTGCGTGCAGTTGCAGAACTGGGCATTCCGATTTTCGGCATCTGCCTGGGACATCAGCTGCTAGCTCTCTCGCAGGGTGCTCGCACCGAAAAGCTGAAGTACGGTCACCGTGGTGCAAACCAGCCGGTTATCGACCTGCAAAGCGGCCGTACCTATGTTACCAGCCAGAACCACGGCTATGCCGTTGTTGGCGATAGCTTAGACCCGTCTATCGGAACGGTTTCCCACGTCAACGCCAACGACCACACCTGTGAAGGTATTCGGTATCACAAAATCAACGCCTTTACCGTACAGTTCCATCCGGAAGCACACGGCGGCCCGCTGGATACTGCATACTTGTTTGATGAATTCCTTGCTGGAATGGAAAAGGAGAAAATGTAACCATGCCATTGAGAAGCGATATAAAAAAGGTACTCGTAATTGGTTCTGGCCCGATTATCATCGGACAGGCAGCCGAATTTGACTATGCCGGCACACAGGCTTGCCGTGCATTGAAGCAGGAGGGCATTGAAGTTGTGCTCATCAACTCCAACCCTGCAACCATCATGACCGACAAGGCAATGGCAGATAAGGTTTATATTGAACCGCTGACCTTGGACGTTGTAAAGCGGATTATCCAAATTGAAAAGCCGGACAGCCTGCTCTCCACCATGGGCGGTCAGACAGGCTTGACCCTCTCCATGCAGCTGGCAGAAGAAGGCTTCCTAGAAGCAAACGGTGTCAAGCTGTTAGGGGCTGACCCGCTCACCATCCACAAGGCAGAAGACCGTCAGGCATTCAAGGACACCATGGAAAAAATCAATCAGCCATGTATCCCGTCTAAGGTTGTTGAAACTGTAGAAGATGCGGTTGCCTTTGCAAAAGAAATTCACTATCCGGTGATCGTTCGTCCGGCATTCACCCTCGGCGGTACTGGCGGTGGTATTGCAGACAACGAAGAAATGCTGCGTGACATCTGCAAGAACGGTCTGCGGCTCTCCCCAATCACACAGGTTCTGATTGAAAAGTGTATCAGCGGCTGGAAAGAAATCGAATTTGAAGTTATCCGTGACCGCAAGGGCAACGTCATTACCGTCTGCTCCATGGAAAACTTCGACCCAGTCGGCATTCATACCGGCGACAGCATCGTTATCGCTCCGGCAGTTACCTTGACCGACCGAGAATATCAGATGCTGAGAACCGCTGCCATCAACATCATCTCTGAATTGAAGGTAGAGGGCGGCTGCAACTGTCAATTTGCTCTGCATCCAACCAGCATGCAGTATGCAGTTATCGAAGTAAATCCACGTGTATCCCGTTCTTCTGCACTGGCTTCTAAGGCAACCGGTTACCCGATTGCAAAGGTTGCAACCAGAATTGCCATCGGTTACACGCTGGATGAAATCATCAATCAGGTTACCGGTAAAACTTACGCTTGCTTTGAACCGGCTCTGGACTATGTCGTTGTAAAATACCCAAAGTGGGCATTTGATAAATTTGTCTATGCAAAGCGGACACTGGGCACACAGATGAAGGCAACCGGTGAAGTCATGGCAATCGGCACGAGCTTTGAACAGGCAATCATGAAGGCCGTTCGCTCCATCGAATTGGGCGTTGACTCCATGAACATGAAGAAATATGCAAAGATGTCGCTGGATGAAATCATGGAACACCTGAAGGTGGTCGATGATGAACGGGCATTCCAAGTATTTGAAGCCCTGAAACGTGGCGTGACCGTCGAAGAACTGCACGAAAAGACCATGATTGACTGCTGGTTCTTGAACAAGCTGCTGAATCTGGTACACCTCGAACAGTGGCTGGCAGACGGAACGCTCACCGAACAGAAGTACAAGCTGGCAAAACAGTACGGCTATCTGGACAGCACCATCGAACGGATGTCCGGTCAGAAGTGCCCGATGCATCAGCATGCTGTTTATAAGATGGTTGATACCTGTGCCGGCGAATTTAAGGCAGAAACCCCTTACTTCTATTCCACCTATGATGAAGAAAATGAAGCCCTTCAGTTCATGGAACGGACGGCTTCCGGCAAGAAGAAAGTCATCGTATTCGGTTCTGGCCCGATTCGAATCGGTCAGGGAATCGAATTTGACTACTGCTCGGTACACTGTGTATGGACACTGAAAGAAATGGGCTATGAAGCCATCATCTGCAACAACAATCCGGAAACCGTTTCCACGGACTTCGATACCGGCGACCGCCTGTATTTCGACCCGCTGACCAAGGAAGACGTTGCCAACATCGTACAGACCGAACAGCCGTATGGCGTTGTCGTTCAGTTCGGCGGACAGACTGCCATCAACCTGACTCGCTATCTGTCTGACATGGGCGTGAAGATTCTGGGTACAACCGCAGATGATATTGATGCGGCTGAAGATAGAGAACGGTTCGATGAACTGCTTGCAAAGTGCGGTATTCCTCGTCCGGCTGGCTTGACCGTTATGAACACCGAAGAAGCATTGGCTGCTGCAAAACAGCTGGGCTATCCGGTTCTGATGCGTCCGTCCTATGTCCTCGGCGGTCAGAATATGATTATTGCACATTCCGATAAGGATATTGTCGAATACATGGCAATTATCATGAGCCACATGATTGAAAATCCGGTTCTGATTGATAAGTATATGATGGGTACTGAAGTCGAAGTTGACGCCATCTGCGATGGAACAGACTTCCTCATTCCGGGTATTATGGAACACGTGGAACGTGCCGGTATCCACTCTGGTGACTCCATCTCCATCTATCCGGCTCAGAACCTGAACCAGAAAGTGACCGATACCATCGTACGGTACACCGGCTTGCTGGCAAAGGAACTGCACGCAGTTGGCTTGATCAACATTCAGTACGTGGTTTATAACAATGAAGTTTATGTCATCGAAGTAAACCCTCGTTCTTCCAGAACCGTTCCGTATATCAGCAAGGTAACCGGTATCCCGATGGTTGACCTCGCAACAAAGATTATGCTGGGCGAAACCCTGAAGAGCCTCGGCTACGAAAGCGGTCTGTATCCGTCCGGCGACTATGTTGCTGTCAAAGTTCCGGTCTTTAGCTTTGAAAAGCTACAGGATGTGGATACCATGTTAGGGCCGGAAATGAAGTCCACGGGCGAATGCCTGGGCATTGGCAGAACCTTTGAAGATGCTCTGCTGAAGGGCTTGGTTGCTGCCGGATATGACCTCAAGAAGGAAGGCGGCGTGCTGATTTCCGTTCGGGATTCCGATAAACAGGAAATCATCCCGATTGCAGATCGGTTCTCACGGATGGGCTTTGAACTGTACGGCACAAGCGGAACGGCAAATGTTCTGAACCACAACATGATTGCAACCAATCTGGTTCGGAAGATTTCCGAAGGCGAACCGAACACCATTACCCTGCTGGAAAGCGGTAAGATTCACTATATGATTTCCACTTCTGAAAAAGGCAGAATGCCGGCAAGAGATAGCGTTAAGATGCGGAGAAAGTCTGTAGAACGCTCCATCTGCTGTCTGACTGCCATCGACACTGCTTCGGCTCTGTCCAAGATTCTGGAATCCGGCAGAAGCATTGATGATGTGGAATTGGTTGACATCACAAAAATCTAACTGGTTTTCACTGGATATCCAACGTAAAAAAATGCGGATAGGGTCTTTCCTATCCGCATTTCAACGAATAACAGCAAGGATTCTCCCACCTCTATAGGTGGTGAGAAGAATTGCAAATAAGAACGTTAACGTCAGTAGCGGGCAGAGAGAAATCGGCATCCCTCACTGACACAAGGCAAACCACAGTCAGCCATCTGCTGACATGTCAGACTCTGTGAAATTACCGACTGTGGATTGAAACAAAAAAAGGAGGCGTTTTTCTATGCATTACTTACAGGGTCGCTATCCTGTATTAGAAAAGAAGATTCTGGCAAAGAATATGGTGCAATATGTTATTCTCTGTCCGGAAATCGCAGCGGCTGCCCAGCCGGGGCAGTTCGTCCACATTCTTCCAGTCGGCCATACCTTACGCCGCCCGATTTCTCTTTGCGGCATTGACAAGGAAAAGGGCACGATTTGCATCGTCTTTGAATTAAAGGGCAGCGGAACAGAAACCCTCGCAGCCTGCAATGTCGGCGACTGCATGGACGTGCTTGGCCCTCTGGGACATGGCTTCACCCTGCTGCCGGATGCAAAACGGGTGGTTCTGCTGGGCGGCGGTATCGGAAATCCGCCGATGCTCCCACTGGCTCAGTATTATCAGGAACGGGCAACCGTTATCAGCGGCTTCCGCAGTGCGGAATTTGTCATCTTACAAGAGGCGTTTCAGGCTGCTGGTGCAGAAACAATTCTCTGCACCGATAACGGAACGGTCGGACGGCATGGACTGGTCACAGAACCGCTGCAAGAACTGCTGCAAACCCAGCAGATTGATGCCGTTTATGCCTGCGGCCCGAAGCCGATGCTCCGTGCAATTGCGAACCTTGCCAACACTGCGGATGTGTTCTGTGAAGTTTCGCTCGAAGAACGCATGGGCTGCGGCATTGGTGCGTGTCTGGTCTGTGCCTGCAAGCTGGAACGGGAGGGAAAACCCGTTTCCGCTCACGTTTGTAAAGATGGCCCTGTATTTTCTGCAAAGGAGGTTGTTTGGGAATGACCGATTTATCTGTTCAAGTAGCGGGTGTTCCGTTTAAAAACCCAATTATTCCGGCTTCTGGTGTATTCGGATACGGACACGAATATGAAGAACTGTTCCCGCTTTCCAAGCTGGGCGGTATCGCCACCAAGGGAACGACCATTACGCCCCGTCCGGGCAACCCTTCCCCTCGAATTGCAGAAACACCGTCTGGCATGCTGAACTCTGTCGGCTTGCAGAATCCGGGCATTGATGCCTTTATTGACCGGGAACTGCCGTACCTGCTGACCAAGGACACGGTAATTCTTGCCAACATTGCCGGCTCGACCATTGAAGAATGTGTCACGATTGCAGAACGGCTCGACCAGACCGATGTGCACATGATCGAACTGAACATCTCCTGCCCGAACGTGAAAAAGGGCGGTGCTGCATTCGGCGTACACTGCGACTCTGCGGAACGCATTACTGCGGCTGTTCGGCAGGCAACCAAAAAGCCGCTGGTGGTCAAGCTCTCTCCCAATGTAACCGATATCACCGAAATTGCAAAGGCAGTGGAAGCAGCCGGAGCAGATGCCGTTTCCCTCATCAATACCCTGTTGGGCATGCGGATTGACATCCGTTCCAAGCGTCCGATTCTGCGGAACAATGTCGGCGGAATGTCTGGCCCAGCCGTCTTTCCGATTGCTGTTCGGATGGTATGGCAGGTTTCCAACGCCGTTTCCATTCCGGTCATCGGTATGGGCGGCGTGGACAGCGGTGCAGCTGCCATGGAAATGATGCTGGCTGGAGCAAGTGCCGTACAGGTGGGGGCTGCCATCTTTACTGACCCCTATGCACCCGTTCGCATTGTCGAAGAATTGCAGGCACTGCTCGAAGAACAGCACATTGCAGATGTAAAAGAACTCATTGGTGCTGTAAAGCCGTGGTAAACCGGAGGAACTGAGATGATTATTTTAGGCGTAGACTTTGGCGAAGCCAGAACCGGACTTGCCATCTGTGACCGCTCGGAACTGCTGGCTTCTCCAGTCGGAACGATTGCAGAAACAGACTTTGACACCTGCGTGGAAAAAGTTGCAGCAGCCGCAAAAGAACGGCGTGCAGCATGTATTGTGGTCGGCTATCCCAAAAATATGAACGGCACAATCGGCGAACGAGCAGAACGCTGCCAGCAGTTCGCCGCATGCCTGAAAGAAAAAACAAATCTTCCGACGGTGCTCTGGGATGAACGCAGCACAACCGTCACCGCCCACCAGTATTTGAATCAAACCAATACTCGTGGCAAAAAAAGAAAAGCGGTCGTGGATACGGTTGCAGCAACCATCATCTTAGAGAGTTATCTTGCGTATCGCAAACACCATCCGGAGGACTGTTCAGAACATTAACGAACCGATATCGTCCAGAACACAGCCAACGGCTTTCATCGCCTTGTTTGCGTTCTTCCGAATATCATGCTTCTGACGGGATGTGGCTTTGGAAAGCAAATAGCAAGCCGTTCCAACGGCTGTTCCAACGCCAACGCCCCGTACAACAGATTTCAGATTCATACAAGCTGCCTCCTCTCCTGCGAAACTGGAAATAAGATTCCACAGTTCGTTGCAAATATACGACAGGGGGCAGCTTTTTTTGTAAAAAGGAAGGATTTTGTCGTTGATGAAACAATTGAAAATTGTATTGGTAGAACCACAAATTCCCCAGAATACCGGAAATATTGCAAGAACCTGTGCGGTGACCGGTGCTTCCCTGCACCTTGTTCAGCCGATGGGCTTCACCGTCACGGACAAGCATTTAAAACGTGCCGGTTTGGATTATTGGCACAAGCTGGATATTACGTATTATGACGATTGGGCGGACTTTGTCGCAAAACATGCGGACGAACAAGACCAGTTCTATTTCTTCACCACCAAAGGCAAACACGTCCACAGCGATGCGATTTACACCGAGTTGGACAGCGTGTATCTCATCTTTGGACGGGAGGACAAAGGACTGCCAGAACCGCTCCTGCACGCCCATGCAAACCAGTGCGTTCGCATTCCGATGCGGCACACGCTGCGAAGCCTGAACCTCTCGAACTCCGTCGCCATTGCAACCTATGAAGTTCTGCGGCAATGGGGCTATCCGGAATTGCAGTGTGCCAGTGAATTGGATGTCTGTGAGGAAAATCAAAAATAACTGCTTAGATGAAAAAAGAGCCTGCACATACAGACTCTTTTTTTGCTTATTCCAGCCAATTTTTCTTCGGCTCTAAAATTTGCATCTTTTGCAAATACTGTGTATTTTGCAGCATGGAACAGTATTTTTTCGGAGTCATGCCCGAAAATGCCTTGAAATCATGCACAAAATGCGACTGGTCATAGTAGCCCAATTCCATAGCGATTTCTGTTAGATTGCGGTCAGTATGGGCATTCAATGCCTTTACGGCTGCCTGAAACCGGAAAATTTTTGCAAGCTGTTTCGGACTCAATCCCACCTCAGAGCGAAAACTTTTGTCGATATAACGGGTCGTGTATCCCGTTTCTTCTGCCAGCTGTTCCACGGTCACGCTGCCTGCTGAACCAACCAGCAGATTTGCAGCGTGCAACACCAGCAAGTTGCTGTGCTCCATCGGCGAAACCCGCTTGTAAATCTTCATGTAAGACCGCAGAAAGGCTGTGATTTGCCGGTAAAAATCAGTCGTTCCGCAGATTTCTTCCAACATGCGTTCATCTTGAATCCAATCTGAAAACGGAATCTGATGGTTCACTAGCTGCCCCATTACGCCAGACATCCCCAAAACCGGATTATAGCCCGGTAAAAACCGTACGCCAAAATAACAACTGTCCGACCGCAACAGCACTGTTTCCGGAGCAAGTACCGTTCCGCAAATGTTCGCCTCTGGTGCAGTACCATATCCACACAGCCATCCGGCACGGCATACCGTGGGAGCGTCCCTGTCTGGCACTGGTAAAAATGAACGATTCCAAACCGATTCATGATATATTTCTTGTATGTCTCTGATGCCGTTACGAAAAACGGCTGCCTTGGTGTCATATAGATGCGTCGTTCCATAAGAAAACACCTTCCCGTTTCATTCGATGCTGCTACTCGTAATTATAGTACAGTCGAACGAAACGTGCAAGGTATTTCATGATTTATTCAAGATTTATTTTCATGCCAACAAATTTTCATCCGATTTCCGGTCGTGTACCCGTGTTCACGTCTGCCGGAATGCTCTGCACTTCCGGTTCTGCATGGATATGCAACCGTTCCGCCAGTCTTGGATGATGGTGAATCTGATACAAGTCCGTTTCCATCGCCATGACTTCCTTGATTGGATACGCTTTGCACATCGGACGTTTCATCTTGTAAATCAGGTTTCCGGTCGTGTACCCGTGTTCACGTCTGCCGGAACGCTCTGCACTTCCGGTTCTGCATGGATATGCAACCGTTCCGCCAGTCTTGGATGA
>OLSD01000019.1_pt1 | contig 182887 bp, 167 predicted proteins | sample 1672211 | NCBI WGS metagenome assembly OLSD01 (sample SAMEA3136659, study PRJEB25190) | human gut metagenome | reverse complement strand
AGTAGAAATCTACTACCGCTTCATCGGCAAAATCGACTGACCTTTCTTTTTTACCCAACAATATCTTTAATTAAGGGAGACGGGGTTGTCCGTTCCCGATTCGGATATGCTCATATCTTTGTCGGAAGCGCTCGAAACTCCCGTGAGCACACTGCTCGGCGAGAATGTCGCAAAGCAGGAAGCGGACGAATTGAAAGCGATATGCGAAAAGCTCGAGGTGATAAACCTGCGGCTCGCGCGAAGAAAAATCGCGAGAAGAGCGGCGCTTCACTGGCTGTTTATTGCACTCTGCACGGCTGTGGTAATTATCTCGGCGGTGCTGATATCGCTCGGCAGCCCGTATCTCAGCTGGAATTTCGGCGATCCGGAGACGGCAGTTTTCGGCACGGTTTATCATGTGTTCGAGTGGCTGTTTGTCCGATTTGCGCCGATAGCTTTTGTCGGTTCGCTCGTCGGGGCTTTTATGACGCGAAAAAATAATTTGTTTGATTTGCCCTCTGCCGATTAAAGCAGGGGAATTTTTCGCGTTGAAAATGCGGCGGGATGTGGTATAATCAAAGCAGAAAATCAGTAAAATTTTTAATATATATGAGAAAGAGGTATGAAAAATGAAAGTGCTCATTATCAACGGCAGCCCGAGGATAAACGGTAACACTTCGCTCGCCATCAAAGAAATGGAAAAGATTTTTGTAGCGCAGGGTGTTGAGACCGAGACGGTGCAGGTCGGCAATATGGATGTCAGAGGCTGCATCGCCTGCAGACGGTGCGGCGAGCTTGGGAAATGCGTCTTTGACGATATAGTCAATGAGCTTGCGCCGAAATTCCGCGAGGCGGATGGCCTTGTTGTGGCAAGCCCCGTCTATTATGCCTCCGCCAACGCGACGCTGATAGCCGTCCTCGACAGACTTTTTTACAGCACGCCTTTTGACAAGACCATGAAGGTCGGCGCAAGCGTAGTGTGTGCAAGGCGCGGCGGATGTTCCGCAACATTTGACGAGCTGAATAAGTATTTCACTATATCCAATATGCCGATAGCGTCGAGCCAGTATTGGAACTCGATCCACGGGCGCGAAAAGGGCGAGGCCGACATGGACGAAGAGGGAAAGCAGACCATGCGCACCCTCGCGCGGAATATGACTTTCCTTATGAAGAGTATCGCTCTGGGCAAAGAAAAATTCGGGCTCCCGGAGACGGAAGAACACGCATGGACGCATTTTATCAGATAAAATTCCGATGAGGCTCCCCGCTTTGGGGAGCCTCTATTCTTATGCGCGGACACACAGCCGCGGCTCCCCTGCGGACAGAAATCTGTCACCTTCGGCATATCCGCGCTTGTTTTGGATTTCGTGGGGAACGACCCCATAGTATAATATGCCGAAAGGGTGAAAACGGACAGCCGCAAAATAAAAACAGCCGCCGTATTCAGCGTAAAAAACCGAATCGGCGGCTGTTAAATTTATATATCAGAGTGTGTCAAAAAATCCCTTGGCGAGCACATAAGCCTGCTTGCCGTCGTGCGACATATATGTTGAGTGCCCCGCGCCCTTGATTATCGCGATGCGGCTGTTGGGGATCTTTCTGTACATATACGCCGTATCGGAGAGCCACATGATATCATGCTCGCCTGCGACAATGTAGGTCGGCGCAGTTATCTCGCCGAGCATTTCGGCTGTGATATCCGGCAAGGTGAGCATCATATCATTGAGCTTATCGTGGTGGAACAAATTGTTGAATTTCACGCCGATGATAAAATACGGCTTCATCGTCTTGGGGCTCGTGTTCGCGCCGCAGGATATTATCGCACCGGGGATATCCGGGTATCTCGCAGCGAGCGTCAGCGCGATGATGCCGCCGTCGCTGTGTCCCATGATATACGGCTTCCTAAGCTTCATCGCGGCGATGAACTGCGCGGTGTCGTCCGCCATGGATTCGTAGTCTATCGTGCCCGGGTCGCTGCTCTGTCCGTGGCAACGGCTCTCAATCACATAGACTGTGTAGTCGTTGGCGAGATAGCTTGCCGCCTCGGCGAGCGACTTCGCGCTGCCGCCGTTTCCGTGGATCAATACAAGCGGCTGCTCGCCGCTGCCGTAAACGACATAGTGCATCCTGACATTTTTGAGCTGAACAAAATCATCGCGCACCGGCTCCTGCGGCGCGGGAAGCGACGAGGTGTCGAGCGTGATAAGATTATATTTTTTCGAGTCGATGCGGTTCTTTATTCTGTATGTGCCAAACCCGGCGGCGACCGCCAGCGCTATGCATCCGACGGTTATCGCGGCGATTTTAAGACCCTTTTTCGATGATTTTTTCATTTCTTTTTCTCCTGCCTGCGGCGTTTTCTGTATGCTATTTCGCGGGATATCTCCTGACCGAGAACATAGAATCTGGTGCTCTTGAATTTATCTTCGGCGCGCTCTATCTTGCGCTGCTGCGGCGTGATATTGCGCAGGGTCACTTCATGCATATTGCCGTCGTCGAGCACGAACGCCTGAGTCAGGCATATGCCGCCTTTGCCGAGCAGCTGAGCGCGGACATAGCAGCCGATGTTCTGCGACGCGGCGATGAGATCGATTTTTTCGCCCTCAGCGATTATTTTGCCGTTTGATATCCACTGCACGCGGTTATGATTTTTGCCCTCGATGCTTATGCTCTGCTCATCTTCATTCACGGTTATGCGCGTGACGGTCGGATATTCGCCCTCGCCGACAAAATCTTTACCGAGCTCATATACAGCGCGCCTGCCGATGGAGAAAAATGTGCCGTTCTCCATGCCGCGGCGGACGGTCTGCTCCGTCCTGTCCGGCAGAACAAAATCCATGAAGCTCGTGTCGATATCGGAGAGCACATGGGCGTCGCTGTTCGCGAAGCCCCAGACATTCCTGCCGCTCGGTATGACCGCCGAAAGCAGTTCATCCCAGAGTATGCGGTCGGCGCAGGTAACGGTATCGATGCGGTTGAACGCCTCGATGCCGAGGCACGACGGATATTTTTTTAATATATCGGCGAACAGCTCGACATTCTTTTTTTCGTGCGCGTGATTCACATCGACGTATGATTCGAGCCAGTCGCCGGGGTGGTTTATGACGGAGAGTCCGCCGCTCTCGGCGACGCCCTTGACAGGCCCTTCAAAGTCGTTTTCGTGCCCGACGAGCCCCTGACCGTATTCGGTGAAAAAGCCGTTGACATGGGCTTTTGTGAACACGGCGGTGTTTATCTCGATTCCGTATCTTAAATCGGTCATGCCGCGCCCGCGGTTTTTGTATGTGCCGTCGAGTATCGCGCCGTACTCCTCGTCGCTGAGCCATGTCGGCTTTTTTATAATAGAGCTGACGGAGAGCACGGGGATGCGGCGGGGCTTCTGATTCCAGCCGTGGTTCACGACTCCGTGGTCCGTCATGGCGAGAATGTCAAAGCCCGCGTCGTAATATGCCTTTATCATGTCCGAAAAATCGACCTGCGCGTCGCTCGCGGTCGAGTGCGTGTGCAGATTGGTTTTGTAATGATGCCAGCTGTCCCAGTCAACGCCGGCATAGGGGTTCGTTATCTTGAATTTTCTCAAAGTGAGCACCTCTTGAAAACAAATTTATCCGCTCTTATATTACAGAAATTTAATCTTTTTGTCAACGCACACTATTGCTTATATCGGCGGCGGAGGTTATAATAATATCAACGAGAAATCGGGAGGAGATACGAATGAAAGCTTTTATGGACAAGGATTTTCTGCTTGAGAGCGACACAGCGCGCGAGCTTTTCGCCGCGGCTAACGAGATGCCGATATTCGACTGGCACTGTCACCTGTCGCCCAAGGAAATATATGAAAACCGTGCGCCCGAGGATATAGCATGGCTCTGGCTCGCGGGCGATCACTACAAGTGGCGCGCGATGCGCTCCTGCGGCGTCCCGGAAAAATACATCACGGGCGACGCCTCCCCGCGCGAAAAATTCATGGCGTGGGCGAAGATAATGCCGTATCTTCTCGGCAACCCGCTCTATCACTGGACTCACCTCGAGCTTCAGAGATATTTTGACATATATGAGCCGCTGAGCGAAAAGACGGCGGAGGATATCTGGAACCGCGCGAACGCGAAGATAGCGGCGGGCGGATTCACCCCGCGCGAGCTTATTGAAAACTCGAATGTCGTGTGCCTCTGCACGACCGACGACGCGGCGGACAGCCTCGAATATCACAAGCTCATCGCCGAGGACAAGAGCTTCAAATGCCGCGTTATCCCGGCGTTCAGACCCGACAAGGCGCTCGGCATCGAGCTGCCCGGCTACCGCGACTGGGTGAAGGCTCTTGAAAAGGCTTCGGGCGAAAAAGTCGACAGCTACGAAAAGCTCGAAGAAGTGCTCCTGAGCCGAATCGACCTGTTTGAAAAGATGGGCTGCCGCGCGAGCGACCACGCATTTACCCGCGTGCCCTATAAGTGCGCAGATGCGGCGGAGCTCGACAGAGTGTTCAAAAAGGCTCTCGTCGGCGAGGAGCTGAGCGAATGCGAAGTTGACGAATACAAGACCGAGCTTATGCGCTTCTTTGCAAAAGAATACGCGCGCCGCGGCTGGGGCATGGAGATACACATCGGCGCAACGCGCAACAACAATTCGCGTATGTTCAAATCTCTCGGCCCGGACAGCGGTTTCGACTCGATAGCCGACCACGAGGTTGCGGACAATCTTTCGCGCCTGCTCGACTCCCTCGATGTTGAAGATCTTCTGCCAAAGACCATACTCTTCACGCTCAACCCCAAGGACAATTATGTTCTCGGCGCGATGCTCGGCAACTTCCAGAATTCGCAGGCGGCGTCGAAGATTCAGTTCGGCTCGGCGTGGTGGTTCAACGACAACATTGACGGCATGCGCGAGCAGATGAAAGCGCTCGCGAATACCGGCGTGCTTTCTAAGTTCGTCGGCATGGTGACGGATTCGCGCTCGTTCCTGTCCTATCCGCGCCACGAATATTTCCGCCGCATATTCTGCGATCTCATCGGCAGCATGGTCGAGCGCGGACTCTATCCCGCTGATATGGACACGCTCAAGAAGATAGTCTGCGACATCTCGTTCAACAACGCGAAGGAATATTTCGGCATATGAAAGTAAAGCGCGGGTTACTTTACACCGCCTCGCATGAGTGGGTCGATTTCATGCCCGACGGCACGGCGCGGGTCGGGATATCCGACTTCGTGCCGCAAAAGCGCGGGAAGATATCTTTTCTCAACCTCTGCGACGAGGGCGAATACTATCAGTCCGGCGAGGTCATCGGCGACGCCGAGGCGTTCAAGGGCGTTTGGGATATCTCCGCGCCGATAAGCGGGATCGTGCTGCGGGTGAACGACAGCTTGCTCGACGACCCGCAGAGCATAAACAGCGACCCATACGGCTCATGGCTCGCCGAGTTCGGTGATGCCGAGCGAGGGGCTAAGCTCATGACGGCGCAGGTATACTGCAAATATCTCGGGAAAGAAGCCGAAATGATATAATAAAATAAAGCCGGACGGAGAAAAATCCGTTCGGCTTTTGTTTTAGCTCAAATTTTTAAATCCCGCTTCGTTGACCCGTCGGGTGACATATTCGTCCGACAGATTGTAGACCAGCATTCCGATTTTCGCGTATTCGTCAGAATCCTCGTCTCCGCAGAGCATCGCGAAGCCCTTTCCGATATTTGCGCTGATGTTGAACGCCTTTCTGACGGCGAGATAATATATCGAAAACGAAGCGCCCTCCATGACATTGTCATAGAAACCTTCGCTCAGATCGTCGTACATGGCGTTTACCGCCTCGTTAGAGATGACCGGCGGCAGCAGGCGGTGGAGAGTCAGCTGCGCGGTGAACAGCATGAGCACGCGCGCCTGATAGAGCACATTTGACGGCAGCTCCTGCGGGTCGACTCCGCCTTTTGCCTTTATGTCTATTCCGCCGAGTTTCGCCGCATTTTCGGGCGTGAACTGCGCGAGACTTCTGCCGAGCTTGCGCGCGCGGCGGAGATTACCGTTTGAGCGCTGGGCGTCAAGCTCCTGCACTGCGTGCAGTATATCCTGGCTGAGGTCGGCTGAATCATCAGCCTGTTCTTTCTTTTCGTTTGACGGATGGAATACTTTGATATCCTTATCCTCTTCGGGACGCATTGCGATCCCTCCTAACTTATTTGGCGCGCTTTTTGAGCATCGTCTTGTAGTCGCTGAGCGCCTTGAAATCGGCGGCGGGCGTAGCAAAATCGCCGACGCTGACGGTGCCCTTGTTATACATTCCGCTGAAGTCCGAGCCGCCTATTGCGAGGAGCTTGTGAGTCCTTGCGTAGTCGAGCATATCGTTCTGCTGCTCTTCGCTGCTTGACGGACACCAGACCTCGATGCCGTCGATGCCGTATTTTACATAGCGGTCAAGCCCGGGCACGCTGTTATATTTATACGGGTGGGCGAGGACAGCTATGCCTCCCGCGCCGTGAATGGCGTCGATAACTTCTTTTACGCCGACGAACTTCGGCTCGACTATAATATTTTTCGGGCTGTCGGGGCTGAAAAGTTCGTTATATATATCGCCGTGAAAATCCTGGGTGATGCCGCATTCGACGAGTGCGTGCATAATATGTTCCTCGAAGATTCCGGTCGAACCGGCGGCACATTTCATGACAAGCTCGGCGGAGATAGGATAACGCTGAGCCGCCTTGAGAATCATATACTGCCCCGCTTTTTTGCGCGCGGCGTTGTTCTTGTGGCAGAGCTCCTCGAGCCTGTCCGGACTGTCGCAGAAGTAACCGAGAATATGTACCTGACGGCCGGTTTCGGCATCCGATGCGGACAGCTCAACGCCGGGGACAACGGTCACTCCGCGTCTTGCGGCGATGATCCTGCCGCGGACGGAACCCGCCTGGCAGTCATGGTCTGTGATAGAAATGGTATCGACGCCGCGTTTTTTTGCGAGCATAATAAGGTCATCAATACCCATGGAACTGTTTGATAACTTCGTGTGACAGTGTAGATCAACTGACAAAATAAATCCTCCCTTGGAAATAAGACCCGGCAATGACCAAAGCCGCATTGTCAACGAAAGTGAACCGTGTATATACGATTGCGGCGCACGGGTCTGTGCGTGTATCTAAAGCGCATAATCCCTCAATATATCTTTTATTATACTCTTTTTTGCCGCTTTCTGCAAGCGGATTTCAAGATTTTATTTTCCGGTAATCATGCGCTAACCGAAAAATAACACTTAAAAAGCATCATAACAAAAAATATATAAAAATATTCCGCAGAAAACGAAATGATTTCGGGATGTAAAATTTAAGTTGCTTTGCATAGTCGGGCGGGATATGGTATAATCTACAAAGAATCGAAAGGGGGGCGAAAGCTTGGAGCGCGTATTTATAGGCATGAGCGGCGGGGTCGACAGTTCCGTTGCCGCGGCTCTGCTCAAAGAGCGCGGATATGACACCGTGGGCGTGACCCTACGATTAAAGCCCGGCGACGGCGCGGACGGCGACATTGAGGACGCGAAAAATGTGGCGAAGGCTCTTAAAATAGAACACTGCGTGCTCGATTTGCGCGGCGAGTTCAAAGAAAAGGTCATGGACTATTTTGCCGCCGAATATCTGCGCGGAGCGACTCCGAACCCCTGTGTCGTCTGCAACAGAGAGATAAAGTTCGGCGCGATGCTCAAGTTCGCCCTCGAAAACGGCGGCGATTATGTCGCGACAGGGCACTATGCCTCGCTCGACAAAAGCGGCGAACATACAAAACTCATGCGCTCAGACAGCGCGAAAGATCAGAGCTATTTTCTCTGCATGCTCTCTGAATTTCAGCTCGCCCACGCGATGTTCCCGATAGACGGGATGGAAAAGAGCGCTATCCGTGCCCTTGCGGAGAAATTTTCTCTGCCGGTCGCGCAGAAAAAGGATAGCCAGGAGGTCTGCTTCATCCCCGACAACGACTATTCATCTTTTATCCGCTCGCACGGATTCAAAGACATGGGCGAGGGCGATTTTCTCGACACTCAGGGCAATGTCATCGGCAGGCACAAGGGTATAATGAACTACACCGTCGGTCAGCGCAAGGGGCTCGGTGCGTTCGGCCGCCCGATGTTCGTCACACGCATCGTGCCGGAGCAAAACGCTGTTATCCTCGGCGAGAACGGCGCGCAGTATGCAAAGGAATTTACGGTCGAGGGCATAAACGCGATAAGCGCGCAAATGAGAGGCAGCTTCGACTGCGATGTCAAGATAAGATTCAGAGCCCCCGCGGCGCCCGCGCATGTTGAATTTGAGTCTGAAAATACGGCACGCGTCACTTTTTTTGAGCTTCAGAGATCGGTCACTCCCGGGCAGTTTGCGGCGTTTTATAGCGGCAACGAAGTAATCGGCGGCGCAAAAATCGCAGGGGTTGAAACACAGCTAATTTTGTGATATAATATGACATAAAGGGAAAATAAAGGGAGGAAAGAGGGAATATGCCGGATTCGCTCATAACGAAAAGGGCGCTCGCTTCGTCACTCAAGGAACTGATGAAGACCCAGTCCCTGACGAAGATAAGCGTCGGAGACATATGCGAGAAATGCGGGATGAACCGCAAGAGCTTTTACTATCATTTCTGCGACAAATATGATCTTGTCAACTGGATATTCGACACGGAGTTCAGCGAGATTCGCAACCGCCCGGATCATATTGCGAACTTTGAAGAGATATGCGAATATTTTTATTCCGACCGCGAGTTTTACCGCAGCGCGCTTCAGATAACCGGGCAGAACTCGTTCAGGGACTATTTCCGCATGCAGATACAACCGGTTCTCAAAGAGCTTGTCGGCAATCTGTTTGACAGCGAAGAGGACACGGAATTTCTTGTGACATTCCTTGCCGATGGCACGGTCTCGGCGCTCATCCGCTGGCTCAACAGCTCCGACCCGGAGCCGCCGGAGGAGATGGGGCGCAGAGTTAGGCGCACCATGGTGGCGATATCCCAGGCAATCGTTACAACATACGAGGAAGAAGAAAGAAAGGCAGGAAAAGAATAAATATAAAAAATCCGCCTCAAGCTGGCGGTGTATAGGACAACGGACATCCGCGGCAGATAAACTTGCTGCGGATGTTTATTTGTATATGGACGGAAAGATAAATCACAATTGCCAATCTCGCGCACCATAATAAAAAAGAATGCTGCCCATGTATTTCAATGGACAGCGTTGTTTATTTGAGAATTCTGTAAATCGGGAATCCGATTTATATGGATTTTACACTCCCGAATAAGCGGAGAAGCCGCCGTCGACAGGGAGGATAACGCCGGTTATGAAGCCGGACTGGCTCTCGTCGCAGAGGAACAGCAGAGCGCCCGTCAGATCCTCGGGCACGCCGAAGCGGCGCAGGGGGGTGTGAGTAATTATCTTGTTCGAACGCGCGGTGAGCGAGCCGTCCTCGTTGAAGAGCAGAGTCTTGTTTTGGTTCGTCGAGAAGAAGCCGGGAGCTATCGCGTTGACTCTGATGCCGACATCGGCAAAATGAACCGCCATGAACTGGGTGAAGTTCGAAACAGCCGCCTTCGCCGCAGAATATGCGGGGATTCTCGTGAGCGGTCTGTAGGCGTTCATGGAGGAGATGTTGAGAATCGTCGCGTTCTCCTTGCCTATCATGTCCTTTGCAAAGCACTGCGTGGTGAGCAGCGTGCCGAGGAAGTTAAGATTGAAAACAAACTCAATGCCCTTGGGGTCGAGGTCGAAGAAAGTCTTGACTCCCTCTGCCTTGTGGGCTATGTCCTCGAGCTCGAGCGTGTCTTTGGTAGTCGTGCCGAGCGGAGAGTTGCCGCCCGCGCCGTTGACGAGAATATCGCATGAACCGAGCGCTGCGTTTATCTTTTCGCGCGCCGTCTCAAGGCTTTCGCTCTCGAGCACGTTGCAGCCGACTGCAAGAGCTTCGCCGCCCGCCGCTTTAATCTCGTCCGCGACCTTCTGAGCCGCCTCTTCGCGCAGGTCGAGTATCGCGACCTTTACACCCTGAGCCGCAAGATCCTTTGCAAATCCGCTGCAAAGAACCCCGCCGCCGCCGGTTATGACCGCAACGCGGCCGTTAAGATTTTCGTGTACCATGGTTATCTTCCTTCCCTTTCGGACTTTGAAACAGCTTCCCAGAGTCCGTTTATATATGCCGCTCCGAGCGCACGGTCGTACAGACCGTAGCCGGGACGGGCTTTTTCGCCCCACAGCATTCTGCCGTGATCGGGGCGGATATAGCCGTCAAATCCGCTTTCATAGAGAGCCTTGACTATCTCGTACATGTCGAGCGAGCCGTCCGAGGACAGGTGGGAGGTCTCGTTGAACCAGCCGTCGCGCCTGAGGACATTTCTCAGATGCGCGAAATATATCCTGTCGCCGAATTTTCTTATCATCGCGGGCAGGTCGTTATCTTTCGATGCGCCGAGCGAGCCGGTGCAGAAGGTGATGCCGTTTATGTCGCTGTCAACGAGCGAGAGCAGGCGTTCGAGATCTGCGGTGTTCTTGATTATCCTCGGCAGACCGAAGATGCCCCATGGCGGATCGTCCGGATGAATAGCCATTTTGATTCCGCAGTCCTCGCAGACGGGAGCTATGCGGCGCAGGAAGTGGCGGAGATTCTCAACGAGATCGTCTTCGGTCACGCCCTTGTACTTTTGGAACAGCTCCTTTATCTCGCCCATGCGCTCGGTTTCCCAGCCGGGCATCGCGTAGCCGTTCGAGTTCTCGTCGATCTCGCGGAACATATCCTCGGGGCTCTTGCCCTCGATCTGCGCGCCGTTATATGACAGGCAGGTCGCGCCGTTGCCCATATCCATGGCGAGGTCGGTGCGCGTCCAGTCGAAAACGGGCATGAAGTTGTAGCATATCACCCTGACGCCCGCCTTGCCGAGATTGCGGATGGATTCGATATAGTTGTCGATATATTTGTCTGCGTTTTCGTTGCCGAGCTTGATATCCTCATGGACATTGACGCTCTCGATGCACTCCATCGTAAGACCTGCCGCCTCGATTTCGTGCTTCATGTCCATGACCATATCGAGCGGCCATACTTCGCCTGCGGGCAGGGTGTGCAGCGCGGGGACAATGCCCTTGACGCCGGGGATCTGCCTTATCTGTTCGAGCGATACCGTGTCCTTGGTGTCGCCGAACCAGCGAAAAGTCATCTGCATTTCAATCTTCCCTTTCTTTTTTATAACTCTATGCGTTCGCCTGTTTCAGCGCTCTTGTACACGGAGAGCAGGAGCTCGACCGCTTTGCCGCCCTCGACTGCACCTATTGCAAACGGGCGGTTATTTCTGACCGCATCGTAGAAATCGCGTATCAGCGCGGCGTGACCGCTGCCCCAGCAGGCTTTGCCGTGGTTAATAAAGCTGTCCGCGTCGAGCACGGGAGTGAGCTTGCCGTCCCTGAGTTCAAACACGCTGTCGCCCTCGATGCGTACCGAACGGTCGGCGAAGTTTGCTTCGAGCATTATTGGCGAGGTGACGGCGTTTGCGGTCGTTGCGAAGAACACTCCGCGAAAGCCCTGCGAAAATTCGGCAAAGACGCTCACCGTGTCCTCAACTTCTATTATGCCCTTGAGATGGTCGTTTGAAGCATGTGCGGTCACGGCTTTTACATTTCCGCCGAGCATGTTCATCAGATCGAGCGTGTGCAGAGCCTGATTTATCAGCACTCCGCCGCCCTCGGTCGCTTTTTTGCCGCGCCAGTCGCCGCTCGCGTAATAGTCCGCGTCGCGCTTCCAAGTGACAAAAGCCCTCATGCCGATAAGCTCGCCGTATGTTTTTGAATCAATGATATTTTTGAGATACTGCACCGAGCGGTTGTATCTGTTCTGAAAACAGACTCCGAACTGCCGCCCCGTCCTGCGCTGACATTCGCGCAACTCTTCGAGCTGGCCTTCCGTCATGGCGCACGGCTTCTCGCACAGCACATCGACTCCGCACTCCATCGCGTAGACCGCCATCGGAACATGGAGATAGTGCGGGGTGCAGATATGTAAAACATCCGGCTTCTCGCCCGCGAGCATGTCTTCAAGGCTCGTATATGCCTTTGCACCGCACTGCTTTGCCGCCGCTTCGGCGCGCTCGGGAATGCAGTCCGCAACGCTGATTATCCGTGCGTACGGTATATCGCGGACGGCTCCGATGTGGGTGCGGCTTATTCCGCCGCAGCCCACGATAGATATCTTCATATTCTACCTCTGTTTTCTTTCGATTATGAGCCGTAGGTCGAGGACATATCCTCAACGACAACTTCCTTCACGGGCTCTTTCTTGCCGGAAGACGAGGCAATTTTCTTCTGAAGTTCGGCATAGAACAGATCCTCGTCTATCGGGAGGGTAACTTTCTTGCCGAGCCATGAGGACAGGTGCGCCGCGTTCGAGATAGTCAGACCGTTGATGCCTTCTTCGCCGCGCGCGATGAGCGGAGTGCCGTGCAGGATATGCGCCGCAAATGCGTTTGTGACTGCGACATGCTGCTCGGTGTCCGTGTCGACGTAGTCGATATCCTCCCAGTGACCGTTGGGCTTCGCGAAGCCCTCTTCAGCTGTTTTGCTGAACTCGGTCATGGACTGGTCGAGGACATAGGCTCTTATCCTGTCGTTCTCGCAGACTATCTTCGCGCGGTCGAGCGTTATTTCAAGTCTGTTCGTGCCGGGTGCGTCGCCGGTGGTCGTTATAAATACGCCGGTCGCGCCGTTGGGATATTCGGCGTATATGGTCACATCGTCCTCAACTTCAATGTTGTGCCACTTGCCGATGGAGCACTGCGCCTGAATGGATGCGGGCATGCCGGTTATCCACTGCCACAGGTCGAGCTGATGCGGGCACTGGTTGAGCAGGACGCCGCCGCCCTCGCCGCTCCAGGTTGCGCGCCATCCGCCGGAATTATAATATGCCTGCGTGCGGTACCAGTCGGTGATGAGCCAGTTGAAGCGGTGCAGTTCGCCGTATTCGCCGCTCTGCACGACTTCGCGCAGCTTGATATACATGGGATTTGTCCTCTGATTGAACATCAGCGCGAACACTTTGTCGCTCTTTGAGGCGACTTCGTTCATCTCGCGAACCTGCTTTGTATAGACGCCTGCGGGCTTTTCGCTGAGCACATGGACGCCGTGAGTCAGACCGTATTCGACTATCGGCGGGTGAGAATAGTGCGGCGTTGCGACTATAACAGCGTCGACCTCGCCCGAGTCAATGAGAGCTTCGGCGGAGTCAAAGCATTTTATCTCGCAGCTTCTGTCATGACATTTCTTCTCGGCGCGCTCAAGCTTTGCGGGATCGATATCGGCTATCGCGGTGAGAACCATCTCGGGGATGAGTCCGTCGAGATAATAGCCGAGGTGAGCGGAACCCATGTTGCCAACGCCGATTATGCCGTAGCGCAGGGTCTTGACTCTTGCGACAACTTCCTTTATTCCGCCGACCGCAGCGGCAAAGGACGCGTTGTTGTCAGGGTAGGTGAACTTATCCATTTTCAGCGAAAGGCTGTCGTCGCGCTCAATGGTCTTGAGTGCATCAAACACCTTGAGGTGCGGCTCGACGGAGAGGAATCTCTCGCCCTCTTTTTTGTTGAAGCGGCGGATGAGCTCATCAAAATGAGCATCGCCATGACCTGCGGGGACAACTGTCTCCTCGGCGCCTATCGCGTCTTTTACATGCATATAGGTGATGTAGGGCTCGAGCAGCTCATATGCGGGGAGAATTTCAACGCCGTTGAGAATATAGTTCGCGGGGTCGAAAATTCCGCCGATGACATCGCCGAGCTCCTTGTGGAGATCGAGGCATCTCTCGGGTATATCGCCATAAATACCGCGCTCGTTCTCATGGCAGCAGAGGACTCCGCGCTCCTTTGAATATTCAGCCATGGCTCTGACTCTGCGCATGACCTCCGGGCGGTACTCTTCGTAGCTCTCGCCCTTTGTGAAATAGAAGCTGAACAGGCGGATATACTTCGCTTCGAGTATCTTCGCCACTTCAACTGTGTTCTTGAAGCCCTCGAAATGGGGCTCAAAATCGTCGGTTATCTCGATCTTTCCATAGTAAGAGCCTATGGAAGAGACCTTCATGCCGTTTGCGTCAAGCTTTTCCTTGAGTGCCTTTGCCTCGTCAACGGTGAACTCGGAGATGTTCTTGCCGTCGACGCCGCGCAGTTCCATGTGCGTCACGCCGTTTGCCTTGCAGGCGGCTATCTGACCGTCGATGCTGTCGGCGGCTTCGTCGGAAAAGGCGGAGTAGAGAAATCTTGCCATCTTTGCACGACCTTTCTTGTTGTGCCGTATAAAAAGCAGCACTTGATTTACAGTCTTATTTTATACATTATTTACTCCTATTTCAAGCCCGAAGAAGTAGGATTTACAAATATTTAACCGTTAAATAAAGAACAAACAACCGACAGCGAAACATATGGCCGTCGGCTGTTGCAATTTTCTCTTATGAGCGTTTGCGCCGCCTTGAAACAACTCCGGCGGGCAGGGCAAACAGGAGCGGGATAACCGCCGCAAATGAGGCCGAACCGGTCTGCGGGGTCAGGGGCTCTTTCGAGCTGCCCGAACCGCCGTTCGATGCAGCGGGTCTTGCCTGAGTGCCTATGGGAGTGAGTGTCTTTGCGTTTACGTCATTTTGCAAAAACTGCGGATATTTTTCGTTTGACCAGACATCGGGCTGAGACTCTGAATAGAAGAACCAGTTGTACATCGCCTTGTGCCCATCGTGTATCTTGCAGTGGAGCATATCTTTTATGAACCACGTGTTTTCGGGCATGAGGCAGGTCGATGCGTCTATCACGCCGTCCTTTGAAAGATGGTCATGAACACCTGCTTCGTTCTTCTGAACATAGCCGTCTGGGAGAGTTGAATTGAGATCGGCAACGGTCGCGCCGACGGAGGCGTATTTCGTGTCGACGGTCGCGTCGCTGTTTGCCATATATGACTCAACGAGAGGGGTACGCTGCTTGTTGTAGCCCGCGACTATCATTATTTTTACGCCGTCTTTCTTCGCCTTGTTCAGTATCTCTCCGGCTTTGCACTGGACGTTGTAGTGATATTCGTCGAGGCGGGAGATGAGCTTCTTTGATGTGTTCTCGTTGAAAGTCATTTTCTTCGCCTGCTCGTATTCGTCGTCGGTCACGAAGCTCCATATTCCGGGCATCGAGCCGAACACGGGGTACATGAGCTCTTCAAACACCCTGTCCGTCAGATTTTCGAGCAGCTTGTCGGCAACGCCGACGAGAGCCTTGAAAACGCCCGCGTAGTTCAGCATATCAAGCACTATGCAGAGCAGGTCGGACTGCCACTGCTCGTCTGTCGGCAGCTGCGAGGCGTAACGGACGAGGGCTTCGGGGTCAATGACGATTTTCTTTGTGAACAGGTCGCCCGCCACCTGCGTGCCGAGTATGGGGCAGCACTGGAATATGCAGACGTCTATGCCGTCGGTGCCGTATTTGTAGAAATATGCCATGGTCATAACGCCGCCCATGGACGAGGCACGAAGAAGCACGGTGTCATGTCCGGTCAGCTTCTTTACGCAGGCGATGTATTCGTGCAGCTTGTCCGCGACCGTGAGCGGGTCTTCACGGAAATCGTAGGCGAAATAGTAGCTCTTGTCAACGCCGTGGTCGGGGTTGTCGGGCAGCTTGGCGTCCGAGGTCACGCGGTCTGTGGAGTCGCCGTTTTCGTCCATCTGCAAATCGCCGAAGACGCCGCGGACTCCGTCGATGAGCGCGTCGCCGAAAGCGTCATAGTTCTTGTCTATGGCGAGGCGCGCTATTGCCGGGGCGAGACGTGCGGCAAGGCGCAGATAGGCGGCGGTGTCGGGTCTGAAGAGCAGACGCTCGTTTTCCGTGCCCTTGTCAAGATAGAGCTTCGCGCTGCCCAAGGCCGCGACGTAGATTACGGGCGGCGTGCCGCAGGAGCATTTTTCGCTCTTTGCGAAAACGGGCAGGCTCGCGCAGAGCAGCAGTATCGCCGCAAGAATGATGCTGAAGATTCGCCGGATGTTTTTGCGCATGGGGTTTCCCTCCGTTGTATTTTATTTTTATCGGAGACTTTTGACAAGCTCTCCGAAAGCTTCGGTTACAGTCGACCCCGCGCGCCTTCCCGCCGAGACCGCCTCTTCGTAGTGGTCTTTTGCTATGACGCTGCCGTAGTCGTTGTCGGGCAGGATATATCCCATCGCGTCGTTGCACAGACCTATAACGCTCAGATCTCTGCCATCGGGAATCATGTCGCGCATGGGCGGATATTCCCACGCGGTGCGGTTGAAGCTCTCGTCCGCGCCGTATGCGCCGCCGAGCAGAATCTCGGGCGCAAGCTCACCGGGGATGAGCGCGAGGGACAGCTCCTTGCCAATTTCTGCATAGCCGATTTCGCTGACGAAGCAGTAGCCGGATTTTTCGCTCGGGTCGTGCAGAACGGTGTTGTCAACGAGTCCCGCCTTTGCGGCGGCAATGAGTATCGGATTGTCCGCCGGGATGAATATTTCGCGGTTTTTAATATTTATAAAAGTCGCGACGCGCCTCTCGTCCTCTTCGGGGATAGAGAGCAGGAAGCGTCCGAGCGTCTTGCCGTATTCCTGCCAGCCCTCCGAGCCGTCATGCTCGGTTATGCAGTCGCGCTGTTGGGCTATCGCAAGCTCCGCGCCCTGGAAGAATATAAAGTTCTTGCCCGCTTTGTTTATCTCCTGCTCCATCGATGCGATGTAGTCGGAGCTGAGCAGGGTGTTCTTCGCACCGAGCGCGGTCGGGTGAGCCGCCATGAACGCGGCTACGGTCTCCCTTGAGCCGTTGTCTGGAGTGAAGCGCAGGCGGACTATGTCTTTGTCCCAAACATAGGGCGGGCGCTTGTCGCGCGCGAAGTCGATAGCGTCGGTGCGCACATAGGTGAGCTTTCCGCGCTGCATGGAATCAAACGCCTCTTTTATCGCGTCTGCGGTCTTTTCAAACAGATTCTCCATGAACTCGGGGTCACGCCCGGAGATAATATCGTCATACCGTCCGTCTTTGGTCGCCTTGACATTGTTCTTGAGCATCTTCGGCAGATCGCCCCAGAGACCCTGTGTATCAATCGCGCTGTGGCAGTGGATGGAGGAAATATTGATGGAAACTATATTATTTTCTTTTGCGAAGTCCGCCAGTCTCTCGCGTATGCGGCGTATGTCCGTGCCGGATATTCCGACGCAGTCAATGACGGCGAAAACCACGCTCCCGCGTCCGCTCGAATCGTCGAGGCAGATAACGCGCACCGCCTGGTCGTCGATGACCCCGCTCATTATATTAGGCGGATAGGAGAGATAGCCCGCTATGTAGTACTCCTTCTGATTGTAGTCGTCGGGGACGAGACTGCGGCGGGCGTAGCCGAGACGCCACCTTGCGCCGCGCTTGCCGGATGTGGCAAACTCACTGTGACCGGGATAGAAATCACGGCTTTGATAGTTCGAGACATCGCCGAAATTCGGCTCGGGGAGCTTGTCGGCAATCTTGCCGACGGCGGCGAGGATACCTTTTCCGACAGCGTCGTCAAAGTCGCGGCGGAAAGCCTTGTCGGTCTTTAATTTTCTGCCGACCGCCGCGCCTGCGCCCGCTGCTGCGGCGAGGACGGCAAAGGGGATGAGACTGCATTTTTTCATGCTTTTTCCTGCCTCCGAAATGTGAAATAAGTTACAGTATAATATTACCATTTCAGCAAGATTTGTCAACCGTGATAAAGCGGGAGAAATGAGCATATATATCAAATATCTTTATAAGCGCGAAGGGGCGGAGAAAAGTGTTTGTGTTTTCAATAAAATCCTCAAAGCTGAAAATTGCCTTGACTGCGTTCGCGGCGGTGCTCGCCGTGGCGGCGGTGGTGCTGCTGATAAATCGCGGCAAGCCCGCGGTCAGCGACAACGCGATAAGTCTCAAAGCGTCGAACGCCTCGGAGCGCACGGCGTTTCTGTCGCAGTTCGGCTGGGATATCGAGGAGGACCCGGTCGAGGTCGCAGAGGTTATAATCCCCGCCGAGTTCGACAGGGGATATGAAAAATACAATGAGATTCAGAAAGCGCAGAACCTCGACCTGACCCCGTATGCGGGCAAGCGCGCAAAGCGCTGGACATATAACATAAAAAATTATCCCGGCTATGAGGGCGACAGCGGGACGGTGCAGGCGAATATCCTCGTCTACGAGGGTGCGGTGATAGGCGGCGACATCTGCTCGACCGAGCTCGACGGCTTCATGCAGGGCTTCGATTTCCCGACAAAGACCGCTGCGCAGAGCGAGAGCACGACGGGATAAAAACAGCCGGACGGATATCCGCCCGGTTGAAGTTTTTATTGAATTTCCTGTTCGAGGGTCTTGAATATGTCGTCGTCAAAGAACTCGGTTATTGTCATATCAAGTCCGTCGCAGAGCTTTTTGAGATTTATAACCGACAGATCACGGCGGCTCGGGTCGAGCATACTGTAAACTGTTGACGGTGTAACGCCGGAACGTGTTGCGAGCTCGTTATATTTTATACCGCGCTCAAGGCAGATGTTCTTTATCCGCTTAACGATAGCTTCTTTTATTTGCATATCCTCACCTCGTGCAAATTTTATAAAAATATTCGCACGATAGTATACGCACTTGCGTAATAGAAACGCATTTGATATAATTTATACGCAAGTGCGTATAAAAGGGTGAGAAAGCCGATGAAAATAGCTGTTGTGGGTTCGAGAAGTCTTAATGTGAGTTGCTTGGAAGATTTTATCCCGAGTGATGTTGATGAAATTGTTTCCGGAGGAGCAGCCGGAGTGGATACTTGCGCAAGGGAGTACGCACGAAGAAACGGTAAAAAATTAACTGAATTTTTTCCGGACTATAAAAGGTATGGTAAATTAGCGCCGCTATATCGAAACATTCAAATAATAGAATATGCTGATGAAGTTATCGCCTTTTGGGACGGAAAGTCAACGGGAACAAAATATGTTATAGATAATTGCATGAAAACAGGAAGAAAAATAAGAGTGTTTCGAAGCAAATAAAAAATCGCCTCTCAAGAGAGACAATTTTTTTCACATCTTTATGCTCTTGTAAAAATCCAGTGTTCTCAGCTTATGCCCGAGCTGGAGAAGCAGGTAGCGTTCGGTGATATCGCCGAGGATTTTCAGCGAGCTGTCCGGCATACGGAACGCGAAAAGCGCGCGGTCATCGCAGGTGCAGATATGGCGCATCGCATTTATCACGCCGGGAGTCACGGGGATTCCCTCGCCGTCGGGTGCACAGCCGCGGCAGAAAAATCCCGCATGGCGCAGGCTGAAAACAGGCTCGTCGGGCAGCTCGTTCCCGCAGGATTGGCATCCGGCGAGGTCGGGCATATAGCCCGCGAGCGCGAGCATACGCAGCTCGCCGACGGGTTTTAAGAAATCCGCGCTCCGCTTGTCCTCGGACAACAAATGTAGAAGATTCAGCGTCAGGCTCAAAAATTTGTGAGCCTCGGTGTTCTCGGGCGAAAACTCGCCCGCAAGCTCGCAGAAATAGTTTGCGAGCGATAATTTTTCAATGTCCTCGCGCAGCCCGAAAAACACATCTATCGCCTTTGCGTCGTCAACTATGTAGCTCTCGCGCCCGCGGTAGAGGGTCAGACGGGAGTATGTCATCGGCGAAACGGCGGCGCTCGCGGTTCGGCTCTTCACTTTCTTCGTGCCGTTTGCAAAGGCGGAGATGAGCCCGAGGTCGCCTGTCAGAATTTTGACGACGGTGTCGTTTTCATTGATATCGCGGGACTTGATTATCAGCCCCTCTGTCTGCGTCTGCACTCGCCGTTTCACCTCCCGCGCGGATATTCGTCTTTGCATAGCGGAGATAGTCCTCGACCCTGCCGCTCATTTCAAAGGCGTTCCATGCATTCTGAACCGTGTTTTTGTCCGTATTTTTCATCTATGATAAACGCGCGATGTGCGCTCCTCCGTGCAGTGTAAAAATATTTTTTTCACTGCGCGGCGCATTTATGATAGGAAAAATTTTATTCGTTGTCGAGCCCGAAATTGCGGATGAGTCCCTCTCTGTTGCGCCAGCCCTCTTTGACCTTTACCCAGCAGTGGAGATTGATTTTGCACATGAAGAAGCGCTCCATATCCTCGCGCGCCCTCGTCGAAACTTTTTTGAGCATCTCGCCTTTTTTGCCGATTATTATGCCCTTGTGGCTCTCGCGCTCGCAGTAAATCGTGGCGTCGATATCGGTTATATTCGAGTCCTCGCGCTCATGCATTCTTTCTATGCATACCGCAACGCCGTGCGGCACTTCATCGTCGAGGAGATTCAAAAGCTTCTCTCTGATTATCTCGGCGGCGAGCACGCGCTCGGGCTGGTCGGTCAGGGTGTCGTCGGGGAAGAAATGCGGCGAAGGCTGAGCCTGCTTGAACAGCTCGTCTTTTAGATCGCCGAACCCGTCGCCCTTGAGCGCGGAGCAGGGGACTATTGCCTCGAAATCATAGAGCGCGGAGAACTGCGCCATGCGCTCGATAAGCAATTCTTTCTGCTTGACTGAATCTATTTTGTTTATGGCGAGAATGACGGGCATTTTCTCGTCCTTGAACTTCTTGAGAAGGTCTTTTTCCGCGTCGCGCAGCTCGCCTGAGGGCTCAACAACAAATAGACATGCGTCAACGCCCGAGATGCTGTCGCTGACAGCCTTTATCATTTTTTCGCCGAGCTTTGTGCGCGGGCGGTGGAAGCCGGGGGTGTCGGTGAAAACGAGCTGAACTTCGTCCTCGGTCAGCACGCCCATTATTTTTGTGCGCGTGGTCTGCGGCTTTGGCGACACGACGGCGACCTTCTGGCCGAGCAGGCGGTTGAGTATCGACGACTTGCCGACATTCGGGCAGCCGACTATTGCGATGAAAGCGGTTCTTGTCTGAGTCATAACTTCTCCTCATATAGATGACCGCTGATATGACAGTCAGCGGTCATTGATTTTTTATATATTATTTGTCTTTTTTCTTGAAATTGAAGCCCGTGAATATGAAAGTGAAGCTCAGCACAAGGCTGGCAATCAAAACGGCTATCATATACGGCTTCTCTGCGTAGTAGGCGAACATCGCCCTGAACGCATCGGGCTGAGCGAGAATCGCAATGCCCGTGCAAACGGCGAATATCGCGCCGACGAGCACGGCTCCCGCCGCGGTATCTTTCGATATTTTAGCAAGGCGGTTGTATTTCTCGCTGAACTTCTCCTCCGCCATGTCAACGACCGCTTCTATAGCGGTGTTGAACAGCTCGCCCATGACAACTATCGCGTTCGCGATAAAAATTATCGCAAACTGGGTGCGCGAGACCTCGAAGAAGTCATAGATCAGGAGATATGAATACATATATATCATGCACACGAGGTGCACGCGCATATTTCTCTCCTGCCTGATGCAGGTGATGATGCCCGACCCCGCATAGACAAAGCTCTTGAGCAGACCTTTCATTTATTCGTCACCCATATAGTAGCTTCCGCTTCTGGGCAGACCGAGCTGAGTCAAGACGGTCTCCTCCTTTTCGCGCATACGCACGCTCTCGATTCCGCCGCCCTCATGGTCATAGCCGAGCAGGTGGAGCATCGAATGTACGGTAAGGAATGCTATCTCGCGCTGGAGCGTGTGGCCGAAACGCTCGGCCTGGCTGACTGCGTGGGGGATAGAAATGACTATGTCGCCGAGCATCTTTGCGCCCGTGTCAAGATTTGTGTCATACACTCCGTTTTCGCCAAGGGGGAACGAGAGCACGTCGGTGCTCCTGTCCACATTGCGGTATTCGCGGTTGAGTCTGTGTATCTCTTCGTCGTCCACAAAGCGGACGCTTATCTCGGCAGGATCGTTAAATTCCTCGAGTGTCAGAACCGCGGTGCATGCGCGGCGCACGAGCATTCTTACTCCTGTCGGTATTTTGACCTCATGCTGGTCGTTTGTGATAATTACCTTAACTTTGCCTCTCATTTTCTTTTTTTCACATCCTCGTGTTTTTCGTAGGCTTTGATTATATCCTGAACGAGCTTGTGTCTGACAACATCGCGCTCGTTGAACCTGACAATTTGAATATCGTCGACATCTTTGAGAATCTTCACCGCATCGACGAGACCGCTTCGCCTGCCGTCAGGCAGGTCGATCTGGGTGATATCGCCCGTGACGACCATCTTCGAGTTGAAGCCGAGACGAGTCAGGAACATCTTCATCTGCTCGACCGAGGTGTTCTGCGCCTCGTCGAGGATAATGAAGCTGTCGTCAAGCGTGCGTCCGCGCATATATGCAAGGGGCGCGACTTCTATATTTCCGCGCTCGAGCTGCTTTTGGAAGCTCTCCGCGCCGAGCATATCGAACAGCGCGTCGTAGAGCGGGCGCAGATAGGGGTCGACCTTCTGCTGAAGATCGCCGGGCAGGAATCCGAGCTTCTCGCCCGCTTCAACTGCGGGGCGGGTAAGAATTATACGGTTGACTTCCTTTGCTCGAAAAGCCGTCACCGCCATGGCGACCGCGAGATAAGTTTTACCTGTGCCGGCGGGTCCGACGCCGAGAGTGACTGTGTTTTTGCGGATGGCTTCGATATATTTCTTCTGACCGAGCGTTTTCGGCTTGACCGGTCTGCCCTTTGAAGTGATGCAGATGCAGTCCGCAGTCATCTGCGGAAGCTGATCCTCGTTGCCCTCGTTGACGAGCGAGATGACATAGCGGACATTCTGGTCGCTGAGCGTCTCGCCTCGGTTGATGAGCATCAAAAGCCCATTTATTGCGCGCACGCCCTTTGAGACGTTCTCCGCCTCGCCCGTGACCTTTATCTCCGAGCCGCGGCTGACAACGCCGACATCGAACTCTTTTTCTATCATTTTAATATTTTCGTCGAAACTGCCGAACAGGCTGACCGCCTGCTCCATCCTGTCGACGCTGATTGACTGTTCAAACATAGATTATCTCCGAATTTTGCTTTATATTAGCGTTACGGCAAAATAAATTTTCGTCATAACTGATAATATTATCGAAATATTTTGTTAGATTATACCATATTTTCTTAGTTCTGTCACCATAAAAAGGACGAAATTTTATTAAGTTTCAATAAAATTTTTGTATTTTTTTGTACATCGAGCTTAAAAAGCAATTTTTGTATCGATAAAGAAATATTTCTATATTTTTTCGCCGTCGAAAATGACAATTTTAAGTCCTTGAAGTTTGAAGAAAAACAATGTAAAATATATATGTTATAGGTATATGGAAGTTTTGACTGCGGAGGGAGACCGATGAAAAAAAGCTCGAAAAAGCTGATTATCGCGCTTTTGTGCGCGGCGGCTGCCGTTTTGGTCGGTCTCGTGGCATATGACGGCATAAAGCAGAGCCGTGAGTTCTCGTCTTCGTCTGCGATGATGAACACCGCCGTCAGCGCGGACATCGAAGGCAAAGACGCGAAAAAGATCGGCAAGGCGGTTTTTGACTGCATATCGGAGCTCGAAAACAAGCTCCTCTCGCGCCATATCGAAACATCCGCTGTCAGCGAGATAAACGACGCGGCGGGACAGAGCGTTAAGATAACTCTCTTTTCGTCTTCTGCGAACGGGAAGATAAACGACCCCGAAAAGAAGATGAGGGATATACTCTCGAAGTGCGAAGAGCTGAGAAAGTCGAGCGGCGGCGCGTTCGACCCTCTGCTCGGCAGACTCAGCGACCTCTGGGGCTTCGGTACGGGCAATGAGAGAGTGCCCGGCAAGGATGAAATAAACTCGGCGCTCAACGGCACCGGTTCCGCCATAGAGATAAACGAGAGCGGTATAAAAATACCGTCGGGTACGGTGCTCGACCTCGGCTCGGTCGGCAAGGGCATTGCCTGCGACGAGGTGCGCGGAGTGCTCGAAAATTCGAAAATAAAGCGCGCGGTCGTCTCCGTCGGCGGGAGCATACTTCTCTACGGTGAGGGAGAAAAATTCACTGTCGGTATAAGAGATCCTTTTTCGGAGAGCTCGACCGAGGGCTTTGCGGTTTTGACTCTGCCCGCGACCTGTGTTTCTACTTCCGGCAGCTACGAGCGGTATTTTGACCGCGACGGCGTGCGCTATCACCATATACTCGACCCGAAAACGGGTTATCCCGCAGAGAGCGGACTTGTCAGCGTGACGGTCGTTTGCAGCGACGGCTTTATGTCCGACGCGCTTTCGACTGCTTGCTTCGTGCTTGGCTACGAAAAATCGCTGCCGCTGCTTGAAAAATACGGTGCGCAGGCTGTGTTCGTGTTCAATGACAGGAGCGTCAGGGTCACGGGTTCTCTCGCGGACAGCTTCAAACTTGAAAAGGACGGATTCAAACTTTTATAACGGGGGAGACAGATGCAGCGCAGATTCATAAAAAAAGCCGATATCGCATTGATAGCGGTCGTACTCTGCGTCGGCGCGGCTCTTCTGATATGGCGATTTTTGCCGTCAAACGGAAAAACCGAGGCGGTCATCTATGCGGGCGGCGAAGTATATCGCCGCGTAACGCTCGACAAGAGCGCTGATATGACAATAACACCCGACACCGACCCCAAGGTTGTGATAAAAATAAAGGACGGCGCTGTCTGGTTCGAAGACGCGGACTGCCGCGATAAATTGTGTGTAAAATCGGGAAAACTCACCCGCCCGGGCGACACCGCAGCGTGCCTGCCCGCAGGAGTTGTGATAAGGCTCGAGGGCTCGGAGAAGCGGCACGACGCCCTGACCGGGAGGATATGCCCATGAAAGCGAGAAAAACGGCTCTTTTAGGCATCCTTTGCGCCCAGGCGATCGCGCTCTCGTTTCTTGAAAATCTGATTCCCTCTCTGCCGTTTCTGCCGCCGGGAGCGAAGCCGGGATTTTCAAATATAGTGACGATGTTCACTGTTCTTACTCTCGGACTGCCGCAGGCGATGTGCATAACAGTGTTCAAGGCGTTCTTTGCGCTGATGACACGCGGCGCGACGGCGTTTTTCATGAGCCTCGCGGGAGGAGTGCTCAGCACCCTCGCGATGTGGGCGGCAACAAAAATAAAATCCGATCCCTTCGGTCTGCTCGGCGCGTCGATAATCGCCGCCGTATGCCATAACGCAGGTCAGCTCGCCGCCGCGGCGGTGCTCACGGGGACGGGAGCCGTGCTCGGCTATGCGCCGGCACTGCTGATATTTTCGCTTATAACCGGAGCTGTTACTGGAACGGTGCTGCGCATAGTCATGCCGGCGCTCGAAAAACAGACGCGGTTTATAATAAAGAAGTAATAATTAATCATAAGGAGTTGAAGAAATGAGCTCGGTTAAACTCGACGGTGTTCTCAAAGCTGTCAAGCAGGTACGCGGCGGCGTGCATGTCAACCACAACAAGAACACCGCAGACTGTGAAGTCGTAAGAATTCCAGTCCCCGAAAAAGTGCTCCTGCCCATGCAGCAGCATATCGGTGTACCGTGCACACCCACTGTAAAAGCGGGCGACAAAGTTTCGGTCGGACAGATAGTGGGCGACAGCGACAAATTCCTCAGCGCGCCGATCCACGCATCTATATCCGGTACCGTCAGCGCAGTCAAGCAGGCGACGCTTGCAAACGGCGTTATCACTCAGGCGGTGGAGATAGAGTCCGACGGCGAGATGCGCCTTTTCGACGGTCTTGAGCCGCCGAAGGTGACGGGCAAGGAGAGCTTCCTTCGCGCCGTCAGGGATTCCGGCCTTGTCGGACTCGGCGGAGCGGGCTTCCCCACGCATGTCAAGCTGCGTATCCCGCCCGACAAGAATGTTGACACGCTCATAGTCAACGCCGCGGAGTGCGAACCGTACATAACCGTTGACTACCGCGAGTGCCTTGAAAATTCGTGGGACATCCTCTCGAGCATCTATACTTTGAAAGAGATACTCGGCTTCAAGCGCGTCGTTATCGCCGCAGAGGACAACAAGCCCGAAGCTTTCAAAGTGCTCAAGGCTATAGCGGACAGAGACGTTGCGGAGGATAACGCGGTGCGACTCATGACGCTCAAGTCGAAGTATCCCCAGGGCGCAGAAAAGATGATGGTGCTCTCCGCCACGGGCAGAAAGGTTCCGCCCGGAAAGCTGCCCGCCGATGTCGGCTGCGTTGTTATGAACGTCGCCTCCGTCGCATTTATAGCAAGATATCTCAAGAGCGGCAAGCCGCTCGTCAGCCGCTCGCTGACCGTTGACGGCTCCGCGATAGCCGACCCGAAGAACGTCCGCGTGCCAATCGGCATGAACGTCGGTGAAATAATCGACTTCTGCGGCGGCTTCAAAGCCGAACCCGGCAAGATAATAACCGGCGGCCCGATGATGGGACTTGCCGTTGTCAACACGGATATTCCCGTTCTCAAGCAGAACAACGCCATTCTCGCCTTTGCCGACGATGCGTCGAGGGTCAAGAAAGAGCGCGACTGCATCCGCTGCGGCAGATGTGCGGCGGCATGTCCGCTGAGCCTTATGCCCACGCTTGTTGAACGCTATATAAAGGCGAAGGATATAGACAGGCTTGAAAAATCCGGCGCCATGGTCTGCATGGAGTGCGGCTCATGCGCTTATTCATGTCCTGCGGCAAAGCCGCTCGTCCAGTATATGCGCCTTGCAAAACAGATGCTGAGAGAGGAGAAGAGCAAAAATGCCTGAAATGCCTGAAAAGAAACTAACAGTCAGCGCATCTCCCCATGTGCGCTCGGCTCAGACGGTCAGCGGAATAATGCTCAATGTTATTATCGCGCTGATCCCCGCCCTTGCGGCATCCGTCTGGCTCTTCGGTCCGCGCGTTCTGCTCATCTGCCTTGTAACGATAGGCACATGCATGCTCTCCGAGTATCTGTCGCGCAAAATCATGAAGCGCAGCAACACACTCGGCGATCTGAGCGCGGTCGTCACCGGACTTCTGCTCGCCTTTAACCTGCCAGTGTCGATTCCGCTGTGGCAGGCGGCGATAGGTTCCGTCATCGCAATAGTTGTTGTAAAACAGCTCTTCGGCGGAATCGGTCAGAACTTCGTCAACCCCGCGATAACCGGAAGAATCATTCTCATGGTCTCGTTCCCGACCGCCATGACAACATGGATAAAGCCCCTCTCGTGGCTCGACAAGGGCGCAGAAGCGGTAACCACCGCAACACCCCTTACCATGCTGACAAAGGGCGGCGAGCTCTCCGACGGGCTGCCGAGCCTCGTTGATATGCTCATCGGCATCCGCGGCGGCAGCCTCGGCGAGACCTGCGCAGTGGCGCTGATAATCGGCGGAGTTTATCTGATGATAAGAAAGATAATCTCTCCCGCAATTCCGCTGTCGTTCATCGGCACTGTAGCCGTTATAATGCTCATAGCCGGCAAGGGCAGTTTCACTTTTGTCGCCTATCAGCTGCTCAGCGGCGGACTCATGCTCGGCGCGTTCTTCATGGCTACCGACTACACCACTTCGCCCATCAATCTCAAGGGCAGGATAATCTTCGGCATCGGCTGCGGTCTGCTGACCTCGTTCATCAGACTCTTCGGCTCGCTGCCCGAGGGCGTCTCGTTCTCAATAATCCTTATGAACATACTCGTTCCCCATATAGAGCATCTGACCACCCCGAAGCCTTTCGGCACGGTCAAGGAAAAAAAGAAGAAAGGGGCTGAGAAGGCATGAAGAATTTCAAGGAATTTGCCATCCCGACTGTAGCGCTCTTTCTGATATGCCTCGTCGCCACGACTCTTCTCGCCGTTACAAATAAAGTCACGGCTCCGAAGATAGCGGAGCTCTCGGCGCAGACCGAGGTCGAAACAAGGCAGAAAGTCCTGCCCGCCGCGACTCAGTTCGGCGAAACGCAGGAGATGAAGGGCGGCAGCGGAACCTATGCCGTTGGCAAGGATGCAAGCGGCAACGAAGTCGGCTATGTCTTTGTCACCGTTTCCAAGGGCTACGGCGGAGATGTGAAGATAATGACCGGCATCGACAAAAACGGCGCAGTCACCGGCATTTCGCCGCTCGAACTCAACGAGACCGCCGGTCTCGGCATGAAAGCCCAGAATGCCAGCTTCCTCGACCAGTTCAAGGGAAAGGTCAAGGATATTGCAGTCAACAAAAACAGTGCCTCCGGCAACGAGATCCAGGCGCTCACCGGCGCTACGATAACCTCGAAAGCCGTCACGGCGGCAGTCAATGAGGCGCTTAGCTACTATGATTCCAATTTAAAGGGGGCGGAGTAAAAAATGGCAAAGAAAAAGAGTCTTTTTCAGGAGTTTACCAAGGGCATTCTCGTTGAGAACCCCGTTCTCCGTCTGGTGCTCGGCACCTGCCCGACGCTCGCGGTTTCGACCTCGGTCGAGAGTGCGCTGGGCATGGGCGTTGCAGCTTCGATAGTCCTTGTGTGCTCGAACATCGCTATTGCGGCGCTCAAAAAGGTGATTCCCCAGAAGGTCAGAATCCCCGCTTATATAGTTATAATCGCTTCGTTCGTTACAATAGTCCAGATGCTCGTCAAGGCGTTCGTCCCGCAGATCGACGCTCAGCTCGGCGTTTACCTGCCGCTGATAGTCGTCAACTGCATCATCCTCGGCAGAGCCGAGGCGTTCGCCTGCAAGAACTCCGTTGCGGCTTCCGCCGTTGACGGTCTCGGCATGGGCGTCGGCTTCACCGCAGCGCTGCTCCTCATGGGCGCAGTCAGAGAGCTGCTCGGCACGGGCGCTATCGCCGGACTTCAGATAATCCCGGCTTCCGTCAGCCCCATGCTGATATTCATCCTGCCTCCCGGAGGCTTCTTCGTCTTCGGCATACTCATGGCGTGCGCCAACAAGCTTGCCGACAAGAAGGGTCTTTCAAAGGCGGAACTCAAGGGCTGCGAGGCCTGCCCGATGGCGGCTTCCTGCTCTCTTCGCGGCGAAGTTGAAAACAAAAAGGACGGAAAGGAGGCGGCAGGCAAATGAAAATAATGCTTTCAATACTGCTTACCGGTATCCTTACAGAGAACTTCATTCTCGCAAAGTTCCTCGGCATCTGCCCGTTCCTCGGCGTGTCGAAGAAGCTCAACACCGCAGTCGGAATGAGCGCCGCCGTTATATTCGTTATGCTGCTCTCGACTGCCGTTACATATCCCATCAACGCGAAGCTGCTCGTGCCCAATGATCTTGAATATCTCCAGACTATAGTATTCATTCTCGTCATAGCGGCTCTTGTTCAGCTCGTCGAGATAATCCTCAAGAAGTATATGCCCGCGCTTTATAACGCGCTTGGCATCTATCTTCCGCTGATAACAACGAACTGCGCGGTGCTCGGCGTCGTGCTTATAAACGTTGAGAATAACTACAATTTCGGCCAGTCGATGATGCGTTCGCTCGGCGGCGGTCTCGGCTTCATGCTCGCCATGGTCATGTTCGCGGGCGTCAGAGAGCGCCTCGAGAGCTGCGACGTGCCGAAATTCCTTCAGGGTCTGCCCATAACGCTCATTGCCGCATCGCTCACCTCGGTCTCCTTCCTCGGATTCTCGGGCGTTGTCGACGGCATATTCGGTTGAGAAAGGACGGGATAATATGCATCTTATTATAATTGCGGTTGTCATCGTCTCCGTCATCGGACTTATAGCCGGTCTCGGTCTCGCCGTTGCGTCAAAGGTCATGGCTGTTCCGGTCGACGAAAAGGCCGAGGAGATTCAGGCGGCGCTGCCCGGCGCAAACTGCGGCGCGTGCGGCTTCTCCGGCTGCTCAGGCTATGCGGCAGCTCTCTCTCAGGGCAAGACCACCGACACCGGACGCTGCATGCCCGGCGGCGCGGAGGTCAGCAAAGCTATTGCAAAAATAACCGGACTCGCGGCGGGGGATGTTGTTCCCATGACTGCCGTTGTCCTCTGCCAGGGCAATATTCACAACACGGACACGAAGCTCAACTATGTCGGAGTCAAGAGCTGCAAAATGGCAACTCAGCTTTTCGGCGGACCGAAAGAGTGCGTCTACGGCTGCATCGGCTTCGGCGACTGCGTTGAGGTGTGTCCCTATGACGCAATTCATATCTGCGAGGGCGTTGCGAGAATAAATCCGCTCGCGTGCCACGCCTGCAAGATGTGCGTCAACACCTGCCCCAAGGGCATTATCGATCTTATGCCCCTGCACGAGGCAAAGGCCGCCGTCATGTGCAAGAACCATGACAAGGGCGCCCAGACCAGAAAAGAGTGCAAGGCGGGCTGCATCGGCTGCATGAAGTGTGTCAAGACCTGCGAATACGGCGCGGTCACGGTCGAAAACTTCTGCGCGAAGGTCGATTACGACAAGTGCGTCGGCTGCGGCAAGTGCCACGAGGCGTGCCCGGTCAAGTGCATCGATGTTATCGAGCCCGGAGTGAAGATAACTGAAACGAAGGTAAACTAAATAATTAAGTGCGAGCACCCGGAGCTGTGAAAAAATAGCTTCGGGTGTTTTTATAGTTAAATTTTATTTGCAAAAAAGATTGACGATGCTTGTGACATTTGTTATTATTTGGTTGTAGGAAAATCTTTCAATTAAAAAGCAGGCGGTGATACCGATGGTTAGTTAAACTCGATAATCGGGGGAAAACAGGGCGGAAAAAATAAATGCCCGGAGGCGAAAACTATGAAAAAAACAATACTTTCTATATTAATATCGGTTCTGCTCATAACGAACTTTGCGGCGTGCCGAAACGGGGATACGCCGGAGACGGCGGGAACGACCGTTCCGGAGAACACTTCGGCAGAAAACACCGCCAAAATGAGCCCAGCTCTGCATACAATTGAAAAAACTCTCGACGGAGTGACGCTGAAAGTTTATATCGAAAATCCGAAGGTCAAATCCGGCGGCGAAGTGCATATCACGGCGACCGTCACGAACAACAGCGGAAAAGATATAATTTCAACGCTCCCGATATATAATCAGCAGCACTATGAGATACGCACGAAAATTCTGACGCAGGGCGGAAAAGCGTTCTACGACAAAGATTATCCTGTAGAAATGACCGAGGATGCCACGCGCCGACTTATTATCAGGAGCGGGGAGAGCTATGTCCAGGATATGTATCTCGTCGCCGCCGAGATGGATTCCGGCATGAGCAGCACCGCCGACGCAGTGCCCTACGGCGCGGGAAAATGCGCGGGAACCTCGACTTTCAAATGGGACGGCGGCAACGGCGCAGAGAAGTCGCTGACGGTTTCGTTTGAGATAGAGATAGCCTGAATTTTATAATGAAAACCGACTCGAAGATATAATTTTTCGGGTCGGTTTTGTGATTCTTTGTTGTAAAGTGATATGGCTTTACACGGAGCTCAACGGTTGAATACACTTTTTGGATCAACATCGCAGAACACTTGATATTACTGCGATTCGACGGCAATTTTATATAAAATTTCGCTGATATAACAAAAATCCATATGTAAAGTTAAATCACTTTACATATGGATTTTTCTCTTAATCAAACTTTGTCTCCCAATGTTCGCTCTCGTTCGCATCGAAGCACATCAGTATCTGCTCGCGCGAGGTCTTTTCGCCCGCGAGATTCTCCGGCAGTTCGTCTTTTCCGAAATATTTTGTTTCGGTCGTTTCGATATTCGGAACGAATTCGCCGCCGACAACGGAGCAGAGGACGAAAACTTTTATGACCCCGTAAGCGTATATTGGCTTATTGTGCTTGTTCCTGTCCTGAACGGCGATGAGCCTGTCCGCGGTGACGCGCAAGCCTGCCTCTTCAAAAGTCTCTTTTACGGTGTTCTCCGCGACCGACTGATTTACATCGCACCAGCCGCCGGGGAGCGACCATGTGCCGTTCGATTCGTGGACGAGCAAAATCTTTCCGTCATTGAAAATCGCGGCGCGGGTATCGACCTTCGGTGTCTGATATCCGGTCTCGTTGCAGAAAAGCTCTTTGACCTTTTCTGCCGGGATGTCGCTTTTGTGGGCTACCATCTCGGCGGATATCTCTCTTATCCGCTTGTATCTCTCGAGGTCATAGGGGTCGTGTCCATATGTCAGCCCCGCCTGCGCGAGACTCTGGAGCTCAATAGCCCAGCTGAGCCAACTGTTCTGTTTGTCCATATTATCTCCTTTTTTAAAGGCTCCGTCAAATCCACTCCTTGATAACTTCCGGGTGCTTGAAAGTCTCATCTATAGACTTCAGGAAGGGGACTACATCGCCCATGTCGAGCGCACGGTGGTCGAAAACGACGGTGAAGACGAGCTTCTTGCCGACCGTTACCGTGCCGTCCGGGTTTGCAATCGCCGTGTCGCGCGGAGCGCCGACGCCTATCGCTGCGACCTGCGGCGGTATTATCTCAAGTAATGCGCAGATGCCGTCCCAGTCCTTGTAGAGAGAACCGAGGTTCGATACGGTTATCGTGCCCTGCTCAATGTCGTATTTTGTGAGCCTGTCGTACTCGGGTATATCATAATATTCTTTCTTGCTCTTGCCGGAGAGGGTTTTTACTTTGTACTTTCCGGTCTTTGAGCCGATGAGGCGGGATATCGTCTGAACCAATTTGCCTTTTGCAAGCCCCTGCAGCGTGTCGTTGAGCGAGACGTCGTACATGACCTGCGACATGTTTGAATTTTTCGCTCTGCGTTGAACATCGGCGAGCGTATCTCTGATATCCCTGAGGTTCTTGTCCTGCATGTTGTGCAGATTTACTGTCATCATCTCACCTGAGTCGAGAAGCATGGGCATCGAGATATTTATTTCGTCGAACTCCGTCACGCATCCGCGGACAAGGCGGGGTTTGAAATCGATATGTGCATTCATCGCGGGGCACTTCTTGAGCGCCTCTGTTATTACTTTTAATATAACTGCGTTGAGCGTGATCTTATCTTCTTTTGCGCGCCCTTCGTTGATTTCTTTGAAAACTTTCAGAAATTCGGACGCCTCAGGCTCGTTTGTAACAACGACATGGGGAATGTCGTGCCAGCTCTGCGCGGTCATGTTTGCGATTATCTTCCTGTTTATGCCGAAGTGCTCGGCTCTTCTGACTGTGAGTGACTGTCTCATTCTGAGGATTCCTTCCATTTTAGCGGTTATGCCGCATTAATAAAAGTATATATTGTCCTCAAACTTAAAAACAAGGAACAGTATCTGGAAGCATGTGCAGAAAGCGACACAAAAAGTGATTTGTGTCGCCAAAAATTATAAACGGTTTAGAAATATTTTCTGAAGCCGTTAAAATATATGCTTGTGGTGAAAGAGACGATAGTCGATGGATCTTCGCGGAAGTCGGAGTTTATCCACTCCGCAATAACGCTGACGATGCCGTTGAAGAACATTATATACATCCAGCGGAACTGCTTATCCGTGATCTCGGGGAAAAACTTCTTCCACTTTATCTGTGTCCTGTCGTAGTTCTTGACGAACAATGAATTGATGAAGCCCTTTCGCGGGCCGCATCTCATCATGTAGCAGCACAGGTCGGAATTATCCCTGACAATATCAAACAGACCGACCAATACTGCATCGAAAACCTCGGGATCCATTCTCTCGATCTGATTATCGATGTCGGAGACGAACTCAGCCTCGATGCTCTTCATCAGCGCGTTGATGTCGTCATAGTGGCGGTAGAAGGTGCTTCTGTTGATGTCCGCGCGCGCTGACATATCTCTCGCACGCTGATCTTGTCGAAGTCCTTTTCTTCAAGCAGTTCGAAGAAGGTGCGGCGTATTGCCGTTTTTGTGTATGCCGTGCGCCTGTTGTGCGCGGGCCTTCCGGTTGCCGGGCTTGTCATGAAAATCACCTGCGTTCGTTTCTGAATTCATATAAATATTACCACTAATATGCCCGATTGACAAGAGCTAGCGCGATTTTACTCATGTAAAAAAATATGTTGACAAAAGTGCTAAACACTGTTAAAATAACTAATTGCCGCAGGAAAAAGGCGGCTAATCCTTGCTGCGGACGAACCGCAGCCAAAAGACCAGAAGGAGGTGCTTTAAGAATGTCAGCAAACAACAGCTATGAAGCAATGATGGTTTTCTCCGTCAAGAACGGTGAGGAGGGCGTTCCCGCTCTCATCGAGAAGTTCAAGGCTCTCATCGAGCAGAACGGCACTCTGGACAGCATTGATGAGTGGGGCAAGCGCAAGCTCGCTTACGCTATCGACGATGAGCCCGAGGGATTCTACGCTCTGTTCAATTTCAGCGCTGCACCTGAGTTCCCCGAGGAGTTCTACCGTATCGCCGGTATAACCGACGGCGTTCTCCGCTCACTCGTTGTCAGAAAGTGAGGAAACAAAGATGCTTAACGTTGCAATAATTATGGGCAGACTCACTGCCGATCCCGAGCTGCGTACCACCGCTTCCGGCGTCGCAGTCACCACTTTCTCCGTTGCGGTCGATCGCCGCTTCCAGAGACAGGGTGAAGAGAAGCAGACCGATTTCATCAACGTTGTCGCCTGGAGACAGACTGCAGAGTTCGTTTCCCGCTACTTCCACAGAGGATCGATGATCGCTGTTCGCGGAAGTATCCAGCAGCGCAACTACGAGGACAAGAACGGCAACAAGCGCACTGCGTTTGAGATAGTTGCCGAGGAAGTCAGCTTCTGCGGATCAAAGGCAGAGACCGGCACGGGTGCCCGCCAGAACGAGCAGCCCGCGCGCGTTCAGCCCGCAGCGTCCTTCGCCACAGGCGGAGCGGACGATTTTGAGGAGATCCCGATAAGCGACGATCTCCCGTTCTGAGAAAAACTTGAACACGGCGTCTGACGCCGAACGAATAGCCCCGAGCCGCGAAACGGCTTTCGGCTTCCACCTTAGCCAAAGAGGAGGTTAACATCATGGCATATGAGAAAAACGACAGAAGACCCAACCGCAAGGGCCGCAAGAAGGTTTGCGCTTTCTGCGTCGACAAGGTTGAGTGCATAGATTACAAGGACACAGCCAAACTTCATAAGTATATCTCTGACAGAGCGAAGATTCTTCCCAGAAGAGTCACCGGCAACTGCGCCGCTCACCAGAGAGAGCTTACCACCGCTATCAAGCGTGCCCGTCACGTTGCTCTTCTTCCTTACACGAGCGACTGATAAAGCTGTCTACGGCCGCCGCATTCAGCGCAGACCAAAGAGCAAAAATGTTGAAGGTCACAGTTTGCGTCCGAAAACGCAGATTGTGGCCTTTTTATTTTTTGCCGCAAATGCGTCGGCCTTATTTTTTTCTTTTTGCTTTACATGGCGGCACAGATGTGATAACTTTATATTTATAAGCAGTAATTTAAACGAGAGGAATAACAATGTCTCAGAATATGAACCGCCATTTAACGGCTTTGGAATTTGATAAAATATTGGAGCGCCTCGCACAGTTCACGGCATGCCCCGACGCGCGCGAGCTTGCGCTGAGCCTCCGCCCGGAGAGCGATATTGATCTCGCGCAGGTGCAGATGAATCAGACGCGCGACGCGCATATGCTCCTTGCGCGCTTCGGAGGCCCGTCCTTCGGCGGGCTTCGCAATGTCAATAACGCCGCAGCGCGAGCCGGCGCGGGCAGCACGCTTTCCATGCGCGAACTGCTCGATGTTGCCGAGGTGCTCAGAACCGTGCGTGCTCTCGCCCAGTGGCGCAGCACGAACGCGGGAGTCGAGACGGTGCTCGACCCGCTTTTCTCGGCGCTTCAGCCGAACAAATATCTCGAAACTAAGATAACCTCCGCCATAATCTCCGAGGAGGAGATTGCGGACAGCGCCTCGCCCGAGCTCTTTGAAATAAGGCGCAAGATTCGCGTGCAGGAGTCTAAAGTTCGCGACCAGCTCGACAAGATGACCCACTCCGCGCACTACTCGAAGTTCATGCAGGAGAATATCATAACCCAGCGAAACGGGCGCTATGTCGTGCCCGTCAAGGCGGAATACCGCGGCGAGGTGCAGGGACTTGTCCATGACACGTCTTCATCGGGTGCCACTGTGTTTGTCGAGCCGATGCCGGTCGTCGAAGCGAACAACGAGATAAAAGTCCTGCGTTCTAAAGAGCAGGACGAGATTGAACGCATACTTACAGCGCTCTCCGCGATGGTCGGCGAGTTTGAGCAGGGGATAAAAAACAGCTATGAGTGCGCCGTTGAGCTCAATGTCATCTTCGCAAAGGCACAGTATGCCTATTCAATAGGCGCGACGGTGCCGCTACTCAACTCCGACGGCGAGATTGAGCTGCGCGCCGCCCGCCATCCGCTCATTGACAAAAACAAAGTAGTCCCCGTTGATATAAGGCTCGGCACGGACTTTGACACGCTTGTTATAACCGGCCCGAACACGGGCGGCAAGACCGTCTCGATAAAGACTGTCGGTCTTTTCACGCTCATGGCGATGTGCGGACTTATGATTCCCGCGGGCGACAGAAGCAGACTTTCCGTATTCAGCGAAGTCCTCGCGGACATCGGCGACGAACAGTCGATAGAGCAGTCGCTCTCGACTTTCTCGGCGCATATGACGAATATTATAGATATCATGGGTCAGGCGGACGACCGCAGCCTTGTGCTCATAGACGAGCTCGGAGCGGGCACAGACCCCGTCGAGGGCGCGGCTCTTGCAATGGCGGTGCTCGAAGACCTGCATTTCAAGGGCGCGAAAATAGCCGCGACAACGCACTATGCTGAGCTCAAGGCTTATGCCCTTGAAACTCCGCGCGTCGAAAACGGCTGCTGCGAGTTCAATGTTGCGACTCTCAGCCCGACCTACCGACTGCTTATCGGCGTCCCCGGACGCTCGAACGCGCTTGCGATTTGCGAACGCTTGGGCATGGATATGCGCGTTGTGGACAGGGCGAAAGAGCTCGTCAACAATGAGAATGTTCGATTTGAAGATGTCGTCGACAAGCTCGAAGAGAACCGCCGCCGCATGGAGGAGGAGCACGAGCGCGCCAAGGAGCTGACCGCAAAGGCGCGCGCCGAGCTGGAGCGAGCGGAAAAGCGGCTCGCCGAAGTCGATTCTCTGCGCGAGGCGGAGATAGAGAAAGCCAAGGCGCAGGCAGCGAAGCTGACCCAGCAGGCGAAGCGCGAGAGCTACGCTCTGCTCGACGAGCTCGACAGGCTCAAAAAAGAAAAAGAGAAGACAAAAGATGCCGCAGACCTTGCGCGCCGCGCACGCGCCGCAGTCAGAAAGGGTCTCGGCGCGATAGACGAGGCGGTCGACCCTGTGGTCGCCATGGGCGTTGAGAACGACGGCTATGTCCTCCCGCGCGAGCTCAAAAAGGGCGACACTGTTCTGATAGCCGATCTCGGCAAGGAGGCGACAGTGCTTTCGCCCGTTGACAGAAACGGAAATGTCGAAGTTCTCGCGGGCGCGGCAAAGACGCGTGTAAAGCTCAAAAACCTGCGCCTTATCGAGAACGCGCCGAAGAAGCGCAGCCCGAACTCCGGCGCCCGCCGCACGGGAGTTGAGAGCAAGATGAACATGGATGCCTCCGCGCGGCTCGATGTCCGCGGGCTGACCGTTGACGACTGCATCATGGAGCTCGACAGATATATTGACTATATGCTCCGTATGGGTCTCGGCGAGTTCACAATTGTCCACGGCAAGGGAACCGGTGCGCTCAGGAGCGCCGTCAACCAGTATCTGCGCAAGTCGCCGTATGTCAAGAGCTTCAGGCTCGGCGTCTACGGCGAGGGCGAAGACGGCGTGACAATAGTCGTGCTCAAGTGACTCGAAAAAAGTTTTCCACACGGTTTTCCACATGCCTGCGGGCGCATAACGGCACATTTTGTTGTCTTTTGCCGCTCGAAACACAAGCGGTTGATGATAAAAAAACAATCTTGTTTTTCCGCCGCTTTTCCACATCCGGAATGTTGAAAAAAGTTCGGTTTCGGCGAAAAAATGTGCTTGACAGCCGACGATATTTTTAGTATAATAACCCCCTGTAAAGCGTTTCGACTTTACAGAGGGGTTTAACCTTTACGCGATCATGATGAAAAGGGGGAGAAAATAAAGTGGCAAAGAATCTGGAAATAGCTGTTTTGCTTGACCTTTACGGCGATATGCTGACTGAAAAACAGCGCGACTTTCTGGGCTATTACTACAACGACGACCTGTCGCTCTCCGAGATCGCGGAAAACGAGGGGATAACCCGCCAGGGCGTGCGCGATGCGATAAAGCGCGCCGAAGCCCAGCTTTTCGATATGGAGTCGAAGCTCAAGCTTGCCTCGAAATTTGACGAGATACGAAGCGGACTCACTGAAATCATCGACTGCGCCGGCGAGATAGGGGACTACAATCTCAACCACAGCCTGTCGCGCGAAGTGAATGATTATACCGTGAAGATTAAAGCCATCGCCATGTCTTTGATGGAGTGATCGGACTGCGGAAAAATCGCCCATGACCGCGTTGCAGGAACCCGTTCGCTCGGTTGCGTACACAAAGTACGCGCCCTCACGCCCGGAACCCTGCGCCTTGTCCTGAACAATTTTTCTCAGTCCTCGATTGAGTGATGTGATGCGAAAAAAGTTTGCCATAGCTGCGTTGTGAGAACCTGTGAATTCAGTCACGCACACAAAGTGCGCTCCTTCATTCACAGAACCCCACGCCTTGCTCCGACAAATTTTTCTCAGTCCTCGATTGTGCGATGTGATGCGGAAAAATCGCTCGCTCAATTCGGCTTGAAACGGTAACATAAAAACTACTTACTTTTTATACAGAGGTGAAAACATTGGCATTTGAAGGTCTTTCGGAACGCCTTGAAGCGGCGTTCAAACGTCTTAAAAGCAAGGGCAGCCTCAACGAGGCGGATGTCCGCGCGGCGATGCGCGACGTGCGCATGGCTCTGCTTGAGGCGGACGTCAGCTACAAGGTAGCCAAGGATTTCACCGCCAAGGTCACCGAGAGAGCTATCGGCGCGGATGTTATGGAGAGCCTTACTCCCGCGCAGATGGTCATAAAGATAGTCAACGAAGAGCTTATCGACCTCATGGGCGGCACGAAGACCCGCCTTGCCACTGCTCCGCATCCGCCGACAGTGATAATGCTCTGCGGTCTTCAGGGCGCAGGTAAAACAACGCACTGCGCCAAGCTTGCGCTCATGCTCAAGAACCGCGGCAGCAGACCGATGCTTGTCGCGTGCGATATCTATCGTCCCGCGGCTATCAAACAGCTTCAGGTGCTCGGCGAAAAGGTCGGCGTACCGGTCTTTGAAAAGGGTACGCAGGATCCGGTTGAAACAGCCAAACAGGCGGTCGCGCTTGCAAGGGACGAGGGCAACGACTATGTCATCATCGATACCGCAGGCCGCTTGCATATAGATGAGCAGCTCATGGATGAGCTCAAGCGCATCAAGTCGGAAGTCCGCCCGCACGAGATCCTCCTCGTGGTCGACGCGATGACCGGTCAGGATGCGGTCAATGTCGCCTCGACTTTCAACGAGACGCTCGGCATTGACGGACTTATCCTGACAAAGCTCGACGGCGACACCAGAGGCGGTGCTGCACTCTCCGCGCGCGCTGTCACGGGCAAGCCGATAAAGTTCGTCGGCGTCGGCGAAAAGCTCGGCGATCTCGACACCTTCCACCCCGACCGCATGGCTTCGAGAATCCTCGGCATGGGCGATGTCCTCTCGCTTATCGAAAAGGCGGAGACCGCTATTGACGAGAAAAAGGCGGCGGAGCTCGAGGAGAAGATAAGAAAGAACAAGTTCGACCTCAACGACCTGCTCGATCAGATAACCCAGCTTCGCAAGATGGGCTCGATTCAGGACACGCTCGCAATGCTCCCGGGTATGGGCAAGAAGCTCCAGGGCGTGGACGTTGACGAGAAGCAGTTCGACCGTCTCCAGGCGCTCATCCGCTCGATGACCCCGAAGGAGCGCGAGAATCCCGACATAATCAACCCCTCCCGCAAAAGGCGTATCGCTGCGGGCAGCGGACAGAAGGTCGAGGATGTCAACAGGCTTCTCAACCAGCACAAGCAGATGCAGAAGCTCTTCAAGCAGTTCAACGGCAAAGGCTCAAAGAAAAAGATGCGCCGTATGGGCTTCGACCCGAGCAAGCTCGGAATGTAAAAACGGATGTTATCCTATAGGTCAGCCTTAGGGTTTACATTATATATTAATTTTGTATTACTTTTGGAGGTACAATTATCATGGCAGTTAAAATCAGACTTCGCCGCATGGGCGCAAAGAAGAACCCCTTCTACAGAATAGTCGTTGCAGATTCGAGATATCCCCGCGACGGCAGATTCATCGAGGAGATCGGCACCTATGATCCGCTCAAGACTCCCGCTGATGTGAAGATCGACGCAGACAAGGCAAAGCAGTGGATCGCCAACGGCGCTCAGCCCACCGATACCGTTAAGGATATCCTCAAGAAGAGCGGCGTCATCGACTGATAACGCTCAGCGTAAAACATGGCTCTCGGCAGTCTGCGGGGAGTTTTGTTTTTCTATGAAAGGAACATCGAAATGAAGGATTTACTTATATCCATCGCTCAGGGTCTCGTTGAAGAGCCCGATGCAGTTACCGTCACCGTTGACGAGCCGGATGATGAGGGCGTTACAGTCTATCATCTCCACGTCAGCGAGAATGACATGGGCAGAGTTATCGGCAAGCAGGGCAGAATAGCCAAGGCTATCCGCACTGTTATGCGCGCTGCCGCAACGCGCTGCGATGAGAAGGTCGCAGTTGAGATAGACTGATGATAAAGGACTATCTTGAAATAGGGCAGATAGTCGGCACCCACGGCGTGCGCGGGGAACTGCGCGTTCAGCCGTGGTGCGATTCGCCCGAATTCTTCAAAAAGTTCAAAACGCTCTACTACGACGCACACGGTGAAAAAAGCGTGGGCGTTGTTTGCGCTCGCCCCCACGGGAATATTGCGCTGCTGCGCCTCGACGGCTGCGACACGGTCGAAAAGGCGGCCTCGCTCAGAGGCAAGGTGCTCTATATGCGCCGCAGCGACGCGCATCTCAAGAAAGGCGACTGGTTCATAGCCGAGCTCATCGGCTGCCGCGCCGAGGACGCAAACAGCGGAAAAGTCTACGGAACCGTTACCGATGTCAGCCAGACCGGCGCAAACGATGTCTGGCACATAACGGATGACAACGGCACCGAGACGCTTATCCCCGCAATTCCCGATGTTGTCTCGAGCGTCGATGTAGAGAACGGAATTGTCCTGATAACACCGCTGAAAGGGCTGTTTTCAGATGAGGATTGATATTCTTACCCTCTTCCCGGAGATGTGCTGTGAGGTGCTCAGGGAGAGCGTCATAGGCAGAGCGCGCGAGCGCGGCTGCGTTGAAATAAACTGCCGCAACATCCGCGACTATACGCTCGACAAGCACAACCGCGTCGACGATTCGCCCTACGGCGGCGGGACGGGCATGATAATGCAGGTGCAGCCGATATATGACTGCTACGAGTCCCTTTGCCGCGACACGGGCACGCGCCCGCATCTTATATATCTGACCCCGCAGGGAAAGACGCTGACCCAAAAGCGCGTGGTCGAGCTGTCGAAGCTCGACAATATCGCTCTGCTGTGCGGTCACTATGAGGGAATTGACGAACGCGTTATAGAAGAGATAGTCGACGAGGAAATTTCGATTGGCGATTTCGTGGTGACGGGCGGCGAGCTGCCCGCGCTTATGCTTGCGGATGCCGTCGCGCGTATGCTCCCCGGTGTGCTCGCTAACGAAGATGCATTCGAGCTCGAGAGCCATTTTTCGTCCCTGCTCGAATATCCTCAGTACACCCGCCCTGTCGAATGGCACGGCAAAGAGGTGCCGCCCGTTCTGCTCTCGGGTCACCATGCGAACATCGAGAAGTGGCGCAGGGAACAGAGCCTTGAGCGCACCTACCGCCGCAGACCCGATATGCTCGAAAAAGCGGAGCTGAGCCGAAAAGACCGAGCGTTTCTCTCGTCTTTGAAGAGTGAGGACTGATTTCCGAGGCAATAATTTAATGTGCAACCTGCATTAAAAAGATGTGCCTTGTATGGTCAAAATACACAACAAAGCCCCCGCCCGAATTTTTAACTTTGGAACAGGCAACGAATTATCGCCTTTGAGGGCGAAAGTCGCAAGTAAATTGTTGACGGGGACAAGTTTTATGATATAATATATAAGCAGTAGAATAAAATTTGAATTTGTGTGTGGGAGATTATATATTATGTATGTTAAAGATGTTATGGTACAGAATCAGGTAGGACTTCATGCACGTCCGGCAACTTTTTTCATTCAGAAGGCTAACGAGTTCAAGTCTTCCATCTGGGTGGAAAAGGACGAGCGCAGAGTCAACGCCAAGAGCCTTCTCGGCGTGCTTTCCCTCGGCATCATGGGCAACACCCAGATCCGCATCATCGCAGGCGGCCCCGACGAGGAGCAGGCTGTTGATGAGCTCGTGAAGCTTGTTGAGTCCGGCTTCGCCGAGTAATATCATTTTAATACAGATAAGCAGGCTTAGGCCTGCTTTTTCTTTTTGTCTATTTTCATCGCTTCGCGGCATATAATATCTTTGAAAAGGATATTTTCGGCGGTGATAGTATGTTTTCGGTTCTCGTTATTGCTGACGATGCCGGCTTTTTCAAGCGAAGGCGGCTGTTCAGGGCTCCGCAGGTACGCGACGTGCGTGTATACGGCGGTCTGCCGTTTCGCGAGATAATTTCAGCCAGGCGGCGCGGAAAAATAAACCGCGCGGCGATATGCGAAGCGGCTGGCAGATGTTCGGGCACAATGCTTCTGCCCGAGGGTATAGCACCCGGCGGCGGGATAGACGAGCCCGATCTCTCCGATTACAGAAAGCTCGTTTTCTTCAACACTGCGTGCTCTATATTGCGCTCGTCCTGCGGGTGCGGGGTGCGCGGCGAGCTGCTGATAAAAGACAAAAACGCCTCCGCTGCCCAGAGGCTCGGCATTGCCGTGCCGCTGTTTTCGGATATCCGCGTCGCTACTTCGTGCCCGGACGGGTATTCGCGCCCGATAGAAAACGCCATGGACGAATTCGGCGCGGCGGTTCTTGACGGAATCAGCGACAGCGCAGACGCGGTCATCGACCTCGATTCGTCGCCCGAAAAGCTTGTCTGCGGCGGCAAAGTTTTTACGTCGGGAAAAATAACGCTCCCGAGCGCATATGCGCGCCTCATGCCGACGGGCGCGGACTCGCTTGAATTCGCGGGTGCGCTTTATCTTATAAGCCGAATCCATTCGCTCGCGCAGCTTTGTTTTTCCGAGATATATCACGGCGGAAAACCGCTTTCTCTGCGCGCCGCGTCGGAGCTTATAAGGCTCTCGGCGGCGCCGTAAACTATTGACAACAGGCGATAAAATGAATATAATAACAATATTGTGGATAAGTGCCTGAAAAGGCCTTAGTGTATCAATTTTTAAAATTTAAGGAAGAAGGATGGCCTTAAAATGGAAAAGCAGATCGTATTGACAAGAGAGAGCTACGATGCCAAGGTCAAGGAGCTCGAACAGCTCAAAACCACCGGCAGAGATGAGATAGCCGAGCGCATCAAAGTTGCGCGTTCTTTCGGCGACCTTTCCGAAAACTCCGAGTATGATGAGGCGATGAATGAGCAGGCAAAGCTCGAAGCTAAAATCGCCCGCCTTGAAAACGACATCCGCAATGCGAATATCCTCGATGAGGACAATCTGAATGCGGGCGTGGTTCATCCCGGCTCAAAGGTCAAGGTCGAGAATGTCGAGACCGGCAAGAAGAGCGAGTATACTATCCTCGGACCCAGCGAGTCGAACCCCTCTCAGGGCATAATCTCCGACCAGTCGCCCATAGGCAAGTCGCTTATCGGCAACCGCAAGGGTGATGTAGTCGATGTTCCGCTGCCGACCGGAAAGATTCTTCAGCTCAAGATTCTCAGCATTGCAAAGTCAAAGTAAAAAAAGCACAGTTCACATAAATCCAAGGAGTGAAAAAAATGCCGGATGAGATAAACACCAACCCCGTCTCCGCCGAGAGCGAAGAGGCTCAGGAGGACATAAACGCCCTGCGTCAGATCCGCCTGGACAAGCTCAACGAGCTTTGCGCCGCAGGGGAGGATCCGTTCAAGATAACAACAGCGGATCAGTCCGCCCATGCACAGGAGATAGTTGACAATTTCGAAGCGATGGAGGGCAAAGAGGTCTCCATATGCGGACGAATGATGTCAAGACGCGATATGGGCAAGGCGAACTTCATCGATATCCGTGACCGCTCGGGCCGTATTCAGGTCTATGTGCGCATAAACGATGTCGGCGAGGATACATTTGCAAAGTTCAAGAAGTGGGATATCGGCGATATCCTTGAAGTGCGCGGCACGGTGTTCAAGACCCGCAGGGGCGAGATATCCATCCACGCAACCGCGCTTCGCCTGCTGACGAAGTCGCTGCTTCCGCTGCCCGAAAAGTTTCACGGTCTGCGCGATACGGACACCCGCTATCGCCGCCGCTACCTTGACCTCATAGTCAACCCCGACGTCAAGGATACATTTATAAAGAGAAGCCTGATAATCCGCGAGATAAGAAACTATCTCGATTCCAAGGATTTCATCGAGGTCGAGACGCCCATTCTTGTTCAGAATGCGGGCGGCGCTGCCGCGCGTCCGTTTGTGACCCATCACAACGCCCTCAACGAGGATCTCAACCTGCGCATCTCCCTTGAACTCTACCTCAAGCGCCTTATAGTCGGCGGACTTGAGCGAGTCTACGAGATGGGCAGAGTTTTCCGCAACGAGGGTCTCGACGTGCGCCACAATCCCGAGTTCACGCTCCTTGAGATATATCAGGCGTATACCGATTTCCACGGCATGATGGATCTTGTCGAAGAGCTCTACAGAACTGTTGCTCTCAAGGTTCTCGGCACTGCCGTCGTCACCTATGACGGCGTGGAAATTGATCTTTCAAAGCCCTTTGCCCGCATGACGATGGTCGAGGCGGTCAAGAAATATGCAGGCGTCGATTTCGCTGAAATCGATCTTGAAACTGCCCGTTCGCTCGCCAAGGAGCGCGGCATCGAATTTGAAGAGAGACACAAGAAGGGCGACCTGCTCAACCTCTTCTTCGAGGAATATGTTGAAGACAAGCTCGTTCAGCCGACCTTCATCACGGAGCACCCGGTCGAGATTTCCCCGCTTGCAAAGAGAAAGCCAGACGATCCGAACTACACGGAGCGTTTCGAGCTGTTCATAACCTGCCGCGAGATGGCGAACGCCTTCTCCGAGCTCAACGATCCTATCGACCAGCGCGGCCGCTTTGAGGCTCAGGAAGAGCTGTTTGCCGCCGGCGACGATGAGGCGAACCACACCGACGAGGACTTCCTCATGGCTCTCGAATACGGTATGCCCCCGACAGGCGGCATCGGCATCGGTATCGACCGCTTTGCCATGCTCCTGACCGACAGCTACTCAATCCGCGACGTTCTGCTCTTCCCGACGATGAAGTCGCTTGACGGCGATGCGTCCAAGAAGACCGCGGTTGTCGAAGAGGAAAAAGAGGAGGAGACTCCCGAGACCATAGACTTCTCAAAGGTCGAGATAGAGCCTCTCTTCAAGGATTTTGTCGATTTTGAGATTTTCAGCAAGTCCGATTTCAGAGCCGTTAAGGTCAAAGAATGCACCGCAGTGCCCAAGAGCAAGAAGCTGCTCAAGTTCGTCCTCGACGACGGCACGGGCACCGACCGCATTATTTTAAGCGGTATTCATGCCTATTATGAGCCCGAAGAGCTTGTCGGCAAGACGCTCATAGCCATAACCAACCTGCCGCCCAGAGCGATGATGGGCATCGATTCGTGCGGAATGCTCCTGAGCGCCGTACATTCGGAGGAGGGCGAAGAGAAGCTCAATCTTCTTATGGTCTCCGGCCGCATCCCTGCGGGCGCAAAGCTCTATTGATATATGAAAATATCGGTTGCTCTTGCCGCATATAACGGCGAGAAATATATAGGAGAACAGATCGAATCCATACTCCCTCAGCTCGGCAGGGACGACGAGATAGTCGTCAGCGACGATAACCCCGCGGGCAAGACCCGCGCGGCGGTCGAATTCTATTCGGCATACGACGGGCGCGTCAGATATGTCGAGGGCACGGGCGAGGGCGTATGCAGAAATTTTGAAAACGCTATTCTCAACTGTTCGGGGGATGTAATCTTCCTGTGCGATCAGGACGATGTCTGGCTCCCGAACAAGGTTGAGCGCGTCATGAAAGCGATTGAAAACGGCGCAGACGTCGTGCTGCATGACGCAATGATGACGGACGGGGAACTGAACGTCACCGACGAATCTTTCTTCAGCCTCAACGGCTCGAAGAGGGGATTTGTCAGAAACTTTCTGAAGAATTCATATATGGGCTGCTGCATGGCGTTCAGGCGCGATTTCGAGCCTGCGTTCATGCCGTTCCCCAAAGATCTCGCCATGCATGACTGGTGGATAGGACTCAACGCCGAGCTAAAAGGCAAGGTCGAGTTCATATACGAGCCTCTTATCAAGCATCGCTGCCACGGCGGCAATGTGACAGGAGGCAAGACCACCGCCGCGCAGAAGATATCCTGGCGTATTCAGATGGCGGGAGATATACTGCGATACAAAAACGCAGACTGACGCTGACCGTGATAAGTCAGCACTTTAAAGAGGTGTGAAATTGGGAAAATATAAGGTCACGGGGTGCATAGTGACGCACAACAATATGCATTCCATCAAAAAGACCCTTGATTCTCTGCTCGAGTTCACCCGTGCCGATTTCAAGCTCTATGTTGTGGACAATTCCTCAACCGACGGCACTCCGGAATTTATCGAGCAGAACTACCCGCAGCTTGAGCTGATCCGCAACGCCGGAAACACCGGCTTCGGAGCGGGTCATAATCTGGTGATGGACAGGCTTGATTCAAAATATCATGTCGTCATAAATCCGGATATCACCGTAAAGGACGACGCGATATCCGCCCTTGCGGACTATCTCGAAGAGCATGAGGATATAGGCTTGCTCGCCCCGAAAATCTGCTTCCCCGACGGGCGTATGCAGATCCTCGGCAAGCGCGACCCGAAGATAAAATATCTTTTTGCCAGCCGCCTGCGCAACGAAGAGAAGCCGGGCAGGCTCCTGCGCGAATACGCAATGCTCGACGAGGACTACACAAAACCCTTTGACATTGAGAACGCCTCCGGATGCTTTTTCATGATAAGAACGGAGCTATTTCGCAAAATCGGCGGCTTTGACGAGGGTTATTTCCTCTATTTTGAAGACAGCGATATAACCCGCACCGTGCGCAAATATGCCCGCGTCGTGTTTGATCCGTCGGTTGTCGTCTATCACGAATGGGAGAGGGAGTCGAAACACAACTTCAAGCTCCTGCTCGTTCATATCCGCTCGATGTTCTACTATATGAAAAAGTGGAGGTGATCCGGATGAAGAAATACTTCAAGAATTTTTATAAGTACCGTTTCCTTTTCACCGAGATCGTTCGCAAGAACATTAAGCTCCAGTACAGAAACTCGGTTCTCGGTATGTTCTGGACATTTCTTCAGCCGCTTCTGACGATGATCGTGCTCGCGTTCATCTTCGGAAATATCTTCGGACGCGATGAGTCGAAGGTTCTCAACTATCCCGTATATTTGCTCTGCGGTCGTCTGCTCTATGAGTTCTATTCCCAGGCGACCAAGCGCGCCATGCGCTCGATAAGAAACAGCGCATCGGTCATAAAAAAGGTGTATGTGCCCAAGTACATATACCCAATGGCGAATGTCGCGTCGAACTTCATAACGTTTTTGATTTCGCTTCTTGTGCTTGCGGTCGTTATGGCGTATTACATGATATTCACCGACACCGCCATGCGCCTGACTCCGTATATCCTGCTTTCTTTCGTGCCGATACTCATCCTCTTTGTGCTGTGCGTCGGCGTCGGAATGATACTTTGCACCATGGAGGTTTTCTTCAAGGATGTCGAGTATATGTACGAAGTTTTCTGCATGCTGCTGTTCTATGCGACTCCCATATTCTACAATGTCGAGACCCTGCATATAACCAACAGGTATGCACAGTATGCGCTCATGGCGAACCCGCTCTATTCGATAGTCTCGATGTTCAGGGACTGCGTGCTTTTCGGCAGGGCGATGAATCCGAATCATATAATCTACTCCGCCGTCTTCAGCGTTGCGATGCTGCTCATAGGCGTGCTGGTGTTCTACAAGAAGCAGGATGATTTCATCCTGCACATCTGATGGGAGGGCGTAATTATGGGCAACGTAATGGTTGATGTAAATCACGTCAGCATCAGATTCATTCAGAATCAGGAAAAGGTAGACAATCTAAAAGAATATTTCATAAAGCTCGTCACCCGCAAGCTCAAGTATGACGATTTCTGGGCGCTGACCGATGTCAATTTCCAGATCGAAAAGGGCGAACGCCTCGGTGTTCTCGGCTTCAATGGAGCCGGCAAGAGTACACTGCTCAAGACTGTCGCAGGCGTTCTCAAGCCCACCAAGGGCACGGTCACGACAAAGGGCGTTATTGCCCCTCTGCTTGAACTCGGCGCGGGCTTTGACATGAACTATACAGGCAAGGAAAACGTCTATCTCTACGGCGCAACGATGGGCTATTCGAGAAAGTACATCGAGGAGCGCTACGATGAGATAGTCGAGTTTGCTGAGCTCAAGGACTTTATGCATGTACCGGTCAAGAACTATTCCTCCGGTATGCGCGCGCGTCTCGGCTTCGCGATAGCCACCGCGGTCGATCCGCAGGTGCTTATTCTCGACGAGGTGCTCTCTGTCGGCGACGCCCGTTTCAGAGCCAAGAGCGAGAAACGCGTCATGTCAATGTTCGAAAACAATGTAACGGTGCTCTTCGTCTCGCACTCGACAGAACAGGTGCGCAGACTCTGCAACAAGGCCATAATCCTCGATCACGGCAAGATGATAGCTTCCGGAACGAGCCAGGAGGTCTGTGATATCTACGACCGTATGGTCAAGGGAATAAAATAAGAAAGGGTGTTTTTCAGATGGTCATAGGAGCGATTTTTGCCGGCGGTATCGGCAGCAGAATGGGCAGCGCAGATATGCCCAAACAGTATCTCCAGCTTGGCTCAAAGCCGATAATAGTCCACACGATAGAGAAGTTTGTCGTCAATCCCGGAATCGACCGCATAATAGTCCTCTGCCCCAAGGCATGGATAGCCCACACGAAAGATCTCGTGAAGAAATATCTCGGCGAGGCTATCGCGGAGAAGATAAATGTTGTTGAGGGCGGCTCGACAAGAAACGGCACGCTCGAAAACGCGCTCAAGTTCATCAACGAGAACTTCGCCATTGACGACGACAGCGTTATTGTTACCCACGACGCAGTCCGTCCGTTCGTCACCCACAGAATAATTGACGAAAATATCGAGGCTGCGAAGAAATACGGCGCGTGCGACACTGTTATTCCCGCAACGGATACAATAGTCCGCAGCGAGGACAGCGAAAATGTCAGCAGCATCCCGACCAGAAGCGAGCTGTATCAGGGTCAGACTCCGCAGTCCTTCAGAATAAAGGAACTCGAGAGCGTTCTCAACAGCCTCACCGAGGACGAGAAGAACACGCTGACCGACGCGTGCAAGATCTATACAATAAAGAACAAGCCCGTCCGCATCGTTGACGGCGAAGTGTTCAACATCAAGATAACCTACACCTATGATCTCAAAGTTGCAAACGCACTTCTGGGGGTTGTGAACAATGATAAATGAAGTATATCAGCTTATAGCGCCCAAGCTCATTGACACGGCGTACAAAGAGATAGACCTCTCGAAGAACGAAGTCATTCTCCGCCCCGTCAAGATGTCGATATGCAAGGCGGATCAGCGCTACTATCAGGGTCTGCGCAACCGCGCCGTGCTCATGAAGAAGCTGCCCATGGCTCTTATCCATGAGTGCGTCGCCGAAGTAATATATGACCCGAGCGGCGTGTTTTCGGTCGGCGAAATGCTCATTCCGATACCCAATACACCCACCGAGACCGACCCGGTCATCGCCGAGAACTATCTGCGTTCGAGCCACTTCTGCTCGAGCGGATATGACGGCTTCATGCGCGACTATATCCAGATGCCCCACGACCGCCTTGTCAAGGTGCCCGAGGGCTTCGATATGCGCGTCGCTTCGTTCTCGGAGCTTGTCAGCGTCAGCGTGCAGTCCATCTCGCGTTTCGAGAAGTTCGCAAATTCCAACCGCCGCAGAATCGGTATCTGGGGCGACGGAAATGTCGGCTTCATAACCGCATTGATGCTGCACTATCTCTATCCGAACGCCGAGCTCTATATCTTCGGCACGGTTGAGGACAAGCTCAATTTCTTCACCTTTGCAAAAGAGACATTCCATGTTGACGCGGTGCCTGAGGGAGTCAGCATCGACCATGCGTTCGAGTGCGTCGGCGGCCCCGGCTCAAGACCCGCGATAAATCAGATGATAGACCTCATTGAGCCCGAGGGCAGCATTTCGCTCATGGGCGTCAGCGAGAACTTCGTCGATATCAATACGAGAATGGTGCTTGAAAAAGGTCTCAATCTCTTCGGCTCTTCGCGCAGCGGCAGGAAAGATTTCCTGCGCACGATGCAGATTTTCGCAGAGCATCCGGAGGTCGGACACTACCTTGAGAATCTTATCGGCGATGAGTTCAAGGTTCGCGATATCCCGGATATCCACAAGGCGTTCAACGCCGACTATATGAGAAACTTCGGCAAGACCGTCATCGATTGGGATAAATAATGAAAAAGCTGTTTTATACTATTTACGCAGTGATATTCAGAATATGCCGCCTTTTCCCTGTCAAAAGGGGAAGGGTGGCTTTGGTATCTCCGCACAACGCGGATTTCAACGATTCGCTCGGCGCGGTTAAGGCGGAGCTTGAGAGGCGCGGAGGCTATGATATAAAGCTCATCACCCGCCGCGACATCGAGCTTTCAAAGAACCCGGCGAAGCTCATAAAAGGCGCATTCAGGTTCTTTTTCGTCAGCTCATACCGCCTTGCAACAGCGCAGTATGTCTTTTTGAACGACAATTTTATGCCCCTCGCCTATATAAATTTCAGCCCGGAGACAAAAGTTGTCCAGCTCTGGCACGCCGAGGGCGTGTTCAAGCGATTCGGGCTCTGCTCGGCGCTTCCGCCGGAGATTGAGGAGCTTGAAAAGCGCTGCTGCAAGCGATATACCCACGCGGTCTGCTCGTCAAAAAATGTCGTGCCGTATTATGCCAAGGCGTTCGGCCTGCCCGAGGAGCGTGTGCTGCCCTTGGGAAGCGCGCGCACGGACAGATTCTTCTTGCCCTCTGACACCGAAAAGCTCAGAGCGGAGTTTGACGAAAAATATCCGCAGTGCAGGGGCAAAAAGCTCGCGCTCTATGCTCCGACATTCCGCGACGACCCGAAGCGCGACGGCGAGATAATGAAAAATTTCAACGCGAAGAAATTTGCGGAGCGTTTTTCTGATGAATATGTTCTGCTCATCCGCCTGCATCCGCAGGTTCACACGGGCGAAGTTGAGGCGGGCGAGAGCGCGATAGACATGACGGGATATCCGGATGTCGGCGAGCTCGTTCAGATATGCGACCTGCTGATAACCGACTATTCTTCAATATGCATGGACTTCGTTCTGCTCGGAAAGCCGTGTCTTTTCTATGCATTCGACCTCGAGGAATATGAGCGCGAGCGCTCGTTCTTCTTCGATTATGAAGACTATGTGCCCGGCAGAACGGCAAAAACTTTTGACGAACTGCTCGATGTGATATCAGGCGGCGATTTCGGAAAAGACAGGCAGGAGAAGTTCAAAAACTTCAATTTTGACGTCCTCGACGACAAAAGCGCCGAGAGGATAGTCGATGCGATAGTCAAATAAAGGCGCAGCACTTGACAGACTGCGAGCTTTTATTGTATAATTAACCGTTAGAAACAAGCTTTATCAGATAGTCAAAGGAGGGACGCGCCCGGGGCGCGGCTTATATGTCAGGACATTCAAAATGGAGTACGATCAAGAGAAAGAAAGAAAAAACGGATAACCAGCGCGCGAAGATCTTCACGAAGATCGGCCGCGAGATAGCCGTTGCGGTGCGTGAGGGCGGCCCCGATCCGGCGTCGAACTCGAAGCTCAAGGATATCATTTCCAAGGCTAAGGCGAACAACGTTCCCAACGACAACATAGACCGTATTATTAAGAAAGCTGCCGGCGACGGCAATGCGGACAACTACGAGGAGATCATGTACGAGGGCTACGGTCCGTCGGGCATCGCCGTTATAGTTGAGACCCTTACCGACAACCGCAACAGAACTGCGGGCGATATGCGCCATTATTTCGACAAGTTCGGCGGCAACATGGGTCAGAGCGGCTGCGTCTCGTTCATGTTCTCGAAGCAGGGCGTTATCGTTATCGAAAAGGACGACGATATCGACGAGGAGAAGCTGATGGAAGATGCGCTTGAGGCAGGAGCTATCGACTTCCTGACCGACGACGGCGTTTTCGATATCCGCACCGAGCCCAACGATTTCTCCGCAATATGCGAAGATCTCGAGAAGAAGGGTTACACCTTCCTCTCCGCAGAGGTCGAGTATGTTCCCTCGAGCTACACCAGACTCGAAAACGAGGACGATATCAAGAACATGAGCAAGATGCTCGAGATGTTCGAGGATAACGACGACGTTCAGAATGTCTGGCACAACTGGGAAAACGCCGACGACGCAGAGTAAAATCAAAAAAAGACGAGAGCCGCCAATATGGCGGCTCTTTTTGTGTTAACTAAAATGGACTTTTGCCTTCGCTACGTACTATAATCAAAAGATATATACTACCCGCGTTTCGGCATTTTCTTTTTATTTGAAAAAGAAAACGCCTGCAAAAGAAAAGCAAAACAGGGGGAATCCCCCTGTACCCCCGACAACGCCACGCCGCGGTACATAGCTTGCGGCTCTCAGTTAGTTGCTCGGCACATTCGCACGCAAACGCGCCGGAGCTTGAACGAGTGCGTGCTCGTGCGTCTTGCTTCGCAAGCCGTTCCCTCGCCTGTCTCAATTGGCTTATCAAACACTGCGGCGCGGCTATTGAAAGCAGGATTAAATAGGGCGGATAGTATTTATATTTTAGCATGAGCGAGGAACGGTATATTCGTGTAAATAAATTAGGGGTCACGAAGCATGAGTTATATCGTAGAGACTAATATTCTTTTTTGCCGTTTTATAACGAGTTACGACTGTATTGTTTTGATGACGTAAAATTTAGTTTAAAATGGGAAACCCCCAGAGCACCGGAAGCCCTGGGGGTGTTGGGGAACTGATTTGCCGTCGCCCGCACAAGCGGCGGCAATCGAGAAGTTGTTTTGTTTTTTTATCCGTTCAGAACACTTTTACGGTTCAGTTCTGCCGGAGGTCGAACTGCTTACTGCCGCCACTGACATGACGACTGCCAATACCAAGATGATTCCTAATGCCTGTAATACCATTTTGTTGTCCTCCTTAACCGTTTCGTAGTTTCTCTTTCCTACGATACATAGTATATACCGAACAGGGGGCTAAAGCCACCACAAAACGATTACAGTTGAATACAAAATGGTTACAAAGAAAGATTAAATTGTAACATTTCTGTAACAATTTCAGGCGAAATTGTCAGCTTGTCAGCTCGATGAGGTCTTTTATGCTCAGCTCCGGCTGCAAAGCGCGGTTTACGGCGAGCGAGAGCAGTCCCGAACAGCGCTCGATAAGCAGGTCTATCTCTTTCGGTGTGACCATCATTTTTGCGTCCTCGGCAGGTTCATTTGTGTTATTACCCGACACATCGCGGGCGAGCGTGTGCGCATCAACGACCGTCGGAACGCCCACGGATATGACCGGGACGCCGAGCGTTTTTCGGCTTATCTCGGCGCGGGAGTTGCCGACTCCAGAGCCGGGGATTATTCCGCTGTCAGATATCTGAACTGTGCTCCCGAGCCTGCCGAGCTTGCGCGCGGCGAGTGCATCGACGACTATCACGGCGCAGGGCTTTATCACATTCACCGCGCCGAGCAGCAGCTCGCCTGTTTCGACTCCTGTCTGACCGAGCACTCCGGGGGCTATCGCCGCGACCGGGCGCAGCCTGCCGAGCCCCAGCTGCTCGCATAGCTCGCGCTTTAGGTGTCTTGTGACAAACACGCCGCCGATAAATTTGGGGCCGAGCGCATCGGGGGTTATATTCGTGTTGCCGAGCCCCGCGGCGAGCACCGTGCCCTCGGACGGGAGCAGGCGAGAGAGCTCCTGCGCCACGGCATCTATAAGCTCGTCGCTTATGCGCGAGGAGCGCGCGAACGACTGCGACTGCACGGTTATATATTCTCCGCGCGGCTTGCCCAATGCTTCTTCGCCGCGCCTGTCCGTGACCCGCAAACGGGTTATTTCCGCTCCCGCGCTTTCAAAGCTCGTGCATTCCACGCCGTCAATTTTGCTGCCCTCTAGATTTTCGCGCACTTCGAGCGCAAGGTCTGTTCTGAAGTTCATTTTCTCGTCTCCGTTTCGCTTTCGCAGGGGTGCGAAAGGCAAAAATTTTTTCTTTTTCTCTTGCATTTTGGCAAAGTCTATGATAAGATTATTAACTGTATGATGAAGGAGGTGCAAAAATGCCTAATATCAAGTCAGCTAAGAAGCGTGTCATCGTCAACAAGACAAAGGCCGCCCGCAACAAGTCCCGCAATTCAGCCCTTAAGACTGCCATAAAGAAGGCTCACACTGCTGCTGAGACCAACGCGGCAGATAAGAAGGAAGTTGTCACCGCAGCTATAAAGAAGGTCGATCAGGCAGCCGCCAAGGGCCTTATTCATAAGAACAATGCTGCTCGCAAGAAGTCCGCTCTTGCAAAGCTTCTCAACGAGGCGTAAGATTGCAAACAAATTATTAACGGTTCTGGCTTTTGCCATGACCGTTAATTTTTTTATTTTACTCTTTTCACGATTTTTCTTTTTGATGCGGCATAATATCCATTTGTAAATTTTTATCGTATGGTTTGACTTTTGTCTGTGTTTGGCGTATAATCATAATCGATAAGAATCAAACAGGAGGTGAGACCATGGACAAAGCTAAGAAGATAATCAAGATCGTCGCTATCATCATCGCTGTTGCCGCCGCTGTTGTCGGTATAGCGTTTGCCGTCAAGAAGATCATAGACAAGAAGAAGGCTGCTGCCGACGAGCCGGAGAATTATGTCTCCTGTTCCTGCTGCGATACCTGCGCACCCGCAGCCAACTGATTTTTTGAAAAGATTTCACCTGCTATACGCTATTGTGTATGGCAGGTGACTTTTTCTTTATTTTTCCTTGGGCCTCGCAACAAATGACGCGATAAGACCGCAGAGTACCGCCGCGGTTATCCCCGCGCTCGATGCAGTCAGTGGACCCGTCAGGATGCCGAGCGCGCCTTTTTCGGCGATGGCCTCCTTTACTCCTTTTACCATGGCGAAGCCGAAACCCGTCAGCGGAACCGTTGCCCCCGCGCCCGCCCATTTCGCGAGCGGCGCATAGACTCCGACCGCGCCGAGCACGACTCCGGCAACGACGAAGCAGACGAGTATGCGCCCAGGCGTGAGCTTTGTCAGATCCATTATTATCTGACCCACCGCGCATATCGCGCCGCCGACCGCGAACGCCTTGAGAAAGCTGAGAAATATATCCATATCATCACCCGAAAGTATTTTTTTCAAATCTATTTTTTCCCCGCGGCGCGGCTATATTCACGCCTTTTGTATCGGGGAAAAATACACACTGTGAAATTAATAAAATTTTTACAGATAAAGTATTGACAAACGGCGATAATATTAATAATATCTATACTATAAGAGGCACGGAAATTAATTCCGCTTTCCTCAAAACAAAAGGTTGATTTTAAAATTACAGTATAAGGAGAAATAAAAATGTCAACTTTTGAAAGAGTCCAGAAAATCATTTGCGAGCAGCTCGAGATAGACAGCCATCTTGTTACCGAGGATGCATCTATTTCCGGAGATCTCGGCGCAGACAGCCTTGATCTTGTCGATCTCTCTATGTCCATCGAAGAGGAATTCAACCTCGAAGTTCCCGACGATGTTCTCGATCATGTCAGAACTGTCGGCGATATCGTTAAGTTCATCGAGGACAACGCGTAATTTATATAATCAATAACAAAGGGGCTGTTTTGTATTGGATTCAATATGAAACAGCCTTTTTTACTGCGACGGAGGAATATAAAATGATACTGAAGAATGCGGATATTTTCGATTCCGAGTTCGCTCTGCGCCGCGCGGATGTGCGCGTTGAGGACGGCAAAATAGCTGAAATAGGCGAAAATTTAAACGGCGGGGAGGAGCACGATCTTTCCGGATGCGTTATCCTGCCCGGCTTTATCGACATACATATCCACGGCTGCGGGGGAGCGGATTTCTCCGACGCTCTGCCGGATACGCTCGAAACCATGTCACGGACTCTCGCGAGCTTCGGCGTAACTTCGTTCTGCCCCGCGTCGATGACTCTGCCATATGACAGGATAGAAAAGGCGTTTGAAAATGCGGCGGGATATCTCGGCAAGGAGTGTGGCGCATATATCCACGGCATCAATATGGAGGGACCGTTCCTCTCATATGCAAAGCGCGGCGCGCAGAATCCTGAATATCTGCATGAGCCGGACATAGACGAGCTCAAAAAGCTCGATAAAATCTGCAAAATAAGACTTGTGTCGCTGGCACCCGAACTTCCGGGAGCTATAGAATTCGCGCGCGAGGCGTCGAAGATATGCACGGTGTCCGCCGCGCACACCGCCGCGACATTTGAGCAGGCGGAGCTCGGCTACAAAAACGGAATAACCCACACGACGCATCTCTTGAACGGCATGAATCCGATATATAACCGCAAGCCCGGCGCGGCAGTCGCGGCGCTCAGAGCCGAAAACGCCACGGCGGAGCTGATAAGCGACGGGATGCATATCCACCCGGCGTATCTCGCCCTGCTCTATAAAATACTCGGCGAGGATAGGAGCGTCGCGGTCAGCGACTCCATGTGCGCCTCGGGTCTCGGCGACGGCGAATATGAGCTCGGCGGCACGACAGTGTATGTAAAAGACGGCAAGGCTCTGCTCGCCGACGGTACGATAGCCGCGAGCACGACAAATATTTTTGCTGAGTTCGGGAATATAATCAGCTTCGGCGTGCCAGTCCGCCAGGCGGTGAAATCCTGCACAATAAATCCCGCCCGCGCGATAGGTGTCGACGATGTGACGGGCAGTATAGCAGTCGGTAAGCGCGCCGATTTCACTGTTCTTTCGTCCGATTTGAAAGAGCTCGAGTGCGTTTATATAAAGGGAAAAAGGATATAAAAAAGTATGCAAATCGCCGCTTGTGTGGTATAATATAGTATCTTAGACTCAAAGCTCGGAGGCTGAACATGAACTTTCTTGTTATTGACGGCAACAGCATATTGAACCGCGCGTTTTACGGCATAAAGGTGCTCACGACGAAGGACGGCAGATTCACCAACGCCATCTATGGCTTCATGAATATTTTTCTGCGCCTCAAAGACGAGTGCCAGCCGCAGGCGGTGGCGGTCGCTTTTGATGTCAAACAGCCGACTTTCCGCCATGAGATGTACGGCGGCTACAAAGCGACAAGAAAGGGTATGCCCGATGAGCTCGCGCAGCAGATGCCCGTGCTCAAGGAGCTGCTTGAGGCGATGGGCGTGCCGATAGTCGAGAAGCCCGGATACGAGGCGGACGATATCCTCGGCACTCTTGCGCGCCATAGCGGTGACGCAGTCTGCACGATAGCCACTGGCGACAGAGACAGCCTGCAATTGGTCTCCGAAAGCGTCAATGTTTTGCTCGCCGCGACGAAGATGGGCAGACCCGTGACCGACAGATATACGCCCGAGGCAGTGCGCGAAAAATACGGCGTTGAGCCGATAAAGCTCATTGATATAAAAGCCCTCATGGGCGACAGCTCGGACAATATCCCCGGCGTTGCGGGAATCGGCGAAAAGACTGCCGGCGATTTAATAGCCCGCTTCGGCTCGATAGAATATATCTACGACAATATTGACACGATAGATATCAAACCCGGAGTGCGGGACAAGCTGAAAAAAGACAGGGACATGGCGTTCTTGAGCAAAAAGCTCGGCACGATAAACTGCGATATCCCGATCGACAATAACCCGCAGAGCTATATTCTCAAAGCGCCCGACAATTTCAAGGTTACGAGAATGCTTGCGGATCTCGAGATGTTCAAGCTCATCGACCGCCTCGGGCTTGAGATATCAAACACAGCCTCTGAGCCGCAGAAAGAGGAGAAGCCCGTCCCGGTCTGCGCCGAGGACGATTTCGGCCAGCTGATGACGCGCCTTAAATCTGACGGCGAGAGCTATTTTCTCTGGGACGGCGAAAAGTGCCGTTTCGATCTCGGGGACAAAGTGCTCGTGTGCGACTGCGAAAACGAGAATTTTTATCCGTTCTTTATAAAGCTGCTCGAAGATAAAAATATAAAGAAATACACAGCGGACATAAAGTCGCTCTATTCATTCGCGCAGGGCTGTTCGGCTCAGTGCAGGAATATGTGCGGCGATCTGGAACTTGAGGGCTATGTCCTCAACCCATCCGCCTCGTCCTATGACGCGCTGCGCCTTGCAGGCGAATATTCAGCGGCAGTGCCGGTTGAAAACGGCGACGAAAACGACTGCGCCGCCGCGTCGCTGAGAAGATTATTTGCGGCGATGGACAAAAAAATTGAGGAAAACGGACAGCAGCTGCTGCTTCATGACATCGAGCTTCCGCTCGCGCATGTGCTCTCTTCAATGGAGCAGACGGGCTTTGCCGTTGACCGCGACGGAATCGCGGAATTTGGCAAACAGCTCGGCGGGAGGATAGCCGAAATCGAGCAGGAGATATACGCTCTAGTTGGCTGCGAGTTCAATCTGAACTCGCCCAAGCAGCTCGGCGAAGCGCTGTTTGAAAAGCTTAAGCTGCCCGCGAGAAAAAAGACAAAAAGCGGATATTCGACCGACGCGCAGGTGCTCGAATCGCTCGAAAACAAGCACCCCGCTGTGCGCGATATACTCGAATACAGAACGCTTTCAAAGCTCAGGTCGACCTACTGCGACGGTCTGCTCAAGGTTATCGGCGAGGACGGGCGCATCCGCTCGACTCTGAATCAGACCGAGACGAGAACCGGCAGAATCTCATCGACCGAGCCGAATCTTCAGAATATCCCCGTGCGCTCTCCGCTCGGGCGCGAGATGCGGAAATTCTTTGTCGCGCGGGACGGATATGTGCTCGTTGACGCGGACTATTCGCAGATTGAGCTTCGCGTTCTCGCCCATATTTCGGGCGACCAAAACATGATAAAGGCGTTCAACGATAACACTGATATCCACACTGTGACCGCGTCCGAGGTCTTTGATATGCCGCCGCAGCTCGTCACTCCGATAATGAGAAGCCGCGCGAAAGCGGTCAATTTCGGCATAGTATACGGCATCGGCGCGTTCTCGCTCGCCAAAGATATCGGAGTCAGCCGCAGCGAGGCGGATGAGTATATAAAAGGCTATCTCAGGCACTATTCAGGCGTTGACAAATATATGCACGACGTGGTCGAAAAGGCGAAGAAAGACGGCTACGCCGAGACGATGTTTGCGCGGCGCAGATATCTGCCGGAGCTCGCCGCATCGAACGCTAACACCCGCGCGTTCGGCGAGCGTGTGGCGCGCAATATGCCCATTCAGGGCACGGCGGCGGATATAATCAAGATAGCGATGATAAGAGTCTACGAACGCCTTGAGCGCGAGAATCTGGCGGCGAAGCTGATAATGCAGGTGCACGATGAGCTGATAGTCGAAGCGCCGGAGAACGAAAAAGAGCGTGTGAGCGCCCTGCTCAAAGAGGAAATGGAAAACGCTGTTAAGCTCTCCGTGGCTCTCACTGCGGATGTCCATTCCGGGCGCACCTGGTATGACGCGAAAGGCTGATAAAACGGAGGAAACATGAATCTGGTTTTTGTTTGCACGGGCAACATCTGCCGCAGCCCAATGGCGGAGGGGATGTTCAAAAAACTGCTCGAAGAAAAAGGGGAGAGCGGCATCGACTGCTCGAGCGCGGGGCTTGCGACCTTTGACGGACGCCCCGCGAGCGACAACGCGCAGGCGGTCGCCCTCGAATACGGAGTCGATATCTCGGAGCATAAATCTCGTATGCTGACCCGCAGCATCGCGCGCAAGGCAGATCTGATAGTCTGCATGACCGATGAGCAGTATGAGACGCTCAACCGCATGATTCCCGACGAGAGACTCTATGTGCTCGCCGGCGGAGTTGACGACCCCTACGGATGCGATATCGAAGTTTACCGCGAGTGCGCAAAGAAGATAAACGGCGCGCTGCCGGAGCTTTACGAAAAGATAAAGAGCGGGAGCTGATCGGTATTTTTGAAGTTGAAACGGTCCCGATGACGGAAGAATATATAGGCGGCGTCGTGTCGCTCGAGCGCGAATGTTTTTCGCATCCGTGGAGCGAGAAGTCGCTTCGGGAAGAGCTTGATAACGATCAGGCTCATTTTCTCTGCGCGGTTGCCGACGGATGCGTCGCCGGATATATCGGCGTGCAGGAGATAGTGGGCGAGGCGTATATAACCAATGTCGCCGTGTCCGAAAAATTCCGCCGCCGCGGGATAGCGGAAAAGCTGCTCGAAGAGGCGGAGCGCGGTGCAATAAAACGCGGCTGCGTGCTGATAACGCTCGAGGTCAGGGCTTCAAACGCCCCGGCGAAGGCGCTCTATAAAAAACGCGGCTTCAAAGAAGTCGGAACAAGAAAGAATTTTTATTCCGATCCGCGCGAGGATGCGGAGATAATGACAAAGTTTTTTGACAGATGAGGGTGAGCGAAATGAAGATACTTGCAATCGAATCCTCCTGCGACGAGACCGCTGCGGCGGTCGTCGAGGACGGCAGACGCGTTATTTCAAGCGTCATAGCGTCGCAGGTAAAGGAACATATACTCTACGGCGGAGTCGTGCCGGAGATAGCGTCAAGGCGCCATGCGGAGGCGATATCCGGCGTTGTCGGCGAAGCGCTCGACAGGGCGGAGATGAATGTCGGCGATGTTGACGCGATAGCCGTCACATATGCGCCCGGGCTTATCGGCGCGCTGTTAGTCGGCGTGAATTTTGCAAAGGGACTCGCGTTTTCCGCGAACAAACCGCTCGTGCCCGTGCATCATCTGCGCTCGCATATCGCGGCGAACTATATAACCCACCCCGACCTTGAACCGCCGTTTCTCGCGCTCGTCGTCTCAGGCGGCCACAGCCACATAATCGAGGTGCGCGACTACACGGATTTTCATATCATCGGCAGGACGCGCGACGACGCTGCAGGCGAGGCGATGGACAAGGCGGCGCGCGCCATGGGGCTCGATTATCCAGGCGGCGTGAACCTCGACAGAGTGTCCAAGGACGGCGACCCGAAGAGCTACAAGCTTCCGCGCCCGCATGTTGACGGGAGCGAATACGATTTCAGCTTCTCCGGACTCAAGACTGCTGCCGTCAATATTATCCACAACGCAAAGCAAAAGGGCGAGAAGATAAGCGTGCCCGATCTCGGCGCGTCGTATATCGAGGCGGTCGTAAGATGCCTGCGCGAAAACACCGAAAAAGCGGCACTGAACTTCGGTTTCGACAAGATAGTCCTGGCGGGCGGCGTGTCCGCAAACTCGCGCCTGAGAGCGGAAATGACCGATATCTGCAAGGCTCATTCATGGTCGCTGTTCATGCCCGAGCTGTCGCTTTGCGGCGACAATGCGGCAATGGTCGGCGCCCAGGGCTACTATGAATTCAAGGCTGGAAACATCGCCCCGCTGACCCTCAATGCACGAGCTTCGATGCCTATTGATGAAATTGATAAATTTTTATCAAAAAATGTCTGAAAGTTAACAGTTTCGTCATTGAAAAACCGAGTTTATTGGGGTATAATACATACTGGGTAAAGATGGTACCTTTCTTAATAGATTAGACGAAAGGAGTCAAATATCATGAAACATTTGACACAGAACAAGACAGTGATCGACTGGATCGAAGAGAAGATAGCTCTTGTATCTCCCGACGAAGTCATGTGGATCGACGGCAGCGAGGAGCAGCTTGACGCTCTGCGCGCCAAGGCATGCGAGACCGGCGAGATGACCAAGCTCAACGAGGATCTCCTCCCCGGATGCCTGCTTCACAGAACCAAGCCCAACGATGTTGCGCGTGTTGAGAACCGCACATTCATCTGCGCCGAGAGCGCGGATCAGGCAGGTCCGACCAACAACTGGATGGATCCCGCTGAGGCTTATAAGATGCTCTATGATATAGCCAGAGACAGCTATAAGGGCAGAACAATGTATATTATCCCTTATTCGATGGGTCCTGTCGGCTCTCCGTTCTCGAAGATCGGCGTTGAGCTGACTGACTCCATCTATGTCGTTCTCAACATGGCTATCATGACGAGAATCGGCAAGAAGGTTATGGATACTCTGGGCGACAGCAACGACTGGGTTCGCGGACTGCACTGCAGCTGCGACATCGACCCCGAGAAGCGTTATATCTGCCAGTTCCCGCAGGATAACACCATCATCTCCGTCAACTCCGCTTACGGCGGAAACGTCCTCCTCGGCAAGAAGTGCTTTGCTCTTCGTATAGCCTCTTATCAGGGCTGGAAAGAGAGCTGGCAGGCTGAGCATATGCTTATCCTCGGCCTCGAGAATCCGAAGGGCGAAGTCAAATATATCTGCGCGGCATTTCCGTCCGCCTGCGGCAAGACCAACCTTGCCATGCTTATCCCGCCCGAGGGATACAGAAACAAGGGCTACAAGATCTGGTGCGTCGGCGATGATATCTCCTGGATCAGAAAGGGTCCCGACGGCAGACTTTATGCTATCAACCCCGAGAACGGTTTCTTCGGCGTTGCCCCTGGCACGAACGAGAAGTCCAATCCCAACGCGCTTGCCGCGACAAGAAAGAATACCATTTTCACAAACGTTGCGCTTAACCTTGACAACAATACCGTCTGGTGGGAAGGTCTCGACAAGAATCCGCCCGAGAACGCCATCGACTGGCAGGGCAGACCGTGGAACGGCAAGACGAGCGAGGAAAAGGGCGCTCATCCGAACAGCCGCTTCACCGCTCCCGCTGTCAACTGCCCGTGCATCAGCTCCGAGTTTGAGAATCCGGCAGGCGTTCCGATCTCCGCTATCGTCTTCGGCGGCAGAAGAGCTAAGCTCGCTCCGCTGGTCTATCAGTCAAGAAGCTGGAATCACGGCGTGTTCGTCGGCTCGATAATGGCTTCCGAGACCACCGCAGCAGCAGCCGGCGCAGTCGGCGTTGTCCGCCGCGATCCCATGGCTATGCTTCCGTTCTGCGGCTACAACATGGCTGATTACTGGCAGCACTGGATTGACATCGGCGCAGGCCTCGACGAGGATAAGGCTCCGAAGATATTCAACGTCAACTGGTTCCGTAAGGACGACGACGGCAACTTCCTGTGGCCCGGCTTCGGCGACAACATGCGCGTGCTTGAGTGGATCATCAAGCGCTGCGAGGGCAAGGTCGACGCAGAGGAGACCGCTATCGGCTTCGTGCCCAAGGCTGAGGACATCAACCTTGAGGGCATCGAGGACGAGGTCAGCGAGGATCAGCTCAAGGAGATCCTGAGTGTTGACAACTCCCTTTGGGAGGATGAGGCAAAGGGCATCGAGGAGTTCTACGCTAAGTTCGGCGACAGACTTCCCAAGGCTCTGAGCGACGAGCTCAACACCCTCAAGGCTAATCTTGAGAAATAATTAAATAAAATTGCGGCAGACAGGTGTGCTTGTCTGCCGCTTTTTTATTGGTTTGTCATATCGGCGCAGGCAGAGCGCAAAAAACAACAGCCGTGATTCTCAACGAACCACGGCTGCTGATATTTAATTTTGCTTACAGTGTCTCAAATCTCTTTACGCCTTTGCGCTTGAGCCTTGCAAATGATATCGCGGTTATTATTGCTATTACTGTTGTCGCGATTATCAGCGCGAACACATTCGGCAGCACCTGCACCGCGAGCAGATATACCGCGACGAGCACGATGATATACGCCCAGCCGAGGCACATTGCGAGCATGATGCCGAGACTCTGTTTGACCGCTCCGCTCTCACTGCTCCAGGTGAGATTAGGCATCCTGATGTTCACTCTGAGCCCCGAAACGGCGCACAGAAGCGTGAATATCTGCGGCAGGATAATCATGACCGCCGCGGCGAGAAGCTCCGGCTTGAGGGCAATACAGAAGCATATGCTGCATATCAGCGCGGGGACGGCGGTGAAGAGCATGTGGAGCTTCAGCTTTGCCTCGAGAATCTGCCACGAGGTGACGGGGAGCGAGCGGGCTATCCAGAGACTCTTGCCCTCGAGGGATATCGCGGGCGCGGTGAGTATATTCATCGAAGAGAGCAGGCATAAAAGTAAGCACGCAAATGTCGGGGCGTATTCCAGCAAATCCTCATCCATGCGGATTACAACGCCGATAAACCAGTCACTTTTTATCAGCGAGAAAACAGCGACGGCTATCATAAACAGCGCCCCGAGCGAGCAGTTGAGCATATAAGACGGGCTCGAGAGGAAGTGGTTTATCTCGCGGCGCAGAAGCGCGCGGTCGGTGCCCTGCTGCTTGACCGTCTTTTCTTTGTAGACTGTCTTTGCGGTCTTTCCGCTGCTCGTGACGAGCTTTAAGAATGTGCGCGACATTATGAGCCATGTCGCGGCGAGCAGAGCGAGAATGATGAGTGAAATTATAATTGTCGGCAGAACATCGCCCGCGAACGCCTTGCCGAAAATATAGAGCGGATAGGCGGACATGCGCACCTTTGCGGCAACAGCCGCGCTGTTCGCAACGATGCCGGTGATTATCTCGTTCGCCCTGAAGTAGACATAGTAGTAGCCGCCGAGGAACGCTATCGAAACTATAACTGTTATAATGCTCTTGTTTTTTAATTTGACCGCGATTTTTGCAACGACCCAGCCGAGTATGCACGACAGTATAAGCACGAGAACAGTCACCATAACGGCCATTATAACGGCTGTTATGCCGGATATTCCGGGGTGCGCGGTTATGAAATACACGCCGACGGCGGGTATTACCACAACGCCCGAATACATCAGCCCCATGAGATAGACTCCGATGAGGCGCGCCGCCATAATATCGCGCACGGGAATGGGCATCGAGAGCAGAAGGCCGTTGTCCTTTGCGTCATAGAGGCTCGAATATGTGTTGAACACGCTGCCGAAAACGCCGAAAAGCGCAGCGGTAGCGCCCATAATGGCAAAATAGAGCCAGCTCATGCCGTAGGTTATCAGCGGGCGCATCGAATATGACATATAGCAGAACATTCCGCCGATGGCAAAAATCATGAGCAATATGAACAGCACTATCGAGAATGTCGCCGAGCGTGCAGACTTGCCCTTGCCCGTCTTGCGGTCAACGAAGAAACTTTTATTGAGTTCGAGAAGCTGTTTTTTTATCAGTGTTTTCAGCATTCTTCTCCCTCCAGTTCGAGGAACACGTTCTCAAGGCTGGAGTCGCCCTTGACCTCTTCCATTGTGCCGGAGCGGATGAGCTTTCCGCTTTTTATTATCGCGACCTTGTCGCAGAGCTTTTCGGCAACTTCGAGCACATGGGTCGAGAAGAATATTGCGCCGCCGGAGTTGCAGACCTCGCGCATCATGCCTTTTAACAGATGCGATGCGGCGGGATCGAGACCGACGAAGGGCTCGTCCATGATGATTAACTTGGGCTCGTGGATCCATGCGGAGATTATCGCGAGCTTCTGCTTCATGCCGTGAGAATATGCCGAGATAGGCTGCGCGAGGTCAGCGGTCAGCCCGAACATATCGGCATATTTATGTATGCGCTCGCGGCGGTCGTCAGCGCTGACGCCGAAAATATCCGCGATGAAGTTCAGATATTTTATTCCCGTCATGTATTCGTAGAGGTCGGGGTTATCGGGAATATAGGCTATGATTTTTTTGCAGGCGAGCGGGTCATCTTTTATCGAGATGCCGTTTATCGTTATCTCGCCCTCGTCGAACTGCAGAATGCCGACAACGGATTTGAGCGTTGTGGTCTTGCCCGCGCCGTTGTGGCCGATGAAGCCATATATCTCGCCGGGCGCGATATGCAGCGTCAGGTTGTCAACAGCCTTTTTCTCGCCGTAGGTTTTGGTCAGATTTTTGATGTTAAGCATAATGTCTCCTTTTCGCCCGCATAGCGGAGCGGGTATCCTTTCCCTTTAATATATATTAATATATTTTGCCCCGCGAGTCAAATAAATGTGCTGCTGCGATTAAGAAAACGGGTGGGGATTTTTAATATATGACGAGATTCATCGTGTTTCCCCGCGTCGTCAAGGAAACAAAAAATCGGCACCCTGTTTATCTGATGCCGATTTGACCGGTTCGCTCACTGCGCAAACTGGCTGTTATAGAGCTTCGTATAGAATCCGTTCTTCGCGAGCAGCTCTTCGTGCGTGCCCTGCTCGGCGACCTTGCCGTCTTTCATGACGAGAATGCAGTCGGCGTGACGGATGGTCGAGAGCCTGTGTGCCACGACGAACGAGGTGCGCCCCTGCATGAGCGTGTTGAACGCATCCTGAACTTTCAGTTCAGTTCTGGTGTCTATCGAAGATGTGGCCTCGTCGAGAATGAGCATGGGCGGCTTCATGAGCATGACGCGCGCGATGCAGAGCAGCTGTCTTTCACCCTCGGAGAGTCCGTCGTCGTCGCCGATGACGGTGTCGTAGCCGTTTTTGAGGCGCTTTATAAAGCTGTGAGCGCGTGCTGCCTTGGCGGCGGCGATTATCTCTTCATCCGTGGCGTCGGGCTTGCCGAACGCTATATTCTCGCGGACTGTGCCGTTCTTTATCCAGGTATCCTGGAGCACCATGCCGAAATGGTGTCTGAGACTGTGGCGTGTGATGTCGTTTATATTCTCGCCGTCAACCTTTATGCTGCCGCCGTCAACGTCGTAGAAGCGGAGCAGGAGATTGATAAGCGTAGTCTTGCCGCAGCCTGTCGGACCGACAACGGCTATTGTCTTGCCGGACGGGGCAAAGAAATCGAAGCCGTCGATGAGCTTCTTGCTCTTGTCATATGAGAAGCGGACATTGTCGAACTCCACGCTTCCCTCGGGGTCGCTGAGCGCCAAGCAATTTTCGTCCGACTCCTCGGTTTTTTCGTCTATGAGCTCGAATATTCTTGCCGCGCAGGCGAGGGCATTCTGAAGCTCTGTCACGACGCCGGAAATCTCGTTGAACGGCTTTGTGTACTGGTTCGAGTAGGCGAGGAAGCTGACGAATCCGCCGACGGTCACCATGCCGCCGATGGCGAATATTCCGCCCATGAGCCCGACTACGGCGTAGATAAGATTGTTGATAAATCTGGTGGTCGGGTTTGTAAGCGACGAGAAGAATATGGATTTGAGCGAATATTTGCGCAGCTTTTCATTGCTCTCGTCAAATCTTTCAACCGCTCTGTCTTCATATGAAAACGCCTGAACGGTCTTTTGATTCTGTATCATCTCGTTGATGAGCGCGGTCTGCTCGCCGCGGGTCTCGGACTGCTTTTTGAACATCGAATAAGTACGGCGGGCTATAAAACGCGCCGTGAACAGCGATATCGGTGTCAGCACGACGACCGCGAGAGTGATGAGCGGCGATATAGTGAGCATGAAAACGAGTGTCACGGCTATCGTGACAACGCCGGTGAAAAGCTGCGAGAAGCCCAATATGAGTCCGTCGGCAAACTGCTCCGCGTCCGCCGTTATGCGGCTGACAATGTCGCCGTAGGGGTGGGAGTCGGCGAACGCCACAGGCAGGGTCTGCATATGCGAAAATGCCTTTGAGCGTATATCGCGCACGGTGTTATAGGCTATGCGGTTGTTGATGATGTTCATCACCCACTGGAGCACTCCGCCGACTATGGCGCAGATCAGAATGCCGAAAAGACACTTCTTTATGACTTCAAAATCAACGTTGCCGTGCAGCTTTATTCCGTCTATCGCGCGTCCGGCGAGGACGGGGATATAGAGCGAGAGAATGACGCTTGCAACGGAGAGGATGAGCGAAAGGAACAGCAGAAGCTTCGAGCGGCCGATGACCGCGATAACTCGCTTGAAAACGGTTTTGTTCTTCACGGTTACGCATCCTCCTTTTCAAGCTGTGAATCGAAAATTTCTTTGTAGACCTCGCATGAGCGCAGGAGCTCGTCGTTCGTGCCCATGCCGACTATCTCGCCCTCGTCGAGGACTACTATGGTATCGGCGTTTCTTATCGCCGCAACACGCTGAGAGACGGTTATGACGGTCGGTGCAAAGTCGGTGTTTCGCAGAGCCTTGTTTAGCGCCGCGCCGGTGGCATAGTCGAGCGCACTCGCCGCATCGTCGAGAATGAGCACCTCGGGCTTTCTGACCAAGGCTCGGGCTATAGTCATTCTTTGGCGCTGACCGCCCGAGAGGTTCTTGCCCTCCTGTTCGAGGACAAAGTCGAGCTGCCCGCTCTTGTCCTCTATCATCTGCTTTGCCTGCGCCGTTTCGAGCGCCTGCCAGATTTCTTCGTCTGTGGCGTCCTGCTTGCCGAAGCGGATATTATCCCTGACAGTGCCGGCGAACAGGGCTTTTTTCTGCGAGACGACGCCTATTTTCGAGCGCAGAGCCTTTGTGTCGTAGTCGCGCACGTCAACGCCGTCAACGAGCACGCACCCGCCGGTGACATCGTAGAATCGCGGAATAAGATTGACGAGCGAGGTTTTGCCCGAGCCGGTCGAGCCGATAACGCCTATCGAGCTGCCGCGCTTTATTTTGAGGTCGATATTGTGCAGCGATTCTTCGCTGCCGTTATATGACAGGCACGCCTTGTCAAACTCGACCGAATATTCGCTGTTTTCGTTGCCGTCGGTGACAGTGCCGGGGACGGTGCCGGGCTCGATATCGAGCACCGACTGAATTCGGTTGCCGCAGGCTATCGCCTTTGTGACGCTGATTATGAGATTCGCGAGCTTTATCAGCTCAACGAGGATCTGTGACATGTAGTTATAGAGCGCAACGACCGCGCCGCGCGAAATGGCGCCGGAATCAACGCGTATTGCGCCGACATATATCAGCGCGATTATCGCGAGGTTTATGAGCACAAAGGTTGCGGGGTTCATGAAAGCGGATATCCTGCCGACAGCTGTCTGCATCTCGGTCAGGGCGTTGTTTTTCGCGTCGAAGTCCGCAATTTCCTCTTCCTCTTTGCAGAACGCTCTGACGACGCGGGTGCCAAGCAGGTTTTCGCGCGTCTTGCTCAGCAGACCGTCCAGTTTCTGCTGAACCTTGCGGTACATCGGGATGCACACGAGCATTATCGCGAACACGACCGCGGCGAGAGCGGGCACCGCAACGACGAACACGAGCGACGATTTTGCGTCGACCGTGAACGCCATTATCACCGCACCGAATACGACGAACGGCGAGCGCAGGACGAGGCGCAGAGTCAGGTTCGTTCCGGTCTGCACCTGGTTTATGTCGCCCGTCAGGCGGGTTATAAGCGTCGGCGCGCCGAGCGAATCGAGCTGGGAATAAGAGAGCTTGCCGATATGCTGGAAGAGCGCGTGGCGGATATCGGTAGCGAAGCCGACTGACGCTTTCGCCGAGAAATACTGCGCCACAAGCGTACTGCAAAGACCCAGTATGCCGAACAGACCGAGCAGCAGGCAGCGTTTGATAATATAAATCTTGTCGCCGTTCTCTATGCCGACATCGATTATAGTTGAGACTATTAGCGGAACAATCAGCTCGAACGCCACTTCAATGAGCTTGAAAAACGGCGCGAGAATACTTTCAATTTTGTATTTTTTCAAATACTTCAAAAGCTTTGACATGCTATTCTCCTCTTGTTTTATACTGCATTCTATAATGGTATATAATACCCTAAATAATACCATGAAAACAGGCGTTTTTCAAGACATTACGGACATTACGATTTCTTGACACAGACGGGGAGCAGTGATAAACTTATGCGTTGTAGAAAAGAAACGGTGTGGTGAACGATGAAAGAAAAAGCTGTCAAAAAAGATGAAGAGCTTCTCGAATGCGAAAAGCTCTGGATTTTTGCCGTCATGATAGCGGTCGGCGGATTTTTCGGCGCATATACTTATGTTCAAAAGGGCGGCGTGTTCTGCAACGCGCAGACGGCGAACTTCGTGCTCATGGCGGTTCAGCTCGGGCGCGGAAATTGGCGCAAGGCGCTGTATTATCTTCTGCCCGCTTCGGCTTATCTGCTCGGCACGGTCATTTCGGAATTTTTGCCCAAGCATATAAACCGCCGCAAGATAGTCCGCTGGGACACGGCGTTCGTGGCGTTTGAAATGGCGTGGATATTTGCGCTCGGCTTCGTCCCGGACAATGCGCCGCCGCAGATCTGCCAGGTGGCTGTGAATTTTATCGCTTCGATGCAGTTCAATACATTCCGCCAGGCGAAGAAAATTCCGATGGCAACGACCTTCTGCACCAACCATGTCCGCCAAGTCGGCTCGAACCTCGTCAAGTGGCTTCGCAGCGGTAATAAAGAGGCGCGCGGCAAGATGTTCGCGCATCTGCTGATGATAGGCTCGTTTGTCGCGGGCGCGGTCGCTTCAACTTTTCTCTGCGGCTATCTCGGCGGCAAGACTATCTGGTGCGCCGAAATATTGCTCGCGATAGTGTTCTTTGCGCTACTGCGCGCCGATCTCGGCGAGGAGCATGACAAACTCGATGTCGTTCCGCACGGTCATTGATGACAAGCTGTTAAGCTTTACATGATTTATAAATAAAAAAACAAAAGCTCCCATGCATCCCCGAATATGTTGATATATCGGGAAAGTTGCATGGGAGCTTCGACTTTTGCGCTAAAAAATAGGCTTTATAATTGTAAAGTAAATCACTTTACAATTCGCTTTAGCCCATTATTGGTATCTCAAGGAATGTGTAGGTAAAGCAGTTGATAATATAGAAAATAAATGCGGCTGTCGGGACTGCATATCCCGCGAATTTTTTCGCTTTGCTTTCCGAAAGTGAAGAATACATCGCTGCGCAGGCGATGAGCGTGAACATCTCGGTGAAGTAAAATACGCGCTGACCGGAGGCGTAGACGGACGAAGAGAATCCGAGCACTGCGGCGCAGCAGACGGCGGCGCTGAACAGCACGCCGACGGTGAAACCGAGCTTTTTGTTCTTTTTGATGAGCGCCGCTATAAGAATGAAAATACTAAAGAGAAAGACAAAACAGAGCGCGATAACCGCGAGTTCGAGCAGAAGATAATTGCCGCTCTTGAACATCTTTTCAAAGCCTTTGTCCGGTGTGGTGCGGCGGATAATAATATATGCGGCGTTGACTCCGACGCACAGCACCGAGGCAAATATTGCAAAGATTGATGAAATTATCTTTATTCTTCGCGAGCCTCCGAATGCTTCATATACCGATGCACCAAGCAGAACGAGAAAAACAGCCGTGGTTATCAGCGAGAAGAAAAACGAAAATGCGAAATAATTTGAAAATCCGCAGAGCAGTTTTTCAAATATATTCATTTTAGAGAATCTTTCAAAACCCGCTGCCGCCTCCATCGCTCCGCGCCCGCGAAGCCCGGGCGAGAAAACCAGAACAGCGGCGGAAACCGCGCTCGGCAGGAGCGGAATGAATTGACGGAATCTGAGCCTGCGTTGATATGCCGAAAAAATCAGCAGAATCACCTGCAGCGCGAGCACTGCGGCACATGACTGCTCCTGAGATGCCGCGACGACAGAAGCAATCGCGGCGGCGATATATGCTATAGAATTCACGCGCCCTCCGAATACCTCGAAAGTCAGCGGAGTTACCGCGATAAGCAGGGCTGCAAACGGGACGAGAAAAGTAAACGACCCCGCAAACCAGAACACCGACGGGTTGAGGCATGGCAGAAATACTGCCAACGGCACCGAGCAGGCGAAGATATATCTCTGTTTTGCGCTTGCCTTTTCGCCGAAAAAGTCCGACAGGCGGCAGAGAAAATACATTATATATATAATCAGCGCGGCGATGAACAGCTTCCAAAAAATAAGCGGCAGGCGCAAGAAGTTTATCATCAGCCATTCGCCGACTATCCGCCCGGACACGGTCGTGTACCGCTCGTGCAGCCAGCTTGTTACTGTGAATCCGTTTCGGTGGAGTATGCCGAGAAAGTGACCGTCGTCGGTTTTGAGAATCAGCCGAGTGAACACCGTGCAGAAAAACAGCACGGCGGCGGAGAATGCGGCGATTATCGAGCACGGAGAATTTTGAAATTCTTTCAGCTTTTCTCTCATCTTTCGCCACCTCCCGCCAACGCATACGGATTTTCGGCGGTTCCGCTCCCACAAAGAACGAGAACATTGCTGCGAAGATACATCGCCGGGCATACGCCGCACAGCTCGTCCGCCGCGAGCGTTTTATAGAATCCGCCGGTCGTGGTGACCGCCGTAACGCTGCTCTGATTCGTTGAAACCGGCGAGCTTGTCCAATACCAGCAGTATTTGCGCAGAGTTAAATAGCGCGAGCTGTCATTTTTGATGCACTGCTCGGTCGGGCTTCTGCGGCGGTCGGCGGCGCTTATATTTTTGAGCATATCTTTTGACGGCAGGAATATTGAATCGCCGTTTTTGTCAGGCGATATGAGCGAAAGGTTAAACTCTGAAAAATTCTCCGGATTTAAAAATCCGCTCTCCGAATTGAGCCATGCGCGCAGGGGAGAGGCGAGATAATCGGAACTGCCGATGCCGTCCTCGGAAGGGTCGAACGCCCTGAAGCACAGCACTTTTTCGCTCATGAGCAGAGTTTTGCCGCCCGTTTCGATGACTCTCCATATAATAGGCTCGCCGAGATATGAGCCGATGGCTATTCTGTCGCCACTCTTGAGCGTGACTTCCCGCGATTCATTGCCACCGACGCTGACGGACGAAGAAAACAGTAGGTGAGCCGATGTGCTTTTGATTTTTGCGCTCCCGATAAATGTCAGCGCAAACAGCAGAATTGCCGCAATTGCAGCCGCTCTGAAAGCCTTTTTCATCGTCCCACCCTTTTGTTTTTATTTTACATATACTATGTCGATTTCATTGCACGGACCGCCTAATTTCTGTTTTCCGGCGGAGTTCAATCCGAGCATACCGTTTGCCGCGAAGAATTCGCTCTCGATAACGCACGGCTTGTTAAGATTTTTGAGCTGAGTTGCTCTGGTGCCGGTCGTGTTGCCGATGCCCTTGACATACATCGACGAGCAGTTGCCGCCGTTTAGCAAAAACGCATTTCTCGCGCCGTATGCTATGAGGACTTTCATCATATTGTCGAGCGGCATAAATTCGCCCATAGCCATGATATATTTGTTCTCTGATATCTGTGCGAAAACGGTGCGGTTGTGATAATAAGTGTCGTGCTCGTTGGTTGCCTTGCCGTTTGTTATGACTTGCCGCTGGTAGCGCAGGGAATTGTAAACGCCTTGCGAGATGTACGATTTGCAGTTCTCGTTTGTGAGCGTTTCGACTTTCCATGTGCCGTTTTTGTAGATCAGCAGCCGTTTCTGCCCCTGACCATCAGTCGAAATGACCGAGCCGCTGCGAATTGTCGGCGCACCTCTTTTGTATGTTGAGCCGTCTTCGCCGTTTATCGCTATGAGCGCGCCGCTCTTTCTGCCCATATCCTCAACCTTGCCGACATTTGTGCCGAGAAGCTGTTGGCTTGAGGCGACACCGATATGATCGGGCGAACAGGTGATTATCGCGACATTGATTATGGGCTGATAAGTGACTGTCTTGTCGTAGTCGATAGCACCGTCCGCGTTTGCTTTTTTGAAAGCCTGAGTTATCTGTGCCCCATATGCTATTCGGTGTATTTCAATATTCACTCCGTTTGAGTTGAGCTTCCACGCTCTGAGCACCTTCGCTCCGGCAACGCTTTTGACGCTTGCGGCGCTGACTTCGAGCTTGCCTTTTGACGATGAACCGGAATTATTCGATTTTGCCGTCGTTGCAGGTTTCGATGCCGGTTTATTTGACGTGGGTTTCTGTGCGCTCTGCGCAGTGCTTGGCTCTGCGGATTCGGATGCCGATTTTGAGCTTGCCGCTGTTTCTTCTGCACTCGTCTGCGCGTTGGCTTCGGTTTCTGCGGCAGATGTGTCTTCTGCAGGGGTCGTGCCGGGCTCGGGTGTCTTTGTGCCGCATGCCGTGAAACTCATGAGAATCAGCAGGGACGCGAGCAAAACTGCAAATAATCTTTTTGTCATAAGTATCCTCCTTTTGAATATTTCTTCCAAATCAATTATATCATTGCGCCACGCTGAATTATATACCGTATGCGCATTTTGATAAATAAATTTTCGTCATTTTGCACTCTTTTTTATATAGTGTAAGTGTATAATCTTTCGCAATTTCCGCTTTAATGCGCTGATACTTTATGATATAATTAAATCAGCGGCGGGCGAGTATGCATATGCTAACCGAACTTGCCGCGCCCGGTATGCATCGTTTGTGCATAAATTCTCTGAAAGGGTGAAGATATATGAAATATGCTGTAGTTCTCTGCGACGGCATGGCGGATTATCCCGTTGAGGCTCTCGGCGGAAAGACGCCGATGGAAGTCGCAAAGAAGCCCAATATCGATGCGCTTGCGTCGAAGGGCGAAGTCGGACTTGTCAGAACCGTTGCCGCCGGACTCAAACCCGGCAGCGATGTTGCAAATATGAGCGTGCTCGGATTCGATCCGAAGAAGTGCTACACCGGCCGCTCGCCCCTTGAGGCGGTCAGCATCGGAGTCAAGATGAGCGAAAGTGATATCGCACTGCGCTGCAACCTTGTCACTTTGAGCGACGAGGCGGATTACGGCGCAAAGACCATGCTCGACTACTCCGGCGGCGATATCTCGACCGAAGAGGCGGCGCAGATAATTAAAACCGTGCAGGAGCATTTTGGCAGCAGTGAATTTGATTTTTACAGCGGCGTAGCTTATCGTCATTGCCTTATCGTACATAACGGCACGACGGATCTCGGCAAGATGACCCCTCCGCATGATATTTCCGGCAGAGTTATCGGCGAGTATCTCTCGACTTCGCCGAACGCCGAAAAGCTTATCGCCATGATGCGCGAGAGCTACGACCTTCTGAAGGATCACCCCGTGAACAAGAAGAGAATAGCTGAGGGCAAGCTCCCTGCAAATTCAATCTGGCTCTGGGGCGAGGGAAGCCGCCCGGCTCTGCCGTCCTTTGAAGAGAAGTTCGGCGTGAAGGGCAGCATCGTCTCGGCAGTCGATCTGCTCAAGGGCATCGGCATCTGTGCAGGCATGAACACCCCCGAAGTCGAGGGCGCGACCGGCTATATCGACACGAATTTCGAGGGCAAAGCGAACGCCGCAATCGACGAATGGCGTAAAGGTCAAGACCTTGTCTATATCCATGTCGAGGCTCCCGACGAGTGCGGCCACAGAAACGAGCCCGAAAACAAAGTCAAGGCGATCGAGCTTATCGACAGCCGCATTATGCCTATAATCCTTGAATATCTCAACACACAGGACGATTATAAGGTCATGGTTCTGCCGGATCATCCGACCCCGATATCGACCCGCACCCACGCATCCGACCCCGTGCCGTATCTGATTTACCGTAAAGGCAAAGAACTTGACAGCGGCGTTGCGAGCATAAATGAAAAATCAGCATCCGAGACCGGCAATTTCATTGAAGAAGGCTTTGGGCTTATGGGTCATTTTCTTAAAGACTGACAGAAGGAGGAAACAAAAATGGGCTTTAGCATAGAAACAAAGTGCGTGCAGTCCGGCTATACGCCGAAAAACGGCGAGCCGCGTGTTGTACCGATAGTACAGAGCACTACCTACAAATACGAGTCGAGCGAGCAGATGGGCAGGCTCTTTGACCTTCAGGAATCGGGCTATTTCTACACCCGCCTCCAGAATCCCACAAACGACTGCGTCGCCGCAAAGATTGCCGACCTTGAGGGCGGCGTCGGCGCCATGCTCACCTCGTCCGGTCAGGCGGCGTCGTTCTTCTCCGTTTTCAATATCTGCTCCGCGGGCGACCATGTCGTTGCCGCGTCCGCGATATACGGCGGAACATTCAATCTCTTCAATGTCACGATGAGAAAGCTCGGCATCGATTTCACCTTCGTTCGCCCCGACGCGACGGAGGAGGAGCTCAACGCGGCATTTAAAGATAACACCAAGGCAGTGTTCGCCGAGACTATCTCGAACCCCTCACTCGTCGTGCTCGATATTGAAAAGTATGCGCGCGCGGCTCATTCCCACGGCGTGCCGCTGATAGTCGACAACACTTTCCCGACTCCGATAAACTGCCGCCCGTTTGAGTTCGGCGCAGATATAGTCACCCATTCGACCACAAAATATATGGACGGTCACGCGACAAGCGTAGGCGGAGTTATAGTTGACAGCGGCAACTTCGACTGGACTCAGAACGACAAGTTCCAGGGACTTACAACTCCCGACGAGTCGTACCACGGTGTTGTATACACCGAGCAGTTCGGCAAGGCTGCATATATAACAAAGTGCACGACTCAGCTCATGCGCGACCTTGGCTCAATTCAGTCCCCGATGAACGCATTCCTGCTCAACCTCGGACTCGAGACTCTGCATCTGCGTATGCCGCGCCACTGCTCAAATGCTCTCACCGTTGCAAAGTTCCTGAAGGCTCATCCGAAGATCGAGTCCGTCCGCTATCCCGGCCTCGAGGGCGACGAATACTATGACCTTGCGCAGAAGTATATGCCCAACGGCACCTGCGGCGTCATTTCGCTGAGAATAAAAGGCGGCAGAGAGGACGCGGTCAGATTCATGGACAGCCTCAAGCTCGCGGCGATAGTCACCCATGTTGCGGACAGCCGCACCTGCTGTCTGCACCCGGCGAGCACAACTCATCGCCAGCTCACCGCGCAGGAGCTCGACGACTGCGGAGTCTATGAAAATCTTGTCAGACTTTCTGTCGGAACAGAGAATGTCGATGACATAATCGCCGATCTTGACGCGGCTCTCGCGAACGTCTGATATTGGCAAAATAGACAAAAATCACGCGTAAAATTTTATGCATAAAACCCGGCTGCAAGTTTTCCTGCAACCGGGTTAATTTTTTGTCACTGCATATGCGGCTTATGCAGAATATTTCCATATAGTTATTAAAATCAAACTGTAAAGTTTTTTACTTTACGCATATATTCTGAATAGTCATTAAAACACAAAAGTTATCCACATTATCCACATAGTTATCCACATCAGCAAGGAGAAAAGCTTTACGACTTGTGAGTAAAAACAAGTGAAAAACTACTGAATATTGAGTGAATATCAATGAATAAATTCAAAATTGCGCAAAAAATACCGCCCGAATTTCTGAAGGAAAAAACACGGGCGGTTTCAATATTTTTATGTTGCTCAGTCGATAAACGGGAGACTTCTGACGAGATCGTTTATCCCGCCAAGCGAACCGTGGAAGAAGCTGCGTATCATTTCAAACACAGTCATCGACGCGGTTATCGCAAACAGCACTCCGACGATTATCGCAATAATAACTGCGAGTCCCACGCCGACCGCGAGACCTATCAGCGTGAACTGACCGATGCCATTGGCGACCTTCGGTTTGTCGCTCTTCCATATAAGATAGAGCACGAGGCTGACGAGCGGCAGGAACCACAGCAGCGGACCGAAGAAGCCGAGGAAAAATCCGAGAACTTTCCATCCGCCGGTGCTTTCGCTTTCCTGCTCGGGCTTCTTGTTCGCTTTCGGCTGAACAGGTGCGGGAGCAGGCAGGGGAGCTGGCTCTTTCGGAATATCATTATGTACGGGCTGAGTATCTTTTGCGGCGGTCTGCTCCTGTGCCGCGCGTCTGGCGTCGCTCTCCGCGAGGCTCACCGGTTCGCCGCAATATGGGCAGACCTTGAATCCGTCTTCGAGCTGTTTTCCGCAATTTCTGCAAAACATAATATCACTCTTTCGTTTTTGTGTCCGCGCAGATTACTTGTCGCCCGATTTCTTTTCGAGCTTGCGCTTGTTGCCTTTGTCGTCTATTATATATGTATTGTCGAGCTGGGCGGTGAGGCTCGCCTTGAAATCGGTGACATACTGCTTTTTGAGACCCTCCCATTCGGCGAATTCCTCTTCGCTCAGATCCCTCTCCTGCGACAGGTGATAGAGATCGTTCATGCGCTTTATCTCTTCTTTTTTCATGTCTGCCTCCGTGAGCTTGTATAATACATTTATTATATACTATGCCGGGGATAAAGTCAATTTGAGAAAAGTGAACATAAATGACATTATTTTATAAAACCCGATATATTTGCCGAGCGAAAATTTCACTGGGATTTTCAGTTAAAAATCTTTACGGAAGATTATGCGTATGATATAATTTATAATAAATAATAGAACAAATGGGCTCTTCCGGAGGTAATGATGATGGGTGAAAACTTGGTGGTGTTTTACAAACAACGATTGCGCAAGGAGCATAAACAGGCTTTTTTTGCCGCATTCTTTATCGGGCTGTTGGTTCATATTTATAAATTCACCAACGATCTGCCGAACAATGATACGGTGTTTAATTATTTTTCTTATCAGAATATTGTTAAGTCCGGGCGATGGGCGCTGTCCCCGGCATGCGCGATAAGCTCATTTTTTGACCTGCCGTGGGTGATAGGATGTATATCCTGTATTTACATTGCGCTTACGGTTGTTGTTATTGTTGAGCTTTTTAAGATTAAGAATCCGGTTCTTATTTTTTTGATATCAGGTATACTTGCGGCATCCCCCGCAACAACGGAAACTTTTTTCTATGAATACACGGCAGACGGATATATGCTCGCGATGCTTTTGTCTGCATGTGCGGCGTATTTGTCGAGAATAGACGAGAAGCGCGTTTCAAGGCAGATCATCAGTGCTACACTGGTATGTTTAAGCTGCGCGATATATCAGGCATATCTTGCGTTTTCGCTGATACTTGCAACCTGTTATTTTATTTACACATTGCTTGAAAATAGGAATGATAACAAGACCAACGCCAAATGGATATTGCGCCAAGCAATCATATATATATCCTCGTTGGTTTCCTATTATATAATCTGGAAGATCATATTGAAAATAACCGGATATAGGGCAACAACATATATGGGAATATCATCTGCCGGTGATGTTTCCGGATTCAATCCGCTGCGCAGAATCATAAGATTGATCAAAGAGTTTATAAAATACTTTATATACTGCAATCCATTTACATATGGTTGGTCGTTGTATACTGTTCTTGGGATACTGTCGATTTTGGCCATAGCGGTGGCATTTATTATAGCGTTATGCAAATCAAAGGTATATAAGCACAGGTGCTCGACGATTTTATGCTTATGTGCTATAATTGCACTGCTGCCGTTTTCGGGTATATTCATGCTTATTTCGGACGGCGTGGCATGTTTTCCGAGAATGCAGCAATCGCTGAGCTTATTGGTCATATTTGCGGCGATTTTGATTGAGCGGTGGGCTCCTAGAATTTCAATAAAGAATGTAGTATGTCTGCTGTTTGCACTTGTTGTATTTGATAACTCAATCATAGCGAATGTCTGTTATTATCAGATGTCAATGTGCTATGAAAACACATATGCCGAAGCACTCGAAATGAATAATGTCATAAATGAGTACCGCCGGGAATACGGTGTCGAGAAGCTCGCGATACTTGGCACGAGATCCCAGTGTCAAAATCGTGATATTGATTATGAGAATCAGAAGATACTCAGTGGGGTTAAGTTGAGTGCCTTGAGCGGCAGTGTATATAGAACCCTTATAATAGACGGCGAGCACGCGGTTCCGTTTTTGCAGCATACATTCGGAATGGATATGACTGTTCCCACTAGCACAGAACAACACGAGCTTTGGGCTGACAATGAGGTCAGGGAAATGAAAAACTGGCCCGACAAGGATTCTGTCAAGGTGATAGGCGATGTGCTGGTAATAAAACTTTCAGATGAAGAAGCGGAACTCAGAAAAACTGCTGAAGATGAATGGGAGGCAGCAAATCGCAGTAAATAGAAAAAATGAAAAACGGTTTGTGTGAGACAAAATCGCACTAACCGTTTCTTTATAACTAAAATTTTCGTAAATCGTGAGTGAGCAAATGATATGAAAACGCGAGAAAAAGCGAGAAAAACAGAGCACGCAAAACGTAAATTAAAATTTTAAGAAAAAGTGCTTGACAAGCATAGAGCGATGTGGTAATATATCGTAGCATTAAGAAATCGGAGGTAACAAGTATGTCAACTTATATGCCCAAAGCGGGCGACATCACCCGTAAGTGGTATGTCATCGATGCTGCCGGTAAGCCTCTCGGCAAGGTAGCAGTTCAGGCTGCCGTCCTTCTTCGTGGCAAGCATAAGCCCACATTCGCTCCTCACGCCGACTGCGGCGATCATGTAATCATCATCAACGCTGAGAAGGCTGTCCTCACCGGCAACAAGCTCAACCAGAAGATGTATTATCATCACACCGGCTATATCGGCAACATGAAAGAGGTCAAGTACAGCACCCTCATGAAGACAAAGCCCGAGTTCGCTGTCGAGCTTGCAGTCAAGGGTATGCTGCCCGATTCTACTCTGGGCCGCACCGCTCTTACAAGACTCCGCGTTTACAGAGGCGCTGAGCACAAGCACGAAGCACAGAAGCCCGAAGAGTGGGCTCTTTAATGAAGGGAGGCAATAAATAATGTACGATTCAGTTCCTTACTTCTACGGCACAGGCCGCAGAAAGAAATCAGTCGCCAGAGTCCGTCTTTATGCCGGCACCGGCAAGATCATCATCAACGACAGAGAGATTGACAATTATTTCGGCCTTGAGACCCTCAAGCTCATCGTCCGCCAGCCTCTCGCTCTTACAGGCACCAGCGAAAAGCTCGATGTCATCTGCCGCGTCAACGGCGGTGGCGTGACCGGCCAGGCAGGTGCTATCCGCCACGGTATTTCCAGAGCACTCCTTCAGTATGATGCAGAGCTTCGCCCCGCACTCAAGAAGGCAGGCTTCCTGACCAGAGACCCGAGAATGACCGAAAGAAAGAAGTACGGTCTCAAGGGCGCTCGCCGTGCACCCCAGTTCTCGAAGCGCTGAATTTTTACCGCTTACAAGACGAATATCAGCTCCCGGGCAGCATTGCTGTTCGGGAGTTTTTCTGCATTTTTGAAGGGCTTTTTGCGCCCGGCTGCTTTTTTTGGAGGCAAACTCTCGAGTTTGCGGCTATTTCTTGAAAAATCAATGCGTTGTGATATAATTAATATTGAGAAATGAGCTTATAAAGGAGTGACTTGTTCGGAACAGAAAATATAACGGACATAAGAGAACCGAAGCCCTTGCTCTTTTGGCGCAGTGCGGCATATCAAGGAAAGGTAACAGGAAAATGAAAAAGCGCTTTATTTCTTTTGCACTCGTGTGCATTCTCTTGCTGATTTTTCCCGCGTGCTCATCGAAACAGGACAATGACTACGGAGGCGATCCTATGGAATTTAAAAGCTTTAAGCTGACGGAGAACAACTGCTCGGCACAGAACGCCGTGTATGAGGGATGCAAAACAGAGGACGGAGTACATCTTGAGTATTATATGAGCTCGAACGACTGGGATAACGAGCTGTCCTGCTTTGTCGAATCCCGCGACGTCATCCGCTCGGTTGACGGGGACGAGAATCTCTACCGCGAGGTGTGCGCCCTGTTCGGAAATTGCAGAATAGATGAATGGGCGGGCTTCCGAGGCGCAAATCCCCCAGATGTTCTCGACGGAAGCTCGATGAGCTTTTCTGCTGTCTTGGCGGACGGAACGGAGATTGAGGCGAGCGGGAGCAACAACTTCCCGAAAAATTACCAAACATTAAGAGACGGGATTAACAGGCTGATAACCTCGAATAAAATAAGAAGCACCGAGTTTTCCGAAGGAAGCTATGCGATTTCGCTGCCCAAAAGTTGGGTAGGCGTAGTCAGCGCCAGTTTTTCGCAGGGCATGGTGGCGTTTTCAGTCGATAAAACGGACGGCGATGAGCTCACGTTCTTTATAATCGATACCGGCAATGGCTATTCCTCGGACTCCTACAAGGGTAGAGTGGAAGTGGGGCGGCTTGTTTCGGACGAAAACACCCTGTTTGTTACGGCGCGCGACCATTATCGGATAAACGCATACCCGGAAAAAGTTTCCGATGCCGCGTTTGCGCTTTGGGAGACCTATGAGAGCGACAAGCGAGAAATAATAGAAAGCCTGCACGGCATAAACGGGTATGAGCTTTATCCTGAGGACGGGTCTATTCTGCATGAGACCGACGCGCGGGATTTGGCGGATAAGGCGCGAAGCCTCTGGCTGACTCTGAATTTTGCGGGCGAGTATTCCGCCGGGGAGAAGCCCGTGACAATAAGATTCAGAAAGTATATTCCAATGTTCCCCCAATACCGGTATGTGACCACCATGGAAGAGGTCCGCAAAAAATTTTTAGAGGTCTTTTCCGAGGAGTTTACAGATAAAATACTGAGCCAAGCTGTCGCCGACAGGGATTTGATAGAGCATAACGACAACATATATGTAGCATATAAGAAAAACGACGGCGAAGTTTCCTATAACAGCTGGATGCATCACATCGAGGATGACGGCAACGGGAATTTCACGGTTGTTATGGCCGTAAGAAAACGCTCGGTTGACGATATCATCTATGTCAAGCTGCCGACAGGGAAAAATGCGGAGGGAAAGTTCGTGTTTACCGATTACCCCTATTGGGATAAATCAAAATAATTCTCGCGGACATACTCCGCAGGGAACGAAAGTTTTCTTGTAAATCGCCGCTCTGCGTGATATAATCATATCGATAAAATTTTATCAAAGAGGGGATTTCTATGAAAACCGCAATTTACGGCGCAGGGTCGCTCGGCACCGTGCTCGGCGCATATCTCGCAAAGGCGGGCGTGGATGTCGATCTTATCACGCGCAACCGCGAACATGTCGACGCGCTCAACAAAGACGGCGCAAAGATAATCGGCACCGTCAATATGACCGTCCCGGTTCACGCGCTGACTCCCGACGAGATGACCGAAAAATATGAGCTGATAATCCTGCTGACAAAGCAGCTCGACAACGTAAATGTTCTGAAGAATCTTCAGAAGAACATGACCGATGACTGCATCGTCTGCACGCTTCAGAACGGACTGCCGGAGCTCTCGGTCTCTGAGGTCGTCGGCGAGGACAGAACGATGGGCTGCACCGTCGCTTGGGGCGCAACGCTCCACGGCAAGGGCGTGTCGGAGCTTACGAGCGAGCCCGACAGCATGAGCTTCGGTCTGGGCAGGATGAACGGTCAGAAGGACGACAAACTCATGCAGGTTAAGGCGCTGCTTGAGAAGATGTGCCCCGTCGAGGTTGAGGATAACTTCATGGGCGTCCGCTGGTCGAAGCTGCTCATCAACGCCGCGTTCAGCGGCATGTCCGCCGTTATCGGCGGCACTTTCGGCGACGCCGCGGAGAACAAGACCTCCCGTGTCTGCTGTCAGAACCTTATAAAAGAGTGCATCGATGTTGCCGCGGCGGCGGGAATAAAAATCGAGCCGGTTCAGGGCAAGGATATCGTCAAGCTCCTCGACTACAAGGGCAACGGCATAAAGAAAAAGATATCCTTCGCGCTCATCCCGATATGCATCAAGAAGCACAGGCTTCTCAAGGCGAGCATGCTCCAGGATCTTGAAAAGGGCAAGAAGTGCGAAGTCGACGCGATAAACGGCGTTGTCTGCGCCTACGGCAGAAAGTACGGCGTGCCGACTCCGTATAACGACAAGGTCTGCGAGATAATCCACGGCATTGAGGACGGCAAGTATACATATACATTCGACAACGTAAAGCTGTTCGCCAACCTGCCGAAATAAGAGGCATATTCGGCATAAACCAAATAACAAACCCCGACTATGATTTGTAGTCGGGGTTTATGCTGTTCTGCCACGCAGAATTGCAGATGGTACGGGACGCCGAAATGTGCGTAGAAGCACGTTATTTGTCTATCGCTCGAGCTGTAGCAAAGTAAAAGTAAGTGATTCAACTGATTTTTGTAATCAGACTTTCAATAGCCACGCCGCAGTGTTTGAAAGCTTTCTTAGGGGAGCGAGGGAACGGCTTGCGAAGCAAGACGCACGAGCCCGTATTGTTTGAGCGAAGCGAGTTTACGGGCGAATGTGCCGAGCCGCTGACTGAGAGTCGCGGGCTGTGTACTGCGGCGCGGCGTTGCAGGTGTCGAGCGGGAACGGCTCGTTTGCTTTTCTTTTGCAGGCGTTTTCTTTTTCAAATAAAAAGAAAATGCCGAAACGCGGGTAGTATACATTCTTTGATTAGAGTGCGTAGCGAAGGAGAAACTAATTATCAGTGAATTACAATTGCTAAACCCTGTATCGGCTGCGCCGATAGCGGACAGCCGCAAGGGCTGTCCCTACGGTCGGTAAAATCAAAGATCCCGTGCCGCTTGTGTGGCATCGGTGCGTCGAGGTCGCCGCACCCTACAAAATACGAGACAATAAGTCACTACAAATTTCGCGAGCGAATAATATCCGCCCGCATTGTATATGTTTTATTTATTGATTTGAGCAAAACAAAACTAATCCCTCAGTCTACGCTTCGCGTATCCAGCTCTCCTACAGGGGAGCCAAAATAGATTCTGCGACAAGTCCCAGTTTATTACTCCGTATAATCGCATTATATATACAAAAAGTCCCGGCAGATATTACTGCCGGGACTGAAATTGTTTATAAACACTTTTTGGAGACAATACGGACTTTTCAGTTCATTCCTGCGCTTCCGACTGCGTCGAAAAGCCGCTGGATCTCGTTTTTCAGAGCCGTGCTCTCGGGCGATGAAAGCTCCGGGTCGCGCGCCACGATTTCCTTTGCCGCTCTCTGCGTCTCTTCGAGCGTGCTTCTGTCTTCGAGCATATCGGCTATCTTCATCTCGGGCAGTCCGTGCTGGCGCGAGCCGAAAAATTCGCCCGGGCCGCGCAGCCTGAGATCCTCGTCCGCAATTTTGAATCCGTCTGTCGTCGTCTCCATGACCTTTATGCGCCGCTGCGCCGTGTCGTTTTTGGCGTCCGTGATGAGGATGCAGGTGGATTTATATTGCCCACGCCCGATTCGTCCTCGGAGCTGGTGGAGCTGAGAGAGCCCGAATCGCTCGGCGTTTTCAATAACCATAATCACGGCGTTCGGCACGTCGACGCCGACTTCGATGACCGTCGTCGAGACGAGCAGCTGCGTTTCGCCATTTGAGAACGACTCCATAACTTTTTTCTTGTCCGCACTTTTCATCTTGCCGTGCATCAGCCCGACCGTGTAGCCGCGAAAATCGCCGCGCTGCAGTTCGTCGGCGTATTTCACGGCGGAGGCGAGCTCCGTGTCGCTCTCGCCCTCGTCAACGAGCGGGCAGATTATATACCCCTGCCGCCCCGCGTCGAGGTGCTTTTTAACATAGTTATATACTCTTTGCCGCAGTTCCGAGGTGACGGCGTAAGTCTCGATTTTCTGCCTGCCAGGCGGCAGCTCGTCGAGAATTGATATGTCCAGTTCGCCGTAGATTATCAGCGCCAGCGTGCGCGGAATAGGCGTTGCCGACATGACATAGAGATGCGGATTCTCGCCCTTTTCGCCGAGTGCGTTTCTTTGCTCGACGCCGAAACGGTGCTGCTCGTCGGTTATGACGAGCGTGAGGGACTTGAACTCAACATCCGACTGGATTATTGCGTGAGTGCCGATGAGCAGGTCGATTTTGCCCGCTTTGAGGGCTTCTTTTTTTCGCCTTTTCTGCGCAGCGGTGTCCGACCCTGTGAGCAGTTCGACATTTATTGAGCAGCCCTCAAAGAGCTTCAAGAAAGTTTTATAGTGCTGTTCGGCGAGCACCTCCGTGGGCGCCATGAGAGCCGACTGCATCGAATTTTTTGCCGCAGAATAGACGAGCGCGGCGGCGACCGCAGTCTTGCCCGAGCCGACATCTCCCTGGAGCAGGCGGTTCATTTGCCTGCCGCTCATCATGTCCCGCATGGCTTCTTTTACCGCTCTGCGCTGTGCACCGGTCGGGGAGAAGGGGAGATGCGAAAAATATTCTTCGCTGAAATCGCGCTCTATTATCGCGCCCGCGTTCTTCTGAGTCTGCGAGCGCATTTTTTCAAGTCCGAGCTGCAATATTAACAGCTCTTCGAATATCAGCCTGCGCCGTGCCTCTTCGAGATAATCCGGGCTCTTCGGAAAATGAATGTTCCAAAGTGAATCAGGTAGATTCATCAGGCAGTATTTTTCGCGCAGCCATAGCGGAATCGGGTCAACAAGCTCGTCCCGGCACTCAGTCAGCGCCGTGCGGACAAGCTTCTCTATCATCTTTGAGTTGAGTCCGTGCGTCTGAGGATAAATCGGTCTTATCCTGTCCGCACCCTCGGCGGGTTCTATTTCCGGCGAGTTCATCTCCTTGCGGTAAAGGTTGCCGCCGACTCGACCGAAGAACAGAAATTCGTCGCCCTCGGTGAGCTTTTCCGCCGCAAAGCGGCTGTTAAAAATGGTGATGCCCATTATCCCGCTGCCATCGGTGATCTCTGTCTTGTAAAGTGTCAGACCTTTACGGATAAGATTCTTGCGCACAGGCGAACCCACAATGCCTTTTATGCAGCATATCTCGCCTATCTGCGCCTCGTTTATGTTTTTTATCCGGCTCCAGTCCTCATAGACGCGCGGATAGAGACGCACAAGGGCGTTGACATCAGAGACGCCAAGCCGCGACAGCATCGCGGCGCGCCTCTCGCCAACGCCCTTTAAGTATTTTATATCAGTATCGAGCTTCATCTTATTCGACCGAAATTATGAAATAGTAGACGGGCTGACCGCCGTTTATAACAGAGACCTCGATATCCGAGCCGAATTTCGCGGTCAGCAGGGAGGCGAGCTCCTCGGCTTCCTCTTCGGTGGTGCCGTTGCCGTAGATCAGCGTGACGAGCGAGGAAGTTCCGCGCTTGAACAGGTGCTTTGTGACCTTGTATGCCGCCTGAATGACATTCGACTCGACGGTGGTTATCTTGCCGTTTTCCATGCCGAGAATCTGACCCTCTTTGACGGACTGACCATCTATCGAGCTGTCGCGCGCGGCAAAGGTGACAAGGCCGGTTGAAATCTTCTCGGCGGCTTTCATCATCGCGAGATGATTCTCCTCCGCGGAGAGTGTGTCGTCAACGTTGAGCAGCGCGGCGATGCCCTGCGGAATGGTCTTTGTGTGCAGCACGCGTACGTCGCGGTCGGTCAGGGGATCGACCTGTTCTGCCGCCATGATAATATTTTTGTTGTTGGGGAGAATATAGACATGCTCTGCGGGGGTCGCGAGAACCGCCTTGAGCAGATCGTCGGTGCTCGGGTTCATCGTCTGTCCGCCGCTGACTATCTGATCCGCGCCGAGCTCGGTGAACAGCTCGCACAGACCCTCGCCGGACGCGACCGCGACATAGCCGAACGGCTTCGTCGGCTCGACCGCCTTCATCGGCTCGGGCTGATCCTCGGGAGCCGCGCCCCACGAGGCGTTCTGATGCTCCTGATGCATATTCTCAACTTTTATATTGGTCAGCTGACCATATTCAATGCCCTTCTGAATCGCCTTTCCGGGCGCGTTCGTGTGGACATGGACGGTTATATTCTTTCCGTCATCCGTGACGGAGACGCACTCGCCGATAGCTTCGAGATATGCGCGCAGCTCGCGGATATCCTTGTCGCTCTCGCGGAGGGAGATGAACTCCGCGCAGTAGGTGTAGCGGCTGTCTGCGGAGTGTTCGTCCGCTTTCTCTTCGCTTTTCACTTCCTCCGCCTCGTCGGCGTCAAGGTTCACTTCCTTGCCGTGGAACACATCGGACATCGCGGTGAAAATGCAGACAAGTCCGCTGCCGCCTGCGTCAACGACGCCTGCTTTTTTGAGCACGGGGAGGATATTCGGCGTGTCGGCAAGGGCGGCTTTCGCGCCCTCGAGACCGATGTCAAACACCTTGACCGCGTCCGTCTCGCCGTCATTCACTGCCTTGCGGGCATACTCGGACGCCGTGCGGATAACGGTGAGAATTGTGCCCTCGGTGGGCTTCATGACCGCTTTGTATGCCGAGGAACTGCCATGCTCGAGCGCGGAGGCTATCGCTGCACCGTCAGCCTCGTCAAGACCCTTGAGCCCCTTGGAAATTCCGCGGAATATGAGCGAGAGGATAACGCCGGAGTTGCCTCTTGCGCCGCGCAGCAGACCTGAAGCCACGCAGCTTGCAACAGCCGAGACGCTCTCGCTGTCATCCTTGACCCTGACCTCGCGCGAGGCGTTGGTTATGGTCATGGACATATTTGTGCCGGTGTCGCCGTCAGGCACGGGAAAGACGTTGAGTGCGTCTATCTCCTGGCGGTGAGAAGTGATTAATTGCGCCGCGTAGATAACTGCGTTGCGCAGAATTGCTCCTGTGATTGTCATTTATTTTCCTCCCCGGACAGCCGTTGTCATGCGGCCGTAAATCGGTTTTATTCGTTCTTCATTCCGTCAACATAGACATTGACGGCGTGGACTTCAAGCCCCGTAGCCTCTTCAACGGTGTATCTGACTTTGTTGACGATGCTTTGGCATATGGCGGATATGTTGACTCCGTAGGACACGATTATGTGCAGGTCAACAATAAGACCCTCGCCGTCCTTGCGCACGGAGATGCCCTGGTCGGCGAAATGACCGTTCTTTTTAAAGACGGAACGCAGACCCTGGCGCATATTGCTGTTGGCCATGCCCGCAACTCCGAAGCAAGAGGAGGCGGCATTGCCGATGAGGGACGCGAAATAGGGCTGAGATATCTCGATAACGCCGAGATGATTTTCAAGTCTTATCAAGGAAAGTCCTCCCTTCAAAAATAAGAAGTCAAACTGGTTGTCCATCAATTTATTATACTAAAAATATCATGCTAAATCAAGCTCTTTGAGAAATCTTGCGAGCGCATCCTGCCACGGCGGCAGGCGGTCAAAGCCCGTATCGTCAAGGCATTTTTTAGAAAGACGCGAGTTCTCCGGGCGCTTTGCCTTCGCTGGATATTCGGCGGTGGTGCAGGGGACTATTTCAGTCGCTTTCCCCGCCTGACGCATTATCTCCTTTGCGAACTCCGCCCATGTGCAGTAGCCCTCGTTCGAGGCGTGATATGTGCCGTATTTTTCGGTTTTTATCATGTCGCAGATAAGCCTTGCGAGGTCGGGTGTATAAGTCGGCGAACCGGTCTGATCGTCAACGACTGTCAGCTTCTCGTGCGAGTCGGCGAGCCGGAGCATAGTCTTTACGAAGTTGCCGCCGTTTATTCCGAACACCCACGAGGTGCGCACAATGAAGTGCTTTTGGCATTTCTTAGCCTCTTCCTCGCCGCCGAGCTTTGTTATTCCGTAGATATTCTGCGGATCTTTCGGCGCGTCGATTTCAAGCGGCTGAGTGCCGCTGCCGCCGAAAACATAGTCGGAGCTGATATAGACGAGCTTTGCGCCGATTTTTTCGCAGGCGAGGGCAATGTTTCTCGTGCCGTCGACGTTGACTTTGCGGCAGGTGTCGCGGTCGTCTTCTGCTTTGTCGACTGCGGTATAGGCGGCGCAGTGTACGATGACGTCGGGGCGCAGGGCTGTGATATAATCCTCCGTTGCCTTGCCGTCCGTGATGTCGAACTCTTCTCTGTCCGCGCCGACGGGTTCATCCCCGAGGGCGTTCAGGCGTTTTATAACATCGTAGCCGAGCTGTCCGTTGGCGCCTGTGACGAGTACCTTCATTGAAAAACTTCCTTTTAATCAGTTTTTGAGACTCTGGAGCGGAGCGGGTATGCGTCCGCCGCGCGAGATCATCTTTGCGGGAGATGCGGTGTTGAGCGGCATTATCGGACCCGAGCCGAGCAGTCCGCCGAAGTTCAGCTCCTCGCCGGCATTCTTGCCGATGGCGGGGATGAGCCTGACCGCAGTCGTCTTGGAGTTCACCATGCCGATAGCCGCCTCGTCCGCGATAACCGCCGAGAGGACTTCTGCCGTTGTGTCGCCGGGAACGACTATCATATCGAGACCGACGGAGCAGACCGCCGTCATCGCTTCGAGCTTCTCTATCTTCAGTGTGCCCGCGCGCGCGGCGTCTATCATTCCGGCATCCTCGGTGACGGGAATAAACGCGCCGGAGAGACCGCCGACATGCGACGATGCCATCGTGCCGCCCTTTTTGACTGCGTCGTTGAGCAGGGCGAGCGCCGCTGTCGTGCCGTGAGCGCCGCACTGTTCGAGACCTATCTCTTCAAGTATATGCGCCACGGAGTCGCCGACTGCGGGCGTGGGCGCGAGTGAGAGGTCGACTATGCCGAAAGGCACATCGAGCCTGCGCGAAGCCTCGCTCGCGATGAGCTGACCGAGGCGGGTTATCTTAAATGCAGTCTTTTTTATCGTGTCGGCAACGTCTGTGAGATTGCCGTCGGGAATCTTCTTGAGGGCGCAGCGGACAACGCCGGGACCCGATACGCCGACATTTATCACGCTCTCAGGTTCGCCGGGGCCATGAAATGCGCCAGCCATGAACGGGTTATCCTCGGGTGCGTTGCAGAACACAACGAGCTTTGCCGCGCCGATGCAGTTGTCGTCGGCGGTGAGCTCGGCGGTCTTTCTGATAATCTTGCCCATGAGCGCGACCGCGTCCATGTTTATGCCCGCCTTTGTCGAGCCTATATTTATGCTCGAGCAGACATGCTCGGTTCTCGCGAGCGCCTCAGGTATGCTGTTGATGAGTGCCTCGTCTCCGGGGGCGAAGCCCTTTTGAACGAGTGCAGAATATCCGCCGATGAAGTTGACTCCGACAGCCTGCGCCGCCTTTTCGAGCGTGAGTGCGTATTTCACCGGGTCGCCGCCCGATGCGGCGGCAAGCATGGCGATCGGCGTGACTGCGACGCGCTTGTTGATTATCGGCACGCCGTACTCTTTTTCAATCTCGCAGCCGACCTTGACAAGATTTTCCGCCTTGCGCGCTATCTTGTCGTAGACTCTGCGGCAGGAGTCATCGATATCCTGCGAGCAGCAGTCGAGCAGGGAGATGCCCATGGTTATTGTGCGTATATCTAAGTTTTCATCCTCGATCATATGTATCGTTTCGAGAATGTCTCTTGTGTTTATCATAGTAAGGATCCTCTCAGGTGCGTAGATCAGACGTGATACATCGAGTCGAACACGTCCTCGTGCATAACATGGATATCGAGCCCGTGCTCGCGGCCGAGGCGGCTCATTATATCGGAAAATTCGGACAGCGGCACGGAGCATTTCTCCGTGTCAACGAGCATTATCATGCAGAAAAGATCCTGCAGGACGCTCTGCGTCACTTCGGTTATGTTTACATTGAGTTCCGAGCATTTTCCGGATACCTCTGCGAGGATACCGATTATGTCCTTGCCCGTAACAGTCATGACAGCTCTCATTTTTATTCTTCCTTTCCTGTGCACTTATCAGAATTACTTATATACATCTGATATCAAGATATTCTACCATATTTTATGCCCATTCTCAATAGCGGTTGAAGAATTTGAACTTTTTTGTGTTTAATACTGTTACTGGGCGGAAAAATATGTTATCATATTGTATACTTTACCGTCAGTATCATGGAGGAAGCGCGATGCCGCAAAGAATTATCGACACTCATGTTCATACCGACAACTCACCCGACGGGCATCATTCGGCGATGTATATGTGCGAATGCGCCGAAATGGCGGGGCTTCGGGCGATAGCTTTTACCGACCATGTTGAGTCGGACGCTTACAGACGGGATCACTATGACCGCGTGGCGCTCCAGTCGTTTATCGATGTCACAAAGGCGCGCTCGGCGTTTCGCGGGAAGCTGCTCGTCTGCGCGGGCGTGGAGCTCGGTCAGCCGATGTACGATGTCGCGACCTCGGAGGAGGTACTCGCGAATCTGCCCTATGATATGGTCATAGGCTCGGTGCATAATTTTCAGAATGAACAGGATTTTATGTATCTTGATTATTCCCAGTGGGATATAACCGACCTGATGAATAAATATTTTGACGAGCTTATAAAGCTCGCTCGCTGGGCGAAGTTCGATACCCTGGCGCATATGACATATCCGCTTCGGTATATCGTCGGCGAGCACGGCATACCCGTTGATATGTCGAAGTTTTCGGACAAAGTAGATGAGATTCTTTCTCTGCTCGTCAAAAACGAAAAGGCGCTCGAAATAAACACCTCGGGGCTCAGACAGAAGCTCGGCAAAACTATGCCCGAGGAGGATGTTGTCCGGCGCTTTAAACAGCTCGGCGGTGAGTTTGTGACCGTCGGCTCGGACGCCCACTATGCAAAGGATATCGGCGCGGGAGTCGATGTCGGCATGGAGATAGCGCAGCGCAGCGGATTCGATTGCGTGACGCTGTTCCAGAACCGCCAGCCCGTGCAGATCCCGATAGAGTAAAAAGAGAGGTGCAGTCATGAAGATCGAACTCAGGGCAAACGCAAAAATAAATCTCTTTCTCGACATTCTGGCAAAACTGCCGAACGGCTATCACTCGCTGTTCATGGTCATGCAGTCGGTCTCGCTTGCGGACACGGTGACTGTGCAGGAGAACGACGAGGGTATTATTCGCCTCACTTGCTCCGAGTCGGCTCTGCCGACCGACAGCAAGAACATAGCCTACCGCGCGGCGCAGGCTTTTCTCGAAAAAGCGGGGCTCAGCGGCAGGGGAGTTGACATACACATTGAAAAAAATATTCCGTTTGAAGCGGGTCTTGCCGGCGGAAGCGCGGACGGCGCGGGAGTTATAGTCGGACTCGACAGGCTTTTCGGGACGGATATGGGCACGCAGAAGCTCTGCGATATCGGACTGAAAATCGGCAGCGATGTGCCCTTCTGCATCGCGGGCGGCACTATGCTTTCCCAGCACACGGGCGGCATACTTTCGCATCTTCCGCCGCTCAAAAGCTGCTTCGTCGTGCTCGCAAAGCCCGCAACGGGCGTCTCGACCGCACGCGCCTACGGCGATTTTGATTCCGCGAGCTTCATATATCATCCGAACAAGGTCGGCATGCTCGACGCCGCGGCGAACGCCGATTTCGAGGGTATTTGCCGTCAGGCGGGCAATGTTTTTGAACAGACTATAGAAGTGCCAGAGCGCGTGAGAATAAAGAGCATCATGCGCCGCCACGGCAGTTCGCTCGCGCAGATGAGCGGAAGCGGTCCGACCGTTTTCGGACTGTTCGAGTTGGAGAGCGATGCCGAAAAATGCCGCGCCGAACTCGAAAAGAGCGGGCTCGTCAAGAGCGTCCACCTGTGCAAAACCGCCGACAGAGGCGTTGAAACAGTAAATGAGTCGTAAAGCTTGTTAGCTTTACACGGGTTCTTCAGATAAAAAGCCAAGACAGCGGACAGATTGCTCTGTTCGCTGTCTTGGCTTTTGGAGAATAACAATGAAAAAACCGGAAAAGTTTGTGGTTGTCTTGTTTATACGCCCTGAGCGCCGACCATTTCATAGTGCGGCTGGGCTTCCTGAGGGATCATGCGATAGATTTTGCCGTTGTCGTCAACATCAACCATGCTTATCTGGATATCCGGCACAAGTGTGTGCAGGGCGGAGACGAAATGCGTGCTCCTCTCTTTCGGAAATCCGGTGACGATGTCAACAGCGCCTTTCTTTTTGGCGATGACTGCGGCGAGGATAGCCGGACTGTCGTTAAAATATACGCTCATCTGCGCGTTTTCGCTTTTTGCGCATTCGTACAGATCTTCAAGCACTGCGGGATCGGGGCTGAATCCGTCCCTCTCATGGAATACGCTGAGAACTTCGAGCGGCACTCCGTACTGCTGCGCTATCAGCGACCCGGAACGGATCAGCTGTTCGCATTTGCTCTGCGGAGTTACACAGACGAGAACGCAGTTTTTGCTTTTCATCTTGCTGATGTCCTTTCGTAGTTGGTAGCCGTCTGGCTTTTCTTCCCTCTCACTACACTGACATAATAACATCCGATTGTGTACTGAATAGTAAAAATTCATTAAATCAAAGTAAAGAAAATTTGTACGAACCGTGAATGAACCGGGGTTGCGATATTCTTCTAAACATTGTATTATAGAGAAAGAAGAGAAGCGGGCACAGGAATAATATGCCGCATACGGCACGGACAATGACAAAAAAGCATGCGTCGGAATAATTTATAATGTAAAGGCAATTAACTTTACTTGCTCGCGAGGTGAGATATGTATACTTTTGATGAGAAATTCAAAAAAGGCGCCGCCCGCGCATTCAGGGCGCAGCAGGGGTTGACGGTTTTTTTGAGTGGGCTGAATAAAATTCTGCCCGAGCCGCTCGGATTCAAAACGGAAAAAACGAAAGATAAGCGCGAAGATACAATACGCATTGCGGACACTGCCGGCGACAGCTGGTATCTCGGCTTCTCCGAGCGGAGCATAACGCCGCCGGATATTGATGCGAAAAATTATTATATCGGCGGCAATCTTTCCGCTCCGCCGCGCAGGGTTCGCGGCGTGCTCGACGATATAAAAGTGCGGGCGATAGCCATAAGCGACGGCGAACAAAGGGCGGTTGAGGTGTTCTGCGCCGTTGACTGCATCGGGCTCACAAACACGGTCGTTCGCCGCATACGAAGCGAGCTTGATTCGTTCTGCCGCACGAACAATGTCGGATATATAAATATTTTTTCGACCCACGCCCACAGCTCGATAGACACCATGGGCATATGGAGCGTGACGGGAAAGAAATTTTTTGAAAACATATCGAAGCTGATAACGCACTCGCAGCCCTTGCCGAGCGTTGACGGAGCGTTTATTGATCTTATAGTCGAAAAGACGAAAAAAGCCGTCGCCGAGGCGGTGAGAAATATGGAACCGGGTCGGCTTTTTGCGGCGCAGATAGGCGAAAACAGCGTCGAAAAGCTCAAAAAATATTCGGCAAAAAAGCCGTATGGCGACATGACTCTGAGCGAGTACGGGATAAAAGATTTCATCTTCGCCAAGCGTCCGCCGCGCGAATATTCGCCGCGCCTCAACCGCCTGCGCTTCGTGCCCGACAACGGCGCGAGCCGCCCGACAGTTTTGGTCAACTTCGGCGCGCACCCATACGCAAACGGACTGCGGATAAAAAACAACCGCGGCGATATGCTCTCCGCCGATTTTCCGTTCTATATGGAGCGTGAGATAAACTCGGCGGGCAAAAACTTCATTTTTATCAACGGCGCGGTCAACGGAATATACCCAAACAGGGGAGCGGGCGGAGTAAAGAAAGAGAACTTTACACGCCAGACCGAGGCTCTCGGGCGCGATCTTGGAAAGCTCGTTCTCGCGATGACGAAAGAGTGCGAAGAAATAGAACAAAATTCTCTGCTCTCGCCGAAAAACAGCGGCGAGGCGTATAAAAGCGCCGTCGAAAGAATAGGCAAATGCGCTGTCAAAGAGCGCGAGCTGGAGCCGAAGCTTGTTTCAATACACAAAGAAACGGCGCTCAGGGTCGATAATCCGCTCGAAAAGATGATCGGCAAGCTCGGTTTTGCGTGCTTCGATATGGCAAGACCCGCAAAGGGAATATATGAACTTGAGACGGAGACGGGATATCTCGAACTCGGCGGCGAGTTCAAAGCCCTGCTTGTGCCGGGGGAGATAACGCCCGGACTCGTCAGCGGCACAGGAGATATGCTTGCGGAAAACAGCATTACAAACAGGACGAGCGGCTTCAAAAGCCTCTGTGATATCGTCGGCGGGGACACGGCGGTTTTCGGGCTCGCGAACGACGCGCTCGGATATATTATCCCGGACAACGATTATTGTATGTTCTTCGCGGGCTACGGCAAGCTTGCGGAAAAGCTGTTCTTCAAAGATTACGCCCATTATCAGGAGATGTTTTCCATCGGAGCGCACACCGCGTCCGCGTTCGCCGCAGGCGTCGAAGATATGATGAAAAGCTTCAAAGCACGGTTGAATAAATAATTTTCCCCGGTCACATTGCGCTGGCCGGGGAAATTTTTAGATATCTTTAATATAGTATTTATCTTCAATCCATTTTGCGGGGTTATTTTCTATATATTGGGCTTTTGTCAGATAATCGTCTTCGTCTCGTATTATATGGTCATAAAATTTGTTTTGCCACAGAGAACCCATTACGATGCCTCTGGATTTGCATAGGCTTAAGTAATCGACAGCTATGATTGATTTATATGAGCCAACTATTTTGGATAGCGTAGGGACGGGGCTTGCCCCCGTCCGTTCTTTAGGGATAAAGATAATCAGGTGAATGTGATTAGGCATGATTGAGCAGTCGCTGATTGTTACTTTGTATTTGTTCTCAATTGTAGATACAGCTTCATCCGCAACTTTTCCGAGTTCCGTGAGCTCAATGCGCGGACGACCGCAAGGGTCGTCCCTACGGATGTGGGAAAGGGTGCATTTTTTGTCATGAGTGCAGATTGTTACGAAATATGCGCCCTCGCTGCCGTAGTCATATCCTTTTAGTCGTATAGATTTTCTTTTCGGTAATGTATTCATGCCACAATACTAATATAAAAAATCAAAACAGTCAATAGAAAGCAATATGAAAAGGACAAAAGGGAGCAGAATTTCTGCTCCCTTTTGCCAAACCTGTCTCCTATATATCGGACGAGCCGAGCTCGTCCTTTATCCGCTGTGCGGTCAACACAGGGGATAAATCATTGTTAATTGCCGCGTCTGCGCAATTTGAATATATCGGGTCGCGCGCCTCGAACATTTTATCAAGCGTTTCGCGGCTCTTCGAGAGCGGTCTGCCGTCGAGCGAGAGCAGATCGAGGTCTCGCTTGAGATAATATATGCGCCCGTTGCCCTTGAGCGCGCGGACATTCTCGGGGTCGAGCACCGCGCCGCCGCCCGTTGCGATTATCAGCCCTTTTTCTTTTGCCGCGCTGCGGACAGCCTGCGCTTCAAGCTCCCTGAAGCGTTTCTCGCCGTATTGCGAGAATATTTCCGGTACGCTCATGCCCGCTGATTCTTCGACGAGCGAATCCGTGTCGACCGCCTTTCGCCCGGTGAGCTTCGAGAGCTCTCCGGCTATGGTCGTCTTGCCGCATCCGGGCATACCGACGAGGACTATGTTCTGAACATCGAGCGCGAGCGAACGGAATACGCGCTCGATTTCTTCTTTGCCTATCTCGGCGGAGCAGAAATATTTTGCGCTCTGCGCCGCCTGCGCGACGAGCATATAGAGCCCGCCCGAGCATTTTATCCCGCGTTCGAGCGCCTGCATGATAAGCTGAGTGCGCAGCGGGTTATATATCACATCGAGCACCGCCTCGCAGCGCGGGAATTTGTCGAGGCTCGCCGCCGAGCAGCCGTTGTTCGGATACATTCCGACAGGCGTCGTGTTTATCAATACTTCGCAGTCGGCGAGCTTTTCGAGATTATCGTAGTTGTATTCGCCGGAGCGGGAGACTACGGTTATTCTCTCTGCGCCGCCGTCCGATGCCACGGCTCTCGCGGTCAGCGAGGTGCCGCCGCTGCCGAGAATGACGACCTTTTTGCCCGCAAAATCTATTCCCGCGCGCTCTGCCATGGATTTGAAGCCGAAATAGTCGGTGTTGAATCCGTGAAGCCCGTCCGATGTTCTGACAACGGTGTTGACGCTGCCTATTTTCTGAGCCTCCGGGCTGATGTATGAGCAGTAGGGCATGACCGTGCGCTTATATGGAATAGTCACATTGAATGCGTCAAATTCTTCATTCTCCATGAACTCGCCGACCTTGTCCTTCGGCAGGCTGACCAGTTCATATGAATACAGTCCGAACGCCTCGTGGATGAGCTTCGAGTAGCTGTGACCGAGCCTTTCGCCGATGAGTGCGCACTTCATGTCAAACCTCCGAGTAGCTGCCGAGGAACACGAACAGCTCCGGGCTGTCCGAAAGTTCGTCGAGCAGGGCGAGAACTGCGGGGGAGTATACAGACGCTTCGATGTCGAAATAGAACATGAATTCAAAGTCACTTCCGGCTATCGGACGGCTCTCAAGCTTTGTGAGGTTGAGCCCGAGGACGGAGAACTTCGAGATGAGCGAATAGAGCGAGCCGGGTCTGTGCGGAAGGGAGAGCATGAGGCTTATTCTGTCCGCGCCGGGGAAAATCATGGCTTTCTTTGAGATGCAGATAAAACGGGTGAAGTTGCCGTCCGTGTTCTGAACGCGGGTGTCGAGCTTTTTCAGACCGTAGAGATTCGCGCATCCCGCCGACGAAATAGACGCGGCGTCGTGCCTGCCGCTCTCGTGGAGCATCTTTGCCGCGGCGGCGGTGTTGTCGCACACGGTGACTTTTATGCCGGGGTGTGCCTTGAGAAACTTCGAGCACTGGCCGATTGCCTGCTCGTGGGAGAATATCTCCTTGACATCTTTGAGCTCGGTGCCGGGCAGGACGAGCAGGGAGTGGTCAACCTTCAGCTTGATGCTTCTTACAATATGGAAACGGTAATTTTTCATCAGGTCGTAGACCTCATTTACCGTGCCGTAGGTGCTGTTTTCAATCGGGAGAATACCGTATTCGCACAGCCCCTGTTCAACGGCGGCGAACACGCCCTCGAAATTCTTGAAATATGAGATGGACGGAGCAGTAAAGAGTTTGTCGCAGGCGAGCTGGGAATATGCGCCCTCAACGCCCTGGCAGGCGACGGTGCCGTGCTTCGGGAATATCGGCGGAGTGTTTTTGAGAGCATCGGTTATAGTTTCCGAGATAACGCCGCCTTTTGCTGTCAGTCTCTCCTGATAAGAGCGGCTGACATCCATGAGGGTCGCGAAAAATGTGCGGGCGTAATCTTCGAGCTCTTCGCCTGCTCCCGCCGCCGCAGCGGCAAGAATCTCTCGCTCTCTGCCCTGCTGGAGGACGGGCAGCTTGTTTTCTTTTTTATATTCCGCAACGCCGCGCACGGTATTCATCCGCTGCTTGAAAAGCTCAAGCATCTGCGCGTCGATCGAGTCAAGTTCTTTTCTGTAGTCTGAAAGTTCCATTTTTACCATCTCCGTATGAATTTACTTGCCGAGCACTATATCAAGGACGGTCACTGCCGCCGCCGCTTCGACGCAGGGGACTGCGCGCACCGCGATGCACGGGTCGTGCCTGCCTCTGACTTCGAGGCGAGTCTCTTCGAGCGAGTCGAGATTGACGCTCCTCTGCGGCAGACCTATCGACGGGGTCGGCTTGAACGCCGCTCTGAATATTATCGGCATTCCGCTCGTGAGTCCGCCGATGATGCCGCCGTGGTTGTTCGTGACCGTTTTTATCTTGTCGTCAATGAGGCAGTAGGGGTCGTTGTGGACGCTCCCGGTCATGTCCGCCGCAGAGAATCCCGCGCCGAACTCGATTCCGCGCACGCCGCCGATGCCGAATATCATTGAAGATATCCTGCTCTCGACCGAGCCGAATATCGGGTCGCCGAGCCCCGCGCCGAGTCCCGTGACCGCACATTCGACTATTCCGCCGACGGAGTCGAGCGACTCTTTTGCCTCGATTATTTTCTTCGTCATCTCTTCGCCCGCCTTGTCGTCAATGGTGGGGAAGAGCTTTGTTTTGAGCTTGTCAAAAATCCCGTTGTCCGGGTTGCAGGGGTCAAACGGCGTGTCGTCGATGCCCGCCGCACGCGAGAGATGAGCGGCAACTTTTATGCCCTTTCGCGCGAGTATCTGTTCGCTTATCGCGCCTGCGACGCACAGGGGAGCCGTCAGCCTGCCGGAAAACTGCCCGCCGCCGCTTCGGTCGTTCGCGCCGCCGTATTTGACGAACGCGGGGTAGTCCGCATGGGACGGACGCGGAATATTTTTCATGTTTTCGTAGTCCGCGGGACGGATGTTGCTGTTGCGTATTATCGCGCAGAGCGCCGCGCCCGTGGTTCTGCCGCCGAGCAGACCGCACAGAAATTCAGGCCTGTCCTCCTCTTTTCGCGGAGTGCTCCACGCCTTGCCGCCCATTCTGCGGCGCATGAACTGCATTATCTGCTCCTCGTCTATCGCTTCGCCCGCGGGCAGTCCCTCAATAACAACTCCGACTGCGCTCGCGTGCGATTCGCCGAACACCGTGAGCTTTATGTTCTGTCCGTTTTCAGATGACATCCGCTTTGCCTCCCAGTTTTCTGTAGTCTTCAAAGAAGTTCGGATATGATTTGTTCACCGCCTGCGCGTCATGTATAACAACGGTTTTTTCGCATATGCACGCCGCGACTGCCGCCGCCATGACGATGCGGTGATCGTTGAACGAATCGACCTCGCCGCCGGGGAGTGCGCCCGTGCCGCGGACGGTCAGGGAATCCTCCGTGCTTTCGGCGAAACCGCCGAGTGAATTTATCATCTTTTCGACCGCCTCGATGCGGTCGCTCTCTTTTATTCTTAGCCGCGCGGCGTTTGTAAATATCGTATCGCCCGAAGCCGCACATGCGGTTGCCGCGAGGGTCGGGAAGAGATCGGGACACTGCGAAATATCTATTTTAATGCCGCGAAGCCCATTTCCTCGGACTGAAATCATATCGCCGCATTTTACATCCGCGCCGAAGTCTTTCAGTATACTCACAATCGCGCGGTCGCTCTGTCGGCTGTCGAGTGACAGCCCCGTGATATCCGTCTCTCCGCCGAGTGCGCCTGCGCAAAGGAAGAACGCGGCGTTCGACCAGTCGCCCTGAACGCGCGGGGAGTCGGGCTCGATATATTTCTGCGGACCTTTTATTTTGTATCCGCTTTGGGTCTCTTCTATATTGATAGAAAAGCTTCTGAGCGTATCGAGCGTCATGTCAATATATCCGACCGATTCGCGTTTGCCCTCTATTACTATTTCGCTGTCGCCGTCAAGCAGCGGCAGGGCGAAAAGCAGACCCGATATGAACTGCGAGCTGATGTTTCCGGGAACTCTGAATACGCCCGGATGAAGCTGCCCCGAGACTTTTATCGGCAGATTATCAGCAGAAATCACTGCGCCGTTTTCTCTGAGTGCGTCGGTGAGCGCCGACATCGGGCGCTCCGGCAGTCTGCCGTGGCCGATGAATTCCGCGTTTATTCCGAGCGCCGAGGCGACGGGGAGCAGGAAGCGCAGAGTCGTTCCGCTCTCGCCGCAGTCGAGAATGCCGCCGTCATGCAGCTCATTGAGACAGCGAAAGGTTGCGCGCGTGTCCTCGGAGGTGCAGAGCGATTCGGAATTTTTTTTGCCTGCGAGCGCCACGGCTGTCATCAGCCTGTGCGCGTGCGACTTTGATGGCGGAGCTTCGAGAGTGCCACAAAGCTTGCCCGGTGTTATTATGATATCCATTGCGCCCTCCGTCAAAGAGAATATATGCTTTCGAGCTCGTCCGGGCTTGTCTTATATAGGATGCACTCGCCGATTTTAGTCGGCAGAATGAGATTTATTCCCGCCGAGCTGCATTTTTTGTCGCGGTGCATGACTCCCGCGAGCTCATGAACGGGAATATCGGTCGAGACGGGGAGCCCGTTTCGTGCCATAACTTTTTTCACGCGCTCCGATATATCATCTTTGCACACGCCGAGCTTTTGCGCCGCGATGCAGGCGCGAACTGTGCCTATCGCCACCGCGTGACCGTGCGAAACAGCAAAATCGCTGCACCGCTCTATTGCGTGGCCGAGCGTATGCCCGAGATTGAGCTTCTGACGCTCGCCTGTGTCAAATTCATCGCGCGAGACTATGTCGCTTTTTATCTCGACGCAGCGGCGCACGATGCTTTCTATATTGCCTTTTACGTCGCCTGACTCAAAAATTTCAAAAAGACTTTCGTCGGAGATTATGCCGTATTTTATGCTCTCCGCCGCGCCGTCGGCAAAGAGCGAATCGCTCAGCGTATCGAAGCAATCGGGGTCGCACAAAACGAGCGACGGCTGATGAAATGCTCCGGCGAGGTTCTTGCCCTCGGGGAGATTGACTCCCGTCTTGCCGCCGACTGAGGAATCGACCGCCGCCAAAAGCGTCGTCGGTATCTGGACGAATCTGACACCGCGCAGATACGCGCTCGCCGCAAAGCCGGTTACATCGCCGACTATTCCGCCGCCGAGGGCTATGAATATATCGCTCCGGTTGAGGCTGAGCTGCGCCGCGAACGAGAGAATGTCGCCGACTGTTTTAAGGCTCTTGTGCTCCTCGCCGTCCTCAAAGACGAACTTCTCGCAGTTTATCCCGGCGCTTTTCAGCGATTCGAGCGCGGCTTTTGAATATAGCCCGTCCACCGTGCGGTCGGTTATCAGCAAAGCTCTGCCGGCGCCCGTGTATTCTTTTATAAGCTCTCCGGCTTTTTTTAATATCCCGCGCTCAATGAGCACATCGTATTCGGTCGATGCCCTGACTTTTACGGTCTGCATGGTCTTCACTCCTGTTTTTTATCCGCAGATGGCTTTTCTCTTCGTGCCGTCCTCGAGCAGGGCTTCGAGCTTCGCCCTGTCGTTTGACGCTATCGCGTTGCGGTATTCGGTCAGATTATTTATAATGTTATCTATTTCGTTCAAAAGATTGTCGCCGTTTTCGAGGAACAGCTCGCTCCACATATTTGAGTTGAGCGACGCGACACGCGTCATGTCTTTATAGCTGCCCGCGCTCATGCCCGTGTGCTCGAGTGCGGTCGGGCTCTTGATATATGCGCTTGCAACGACATGCGCGAGCTGAGAAGTGTAGGCGATGATCCTGTCGTGCTGTTCGGGAGAAACAACGGTGATGCTGCCGAAGCCTATCGAGAGGAACATCTGCTTTATCTCGTGCAGCAGTGCTATATCCGTGCCGCCGTCGGGGGTCAGGATCATCGAAGCGTTGTTGAACAGCATGCCGAACGAGCTGTCAAACCCCCATCTCTCGACGCCCGCCATCGGGTGTCCGCCGATGAATTCAAAGCCGTGGGCTTTTGCAAGCTCGTGAGCGGGTGTAAAGACATATCGCTTTACACCGGAGCAGTCTATGACGACCGCGCCTTTTTTGATCATATCCGCCTTGCTCTGAAGAAATTCGACCGTTGATTCGGGATAGAGCGCGATTATAACTCTGTCGCACTGCGCGAGGATATCGTCCGTCAGTTCGCCGTCTATCGCGCCGACGAGCTTCGCCTTGAGCATGACGCTCGCGTTTATATCAAGACCGTAAACCTCGCTGTCCGTGTTGTCTTTGAACGCTTTTGCCATTGAACCGCCTATGAGTCCGAGGCCTATAACTGCTGTTTTCATAATTATTATATCCTTTCGACAGACTGTTGGCAACCTTACATTTTATATGCGAACGGGCGGATGCTGTTGACGCCCTTGACCACATCGTCGAACGCCTCGGGGGTCAGCGACTGCGGACCGTCGCAGAGTGCGTGCTCGGGGTCGTTGTGGACTTCGATAATAAGTCCGTCCGCTCCGGCGGCGGTGGCTGCAAAGGCCATGGGCTTTACAAGCTTCGAGATGCCGGTCGCGTGGCTGGGATCGACGATTATCGGCAGATGCGAGAGGGTTTTGATAGCGGGAACGGCGGAAACATCGAGGGTGTTTCTGGTGTAAGTCTCGAATGTTCTGATTCCGCGCTCGCAGAGGATAACGTTCATGTTGCCGCCTGCCATGATGTATTCGGCGCTCATCAGCAGCTCCTGCAGAGTGCTCGCAAGTCCGCGCTTGAGAAGTATGGGCTTGTTGATATGACCGAGCTGCTTTAAGAGCTCGAAGTTCTGCATGTTGCGCGCGCCGACCTGAATGACATCGACATCGTCAAACAGCGGCAGCTGAGACAGATCCATGATTTCGGTGACTATCGGCATGCCGGTCAGTTTCTTTGCCTCGAGCAGGAGCTTGAGACCCTCTGCACGCAGTCCCTGGAAAGCGTAGGGCGAGGTGCGGGGCTTGAACGCGCCGCCGCGAAGCAGAGTTGCGCCGGACTTCTGAACCGCCTGCGCGATACCGCATACCTGCTCTTCTGATTCAACGGAGCAGGGACCCGCGATGATCTGAAAGTTGCCGCCGCCGATTTTGATATCTTTTTCTTCGTCAATGACGACTACCGTATCTTCGGGATGGAACTTTCTGTTCGCGTTCTTGTACGGCTCCTGGATTCTCTTGACATCCTCGACGATATCGAGAGCTTTGATAAGATCGATGTCGATACCCGATGTGTCGCCGACGAGTCCGAGCACGGTGTTGTGCTCGCCGAGGCTGCTGTGAACCGTGATGCCGAGGCTTTCAAGCCAGTTCACAAGATTGTCGCGCTGCTCTTCGTTGTAATTTTCTCTAAGAATAACTACCATTGTTTTTCCCTCCGGTGAAAATTTGTAAAATAAAAAAACCCCGCAGCGTTCAACTGCGGGGGAGATTACCAAGTTTTGTGCGCCTCAAGCGCGGCTCGGTGCTGTCATTTCCCTGTCTGCAGTCAAACGCAAATAAGCCTTACCGTAAAAGTAGGTAAAGCTAAAGTAATAGGGAAAATATTTAGCTGTCAGTTTTGCTGAAAGCTTCATAATGATGACCTCACTGTCTTGTTGTCCCTATGATAACAGCATGAAAAGCGTTTGTAAATAGAAAATCTCAAAAAAATCCCGAAAAAGCCGAAGTTTGTTGAATCTCTATAAAAATGCTGTGAATTTTCCGAGCCGCATCTGTAAAAAATATTTTGATTTCGTGCGAAAAATGGTATAATTATCTTCGACAGAAACGGAGTGATACAGATGAAAAACGAACTTTCGCAGATAATATCGCAGTCCCGTTCGCTCGTATTTTTCGGCGGAGCGGGCGTTTCGACGGAGAGCGGGATACCCGATTTCAGAAGCGTTGACGGGCTGTATAATCAGAAATATGACTACCCGCCCGAACAGATGCTCAGCCACACATTCTTCGAGCGCAAGACGGAGGATTTCTACAGATTCTATCGCGATAAAATACTTTCATATGCCGTCTCGGCAAAGCCGAACGCCGCGCACAAAAAGCTCGCCGAGCTTGAAGAAAAGGGCGTACTCTCGGCGGTCGTGACCCAGAACATAGACGGTCTGCATCAGGCGGCGGGGAGCAAGAATGTGTTCGAACTGCACGGCAGCGTGCTCAGAAACTACTGCACGCGGTGCGGCAGGAGCTTTGATATTGACTATATGATAAACAGTGAGGGCGTGCCGCACTGCTCCTGCGGCGGGGTGATAAAGCCCGATGTCGTGCTCTATGAAGAGGCGCTCGATGACGAAACGGTGCGCGGCGCGGTCAGCGCGATAGCCTCAGCCGACACGCTGATAATCGCGGGTACGAGCATGGTCGTCTATCCGGCAGCGGGGCTTGTGAACTACTTCAACGGCAAGCATCTTGTAGTTATCAATATGAGCCCGACTTCGGCGGATTCGCGAGCCGATCTGCTGATTTGCGGCAAGGTCGGCGAAGTGCTCGGAGGGATAGATATATGAAAAATAATTTCAAAAGCGGGCTGCAAAAAGCACTCGACGAGCTTGAAAATATAACCCCGCTCAAGCCTTTTAATTGCGGAAAGCTCTGCTCGGCACGCTGCTGCTCCGGCGGGGACAATGACGGCATGGGTCTGTTCCCCGGCGAAAAAGAGCTGTTCGAAAGCAGCATGGATTTTGAAATAAATGATTCCGAGGGCAACTTCGGCGAGCCTGTAATCGTCTGCCGCGGCGGCTGCGACAGGCGCAAAAGACCGCTTGCGTGCAGGATATTCCCGCTGTTTCCGCTCGCGGTCGAGCGCGAAAATGAAATTGTTATAGTGCCTGTGCCCGACCCGCGCGCGGGTATGTGTCCGCTGCTCCGCTGCCCGGAGAAAATCGACCGAAGGTTTTACAGAGCCGTGCGCCGTGCCGGGGAATATCTTATGCGAGACGAAGATACCCGCAAATATCTCCTTGAACTCAGCTCCGAGATAACCGATATCGCCGAGCTTGCGGAGAGGCTGTAAAACATGGCTTAAAATTAATTCCTATTTTTTGACCGAGCGGTTGACCCCTCAGTCTTGGCTTCGCCAATCCGGCTCCCCTGCAGGGGCGCCACGCGGGCAGTGTATATCATTTGATTATAGTAGGACGCGAAGGCATAGGGTGAATTATACAATTATATCGTGCCGCTGTCGCGGTAGCGGTGCGTCGAGTCGCCGCACCCTACAAGTGCGTATCAATAAAATCGTGTGATTTCGCGGGTGGATGATATCCGCCCATACTTACTTTGAACGAAGTGACTGAGGGGTTCGAACGAAAGCCGGATTCGATATCAATTCAGTTCGGAAACGGCGGCTTTTTATTTGCTCGGCAGCGATGTGTCACCCTCTTGCCTTCAACTTTAAAATTAGCCGATAATATCATGATTTAAAAAATATCGTCCTGCGCTATTGACTCTTATTTTGCTTGTGATATAATAAAAATGTCACAAGGTGACCGACGGTCAGCAAAAGTGTGGAGGCGCGGAATGAAAAGCAACGACGAACGCATCAAAACTCTTGAAAAATTCAATATAATCGGACGGAAAAAACGCCCCGTTGCCGCGGTGCTGCTTTTACTGTTGACGGCTGTGTTTATTGTGCTCGGCATAGTCGTTCCGTCGTTTGCAATAGTTGTCGTGATAGTGCCGATAACCTCGGCGATATTCTTCTATCTCGCCGCCGCCGTGTTTCTTTCCTTGTCTATAGCTATGTTCAAGGGTGTGGATACGGTGCGCTGCCCGTACTGCGGCGCGGAATATTATCTCACGCCGGACAGGAGTCATCTGCATTGCAAAAAATGCGGCAAGGACAGTTGCAGGGAATAAAACAAAATAAAAATCAACCGCCGCAAGGATTTTTCCCTGCGGCGGTTTGCTATACAATAATATATTCTAAATATATCTTATTTTATGCATATCTTATTTTATTCCCGCGGCTCCCTTGAGGGCATTGACCTTGTCGGTGTGCTCCCAGGGCAGGTCGATATCGGTTCTGCCGACATGGCCGAGAGCGGCTACCTGACGATAAATCGGGCGGCGGAGGTCGAGCTCCTTGATTATCGAAGCCGGGCGGAGATCAAAAACCTCGTTCGCGGCGGCGGCTATCTCGGAGTCGGGGATAATGCCGGTGCCGAAGCTGTCAACAAAAACGGAGACGGGCTCGTCAACGCCGATAGCGTAGGCGATTTCAACTTCGCACTTGTCTGCAAGACCTGCGGCGACAATGTTCTTCGCCATGTATCTTGCGGCATATGCTGCGGAGCGGTCGACCTTTGTCGGGTCCTTGCCGGAGAATGCGCCGCCGCCGTGACGTGAATATCCGCCGTAGGTGTCAACGATTATCTTTCTGCCGGTGAGGCCGCTGTCGCCCTGAGGACCGCCGGTGACAAAGCGTCCGGTGGGGTTGATGAATATCTTCGTCTTGTCGTCCATCATGTCTGCGGGAATGATCTCGCGGATAACATTCTTTTCGATGTCGTGGCGAAGCGTCTCGGTCTCGATATATGCGGCGTGCTGAGAGGATACGACAACAGCGTCGATTCTTACGGGAGTGCCGTCCTCGGCATATTCGACCGTGACCTGAGTTTTTCCGTCGGGTCTGAGATAGGGGAGAGTGCCGTCCGTGCGGACTTTCGTCAGCTGAGCGGCGAGCTTGTGGGCGAGCGAGATGGGCAGGGGCATAAGCTCTGGAGTCTCGCGGCACGCATAGCCGAACATCATTCCCTGGTCGCCCGCGCCCTGACGGTCAACGCCGAGGGCGATGTCGGGGGACTGCTTGTCTATAGTTGTAAGTATAGCGCAGGTGTGGCCGTCGAAGCCCTTTTCGGGGCTGTCATAGCCGATGTCGCAGATGACCTGGCGCGCTATCGAGGGGATGTCTATCTTCGCGCTCGTGGTTATCTCGCCCATTATCATGACCATGCCGGTCGTGCAACAGCACTCGCAGGCGACTCTGCCGTTCTTGTCCTCGGCGAGTATGGCGTCAAGAATCGCGTCGGAGATCTGGTCGCAGATCTTATCGGGATGTCCGCCCGTTACGGATTCGGATGTGAAAAAGTAGTTTGCCATGTTTTTGTCCTCCTTCTGACAAATAAAAAAAGCGCTTGGCGAAACCGCTAAGCACTTCTGGGCGATACGGAATTTTTCCGCCGCCGGCCTTATCTTCCGGTCTGCACCGCAGGATTTAGCACCTTGAATAATCAGGTTGCCGGGCTTCACAGGGCCTGTTCCCTCAGCCGCTCTCAATAAGGAAATATTAAATTTCGACAGTTATTCTACTCTTTCGTATACACTTTGTCAATAGCCTTTAAAAAACATTCGGTTTGAAAATATTGTAAGTATTGCTATCGGTTTGATTTTTACCGATATATGCGGTATAATATGAGCCTGTCATGAACTGACGAAATGCAGACTATACTTTTATATATAATATTGCCTGCGCTGAGAAAAATAAAATCAAAAAACACTTGCATTGTCCGGCACTTTGTGCTAAAATATCTAAGCATTTGTTATCCGTCACAGCTTCGGTGACGGGGTTTAATGCCGAAGCGGCATGGCCGCACCACATTAAAGCGGGCGCTCCTCTTTCATCTAATTTGTTACGAACGTCTGAAAATCAACGGAGGAATATAAAATGGACGCACTCAAAGTTATTGCACAGGATTCGCTTAAGACAGGCGACGAGATCCCCCAGATCAAGATCGGCGACACCGTAAAGGTTTCCGTTAAGATCCGCGAGGGCGAGAGAGAAAGAATTCAGGCTTTTGAAGGAACCGTTATTGCCCGCAAGGGTTCGGGCGTTTCCGAGACCTTCACCGTTCGCAGAGTTTCCTACGGTGTCGGCGTCGAGAGAGTCTTCCCGGTACATTCACCCAACGTTGCTAAGGTTGAGCTCATCAGAAGCGGTAAGGTCCGCAGAAGCAAGCTCTATTACCTCAGAGACAGAGTCGGTAAGGCCGCAAGAGTTAAGAGCCAGGTCAAATAATTGTGCGAATGAGGGTGTAACATTTATTTGTTACACCTTTTTTCACTTTAAACGGGGTTTGCAGGGCAATGCGCAGAGTCGAGGAATATTGGTTTAAATTTGAATATCCTGCCGCGCTCCCGCAGGAGACGGACGCAGCAGAGGAGACGCCGGAGCGCTGCCGAAAGCAGTGGAAAATCGTCTATGACGCGGTTGCCACGCTCGAAACGGCGGTCATTATCCTCATACTGTTGTTCTCGCTCGTGTTGAGACCTGCCGCGGTTATCGGCAACTCAATGCTTCCGAGCTTCAACAGCGGCGACAGGGTCGTGTGCCTGCCCGAACTTTCGGGCTACGGGCGCGGGGATGTTGTGATAATCTCCCACGCAACGCGCATGGACGAGTCGATAATAAAGCGCGTTATCGCAGTCGGCGGAGATACGGTGGACATAGATTTCTATAAAGGCACCGTCAGCGTCAACGGTCAGGTGCTCGACGAGCCGTATGTGAATACCCCGACGAATCTGAGCTACGATATGACTTTTCCTGTGACCGTTCCCGAGGGCAAGCTCTTTGTTCTCGGAGATAACAGGAACGATTCCCTCGATTCGCGTTCGACTGATATCGGTTTTATAAACGAGAACAAGGTTCTCGGCAAGGTCGTTTTCAGGTTCTACCCGTTTGACAAGATTGAAATAATCAAAAACTGAGCCGCAAGGCTTGAGATTTGAAGGCGGACTGTTATGCAGGAAAATAATGAACTTCAAATGAATACGGAAGAGCAGGCTGACTTTAAAAAGCAGCCGAAGAATTCAAAGGCGGTCAGCAATATCTATGATATAGTATCCGTCGTTGTGTCGGCGGTCGCAGTGATTGCCATTGTTTTCACTTTTGTGACCCGCGTGCTCGTCGTCTCCGGCGCGTCGATGAACCCGACGCTCAATAACGGCGATACCGTGGCGATAAGCTCGCTCAAGCGCTCGTTTGACTACGGCGACATAGTTATCGTCGCCCAGCCCAACGCCATGCACAAGACGCTGATAAAGCGCGTTATCGCAGTCGGCGGTCAGACGGTGGATATAGACAGCGAAAAGGGTATAGTTTATGTTGACGGCAAGGCACTCAACGAAAAATATACTCTCGAGCCGACCTATACCGCCGGCAATGTCGAGTTCCCCGTAACCGTGCCCGAGGGTATGCTCTTTGTCATGGGCGACAACAGAAACGACTCGACGGACAGCCGCATGAGAGTTGTCGGATTTATCGACGAGAAATATATCATGGGCAAGGTCGTCGGCAGGATCATGCCGCTCGGTCAGTGGGATGTCTACTATAATTTCAATCCGGATTCGGACAAATAACCTGTCCGCGCTATAATATGCAATCAAGACGCAGCTTCGGCTGCGTTTTTTGCTTGTAAAGACAAAGTTTTTTTGCTATACTCATTTAGTAAAGCCGAAAAGTATTTTTTATATACGGCGCGCAAAATATTGGCGCATATAGTCCCAAGGAGGAAGAATTTTGGAAAACGGAGATCTTTATGTCCAGTGGTTCCCGGGTCATATGGCTCGGACGCGCAGACAGATAAAAGAGAGCCTGCCGCTCGTTGATGCGGTGGTCGAGATAGTTGACGCGCGTGTGCCCGTGAGCAGCCGCAATCCCGAATTGCCGGAGCTTATCGGACAAAAGCCGCTCATGGTCATTCTCAACAAATGCGACCTCGCCGACGAAAACGCGACGCGCCGCAGGATATCCGAACTCGGCAAGCAGGGCGTGACGGCGATAGCCGTTGACTGCCGCTCGGGCAAGGGCTTAAACGCCTTTGCGCCGACAGTCCGCCGTGTGCTCAGCGATAAAATCGAGGCGAACGCCCAGAAGGGCATGGCTGGCAAGCCGCTTCGCTTGATGGTAGTCGGTATACCCAACACAGGCAAGTCCTCGTTTATCAACCGCATGGCGGGCAAGAACAAGGCAAAAGTTGCGGACAAGCCCGGAGTTACGCGCCAGAATCAGTGGTTCAGCATCGGGAGCGGCATCGAGCTGCTCGACACGCCCGGCGTGCTCTGGCCGAAGTTTGACGACCCGGACGTGGGTCTGCGCCTCGCGTTCATCGGCTCGGTCAAGGATACCATACTCGACATCGAGCTTATCGCGGCGCGCTTTCTGACGATAATGAACGAGAACTATCCCGAGAGGATAAAAGAGAGATATAAGCTCGAATTTCCGCCGGAGAGCGAGGAATTTGAACGCCTTGAGATGCTCGCGAGAAAGCGCGGAATGCTGATAAGCGGCGGCGAGCCGGACACGGAACGCGCGGCGGTCATGCTCCTCGACGAGTACCGCGCGGGCAAATTAGGCAGAATAACGCTCGACTGATTATATAAACTGATTATATAAAAAGAGAGGGATATCATGAAAAAGACGACCATCCTCAGAGTTATAGCTCTTTTGGCGGCTCTGCTCATGCTCTGCGCCTGTCAGAAGGCGGTGCCCGCCGGCGGAGAGGCGGAAAACACCTCCGAGAGCACGACTGCCGACACCCACGAGCCCGTCAGCGTGAATATCCTCGCCGTGGGCGACAATCTTATTCACGGGGTCATATATAATCAGGCGCACGCCCGCTCGACGACCGGCGGCTACGACTTCACCTATGCCTATAAAAATGTCGCTTCTACCGTTGCGGCGGCTGATATAAGCATAATCAATCAGGAGACGATAATCGACCCCGAGAAAGCACCGAGCACATATCCCTGCTTCAATTCCCCGACCGAGCTCGGCGACGAGATGGTGAAGATAGGCTTCGATGTTTTTAATATCGCGAACAACCACTCGCTCGATAAGGGCGAGAGCGGGCTGAGAAACGCCATAAAGTTCTGGAAGAGCAAAAATGTTGTTTTCTGCGGAGCTTATCTCGACGAAGAGGACTACAAAACAATTCCGACTAACACCGTCAAGGGTATAAAGTTCGCCTATGTCGGGCTGACTGAGCCTACAAACGGACTGAGCCTGCCCGAGGGCAGCGAGACGATACTTATGCTCGGCGCGGACGAGGACAGGATAGAAAAACGCGTCAAGGCGGCGTCCGAGATAAGCGACATGACGATAGTCAACGTCCACTGGGGCGAGGAATATACCCACACGCCGACGGATCGCCAGCATGAGCTGGCGCAGAAGCTTGCTGACTGGGGTGCGGATATAATTATAGGCACGCATCCCCATGTCATTCAGCCCGTTGAATACATAACCGCCGCAGACGGCAGAAAGGTGCTCGTCATCTATTCGCTCGGCAATTTTATTTCAGCGCAGGACAGAGGCCCGAGAATGCTCGGCGGCATGATGCATATAACCGTCACAAAGGACTACCGGAAGAACACGACCGAGGTCACAAAGGCGAAGTTCACGGGCACTGTCACCCACTATGACTCGGGCTTCTCGAATGTCAGAGTGTATAACCTCGCGGACTACACCGACGCGCTCGCATCGCGCCACGGAGTGCGCTCGACAACGCCGTCGTTCAGCCTCAATTATCTCAACTCGCTGCTCCACGATGTCGTCAGCGACGAATTTTTGGAGGGCTGAGATGGCTGAAGAGATAGACCGCTATTACTATGAGAGAACCGCCGCGGAGCACGGATTTATGTGTGTCTGCGGAATAGACGAGGCGGGGCGCGGACCTCTTGCGGGTCCGGTCTTCGCCGCCGCCGTGATACTGCCCAAGGATTATATTATCGAGGGCTTGAACGACTCGAAAAAGCTCAGCGAGAAAAAGCGCGACCTGCTCTTTGACGAGATAAAAGAGCACGCCGTCTATGCTGTTGCAAGCGCGAGCGTTGAAGAAATCGACGAAATGAATATTCTCAACGCAACTTTCCTCGCCATGCGCCGCGCGTTCGAGGCTCTGCCCGAGCGTCCGCAGGCGGCGTTTGTGGACGGCAACCGCCTGCCGGGTCTGCCCGTGCCGTCAAAGGCTATTGTAAAGGGCGACTCTCTGAGCGCGTCGATAGCCGCAGCGTCGATAATGGCGAAGGTCAGCAGGGACAGATATATGCTCTCGCTCGATGAGCAGTATCCGGAATATTGCTTCAAAAAGCACAAGGGCTACGGCACGAAGCTGCACTATGAAAAAATACGCGAATTCGGCATATCTCCCGTCCACAGAAAGACGTTTTTGAAGAAACTGCCGGAGGGGTGGTAATATGCTCAGCGAAAAGGAAAAGCCCGGACTCTGGGGTGAGATATATGCCGCGCGCTTCATGCGCGAAAACGGCTATGAGATAATAACCGCGAACTACCGCTGCCGCCTCGGTGAGATAGACATAATAGCTAAAAAGGACGGCTTTTTGGTGTTCACCGAGGTCAAGACCCGCTCGCCCGGCGCGATAGCTCCGGGGCGCGAAGCGGTCGGCAGCGCAAAGCAGGAGCGGATAATCGAAACCGCTTCACTTTTTATGCAGAAAAATAACTACGATCTTCAGCCGCGCTTCGATGTGGCGGAGGTTACTCTCGGAAAGGAGAACGAGCCGATTTCCTGCGAATATATAGAAAATGCGTTTGACAGCAGCTTCTGAGTAATATTCGGCGTCGGCGGAAATATTATTTTATGGGTGATTTTATGGATTTTTTTGATTTGCACTGCGATACTCTTACTGAGTGCATGGACGACGGAGACAGCCTTTTAAAGAATGAGCGCGACATCGATTTTGAGCGCGGAAGCATCTTCGGGCGCTGGAATCAGGTGTTCGCCGTCTTTGTCCCCGACAGTATGGACGATTCGCTCGTCGAGTCATACTTTGACTCGGCATGTGATTTCTATTTGAGCGAGCTGAAAAAGAAAGGCGACGTTTTCCCGATACTCTCTTCCGAGGACGTGCGCGGACATTCGCGCGGCGTTATGCTCGCCATGGAGAGCTCGCGCGGAGTCGGCAGCCTCGAGCGCCTCGAAAAGCTCTATGAGCGCGGACTGCGGCTCATAACACTCACATGGAATCACAAAAATCGAGCCGCGGGCGGCTGCGATGAGGGCGGCGGCCTTACCGATTGGGGCAGGGAGCTTGTCTCGAAAATGGAGAAGTTGGGCATAGTCACCGACGTGTCGCATTTGAGCGACAGGAGCTTCTATGACCTGTGCGAATTCAGCGACGCGCCGTTTATCGCAAGCCATTCGGACGCGCGCGCCGTTCATAACGAGGTGCGCTCGCTGACCGACGAGCAGATAAAAATTATCATTGAACGCGGCGGACTGATAGGACTCAATTTCTATGACCGCTTCCTCGGCGGAAACGGCGGCAGAGAGGAGCTCCTGCGCCATACGGAGCATATGCTCTCGCTGGGCGCCGAGGACGTTATCAGCATAGGCTCGGACTATGACGGTTGCAGAATAAAGCCGGAGCTTCGCGGAATAGAGAAGATACCGAGCATCTGCGTCTATCTCGAGGAGCACGGAATACCCGAGGAGATATGCAAAAAAATATTTTTTGAAAACGCCGCGCACTTTTTTGAAAAGGTTTTACAACCAAGGCGCGTTATGCTATAATAAAATGTAATTTAACGCGAAGGATGGTCTCTATGCGATACACAAGTACAAGAGATAAAAATGTAGACGTCAGCTCATCCTGGGCGATTGCTCAGGGCATCTCTGCCGACGGCGGACTGTTTGTCCCCGTTGAGATTCCAAAGGTGAGCCTTGATGATATCGCCGCCATGGCGAATATGTCCTATGTTGAGCGCGCAAAGCGTGTGCTCAGCCTGTATCTTACCGATTTCACCGCCGAGGAGCTTGCCTACTGTGTCGAGGGCGCATACGGCGACAACAAGTTCTCCTCCGAGGATATCGCTCCGATACACGAACTCAAAGCGGGCGAAGAGATTCTTGAACTCTGGCGCGGCCCCACCTGCGCTTTCAAAGATATGGCGCTCCAGATGCTCCCGAGACTTATGACCGTCTCGGTCAAAAAGGCAGTCGGAACGCGCGAGACCGTTATTCTTGTCGCCACATCGGGCGACACGGGCAAGGCGGCTCTCGAAGGCTTCAAGGACGTTGAGGGCACGAAGATTCTCGTGTTCTATCCCGACGAGGGCGTCAGCCCCATGCAGAAGCTCCAGATGACCACGCAGGATGGCTCAAACGTTGCCGTCTGCGCGATAAAGGGCAACTTCGACGATGCACAGACCGGAGTCAAGACGATATTCACCGACAAAGAGATAGGCAAAAAGCTCGCCGAGCACGGCATGGCTTTTTCGTCCGCGAACTCCATCAACTGGGGTCGCCTCGTGCCGCAGATCGTCTATTATTTCTCCGCCTACTGCGACATGATAAGAAACGGCAGAATCAAGGCGGGCGATAAGATTAACTTCGTCGTCCCGACCGGAAACTTCGGCAATATCCTCGCCGCCTACTATGCGCGCGAGATGGGTCTGCCGGTTGACCGCCTTATCTGCGCGTCGAACAAAAACCGCGTGCTCACCGATTTCTTCGACACCGGAGTTTACGACATCAACCGTAGCTTCTATACTACTTCGTCGCCGTCGATGGATATTCTCATTTCGAGCAACCTTGAACGCCTGCTCTTCATTGCGAGCGGCTATTCCGATGAGTTCGTGCGCGAGATGATGGGCGACCTCAAGCAGAAGGGCAAGTACACCATGCCCGAAAATGTAATGAGCGCAATAAACTCCGTTTTCTGCGCCGGCTGCTGCGACGATGAGGGCACGAAAGATACGATTAAAAAGACATTTGAAGACTACGGCTATCTGTGCGACACGCACACTGCTGTCGGCATCAATGTCTATGAAAAATATGCAGAAAAAACGGGGGACAAGACTCCCACCGTTATCGACTCGACCGCAAATCCGTTCAAGTTCAGCCGCAGCGTGCTCGACGCAGTCGAACCCGGCGCATCCGAGGGACTTGACGAGTTCAGCATGGTCGGTGAGCTTGCCCGCGTGACAAAGACAAGCTGCCCCCCGCAGCTCGCCGATCTCAGGGACAAGCCCGTGAGATTCAGGGATGTCTGCGACAGGGACAGCATGGAGAAGGCTGTTTTCAGACTGCTCGGTATATGACGCGGGGCGTTCCCCGTGTTCAGCAGCCGCAGTGCTTCTTCGAGTTGTCGAGCTCAAATGTTGCGCACAGCGTGTCCTGGCATGAGCAGGCGCTCGTGTTGCCTATTTCGATGTGACCTGCGGTGCATTTGTAATCGTCCGCATGATGGACGCAGTTGCAGGCGTTGCAGCGGATATCCTTGATGACCTTATCCATTTTCGATTACCTCCGAATGTTTTTGCGGCTCATGCCGCTGAAAGTATTTTGCCCGGTTCGAAGCCCGATTATTAAAAAGAAAAGGAGAGCACGATGTCACTTTTTGCAATTGCGGATACGCATCTTTCCCTGTCCGCGGACAAGCCTATGGATATATTCAACGGCTGGAGCGACTATGTGCAGCGCCTCGAAAAAAATTGGCGGGCTGTTGTCTCGGACGGCGACACGGTAGTTATTCCCGGCGATGTGTCGTGGGCGATGTCGCTCGAGGGTGCTCAGAAAGATTTTGCTTTTCTCGACTCGCTTCCCGGCAAAAAAATACTCATGAAAGGCAATCATGACTACTGGTGGAACACCGCTAGGAAAATGGAAAATTTTTTCAAAGAAAAGGGCTTTGAAACGCTCTCTATAGTCCACAACAGCGCGGTGTCCGTCGGCAATATCTCCGTCTGCGGCACGCGCGGCTGGTTCTTCGACGCGGAGGAGGATGCGGACAAAAAAGTTCTTCTGCGCGAGGCGGGACGGCTCCGCACATCGATAGAAAGCGGAATCGCGCTCGGCGGCGAGCCGGTCGTGTTTCTCCACTATCCGCCGATAACGCAGGATAGAATATGCCCCGAAATATATGATGTCCTCGTCGAGTACAAAATAAAACGGTGCTTCTACGGGCATCTCCATTCTTTTGCAACAAAAAGCGCTTTCGAGGGCGAGCGCGACGGGATAAAGTTTTCTCTTATCTCCGGCGATCACCTCGAATTTTTGCCCAAACTTATTGAAAAACAGCCGTAATTTCTGCCCGTCGGCGGATTTTGCGGCTAAAACGAAGAAAAAATCCCTGTTTTGGCAGAAAATCTGAAAAATAGTGTAGAAATTTTAACATATCTCTGCTATAATCTTAGAGTTACCTGTATAATGGGAGGAAAAACGAATGAGTTTAAAATCATCAAACAAAACGGACACCAACGTCTATACGCTGGAGATCGAGATCGGCGCAGAGCCGTTCAAGGCTGCTGTTCTCAAGGCTTATAATAAGGCCAAGAGCAAGATAGCGCTTCCCGGTTTCCGCAAGGGCAAAGCTCCTCTTGCCATGATCGAGAGATTCTATGGCAAGGATGTTTTCTATGAAGATGCACTTGAGATAGCTTTCCCCGAGGCTGTTTCCGACGCTTATAAGGAAGCGGGCATCGAGCCTGTTGACAGCCCGAAGGACGTCAATGTTAAATCGATCGGTGAGGACGGCGTTCTCTTCGAGATGAAAGTCACCGTCAAGCCCGAGGATATCAAGGTCAAGGCTTACAAGGGTCTCGAGGCCGAGAAGGCTGAAGCTGCCGTCACCCCCGAAGAGGTTGATGCACGCATCGAGGCTATGAGAGAGCGCAACGCAAGAACCATCACCGTTGAGGATCGCGCAGCCGCCAAGGGCGACATCGCAGTCATCGACTTCGAGGGCTTTGTCGACGGCAAGGCTTTTGAGGGCGGCAAGGGTTCCAACTATGAGCTTGAGCTCGGTTCGGGTCAGTTCATCCCCGGCTTTGAGGATCAGGTCATCGGCCACAACGCAGGCGAGAGCTTCGACGTCAACGTCAAGTTCCCCGAGGAGTACACTCCCGAGCTTGCAGGCAAGGATGCCACTTTCAAGGTCACTCTTCACGAGATAAAGGTCAAGGAGCTTCCCGAGCTCGACGATGAGTTCGCGAAGGATCTTGATTACGATAACGTCGACGAGCTCAAGAAGGGCGTCGAGGCTGATATGCTTGAGCACAGACAGTCCGATGTCGAGAAGGAGTTCGAGGCAAAGCTCATGGAAGAGCTTGTTGCCAATGTCGAGGCTGAGATCCCCGAAGTCATGTTCGACACCCAGAAAGAGGAGAACATCAACAACTTCGCTCAGAGACTCGCTCAGCAGGGCATCGATGTTGACACCTATCTTTCATACATGGGCACCGACAAGGAAGCTTTCGAGAGCTCCATGCGCGAGCAGGCTGTTTCTCAGGTCAAGCTCGGTCTTGCTCTCGACAAGATAGCAGAGGACGAGAAGATCGAAGTCAGCGCCGAGGATATCGAGGAGGAGTTCAAGAAGCTCGCCGAGATGTACGGTATGGAAGTTGAGAAGATTAAGAGCCTTATAGCCGAGGATCTGCTCAAGGCTGACCTGCTCAAGGAGAAGGTTGTCAAGTTTGTCGTTGACAACGCAAAGGCTCTCAAACCCGGCAAGAAGGCTGCGGCTAAGAAGGCTCCGGCAAAGAAAGCCGCCGCGAAGAAAACCGACGACGCTGAGGCTGCCGAGAAGAAGCCCGCAGCGAAGAAGGCTCCCGCGAAGAAAGCCGCTGCAAAGAAGGACGAGGGCGAAGCCGAGAAGAAGGCTCCCGCCAAGAAGCCCGCGGCGAAGAAGACTGCCGCAAAGAAGGCCGACGATGCCGAGGCTGCTGAGAAGAAGCCCGCAAAGAAGGCTCCCGCGAAGAAGAAAGCGGAAGACGCTGAATAATCTTCGCCAAACGATACTATAATTAATCCGTACTGCTCCCGTCCGGCTTTTTCGCCGGGCGGGCGCAAGCATACGGCACCTGCATCGGACAACAAAGGAGGAAAAAGTAATGGCATTAGTACCTTACGTTATCGAACAGACCAGCAGAGGCGAGCGTTCATACGATATCTATTCCCGCCTGCTCAGCGACAGGATAATCGTCCTCTCCGACGAGATAAACGACGCAACGGCGAGCGTAGTGGTTGCGCAGCTTCTCTTCCTTGAGGGTCAGGACGCCGAAAAAGACATTAGCCTTTATATCAACAGCCCCGGCGGTTCAGTCACCGCAGGCTTCGCGATATACGACACCATGCAGTTCATCAAGTGCGATGTTTCGACCATCTGTATGGGCATAGCGGCATCGATGGGCGCGTTCCTGTTTGCCGCGGGCGCAAAGGGCAAACGCCTTGTGCTGCCCAACAGTGAAGTTATGATCCACCAGCCTCTCGGCGGTGCTCAGGGTCAGGCAACGGAGATAAAGATTGCCGCCGATCATATCCTCAAGACCAGAGAGAGAATCAACAGAATTTTAGCTGAGAATATGGGCAAACCGATTGAGTTTGTTGAGCGCGAGACCGAGCGCGACAATTTCCTCACAGCGGAGGAAGCCGTCGAGTACGGACTTGCAGATAAAATAATTTACAACAGATAAATCCGGAGGGCTGTTATGCCGCGTGATGATGATAAGAGGGAAAGGACAGTCCGCTGTTCTTTCTGCCAGAAAACACAGGATCAGGTCGAGAAGCTTATTGCCGGTCCGGGGGTGTATATCTGCAACGAGTGTGTGGAGCAGTGCCTCAATATAATTGAGGCGGACGAAAAGCGTTCCCGCCGCAAGGGCGGTCAGCGCACGAGCGATAAGCCGCTCCCCAAGCCCCATGAGATCAAAGAGAAGCTCGACGAGTATGTTATAGGTCAGGACGAGGCGAAGAAAACGCTGAGCGTCGCGGTCTATAACCACTATAAGAGAATAAATAGCGCGAAGAACAGCGATGTTGAGATTCAGAAGAGCAATATCATTCTTCTCGGACCCACGGGTGTGGGCAAGACGATGCTTGCGCAGACCCTCGCGAAGATACTCGATGTTCCGTTCGCCATAGCTGACGCGACCACGCTCACCGAAGCCGGTTATGTCGGCGAGGATGTTGAAAATATCCTGCTCAGAATAATCCAGGCTGCGGACTACGACATAGAGCGCGCCGAGCGCGGCATAATCTATGTCGATGAGATTGATAAAATAGCGAGAAAGTCGGAGAATCCGTCGATAACAAGAGATGTCAGCGGCGAAGGCGTTCAGCAGGCGCTGCTCAAGATAATCGAGGGCACGGTTGCCAATGTTCCCCCGCAGGGCGGCAGAAAGCATCCCCAGCAGGAGTTCATCCAGGTTGACACCTCGAATATCCTCTTCATCTGCGGCGGCGCATTCGACGGCATCGAGAAGATAATCGAGAAGAGAATGGGCGGCTCCGCGCTCGGCTTCAACGCCGATGTCAAGAGCAAGAGCGACCTCAAGAAGAGCGATCTGCTCTCGCAGGTTGTGCATCAGGATCTCGTCAAGTTCGGTATAATCCCCGAGCTTGTCGGCAGACTTCCGGTGCTCACTTCTCTCGATGAGCTCGACAAGACCGCTCTCGTGCGCATTCTCACCGAGCCGAAGAACGCCATAACCAAGCAGTACAAGGCGCTGTTCGAGCTTGACGGAGTCGAACTCGACTTCGATATGGGCGCTCTTGAGGCGATAGCCGACAAGACGCTCGAAAAGGGCACGGGCGCGCGCGGACTTCGTTCGATAATCGAAGCCGTGCTTCAGCCGGTCATGTACGATGTGCCGTCAGACCCGACGATTGAGCGCGTTGCGATAACCTCGGGCTGCGTTGCAAACGGGGTTCCTCCGCTTATCGAGCGCAATCCCTCGCACCGCAAGCGTGCCGTCGGAGCAGAATAAAATTTAAGCTGCAAAATGCGGGCTCAACCTGCACTTTGCAGCTTTTGCTTTTATAAAAATAACCGACCGTAAAGCTTGTCACTTTACAGTCGGTATGTTTTTTGTTGCTTTATTCCTGCTTTGATTCCTGTGCCGCGCCTTCGCTTTCTTCGTGCTTCTTGTGGAAGGGGAAGCTGACTTTGAATTTCTCGTTGCCGTAGTTCATGAGGTGCTTGAGGATGACCGTGGCGGAGACGAGCAGCGAGCCGATGACGAACGACATGGTGTCATGAAAGAAGAAATTGCTGACGGCAAAGATGAACATAGAGATAATAACTCTGAGCGAATCGGGCTTGACTATGATTATCAGGCTGAATATGGCGGTTATTATAGCCATTCTGAGCACTATGAAGCTGTCCGGAATCAGCGCGAGCAGAACGCCGTAGGATGTGGCGATTGCCTTGCCGCCCTTGAATTTGAGTATGGGCGTGAACGCGTGACCGAGCACCGGCGCCGCTATAACGAGCGCAAAGAGCATATTTTTGAAGTCGGGGACATAGAGCTTTGCAAGAAATACCGGAGCGAAGCCTTTTGCGACATCAAGCAGGAGGCAGAGCACGCCGAGCTTGACGCTGACGCAGCGCATAACATTGGTCATGCCGGGGTTGTGATCCTCGCCCTCTTTGACGATATCGACTCCGCAGAACAGCTTTGGAATAAGGTAGCTGTACATGATGCTTCCCGAAACATAACCTGCAAGAGCGAAAAGCAAATATTTCAGTATACCATTTTCCACAGTTTACACCTCTCCTTGGATATTTGTGAGAATAAGCAAAAACCATTCTCTCGATCAACACTGCTATTGTAGCATTTTTAGTCTTAAAAGTTGTTCTTTTCTACAATTATATGCGCTGTATTGCAAATAATTTTTAAAAATATCCCAATGTTTTTGTTTAATAATTATATATTCATCGGGAATTTTCTCCGTTCCCGATGCAGGTTGTACCGCTAAAAGTGCCGCTCGTACCCATCCTATTTACAAGCCGATAAACTTGTGATATAATCCGCCCGTATAAAACGGGGAGCGAAGAAAATTAATATTGATAACCTCTTATCTCCTATATATGTGCTGCACCTATCGGGTGCAGCATAAACTAAAGCGGACAGGGTATGCACTCTGTCCGCTTTGGTTTTTGTTAATAGATGAATTCGATATCGCTGTCCTTGAGCAGGGGAGCTTTCATATCTTTGTCCGAGAGAATCGGCACCTTTACGCCCCAGTCAACTCCGATATCCGGATCGTCGAACTTTACGCTTCTGTCGTTTGCGGGTGCGTAGTATTCGTCGACTTTGTATGAGACTTCAACGTCGGGAGTCAGCGTCACGAAGCCGTGCAGGAAGCCCTTGGGGATGAAGAACATCTTCTTGTTCTCTCCGCTGAGCTCGACCGCCGTCCACTGCATGTATGTCGGCGAACCGCGTCTTATGTCAACCGCGACATCCATTATTCTGCCGCGCAGGCAGGTCAGAAGCTTTGTCTGCGCCATGGGTGAAGTCTGGCAGTGCAGACCTCTGAGCGTGCCCTGCTGAGCCGAAAAAGAACGGTTGTCCTGAACAAATTCAACGTCTATGCCGATGTCGTGCATCTTCTGCTTCGAGTAGCTCTCGTAGAACCAGCCGCGTACATCGCCGAAAACCTGCGGCTCGATAATAAACGCGCCGTCAAGCGGGGTTTCAATTTTTTTCATATATCGTCATTACCTTTCATAACAATGCTACTGGCGGTCAGCGCTTCTCCTGCTCGCTCTCGATGCCCCAGCGCGGGCGTTCACCGATGCCGCTTATATCGTTGCTCGTGTAGAGTATCTTGCCCTCGGCAACGCTGAGCAAATGCTGACCGTAGGAGGATTTGCCGTATTTCTCCGCCGATTCGAGCAGCGCGCGCTTGCTTATCCAGCGCATGTTATAGGCTATTTCCTCCGGCGCAGAGATTTTTATTCCCTGCAGGCGCTCAACGGTCTTGATGAAGTTCGCCGCATCGAGCAGTGCGTCAACGGTGCCCGTGTCGAGCCACGCGAAGCCTCTGCCCATAAGGCGGATATCGAGATCGCCGTTTTCGAGATATATCTTGTTTATGTCGGTTATCTCAAGCTCGCCGCGCTTGGAGGGCTTGAGCGATTTTGCGTATTCAACGACCCTGTTGTCGTAGAAATAGAGTCCCGTTACAGCGTAGTTCGACTTCGGATGCTTGGGCTTTTCGACTATCGAGACCGGCACGCCGTCGTCGTCGAATTCGACAACGCCGAAGCTCTGCGGATTCTCGACATAGTAGCCGAAAATAGTCGCTCTGTTCTGCTGCTTCGCTGCCTCTCTGAGCAAATGGCCGAGGCCGTTGCCGTAGAACAGATTATCGCCGAGCACCATGGCGACGCTGTCGTCGCCGATGAAGTCCTCGCCGATTATAAAAGCCTGGGCGAGTCCCTCGGGCTTGGGCTGGACGGCGTAGGAGAGCTTCAGACCGAACTGGCTTCCGTCGCCGAGCAGACGCTCGAACTTGGGCGTATCGTCTATGGTGGAGATTATGAGTATTTCGCGTATGCCCGCGAGCATGAGCGTCGACAGCGGATAGTATATCATCGGCTTGTCATATACGGGCAATAACTGCTTGCTCGTAACCATGGTCAGAGGATAGAGCCTCGTGCCGGATCCGCCGGCGAGAATGATACCCTTCAAACAAATTCACTCCCTGAAAAAGTCGTTTTTTATATTTATGTCAACTTCGGGGCGGCGTTTTATAAAATAAAAAACCTGTCCGTTACAATAGAATTATTGCACGGATATCTAAAAAAACGCCCATCATTTTCACTTTCTCTCAGCCTAATAATACCACTTGCGGCGTGATAAGTCAATTATTATTCGCGTCACGGCGTTGATGTTGACAAGCGGGGCGCGTGGGAATATAATTTTACCGTTACGGCGGTGGAACGGAGAGTATATGACAACTACTGCCGACAGGCTCGCTCCCGGCGAGAGCGGGTATATCGAATCGCTTCTTATCTCCGGTGCGCGGCGCAGCCGGTTGCTTGATCTGGGGCTGACTCCCGGGACTCTGCTGACCGCCGGCATCTCGTCGCCGTTCGGCGACCCGGTGACGGTTACGGTGCGCGGCTGCGAGCTCGGGCTCAGACGCTCGCAGGCGAAGTGCATAAGGTTGACGGTGCTGCGATGAGCATACGCATTGCACTCGCAGGCAACCCGAACTGCGGCAAGACAACGCTTTTTAATCTCCTGACGGGCTCGGACTGCCATGTCGGCAACTGGCCGGGCGTGACGGTTGAGAAGCGCTCGGGGATAATAAAAAGCTTTCACGGCGCGGAGCTTGTTGATCTGCCGGGGATATATTCTCTGCGCACGCTCTCGGACGAAGAGGGCGCGGCGCTCGGCTTTCTTATAAACGAAAAGCCCGATTTGATAATCAATGTTATCAACGCAAACGACCTTGAGCGCAGCTTGTATCTGACCGTTCAGCTTGAACTTCTCGGCGTGCCGACGGTTGCGGCGCTGAATATGACCGATGTACTCAAAAAGCGCGGCGACAAGCTCGACTATGATCGCCTCGGCGAGCTGCTCAGCATCCGTGCGGTGCCAGTCAGCGCGGCGGAAAATACGGGGATTGACGAACTGCTCGCGGCGTGCGAAAACGCGCTTCAAGAGAAAGTATCAAGTCCGCGATATGATTTTCTGCCCGACGGCGCGAACCTGATAGCGGAACTGATATCGCCCGTCTGCAAAGAGAAGAATATTCCGATAGGACTTGGAACTCTGCGGCTCATGCGAGGGGACATAAGCGCCTGCGATTTGCTTTCTCATAGAGAAGCGCAGATAGTTGAAAATCTGATTTCATCGAACGAGACGGAGAACTCCGACCGCGAACTGCTGACCGTCTCGCATATATATAGGTTTACCGACGGCGTCTGCAAAAAGACGCTTAGAAAAAGCAAACGGAGCGGGAAAAATTTTTCCCGCCGCGCGGATAAAATCCTGCTCAACCGCTTTGCTGCCGTGCCGCTGTTTCTGGCGGCGGTATTGATTGTGTTTTATCTCACCTTCGGCTCGCTCGGCACGAGACTCGGCGAGCTGGCGGATTCGCTTATAAACGGCACTCTTGCCGATGCCCTGATGCGCCTGCTCGGTTCGCTCGGAGCGTCCGAATGGGTAAAAGATCTCGTCTGCGGGGGAATCCTCGCGGGTCTCGGCTCGGTGTGCTCGTTTTTGCCGCAGATAGCCCTGCTGTTCTTCTTTCTGGGTCTGCTCGAGGACTGCGGATATATGGCGCGCGGCGCATTTATCGCGGATTATCCGCTGCGTCTGCTCGGTCTCGGCGGCAAGTCGTTCGTCCCGCTGTTCATGGGCTTCGGCTGCTCCGTGCCCGCGCTGATGAGCACGCGCACTCTGCACGCGGGGCGCGAAAAGAAAATCTGCGCGGCGGTCATACCGTTCATGTCGTGCAGCGCGAAAATGCCCGTCTATGCCATGCTTATCTCGGCGTTCTTCCCGGATGTGCGCTGGGTCGCCGTGATTTTGATTTATTCGCTCGGCATAGCCTGCGCCTGTGTGGGTTCGCTGATACTTAAAAAATGGGTTTTCAAGGGCGACGAACCGCCGTTTATCTTTGAACTGCCCGAATACCGTATGCCGTCCGTGCGCTCGGCGCTTCGCTATGTGCGCGACAGGCTGCGCGAATTCTTGAAAAAAGCGGGTGCGGTGCTATTCCCGGCGAGCGTTGTTATCTGGGCGCTCGGTTATTTTGATTTCTCCATGCATTATGCCGCCGACGCAAAATTCAGTATGCTCGGCAGGATAGGCGGTGCGATCTCGTTTATATTCTCTCCGCTCGGGCTCAGCGACTGGCGGTGCTGCGTGGCTCTTATCAGCGGGCTTGTCGCGAGGGAGACGACGGTCAGCACACTCGGTATTTTAATAGGCTCGGCGCAGAGCGTGAGAGATATAATTTCTCCGCAGGCGGCGTGCGCGTTTATGAGCTTCTCTCTGCTGAGTATGCCGTGCGTTGCGGCGGTCGCGGCTCTTCGGCGTGAGCTTGGGACAAAGAGCACTTTAAAAGTTTTGATTTTTGAATTTATAACAGCGTGGACAGTGAGCTTTGCGGTGTATCGCATCGCTCTTCTGATATAAAGCAAAGGAAATTGATATGAAAGAGAGCTTTGACATATTGATAGTCGGCGCGGGAGCGTCGGGGCTTGCGGCGGCGATAAGCGCAAAACGCACACTGCCGCGGCTTCGCGTCGCCATGCTCGAGCGTCTGCCCCGTGTCGGCAAGAAAATACTCGCCACGGGAAACGGCAGATGCAATCTGACGAATCTCAACGCCCGGTCGCACGGCTACACCAACCGCGAATTTGCCGATTCGGTGTTCGAGAAATACGACGAGCAGCGGGTTCTGCAATTTTTTAAAAGCATCGGGCTTTTGACCTACAGCGACAGCTGCGGCAGAGTCTATCCGATGAGCAACACCGCATCAGGCGTGCTCGACTGCCTGCGCTTTGAGGCGGAACGTCTCGGGGTGAAAAGCATATGCGAGGACAAGTGCGAGGGCATAAAGAAAACCGCCGATGGCTTTTTGATAAACGGGCGGTACAGAGCGCGGGAGATTATAATCTGCACGGGCGGCTGTGCGTCGCCGTCGCAGGGCTCGGACGGGAGTGGGTATAAGCTCCTCTCGTCGCTTGGACATACTGTTACCGAGCTTTACCCCTCGCTCGTCCAGCTGACCTCGCCGGACAAGCAGCTGAGGCAGCTCAAGGGTATGCGAGTCCACGATGCGGTGATAAGCGCCGCAGGGCGAACCTCGCGCGGGGAGCTACTCTTCACTGACTACGGGCTTTCCGGAATAGCCGCGATGGAGATAAGCGCGGACATAGCAAAGGCGGCGAAGCGTTCGCCCGTCAGCGCGTCGCTCGACTTAATTCCGTCGATGGGGGAGCGGGAGATAGCTGATTTCTTGTCGGGACTCGGCGGGAAATGCGAGGATATGCTGATAGGCATTCTGCCGCGCGCCGTCGGAGCGGCGGTTATAAAGACGGCGGGTGTTGATTCAAAGTCGGACACGCAGTTGCTCGGCAGAAATGCGCTGCTGAATCTCGCGCGCACGGCGAAAAACTTCAAAGTAACATTTGACGGCACCAAAGGCTTCCAAAATGCGCAGGTCACGCGCGGCGGAGTCAATATAAATGAGTTCGACCGCGAAACGCTTGAGTCGAAGAAAGTGTCCGGACTTTTCTGCGCCGGGGAGCTTCTCGATGTTGACGGCGGCTGCGGCGGCTTCAATCTCCAATGGGCGTGGGCTTCGGGTCTGCTCGCAGGGGAGAGCGCGGCAAAATCTATTTAACGGAGAAAAAGTATGCTTAAAATAAATCAGATAAAGCTTCCGCTGACTGCGGACGAACACGATCTCAGGCGCGCGGCGGGTAAAGCTCTTCGCCTTGACGAAAACAGAATACGCACACTGAGAGTGACGAAAAAAGCGGTCGATTCGCGCAAAAAGGACAACATTTTCTTTGTGTATAACGTAGAAGTCGATGTTGACGGCGACGAAAACGCGATTCTCAAGCGTTGCGGCTCTGGTGTTGAAACGGTAAAGAAAGTTGACTTTACCCCCCCGGAGGTAAAGCGCACGAGCGAACTGCGCCCTGTTATAGTCGGATTCGGCCCCGCAGGCATGTTTTCGGGGCTTGCTCTCGCCCGGGCGGGCTTCAAGCCGCTCATTCTCGAGCGCGGCTCGCATATTGAAGACAGGCAAAAAGATGTTCAGACTTTTTGGCGCAAACGCAGACTCAATCCCGAGTCGAACGTTCAGTTCGGCGAGGGCGGCGCAGGAACTTTTTCGGACGGCAAGCTCACAACGGGCATAAAAGACCCGCTCTGCCGCTTTGTTATAGACGAGCTTGCTAACCACGGCGCGCCCGAGGAGATACGCTGGTCGGCAAAGCCGCATATCGGCACCGACCGCCTTGCCGAGGTTGTCCGCAATATCAGAAAAGAGATAATCTCGCTCGGCGGCGAAATCAGATTCAACTGCAAAATGACGGATATAATAGTCGCGAACGGCTATATCCACGGCGTGAAGACCGAGCATGACGGACATTTTGAGGATATCGAGACCGATACCGTCCTGCTCTGCACCGGACATTCGGCGCGCGACACCGTGAGAACGCTCTATGCCCACGGGGTCAGGATGATGCAGAAGCCGTTTTCGGTCGGCGCGCGAATAGAGCATCCGCGCGAGTTTATCGACCGCGCGCAGTACGGCGACTTCGCAGGGCACCCCGCGCTCGGCGCGGCGGACTATAAGCTTGCCTGCCACCCGGAGCACGGGCGCGGAGCTTATACATTTTGTATGTGCCCCGGCGGCACGGTGGTCAACGCGGCGAGCGAAGAGGGCGGAATAGTCGTCAACGGCATGAGCGAATACGGGCGCGACGCGGAGAACTCGAACAGCGCGCTGCTCGTCGGCATCGAGCCGGAGAATTTCGGCAGCGACCATCCTCTCGCCGGAATGGATATGCAGAGAAAGATCGAACACGCGGCGTTTCTTGCGGGCGGCAGCGATTACACCGCCCCGGCGCAGCTTGTCGGCGATTTTCTTGCGGACAGACCCTCGACCCGCCTCGGCGCGGTTCATCCGAGCTGCCCGACGGGAGTCGTGATGAGCGATCTGAGAAAGATACTGCCGAAGAAAGTGACGGATACATACGCAGATGCGCTTTTGAAGATGGATAAAATGCTCAAGGGATTTGCCATGCCCGAAGCTGTGTTCACGGCGCCCGAGACCCGCTCGTCTTCGCCCGTGCGCATTCTGCGCGATGAGATATATCAGTCGAACATCCGCGGACTTTACCCCTGCGGCGAGGGCGCGGGATATGCGGGCGGAATAGTGTCCGCCGGAGTTGACGGAGTGCGCTGCGCCTATGCCGTGCTCGCCGACGAAAACGACGAGTGGTAAAAAGATTTTACACATCGCGTTTTGTGTGGTATAATGTATAAAGATTTGCAAGGAGTGGATAATAATGAAAAAATTTCTTTTCTATTTAGTCCAGTTCACCTGGGCGCTGCCGCAGAATCTTGTCGGCGGAATAGGCTTTCTCGCGCTGAGAAAAAAGTATAAGCACGAGCGCTTCAACAACGCGTTTGTTACATATGTCCCGCACGATAATTTCGGCGGCGTGTCGCTCGGAATATTTATATTTATGAATCCCGACCGCCCGGCGGACAGAGTCCACGACACACGCATGCACGAGTACGGCCACACCATTCAGTCGCTTCTGCTCGGCCCTCTCTGGGCTTTTGTGATAGCGATACCGTCGTTTATCTGGTGCAACGTCCCCAAATTCGTCAGAATGCGCAAAGAGGACGGTGTATCATATTATAAACTTTACTGCGAAGGCTGGGCGAACATCTGGGGCAGAGCGTGGAGCCGCGAGAACTTCATCAGCGATGAGTTCAAGACGACCGGCTATTACGGCAAGCCCATTGCCCCGATAGATTTCAGCAAGAAGAAGTAAGAGAATCTCAAACGAAACAGGAGACCCTATGGACGGATACGATGCATTTTCCGCGGGCGTTGAGCCGGGTGGACTGCGCAACCGTAATGAAATAAAAGTGCTGATAGCTTTCCTGCTCAAGAACACCGAGCGGGGACTGTCGCGCCGCCAGCTGATGGAGGTCATTCAGCGCGAGGGACTGGCGAACTACTTTGAAGCGAGCCAGGCGCTCGAAAGCCTTATCGAGGGCGGGAGCGTTGAAGTTGACAAGAGCGATGACGACGAGTTGCTGAGCCTAACAAAGGCGGGAAAGACGGCGGCGAATATCGAGGACGAACTGCCGCGCGCCGTGCGCGACAAGGCGCTCGCGACCGCAGAAGAGCTTCTCAAACAGGAACGCCGCATGAAAGAGACACCGGTCGAGATAATCCCGCTCGAAAACGGGTGCAATGTCAGATTCACTTTCAACGACCTTATGACGCTGACCCTCTATGTCGCGGATATGGAGCAGGCGCAGAGCGTCCGGGATAAAATTCTCGCCGACCCCGAGAGCCTCTATTCGGCGGTTATAGAACAGCTGATGTAAAAATAAATAAAACAAGACCTGCTTCCTATATAGAGAATAGAGAGCAGGTCTTTTGTGCTGATATTTTATTCGAGATTTACAGAGTAGTCCTCTTTGACGGTCGAGAGAACGACGAGCGTCTTTGTCAGCGAAACGCCGCCGGCGCTCTTTATCTCATTGAGCAGAGATTCAAGTCCGCCGGTCGATTCGGTGTTGACCTTGAGAAGAAAGTCGAAGTCGCCGGTGATGTAGTGACATTCGGTTATCTGCTTATGGGTCTTGACGAATTCGTTGAAATTGTTGTTGTACTTCGGATGCTCCATGCTCACCGAGATGAACGCGGTGATGTCCATGCCGAGCTTCTTGCTGTCGAGCACGACGGTGTACTGCTTGATTATGCCGTTGGCTTCGAGCTTCTTGATGCGCTCGATAACAGCCGAGACGGACATGTTGACCTGCGAGCCGATTACCGAAGCGTTTTCTCTTGCGTTTTTCTTGAGACATTCGATTATCTTAACATCTATCTTGTCCAAGATATCATCCCCTGTGCCGCGGTCTGCGCCGCGTGATTTTTCTCTATTTTAACACCGTTTCCGCTAAAAAGTAAAGTTTTTTCTGGAATTTCTGAATTTTTTATCTTTTGATGCTTTTACGGCACAGCAAACCGAAACTTTTATCAAATCTGTGAAATGCAATCTTTGCGTTGCGCGTCATATTGAATCCGTGTGTTGCGTTATCGGATACAGCACGAAAAAATAAAGGTCATAATCCGCGTTGTCAGCCGTGAATTATGACCTTTTTATCTTTTGCTCTTTGGTCTGCGCTAAATGCGGCAGAATTTATTATGCGGTTTTTTCGCCGGGAGCTTTTATCTCGCTGAGGTGCTCGTCCGCGCAGCGGCGACCCTCTTCGTAGAGCTTTTCGAGGGCGGCGGGCTCGCGGGTCAGCGTGTTCACGCCGTAGCAGTCCTGCGGAGCTAAGATAATCACTTTGCCCTGCTCCTGAAGCTTTATTGCCTCTTCGAGCTGGCGGTTGTATACCTCGTGCCTTACGGCGAGGCGGTCAAAGACTTTCGGATATTTTTTCAGCGCGACTTTGATTATCGGCATATGCTTCTGCGGCGATTTGCGGAAGTCAACGGGCTTCGAGATGACAACTATAACTTTGTCGCAGCCCATGTCAAACGCTTTCTGAAAGGGGATAGGATCGGAGATCCCGCCGTCGAAGCAGTCCTTGCCGTCGATAACTATCGGCTTGCACACCGCAGGCAGGCAGCATGAGGCTTTTATGACCGTCAGGTCGTCGCGCTTTATGCTGTTTTTTGGGAAGTATATCGGCTCTCCCGTCTCGCCGTCGGTGACTACGGTTATGAAATCCGTGTGGTTCGCTGTAAAAGCATCATAGTTCAGCGGATCTTCGCCGTCGGAGTTTGAAATAGTGGAGTAAATATAATCAAGCCCGATATATGAGCCGCTGTGTATGAAATTGTCGAAGCTCATATACTGCTTGCGCTGAGCGTAGTTCACATAAAAACGCTTGACTCGGTCATGGTGTCCGGCGGCATATGAAATGAGATTCGCGCTGCCCGCCGAAACGCCTATGCACAGGTCGAAGTTTATTCCCTCTTCAATAAAACGGTCATAAATGCCTGCGGAAAAAACTCCGCGCATTCCGCCGCCGACATCAACAATACCGGTCATGCTCTTCCTCCGACAAACTGAAAATTGCAGATATTATATCACACATCGGCTTTTAAGTCAAAAACGATATGCGAAATCATGGAATATTATCGGTATTTTAATTTGTAATATTCAGCTCCGCCGATTTTTGTTTATATAATACCTTATATTTAGTCCACAGGCGGTCAGAATTGCATAAATTCAGCGCCGATAAGAGCCAAGAGAGCGGGATTGTGACGGATATTGTAAAAAGTTTGAATTTGCTCTGAAAAAAGCCGTATCTCCTCTTGACAAAATGTGGTTAGCAGTGTAAAATGTAAAACTGCACAATTATAATGGAGCGTTGTGTGCCCGGCCTTTTCGGCTAAGGGCTTGTTACAGCTTTCCCGAAACGCGGAAAACCGCTTCATTATTGCATTTCAACGCTCTTCAAAAGAGCTTGCGCGAGCCGTCAATTGACAAAAGTGTATAGCCCCGGAAAATGGGATATCTGCTTCTGTCAATTGATGGTGATAACACGAAACGGATGAAAAAAGAACGGAGTGAATTGGCCTATGCTGAATGTTAAGCCCGTCAAAAAAGGAACGACCACGCGCATGAGCTTCGGCAAGATCGAAGAAGTCATGGAGATGCCCAATCTCATCGAGGTTCAGAAGAACTCGTACAAATGGTTTCTCGACACCGGACTCAAGGAGGTGTTCCGCGACATAGCGGAAATCACCGACTACACCGGCAACTGGGTGCTGACCTTTATAGACTATCGCATTGACGAGAAGACTAAACACACCGTGCAGGAGTGCAAGGAGCGCGACGCTACCTATGCAGCCCCCATGCGCGTCACTGTGCGTCTGCTCAACAAGGAGACGGGTGCAATAAAGGAGTCCGAGGTTTTTATGGGTGAGTTCCCCATCATGACCGACAGCGGCACCTTTGTTATCAACGGCGCAGAGAGAGTCATCGTCTCCCAGCTCGTCCGTTCGCCGGGCGTATATTTCGATATGACCCACGACAAGACCGGTATCGAGCTGTTCTCAAGCACAATCAACCCCAACCGCGGCGCATGGCTTGAGTATGAGACGGACATAAACGACGTCTATTATGTAAGAATAGACAAGAACAGAAAAATATTCATCACCACTTTCATCAGAGCACTCGGACTCGGTACGGACGATGAGATCCGCGAGTTCTTCGGCAACGATGAGAGAATCGAAGCCACCATCGAGAGAGACGAGACGAAGAACCAGGGCGAAGCGCTCATGGAAGTCTTCAAGCGCCTGCGTCCCGGCGAGCCCGTGACCCTTGAGTCCGCCCAGCAGCTGCTCGACAATCTCTTCTTCGATCCGCGCAGATACGATATCTCGCGCGTCGGCAGATACAAATATAATAAGAAGCTCGCCATTGCCGCCCGCCTTGCAGGCTGCAAGCTTGCCGAGCCCGTTATCGCTCCGCTGACCGGCGAGATTCTTGCCGAGGCAGGCGAGGTCGTTACCAAGGCGAAGGCTAAGGAGATCGAGCGCGCAGGCGTTATGGTCGCCGTCGCCGATGTCGAGGGCAAGAAGGTCAAGATCATCTCCAACGGCATGGTCGATCCCATGGACTATGTGCCCGAGGGCGTGACCAAGGAAGAGCTTCTTGAAGCCGGCATCAACGAGAAGGTTCGCTTCCAGATAATCACCGAGATAGTCGACGAGTGCGGCGACGACAAAGAGGCTCTTCTCGAGCAGCTCAGACTCCGCCACGACGACCTTATCCCGAACCACATTATAATCGACGATATCTTCTCTTCGATAAACTATATCAACTGCCTTGCGAACAAGATAGGCACCACGGACGACATTGACCACCTCGGCAACAGACGTATCCGCTGCGTGGGCGAGCTGCTCCAGAATCAGTTCAGAATCGGTCTGTCGAGAATGGAGAGAGTTGTCCGCGAGAGAATGACTCTTCAGGCTCAGGAGAAGGAGGAGAACATCACTCCTCAGGCTCTTATCAACATCCGTCCTGTCATGATGGCGATAAAGGAGTTCTTCGGTTCTTCCCCGCTGTCGCAGTTCATGGATCAGATCAACCCCCTTGCAGAACTGACTCATAAGCGCCGTCTTTCAGCCCTCGGTCCCGGCGGTCTTTCAAGAGACCGTGCAGGATTCGAAGTCCGAGACGTTCACTACTCGCATTACGGCAGAATGTGCCCCATCGAGACTCCCGAAGGTTCCAACGTCGGACTTATCTCCTACCTTGCAACTTTCGCGCGCATAAATGAATACGGCTTCATCGAGGCCCCGTTCAGAAAGGTCGACAAGACCACCGGTCGCGTCACCGACGAAGTTGAGTATATGACAGCCGATGTCGAGGACGACTACATTGTCGCCCAGGCGAACGAGCCGCTCGACGAAAACGGAATGTTCGTCCACGAGAGAGTCAACGCAAGACACAGGGACGGCTTCCTTGAGATCGACCGCATGAAGGTCGACTACATGGATGTCTCCCCGAAGATGGTCGTCTCCGTCGCAACTTCGATGATTCCGTTCCTCGAGAACGACGACGCAAACCGAGCCCTCATGGGATCGAACATGCAGAAGCAGGCGGTTCCGCTGCTCAAGACCGAGAGCCCTATAGTCGGCACAGGTATGGAATATAAAGCGGCTGTCGACTCCGGCGTTGTCGTGCTTGCAAAGCACTCCGGCCGCGTCACAAAGGTCGATGCCGAGCAGATCGAGATTCTCAGCGACGAGAACATTCTCGACCATTACGATATAATCAAGTTCATGCGCTCCAACCAGGGCACATGCGTCAACCAGCGCCCGATAGTCACCCTCAACCAGCGCGTTGAAAAGGGCGACGTCATAGCCGACGGTCCCGCAACGGATCACGGCGAGATATCCCTCGGCAAGAACGCCCTTGTCGGCTTCATGACCTGGGAAGGCTACAACTACGAGGACGCGGTTCTCATCAACGAAAAGATGGTTCGCAACGATGTCTACACCTCGATTCACATCGAGAAGCACGAGATCGAAGCGAGAGATACAAAGCTCGGACCCGAGGAGATCACAAGGGACATCCCGAACGTCTCCGACGATCTTCTGAGCAACCTTGACGAGCGCGGCATAATCCGCGTCGGCGCCGAAGTTCACTCCGGCGACATCCTTGTCGGTAAGGTAACGCCCAAGGGCGAGACCGAGCTGACCGCAGAAGAGAGACTGCTCCGCGCCATATTCGGCGAGAAGGCGAAAGAGGTCAGAGATACCTCCCTCAAGGTCTCCCACGGCGAATACGGCATCGTCGTCAAGGTCGAAGAGTTCACCCGCGAGAACAGCGATGAGCTCGCACCCGGCGTAAACAAGGTCGTCCGCTGCTATATCGCCCAGAAGCGTAAGCTTTCCGTCGGCGATAAGATGGCAGGCCGCCACGGTAACAAGGGTGTTGTTTCAAGAATACTTTCTCAGGAGGATATGCCCTTCCTTCCGGACGGCACGCCGCTCGATATCGTGCTCAACCCCCTGGGCGTTCCCTCCCGAATGAATATCGGTCAGGTGCTCGAAGTGCATCTCGGCTTTGCCGCGAAGCATCTGGGCTACAAGGTCGAGACTCCCGTCTTCGACGGCGCGCACGAGGAAGATATCCGCGAAGCGCTCAAGCAGGCAGGACTCAGAGAGGACGGCAAGACGATACTCTACGACGGACGTACCGGCAGACAGTTCGATAACCCCGTCACCGTCGGCGTCATGTATTACCTCAAGCTGTTCCACCTTGTTGACGATAAGATTCACGCACGTTCCACCGGCCCGTACTCGCTCGTTACGCAGCAGCCCCTCGGCGGTAAAGCCCAGTTCGGCGGCCAGCGTTTCGGTGAGATGGAAGTCTGGGCTCTCGAGGCTTACGGCGCTGCCTACACCCTCCAGGAGATACTGACAGTCAAGTCCGATGATGTTGTCGGCCGTGTCAAGACCTACGAGGCAATAGTCAAGGGCAACAACGTTCCCAAGCCCGGCATTCCCGAGTCGTTCAAGGTTCTCGTCAAAGAGCTTCAGTCCCTCTGCCTTGATGTCAGCGTCCTTGACGCGGACGGCGAGGAGATTGACCTCAAGCAGACCGACGAGGAACTCGGATTTGCACCTTCAGACGATAAGGCATTCTCCTCCGTCAACGACGCCGGCACTGCAGGCGGCTACGGCACGGAAAACGAAGAGGGCGATATCTTCAATGTCGGTTCCGACGAGGACGACGATGACAGCGCCGATTTCGCAGACGATGCCGAGGGCGAAGATGACTACTATGACGGCGACATCTTCTCCGACAGCGAAGGCGAGCTTGACGACTACGACGACTGAGAACAGTCACCTTAAAAATATATTTTAAAAAGGGGCAGTCAACGGATGGAAAACAATACCTTTGAATCCATAAAAATAGGTCTTGCGTCTCCCGATAAGATCAGAAGCTGGTCTTACGGCGAGGTCAAGAAGCCCGAAACCATCAATTACCGCACACTCAAGCCCGAAAAGGACGGACTGTTCTGCGAAAGGATATTCGGACCCCAGAAGGACTGGGAGTGCCACTGCGGCAAATATAAAAGAATCCGCTACAAGGGCAAGATATGCGAACGCTGCGGCGTTGAGATAACCCGCTCCAAGGTTCGCCGCGAGAGAATGGGTCACATCGAGCTTGCAGCTCCCGTCTCACACATCTGGTATTTCAAGGGAATACCCTCAAGAATGGGTCTTATCCTCGATATATCGCCGCGCAACCTTGAGAAAGTTCTCTACTTTGCGATGCATATCGTTATCGATCCCGGCACAACGGATCTTAAAAAGTATCAGGTTCTCGATGAGAAGGATTACGACGAGTACCGCCTGATGTATGAGGACGATTTCAGGGCAGGCATGGGCGCCGAGGCTATCAAGGAGCTTCTTGCCGAAATCGACCTCGACCAGCTCTCCGCGCAGCTGCGCGAGGAGATAGAGAACGCAAGCGGTCAGAAGAAGGCCAAGGCTCTCAAACGCCTTGAGGTTGTCGAGGCGTTCAGACAGAGCGGCAACAGACCCGAGTGGATGATCCTCGACGTGCTTCCGGTTATTCCGCCGGAGCTTCGTCCCATGGTTCAGCTCGAGGGCGGACGCTTTGCAACGAGCGACCTCAATGATCTTTACCGCCGCGTTATCAACAGAAACAACCGTCTGCGCAAGCTCCTTGAGCTCGGCGCACCCGAGATAATAGTCCGCAACGAGAAGCGTATGCTTCAGGAAGCTGTCGATGCTCTTATCGACAACGGCCGCCGCGGCAGACCCGTAACCGGTCCGAACAACAGAGCGCTCAAGTCGCTCTCCGATATGCTTAAAGGTAAGCAGGGACGTTTCAGACAGAACCTGCTCGGTAAGCGTGTTGACTATTCCGGACGTTCGGTTATCGTCGTCGGTCCCGAGCTGAAGATCTATCAGTGCGGTCTGCCGACCGAGATGGCTCTTGAGCTGTTCAAGCCCTTCGTCATGAAGAGACTTGTCCAGACCGGCAAGGCGAACAACGTCAAGTCCGCAAGAAAGATGGTCGAGCGCCAGAATCCCGTTGTTTGGGATGCTCTCGAAGTGGTTATCAAGGATCACCCCGTGCTCCTCAACCGCGCTCCCACACTTCACAGACTCGGTATCCAGGCTTTCGAGCCCATACTTGTTGAGGGCAGAGCTATCAAGCTTCATCCCCTCGTTTGTACCGCATTCAACGCCGACTTCGATGGCGACCAGATGGCAGTTCACGTTCCGCTTTCTGCGGAGGCTCAGGCTGAGGCGCGCTTCCTTATGCTCGCCGCCAACAACCTCCTCAAGCCCTCCGACGGACGCCCGGTCACCGTTCCCACGCAGGACATGGTCCTCGGCTCCTATTACCTCACCCTTGAAAAGCCCGGTGAGCCCGGCGAGGGCAAGGTGTTCAGAGATGTCGATGAGGCCACCATGGCTTACGACGACGGCACCATTGGACTCCATGCGAGAATCAAGATCCGCATGACCAAGGAGATTGACGGCAAACCCGTCAGAAAGCTCGTCTCCACCACCATGGGACGCGTTATCTTCAACGGACCTATCCCGCAGGATCTCGGCTTTGTTGACAGAAGCGATCCGGAGAACGACTTCAAGCTTGAGGTCGATTTCCTCGTCAATAAAAAGAAGCTCGGCGAAATTATCGACAGATGCATCAAGATTCACGGCACTTCGATAGCAGCCGATATGCTTGATAAGATCAAGGCTCAGGGCTACAAGTACTCGACCCGAAGCGGTATCACCGTCGCTGTCTGCGACGCCACCATACCGCCGCGCAAGGGCGAACTCATTGCCGACGCCGAGAAGGACGTCGCCGAGATCATGGACAACTATGAGAACGGTCTTCTCTCCGATGAGGAGCGCACGAACATGGTCATTGAGACCTGGGAAGACTGCACAAAGAGAGTTGCCGCAGAACTCAAGGCGAACTTCGATCCCTACAACCCGATCAACATGATGCTTGACTCCGGTGCGCGAGGCAACGACAGCCAGCTGCGTCAGCTTGCAGGTATGCGCGGACTTATCGCGAATACGGCAGGTAAGACGATTGAAATCCCCATCAGAGCCAACTACCGTGAAGGTCTTAATATACTCGAATACTTCATTTCGTCGCGTGGTGCGCGTAAAGGTCTTGCCGATACCGCACTTCGTACCGCGGACTCGGGTTACCTTACCAGACGTCTTGTCGATGTCTCGCAGGATGTTATCATCCGCGAGGAGGACTGCGGCTGCACAGAGGGCTCGGATGTCTACGATATCTTCGACGGAAAGCGCCGCATAGTCAGCCTCACCGAGCGTCTTACCGGCCGCTATCTGCTCAACGACTTTGTCGACGAGGATACCGGCGAGCTTATCATGAGCAAGGATAAGATGATGAGCGAGGACGACGCAAAGCGCGTCGCCGACAAGGTATACGAGTATCACGACAGAAAGGTCGCCGCGGGCGAAGAGCCCGAGGGCAGCCTTGCAAAGATAAAGATTCGTTCGCTGCTTACCTGCCAGTCCGAGCACGGCGTCTGCATCAAGTGCTACGGCGCGAACCTTGCAACCGGCGAGCCTGTTACGGTCGGTGAAGCAGTCGGTATCATCGCGGCTCAGTCGATAGGTGAGCCCGGTACACAGCTGACGATGAGAACGTTCCACACCGGCGGTGCGAAAGACCAGTCCGATATCACGGAAGGTCTTCCCAGAGTCGAGGAGCTGTTCGAAGCGAGAAAGCCCAAGAGCCTCGCTCTTATCAGTGAGATCTCCGGTACGGTTTCCGAGCGCGAGATCAAGAAGGTCAGAAACATCATCGTCACCGATCCCGAGACCCTCGAGGAGAAGGCGTATCCCATCCACTACGGTATGCGCGTCAAGGTTGAGCCCGGCGATCACATCAACAAGGGCGACACCATCACCGAAGGTGCTCTCAACCCGCATGATATTCTCGCAGTCCTCGGCGTCGAGGCTGTTCACGATTACCTCATCCGCGAGGTTCAGAGAACCTACCGTATGCAGGGTGTTGACGTCAACGATAAGCACATCGAGGTCATCGTCCGTCAGATGATGAAGAAAGTCAAGGTCACCGATCCCGGCGACACGACTTTCCTGCCCGGCGCTGTTGTTGACAAGCTCGAGTTCAAGGCGGAGAACGCACGCGTCGCCGCCAAGGCTCAGGAGACAGGCGAGGAGCTCGCAGAGGCTCAGTGCATGCCCGTGCTCATGGGTATCACAAAGGCTTCTCTTGCAACCGAGTCCTTCCTCTCGGCAGCATCCTTCCAGGAGACGACAAGAGTCCTCACTGACGCCGCCATCAAGGGCAAGAGCGATCCGCTGCTCGGTCTCAAGGAGAATGTCATCATCGGCAAGCTCCTGCCGTCGGGTACCGGCATGAAGTGCTACAGCGATGTTCAGGTGCTTCCCACTACGGGCATCTTCAGCGACCTTGCCGAGAAGCTCGAAGAGGCGGAGAACCAGGAAGAAGCAGAATAATAAACAACCATCGAGCCGGAGTCTGCCGCTTTTGCGGGGGACTCCGGCAGCGGTGACTATAGAGAGATGCGTTTATTGGACAAAAATCATATATAATGCCCCGATAAACGCCGAATATTTTGTCATTTGACGAACCGAAAAGGTTGACAAACAGAACCTTCAGCGGTATAATTTTAAATTGTGATGTCTTGTGTTTTGGGATAATTATGCCCGAAGCGCGGATTTCATATATAAATCTTAGAAAGGAGATGTACTGCTTGCCAACGTTTAATCAGCTTGTGAGAAACGGAAGAGAAACTCTTGAGAAGAAACCCAAAGCCCCCGCGCTTTTGAAGGGTCTCAACTCCAAGAAAAATGTCATGACCGACACTGCTTCTCCGCAGAAGCGCGGTGTTTGCACAGCGGTTAAGACCACCACCCCCAAGAAGCCCAACTCGGCTCTTAGAAAGATCGCCAGAGTTCGTCTTTCCAACGGCATCGAGGTTTCGGCTTATATCCCGGGCGTCGGTCATAACCTTCAGGAGCACTCGGTTGTTCTCATCCGCGGCGGCCGTGTTAAGGACCTTCCCGGTGTGCGTTACCACATCATCCGCGGAACGCTCGATACACAGGGCGTCAACGGCAGAATGCAGGCCCGTTCCAAGTACGGTGCTAAGCGTCCGAAGGCTGCCAAAAAGTAATTCCGCATGACGCGGAAAGCTTAAGAGACAGAATCTTCTTGCAGGTGATTACTCCAATGCGAGAGTGCATTGAAATACATGCCTCCCATTGACACCACGAGAGTTTTGTCACTCGAGTACCTATGATATCATTACTATGAAGGAGGGAAGCGAAGTGCCAAGAAGAGGCAAGATAGCAAAACGTGACGTTTTGCCCGATCCGCTTTACAACTCAAAGCTCGTAACACGCCTTATCAACAACGTCATGATCGACGGTAAGAAGGGCGTCGCTCAGAAAATCGTTTACGAGGCTTTCGACATTATCCGTGAGAAGACCGGCAAGGAACCGCTTGAGGTTTTTGAGGCTGCTATGGAGAATGTCATGCCCGTTCTCGAAGTCAAAGCTCGTCGAGTCGGCGGTGCAACCTATCAGGTTCCCATGGAGGTTCGTCCGGAGAGAAGACAGACCCTCGGTCTGCGCTGGATAACCCTTTATTCCCGTCAGCGTTCCGAGAGAACGATGAAGGAGAGACTTGCTAACGAGATCATGGATGCCGTCAATTCGACCGGTTCGGCATTCAAGAAGCGTGAGGATACTCACAAGATGGCAGAGGCCAACAAGGCATTTGCACATTTCAGGTGGTAATTTCACCTATATATTTTGCTATTCGCACAAAGGCGAGATACGGAGGTTTTTATGCCGAGAGAGGTTTCACTGGAAAAGACCAGGAATATCGGAATCATGGCGCATATTGACGCAGGCAAAACCACCACAACGGAGCGTATCCTGTTCTATACAGGAAAGACCCACAAACTCGGCGAAGTGCATGATGGTGCTGCGACAATGGACTGGATGGAGCAGGAGCAGGAGAGAGGTATAACAATCACCTCCGCTGCGACTACCTGCTTCTGGAAGAACCACCGAATCAACATCATCGACACTCCCGGCCACGTGGACTTCACCGTTGAGGTTGAGCGTTCTCTGCGTGTTCTGGACGGTTCTGTTACCGTTCTTTGCGCAAAGGGCGGCGTTGAGCCCCAGTCCGAAACCGTCTGGAGACAGGCGGACAAGTACCATGTTCCGAGAATGGTCTATGTTAACAAGATGGACATTATGGGAGCTAACTTCTATAATGTTATAGACATGATGAAGGAGCGCCTGAAGTGTAACGCAGTTCCGATTCAGCTCCCCATAGGCGCGGAAGCTGACTTCAAGGGAATCATCGACCTTGTTCAGATGCAGGCTGATGTCTACTATGATGACAAGGGTCTCGACGTCAGAGTTGAGGATATTCCCGAGAACATGAAGGAACTTGCACAGAAGTATCATGATGAGCTCGTTGAGCACGTCGCCGAACAGGACGACGAGCTGCTCGAGAAGTATCTCGGCGGCGAGGAGCTCACCATTGATGAGATAAAGACCTGCATCCGCAAGTCTACTATCGCCAATAAGATGGTTCCCGTATGCTGCGGTACTTCTTACCGCAACAAGGGTGTTCAGCAGCTGCTTGACGCTATTGTTGATTACATGCCTGCTCCGACGGATGTCCCGTCGATAAAGGGCACGAACCCCGAGACCGGTGAAGAGGAGTTCCGTCATTCTTCGGATTCCGAGCCGTTCGCAGCTCTTGCTTTCAAGATCGCGACCGATCCCTTCGTCGGTAAGCTCTGCTTCTTCAGAGTTTATTCGGGCACAGTCACCACCGGCAGCACTGTTTACAATGCTACCAAGGACTGCAACGAGCGTCTGGGAAGAATCCTGCAGATGCACTCCAACCACAGAAAGGATATCGACTGCGTTTACGCCGGAGATATCGCTGCGACTATCGGTCTTAAGAACACCACTACCGGCGACACGCTCTGCGACGCCAAGGCTCCTATAATCCTTGAGTCCATGGAGTTCCCCGATCCCGTTATCAGGGTCGCTATCGAGCCCAAGACCAAGGCAGGCCAGGAGAAGATGGCTATCGCGCTTGCAAAGCTCGCCGAAGAGGATCCGACCTTCAAGTGCTACACTGATGAAGAGACGGGTCAGACCATCATCGCCGGCATGGGCGAGCTTCACCTTGAGATAATCGTTGACAGACTTCTTCGTGAGTTCAAGGTCGAGGCCAATGTCGGTAAACCCCAGGTCGCATACCGCGAGACCATCACCAAACCCGCAGAGAGCGATACCAAGTATTCGCGTCAGTCGGGCGGCCGCGGACAGTACGGTCACGTCAAGATCCGCATCGAGCCCAACCCCGAGAAGGGTTACGAGTTCGTCAACGAGGTCGTCGGCGGCGCTATCCCGAAGGAATATATCGGACCTGCAGAGGCCGGTATCAAGGGTGCAATGCAGTCGGGCGTTCTTGCAGGCTTCAATGTTGTTGACGTCAAGGTCACTCTTTACGATGGATCTTATCATGAGGTCGACTCCTCCGAAATGGCGTTCAAGATCGCCGGTTCTATGGCGTTCAAGGATGCGATGAAGAAGGCAGCTCCCGTGCTCATGGAGCCCATCATGAAGGTCGCCATTATCGTCCCCGAGGACTATATGGGCGATGTTATCGGCGATGTCAACTCCCGCCGCGGACAGATCGAAGGCACCGAGATGCGTACGGGCGCAGTGCAGATCAATGCATTCATCCCGCTGTCGAACATGTTCGGCTACGCTACCACCCTTCGTTCCAAGACGCAGGGACGCGGTCAGTATGTCATGGTGCCCAGCCATTATGCCGAGGTTCCGAAGTCCATTGCTGAGACTGTCATCAAGGACAAGTAATTTTTAAAAAGCACTTGAATTTTCAGGTGTAAATTGATAGAATAGTTTTATGCTGATGCATGAGACAATTATTTAACCAATTAAAGGGAGGAAATTCCAAATGGCAAAAGCTAAATTCGAAAGAACTAAGCCCCATGTAAACATTGGTACCATTGGTCACGTTGACCATGGTAAGACTACTCTTACCGCTGCTATCACCAAGACTCTCGCTATGAAGGGCGAGGCTGAGTTTGTTGATTACGCTAACATCGATAAGGCTCCCGAGGAGAGAGAGCGCGGTATTACAATCAACACCGCTCACGTTGAGTATGAGACTGCTACCCGTCACTATGCTCACGTTGACTGCCCCGGCCATGCTGACTATATCAAGAACATGATCACCGGTGCTGCTCAGATGGACGGCGCTATCCTTGTTATAGCTGCTACCGACGGCCCCATGGCTCAGACCAAGGAGCACCTTCTTCTTGCCCGCCAGGTTGGCGTGCCCTATATCATCGTCTTCATGAACAAGGTTGACCAGGTCGACGATCCTGAGCTCCTTGAGCTTGTCGAGATGGAGATCCGCGATACTCTTAACGAGTATGGCTTCCCCGGCGATGACACCCCGATCATCAAGGGTTCTGCTCTTAAGGCTCTTGAGTACAACGGCAATGATCCTGACGCCCCCGAGCTTGCTTGCATCTGGGAGCTCATGAACGCTGTTGACACTTATATCCCCACTCCCGACCGTAAGGCTGACCTGCCTTTCCTTATGCCTGTTGAGGATGTCTTCACCATCACCGGCCGTGGTACTGTTGCCACCGGTAGAGTTGAGCGTGGACAGCTGAGAACCGGCGACGAGCTTGAGATCGTTGGTCTTAAGGAAGAGAAGGGCAAGACCGTCTGCACCGGAATCGAGATGTTCCGCAAGACCCTCGATTACGCTGAGGCCGGCGACAACATCGGCGCTCTTCTTCGCGGTGTTCAGAGAACCGATATCGAGCGCGGCCAGGTTCTTGCTAAGCCCGGCACCATTCATCCCCACACCAAGTTTGTCGGTCAGGTTTACGTCCTTACTAAGGACGAGGGCGGCCGTCACACCCCGTTCTTCAACAACTATCGTCCTCAGTTCTATTTCAGAACTACTGACGTTACCGGTATCATCTCCCTTCCCGAGGGCGTAGAGATGTGCATGCCCGGCGATAACATCGATATGACTGTTGAGCTTATCGCTCCCATCGCTATCGAAGAGGGTCTCCGCTTCGCTATCCGTGAAGGCGGCCGTACCGTCGGCTCGGGCGTTGTTATCAAGATTATCGAGTAATTGACGCTTCTTGATCCCGTAGGTTTTCCTGCGGGATCTTTTTTTATGCCGATTTATCTATTTTTAATAATCAATATCCAAAAAGTACGGGCGTTTTTATTGATTTATCTCGGCGGGTATGATAAAATTAATTGAAAATTTTATCACAGGAGTGAAGTAAATGGGAAAGTTAAACAATATCGACAAGGCCGCAGCGGGTAAAGGCTCCGGCATCAACACACTCTGGCAGTTTGTCAAGTTCATCGTCGTCAGCCTCGGCGCCTGCATCGTTCAGGTTGCATCTCTCGCGATTCTTTACAACATCCCCGCAATCAAGGCTCTGAGCACGCAGGCATTCCACTGGTTCGTCTTTGACTATCCGGTCATCGAGGGTCAGCGCTGCGGACTTGCGCTCTTCATTGCATTCAACGTTTCGAACCTTCTGGCGCAGATAGTTGCATTCTTCATCAACAAGGAAAAGACTTTCAACTCGGGCTCCAACACCGCTATTACTCTGCCCATATACATAATCTTCACCCTTGCTCTCGTCTGCTTCTCTGCGTGGTTCAACCCCGTAGTTTTCGAGTTCTGCACCTCGAAGTTCCATCTGAACAGCGGTCTTTCGCTCACTATAGCTACCGCTGTCTGCTCAGCTCTCCAGTTCTTCCTCTATTTCCCCGTGGATAAGATCCTTTTCCACAAGAAAAAGGAAGACAAGAAAGCAAAATAATCAAAAAATAAAAAGGGTCGGCGCAGATGTGCCGATCCTTTCGCTTTGTTAAAACGCACCCTCCGCGCTTTTGCGGAGGGTGCTGTATTTTATTTTCAGCTTCTCAGCCACTCAAGAGCCTCTTCAAGAGGGGAGTCGGTGGTGACATCCGGCTCGATTGGAGTCTCTTTGAATATCTCACCGGTGCGCGCCTTGTCGAACGCGACGGTCAGATACATCTGCGCGCCGTCATACATGTTATAGAGCATATTGACGCTCGTGTAGCCAGCGGTCGGTGCGCCGAAAGTCCTTGTGTTTTCGAGTCCTCTGAAGCAGAGCGTCAGAGCTTCGCCCGAGCTCGCAGTCATGTCGTCGGTAAGTATCGCAACGGGTACATTCAGCTTCTCTTCGGGATAGAGGCTCCTGCCGCCCGTGCCCGCATTGCTGACAACGCCGTTTTTGAGCGTGACCGGGATATCGTAGCTGCGGTAGTGATAATAAACCAATTCGCCGTCTGGCAGCAGCGACGAGACAGCCGTCGCCATCGGACCCATGTCACCGCCGGTGTTGCCGCGCAGGTCGAGCACAACGCCCTTTATTTTATCGCGGTTCTCGTGAATGAAGTCCTCCGCGACTTTTGCGTATTTCTGTCCCGCTTCGGCTGTGCCGAGGAAATCTTCGGCTGTGACGAGGAAATCGGGGAGTTTTATTATTGCAATATCGCCGTCGAGCGAAACGGTGGGCAGAACCTTGTCATAGCTCTCGGTTGTGTCCTGCGATTCCGATTTTGTCATGAACATTGAGTGCTTGCCGCCGCAAACCGAAAGAGCCTTTTTAATCGCGGGGTATGTGTCCTCATAGCTCTCGGCGTTTTCTATCATCTTGAGACATTCTTCGTAAGTGCTTTTCCACTCGTCGCTTTCCGAATATATCCCGTTTTTGCCTATGGTTGCAAGAGCGTCCTTGCCGTAGCGCTCTGCCGACGGCGGGACGAGATAAAATCCGAATGTCGGTCCGTATTTCATAACAACTGCCAACGCCGCAGCGATAATGATTATGAGCGGTATGCATATTCCGAGCGCGATGCGCAGCTTCTTATTTTTGCTTTTGGTTTTCATAAAAACTCCTCCTGTCGATAATGATTATATCAAATGAGTGGGTCGTTCTCAATAACAAAGCCTTACATTGTGCGCCTGAGTTCTTACATTTATGTAAGATTCGGCGGCGAAAAAAGTTGAAAAAACTATAAATTGGGTCTTTACAACCGATAAACAATATGATATAGTATTCACAGCAAAAAATCTTTAAGAGCGGTACAGAGATGCCGACAAGATGGTCATATTCAGTGCGGATAGGGTATATCTGCGTGTTTTTGTGCGATTTTGTCGGTGCGGCAGGATCGTATTTTTTTATGCTTCGGGGTGAGTAAATGGAGTTCAAGGCCTATATCATGGACAGCGCGGCGGTCAACCGTGCGCTCGCGCGGATATCGCACGAGATAATCGAGCGAAACGGCGATTCGGATGAGATATGCCTTGTCGGCATAATGAGAAGAGGCGCGCCGCTTGCGGATATCCTCGCCTCAAAGATCGAGAGCCTCGGCGTGAAGACGCAGAAAGGCTATCTCGACATCACGCTCTACAGGGACGACCTGAGCGAGAGCGCAAGCCAGCCGACAGTGAACTCCGGCAAGCTTGATTTTTCCGTTGAGGGCAAGACGGTCGTCATGGTCGACGATGTGCTCTACACCGGCAGAACGGCGCGCGCCGCGATGGATGCGATAATCTCCCTCGGCCGCCCGGCGAAGATACAGTTTGCAACGCTTGTTGACAGGGGACACAGGGAGCTCCCGATAGTCGCCGACTATGTCGGCAAGAACGTGCCGACCTCGCGCGGCGAAGTGGTCGTTGTGAAGATCCCGCCGTTCGACGATGAGACAAGCGTCTCAATATACAGCAAATAAGACTTTGACGCAGAAGCGGTTCACCGGGACTGTGTTGAGTATAGACAGGCAAAATTTGAGGAGGTCAATAGTATGAAATTGATTTACGGTATCAAAGACAAGCCGAAGTTCGGCAAGCTTATCGTCTTTGCGTTCCAGCAGCTGCTCGCGATTATGGCAGCGACCATCGCAGTTCCCATGATAACTTCGGGTGTTTATAACTGCGGCGAAGTGCAGATGAGCACTGTCGCGGCGCTCTTCGGCGCAGGCGCAGGCACCCTTGTATATGTTCTCTTCACGAAGGCAAAGAGCCCTGTTTTCCTCGGTTCTTCTTTCGCTTTCCTCGGCTCAATGGCAGCCGCTTTCGCAGGCGCGACCACCGTTGCGCTCGGCTATCTCGGACTGATTCTCGGCGCTGTGTTCGCGGGTCTCGTCTATGTTGTTATAGCAATAGCTGTCAAGATTTCCGGTGTCGGCTGGATCAATAAGCTCATGCCCGCCGCCGTTATCGGACCCACCGTCGCTATAATCGGACTTTCGCTCGCAGGCAACGCTATCGGCGATCTCCAGAAAGGCTCCTATGCAGTCAACGGCGAGCCGACCGCAAGCGTCTATGTCGCTATCATCTGCGGTCTTGTCACTCTCTTCGTGACAATGTTCTGCTCCGTCTTCGGCAAGAAGATGGTCAAGCTCATCCCGTTCATCATCGGCATCCTCTCCGGCTACGCTGTTGCGGCTATCTTCACCGTCATCGGCATCAAGACCGGAAACGACGCTCTTAGAGTTATCGACTTCAGCGGCTTCACTGCACTCGTTGCCGACGGTGTGGGAGTCAAAACCTTTGTTTCGATACCCGACTTCACCTTCCTCAAGGCTTTCGGCGCCTTCGGCGAGCTCAGCGGTTCTTACATAGCGGCTGTTGCAGTGGCTTATGTCCCCGTTGCATTCGTTGTCTTCGCAGAGCACATCGCTGACCACAAGAACATCTCTTCCATAGTTGAAACTGACCTCCTTGTTGAGCCCGGTCTCCACAGAACCCTGCTCGGCGACGGTATTGGCTCGATGGTCGGCGCTGTCTTCGGCGGCGCACCGAACACCACTTACGGCGAGTCCATAGCCTGCGTGGCTATCTCCGGCAACGCTTCCGTTGCGACTATCGTCTGCACGGCAGTCCTCGCGATAATCATCGCGTTCCTTTCACCCTTCGCAACTTTCCTCGCTTCGATTCCCTCCTGCGTCATGGGCGGCGTGTGCATCTCGCTCTACGGCTTCATCGCAGTCAGCGGTCTGAAGATGATCCAGAAAGTTGACCTCGAAGATAACAGAAACCTCTTCGTTGTCTCCGTTATTCTTATCGCCGGTATCGGCGGCCTGACCGTCTCCTTCGGCAAGGTCACGATAACCTCCATCGCCTGCGCACTCATCCTCGGCATCCTGACGAATGTTGTGCTCGGCAACAGAGAGAAGAGCAAAAAGGCTGAATAAGCCGATATAAAACAGAATCGGGCGGTACAGATTAGCTCTGTGCCGCCCGTTTTTTTGCTCTTCGCCGCAGGAAAATGTTCATATTGCGAAGCTTTGAACTAAACAAATATACATCGTGCATCATTATAGAGCACGCGAAACGGAAAATCAACCGTGATGAAGCCTCTGCGTTCGTCAAATTGTACAGCTTTCGAGGTCAATTTTTGTGACAACGGACAGGGGTTTTTATGGTATAATTAATAATCAAAAAGGGGTTCGATATTTTTAGCGGAGGAATATATGCTTTATAAAAAGAATTATCTCAGCACCCTGTCCGATGAGCTGTTTCGCTCCCCGACGAGCGAATACCGAGCCGCGCCGTTCTGGGCGTGGAACTGCAGGCTCGAAGAGGACGAGCTTTTGCGGCAGATAGAAATTTTTCATGAGATGGGATTCGGTGGATTTCATATGCATGTCAGAACTGGCATGGATACGGAATATCTGAGCGACGAGTTCATGCATCTCATCCGCTCCTGCACCGACAAGGCGAAGAGCGAAAAAATGCTTGCTTGGCTCTATGACGAGGATAGATGGCCCTCCGGCGCCGCCGGCGGAATAGTCACGAAAGATAAGCGCTTTCGCGCTCGCCACCTGCTCTTTACCGTAAGACCATATGACGGCTCTGCGGGCTTCACGGACGACTCCACATCGCGCGGAGTGCGCTCCGAGGACGGCGAACTGCTTGCCTGCTATGACATAGTGCTCGATTCCGACGGATATTTGAAGAGCTACAGGCGCATCGGCGAGAACGACTCTGTCGAGGGCACAAAGTGGTATGCCTATCTCGAAATAAGCGGCGCGAACCCGTGGTATAACGGTCAGGCTTATCTCAACACGCTCGACAAAAAGGCGGTCGAACGCTTCGTTGAGGTCACTCACGAGCGGTACAAAGAGGTCGTCGGCGACGAGTTCGATGAAACTGTCCCCGCGATTTTCACCGACGAGCCGCAGTTCACGCGCAAGACGCTCATGGACAACTCGACCGACACGGACGACCTCATCATGCCGTGGACGGACGATTTTGCAAAGACATATTCAGATACATATTCTCAGGATATAATGGAGTTCCTGCCGGAGATATTCTGGGATCTGCCGGACGGAAAGGTTTCCGCCGCCCGTTACCGCTATCATGATCATATTGCGGAGCGGTTCTCTTCGGCGTTCGCCGATACGGTCGGCGGCTGGTGCCGCGAAAACGGCATCGCGCTGACCGGTCACATGATGGACGAGCCGACGCTCGAAAGCCAGACGGGTGCGCTCGGCGAAGCGATGCGCTCATACCGCTCGTTCGGGCTGCCCGGCATTGATATGCTCTGCTCGTGGAAGGAATACACGACCGCGAAGCAGGCTCAGTCCGCCGCGCATCAGTTCGGCTATGAAGGTGTGCTCTCCGAGCTTTACGGCGTTACAGACTGGGATTTTGACTTCAGAGGACACAAACTCAATGGCGACTGGCAGGCGGCTCTCGGCGTCACGGTGCGCGTGCCACATCTGTCGTGGGTCTCCATGGCAGGCGAGGCGAAGCGAGACTATCCCGCCTCGATAAACTATCAGTCCCCGTGGTACAAAAAATATTCCTGCGTTGAAAATCACTTCGCGCGAGTCAACACGGCGATGACCCGCGGTGTGCCGATTGTAAAGGTCGGCGTTATCCACCCGGTAGAGAGCTTCTGGCTCCACTGGGGACCCAACGACAAATCGGGACTCATCCGCGAAGAGCTTGACAAAAATTTCCAGGATCTGACAAAGTGGCTGCTGTTCGGCAGCATAGATTTCGATTTTATCAGCGAGTCGCTGCTGCCCGGACTCTGCCCGCATGCGGACGCGCCGCTGAGAGTCGGAGAGATGAAGTACGATGTGATAGTCGTGCCCGGATGCGAGACGCTCCGCTCGTCAACGCTCGACAGGCTCGAAAAGTTCCGCGAGGACGGCGGCAGGGTAATATTCCTCGGCGAAGCCCCGACTCTCGAGGACGCACAGCCGTCCGACAGGGGAGAGAGGCTCTTCAAAAATAGCGAGCACATACCCTATCAGCGTGCGTCGCTTTTGACTGCGCTCGACGCGTCAAGAACCGTATGCATCCGCGATGACGACGGCTATCTCTCGGATGGGCTGATATATCAGCTGCGCGAGGATACCGACAGCCTGTGGCTCTTTATCGCGCACGCCGTCGAACCGTATGACTGCAACATAACGAACTTCGATGATATAAAAATAACCGTAAAGGGCGAATATTCGCCCGTGATATACGACACCTTGAGCGGCGAGATAAAGCCCGCGCAGTTCGATTATCTCAACGGCGACACCGTGATAAGCGCGAGGCTCTTTGACTTTGACAGCCTGCTGCTCAGACTCTATGACGGCTGCTCTGAGGGTCAGTATACTGAGCCGGAGGAGCGCGAGGACAAGAAAATTGCAGTCCCCTGTGAGACGGAATATGAGCTCGACGAGCCAAATGTTATGCTTCTTGACATGGCACGTTTTGCGCTTGACGGCGATGAGCTGAGCGGCGAAGAAGAGGAACTTCTCAGAGCTGATAATATCTGCCGCGAAAAGCTCGGATTCCCGCTTCGAAGCGGCGCGGTGATGCAGCCGTGGGTCATTCACGAGCCCGTGCCCGAGCATAAAATCAAGCTCAGATTCACTATAGACAGTGCGCTTGCGCTCGATGGCGTGTCTCTTGCACTTGAAGACGCGGAGAAAGCGCAGATAACGCTCAACGGTCAGGCGGTCGACAACACCGTGACCGGCTGGTATGTTGACAAATCGATAAAGACCGTCAATCTGCCGAAGATAGAGCAGGGTGAGAATATACTCGATATCGTCCTCCCGTTCGGCAAGCGCACGAATGTCGAATGGTGCTATCTGCTCGGCGACTTCGGAGTCGAGGTGCGCGGCAGGCTCAAGAAGCTCATAAAGCGCCCCGAAAAGCTCGCGTTTGGCAGTATAGTAAATCAGGGTTTGCCGTTCTACGGCGGCTGTGTGACCTACCACTTCGGCGTTGACTGCCCCGGCGGGGATATAAAAATTACCGTCCCGCACTACGACGGTGCGCTGACCGATATATTTGTTGACGGCGTTCACGCGGGTGAGATAATCTTCCCGCCGTATGAGCTGGAGCTCAAAAATATCGGCGCGGGCAGGCATGAGATAGCGGTGAAGCTCTACACGAACCGCAGAAATGCGTTCGGCACGGTGCATCTCTATGAGCGCAAATGCCACTGGATAGGTCCGGATGCATGGCGCACAAGGGAAAGCAAGTGGAGCTACGAATATGTTCTTCGTGATATAGGCGTGGAGTCCGCGCCTGTAATATACAGCTTGAAAAAATAAAAATAAAGGAGCAACAAACGATGAAAAAAGCACTTAAATCGATTCTCGCAGTCGTTCTGGCACTGACGATGATTATGTCGTGCGCTTTCGCCGCCACTGCAAGCGCAGCGAGCGCGAATGCCGCACCGACTGACGTCTCGGTCTCGGAAATTCCGCAGATTATCGCGGGACTTGTGAAAATCGGCATTGAAGTCGCCAAGAAAGCCTATGAGTACTACGACAAGTATGTCCCGGATTCTGTAAAGGACTTCAATTCTACCGTTGCCAAGGACGCTGCTGGCGCGGTCAAGAATCTGGCAAAAATCGAACCGCTCAAGGTTTTGATAGGCGGCAAGGAGTATGATGTCAGCACCCCGTGGGGACTCATCATGGCGCTTGCAAAGATGGAGACGGATAAAGAGAAGACAAGTATTCTCATGACCTATCTCGACTGCATCTTCACAAAGATAATCAGCTTCATTGCGGACATGGTCCCGCTGCCGAGGGGACTTACCAAGCTTGAGGACTATAAGCCCGAGAGCGAGAACTTCTACAAGGGCAGCGAGGAATTTGTCAGCGAGGCTTCTGAGGACGCGAAGTGGCAGCTCGGCTACAGCCAAGCGAGCCTCGTACCCGATGATGTTCTCAACGGACATTATTATCTTGCGGGCTACCTGCTTCAGAACTTCCCGTCGAACACTGTTGAGACCGTGCTCGATGACATGAAGGTCCGCACTGTTGTTGTTGACGACGGACGCGGCAAGGTCGTTTTCTCGACTATCGAGTGCATCGGCATTGCGAGCGAGGACATCAAGCAGATACGCGACCGCGTTGCAAAAGAGCTCAAAGACGAAAACATAATCTCTGTCAATGTCTTTGCGACCCATTGCCACAGCTGCATCGACACGCAGGGTCTCTGGAATCCCTTCTTCGTCAAGCTTGCGAAAAACATCGGCGTCACCTATAGCGGTAAGGGCGAGTATTCCTCCGGCACCGACCCGAAGTATATGGAATTCCTCTTCGACAAGACCACCGACACTATCGTTGAGGCGTGCAAGAACATGAAGTCCGGCGAGATGTATGAGGCTACCCTCGACCACCTCGGCGAGGACTACATCAACGATAAGCGCGGCGTGTTCGACGCTGTCGACAATCTCACAAGACTCCGCTTCGTCCCCGACGACGGCAGCACCGAGACCTATATAGTCAACATGTCCGCTCATCCCTATATCACCGGTCTCAAGACCAGCAAGAGCAGCGGCAAGGAGCTCTCCGCAGACTACACCTACTACATGGAGCAGATAATCAGCAGCGCGGAGAACAATAACACGAACTTTATGTTTATCAACGGCGCTCTGTGCGGCATCTATTCCGCCCGCGGAGTTACCAACGACGGCGTTGACACCGTCCGCAGAAGCGAAGAGGCTACCCGCTACGGCAACGAGCTCGGCAGAATGGTAGTTGCTCTGACCATGACCAAGGATGAGATAAAGCGCGCGGGCGACTGGCTCACGAACGACAAGTTCTATGCCGACGCCGCTGAGGCGATAAAGAACAACACCGAGCTTACCGACGAAGAGAAGCAGAAGAAGCTCGACGAGATAACCGTTTGGTACGAGAACTGGGAGCCCGTCAAAGAGACGAGAGTTGAGCCCATACTCAATATCAGACACAAGGAAGTCTTGGTCGAGATAAGCAATCCCGTTATCGAGGCTGTCGGCAAGGCGAGACTCGTCGGCAACAAGATATATTACGATAAGAACGAGACTCTCTATACCACAACGGAGATAGGCTATCTTGAGATAGGCAAGAACATTAAAATTGCTCTTCTGCCCGGCGAAGTATCGCCCGAGCTTATCGACGGAAAAGGCGCCTGCCTTGCCGAGAACGCTTACAGCGGCAAGGACTTCGGTTATCCGTCGCTCAACAGCATCGTCAGCGACTATGCGGGCAAGAATGTTGAGCTCTATGTGTTCGGCGAGGCTAACGATGCCTGCGGATATGTCGTGCCCGACAATGACTACTGCATGATCTTCTTCGACGGTTCCGACCTGCTCGGCGACCACTATCAGGAGACCATCTCCTTCGGCAGAACGGTTGCTTCGACCCTCGTCAAGGCTTATGCCGAGATGATGAAGGATCTCAAAGCCGGAAAATAAAATGAACAAAAGCCGGGGCTTTCAGCTCCGGCTTAGTTTATGAAGGCTTGCGGATTGCAATTTTGATGTAGATATAAAAAGACCGCCTGAAATTCAGGCGGTCTTTTATACTATACTTTTTTACTTTACTTCTTCTGCGGTGCGGAAGCCTTTCTTGATGAGAAGGTTGTTTATTCTGTCTTTCGGGTCGAGAAGCTTGCTGACCGAGGTGTCGTGGTTCAACGTGTCGATAACATAGGAGATGTACTTCGACAGATCAACTTCGACATACCACTCGCGCTGTTTGAGCTCGGGGGTTCTGTAGATGAGGTTGGTGGTGAACACCTTGTTGATAAGGCCGCTTTCGTATGCCTTGTCGAAAGCCTCAAGTCCGTTGCAGAACAGACCGAAGCAGGTGCAGATGAAGATCCTTCTTGCTTTGAGCTCCTTGAGCTTCGTTGCAACTTCGATCATCGACTCGCCGGAGGAGATCATGTCGTCAACAATGACAACATCCTTGCCCTCAACATTGTCGCCGAGGAACTCGTGGGCGATTATCGGGTTTCTGCCGTCGACAACGACCGAATAGTCGCGTCTCTTGTAGAACATACCGAGGTCAACGCCGAGAACGGTCGAATAATAGATGCAGCGACCCATGCCGCCCTCATCGGGGGAAATTATCATCAGATGATCGTTGTCAATTTTGAGATCGGGAACGTTCTTGACGAGAGCCTTTATCATCTGGTAAGCGGGCTGAATGTTTTCAAAGCCGTGGTTCGGGATAGCGTTCTGAACTCGCGCGTCGTGCGCGTCAAAGGTGATGAGGTTGTCCACTCCGAGAGCGCTCAGCTCCTGAAGAGCCATGGCGCAGTCGAGGGATTCTCTGCTTGAACGCTTGTGCTGTCTTCCTTCGTAGAGCATGGGCATGATAACGGTGATGCGTCTTGCCTTGCCGCCGATCGCGCTGATGGCGCGCTTGAGGTTCGCGTAGTGATCGTCGGGGCTCATCATATTGTCCTTGCCGTACATCTTATAGGTCAGACCGTAGTTGAACATATCGCAGACGATGAAGATATCGTAGCCGCGAACGGACTGCTGGATGTGGCACTTCGATTCGCCCGAACCGAAACGCGGGAATGCCGCCTTGATGAGGTAGGAGTCGCGCTGATAGCCCGAGAACGCGATGGTTGTTTTGTGCTCGCTCTCGCGGATCTCGCGCCATGTTTTGAGATAGGCGTCGATCTTTGCGGCAAGCTCCTCACAGCCGGGCAGTGCGATGAGCGCAAGCGGTCCTACCGGAATAGTTGAAAAATCCGGTGCAGTTAAAGCTTCTGACATAATAATTCCCTCCGCAGATTAAATTGTCTTTTTTACCTTCATCTAACATTATATAATAAAAAGCGCCCGATTGATAGTCAAAAAGAACTTTTTCGAAAAAAATCTGCCGCAGACAATTGGACGTTTTTTGTTAATTATGACAATTTTAAAACTTATGAGTTAGATACATGGACATCGAGCTGGTTGAACGGGATGTTGATTCCGTTTTCGTCGAAGGCTGTTTTGACATCCTCCTGCAGTTTGTAGTAGACGGTCAGATAATCGGAAGATGAGCACCACGCCATGAGCAGAAGGTCGATGCTGCTCGCCGACTGCTGCTTGACGACGACTTCCGGCTCGGGATTTTTATAGATGAGTTCGTTCTTGAGCGCCTGCGCGCGGAGCACCTGCTTTGCGAGGGCTATGTCGTCGGAGTAGGAGACGGAGAAGGTCATGTCGAGTCTGCGGCGCCCTTCGGCGTTGTAGTTAATAATATTGTTGCTCGTGATGTGCGAATTCGGGACTATAACGCGCTTGTTGTCAGCGGTCGTAAACACCGTGTACATCAGCTTTATCTCGTGAACCCGTCCGCTTATGTTCTCAAGTTCGACGAAGTCGCCGCTTTTAAAAGGCTTGTTGACGAGTATCTGTATGCCGCTGGCAAACTGGGCGATGCTGTTTTGCAGACCCATGCCGGCGGTCAGTCCCGCCGCGCCGAGGGCGGCGATGAATGAGTTCAGATTGAAGCCGAGAGTCGAGAGCGCGGAGAGTATGACCGCGAATCTCAGCAGCCAGACTACGATGCTGCGCAGAAACGAGTGGATGGATGCGTCAACGCCCTTTCGCGTCAGACCTTTTATCAGCAGTTTGCCGATAAGCGAGCTGACCCAGAAGCCGAGCGCGATTATTATCACAGCCCCGGCGAGCTTTGGCAGCGCGTCGACGAGCTTAGACATAAATGTTTCAAGATCGAATGCCGAGAGTTTTTCCGTCATAGCTTTTTCCTCCGTTTTGGGTATGTCTCATTATACCAAATGCGCCCCGAGTTTACAACCTTTTGGACAAATGCGCCCGAATGTGCAACTTTGCGACAGCGGGCGAATGTTGGGTATTTAATCGCGCTTTGCAGTGTGATAAAATATTTGGTAAGATGCGGACATATAGATATGGACATTATAGATAAAAAAATATTTATTTGTGCTATCTATTCATTTTTCGGTCATAATTTTGTGGTAAAATAACAGAAAATGCGGCGGAAAAATATTTTTATATATGTTCGCCGATGAAAGGAGCGTGTTTCTATGGCGTCCGAAATGCTTTCAAAGGTGCTCGATGCCGAAAATTCGGACAAAGAGGCGCAGAAAGCGGCGCACGAACAGGCGCAGAAAACCGTCGACGCGGCGGTCGAAGCGGGCGAGGGCGCAGTTGCAAGAAAGAAGGCTGAGGCCGCAAAGAAAGCGGAAGAAATCATCGCGGGTGCGTGCGAACAGGCGCGTGCAAACGAGGAGAAAGCCGAAAAGGCGGCAGGGGAGCGCAAGCGCGAAGTGCTTGCGGCTGCCGAAGCGCACAGAGCCGAGGCAATCAGAGCGGTTATGGAGACGGTGATCTGATGAAACGGCTCAGAAATTACAGAGAAGTCAGGAGGTGTCAGGTTGGCAAAGCTTAAAATGAAGTGCATCGAGCTGCTCGCTCCGCTTGAACAGAGCAAGGAGATAATCGACTGCCTTCAGCGTATGGGTACTGTCGAGCTGACCGACTGCGAAGAGAGCGAATCGCTCTGCAAGCTGTCAACGGGCGTCACCGTTTCGACCTTTGAACGGTACCTCGCGGCGGCGGAGAGCGCGCAGAAAACGCTCGACAAATATGCTCCGCAGAAAAAGGGACTGGTGCAGAGCCTCATGTCGTCGTTCGGCGGCAGAAAGGAGCTCGAGGTTTCGGAGTATCTTAAAAAAGCCGATGAGGCGGATGAAATACTCCGCGAGTGCTATAGGATAAACTCGCTCGAGGCGGATATGCGCGAATATGCGGCGGACAATGTCCGGTGCCGCACCGCGATGGACGCACTCGAACCGTGGCTGAGCCTCGATATCCCGATGAAATGCAAGGGCACGGATTCGTCTGCGGTGTTTATCGGCTCATTCCCGGTGCAGTATGACGCGCAGTCGCTTCTCGAAGCGATAGCGGCGGCAGCGCCGGAGATAAACGAAGTCGACGCGCAGATAATCTCGGCGAACAGCGAGCGCACTTGCGCGGTTGTGATGTGCCACAAGGAGTGCGAGAAAGAGATATTCGAAGCGCTGAGAACGCTCAATTTCGCTTATCCGTCCGACCCGACGAAGCATCCGCCGCGCGTGAGATATGAGCGGCTTCAAAAGCAGATCGAGCAGAACGAAAAAGATTCCGAAACGGCGCGAGCCGAAATAGTGAAGCTTGCGGGCTGCTACGATGATATCAGCTTCGTCATTGATTATTTCACGATAAAGAAAGAAAAATACGCGGCTCTCGAGCGCATAGCCATGACAAACCGCATTTTTGTCCTCACGGGATATATTCCGGAGAAGCGGGTATCGAAAGTGGTTGAGACGCTCGAAAAGAACTACACGGTGGCTATCGAGATAACCGAGCCGGACGCTCAGGCGGATGTGCCGGTGCTGCTCGAAAACAACGCTTTTGTCGCCCCCGTCGAGCCGATAACCGAAATGTATTCCATGCCCAATCGCGACGATGTGGACCCGAACCCCGTTATGGCGTTCTTCTACTATGTGTTCTTCGGCATCATGCTTTCGGACGCGGGCTACGGAGTGATAATGGTTATCGCCATGCTCATAGCCAAGGCAAAGCTCAAGCTTGAGCCCAAGATGAAAAAGACGGTCAATATGTTCCTCTATTGCGGAATCTCGACCGTGTTCTGGGGCACGATGTTCGGCAGCTGGTTCGGAGACGCGCCGCAGGTCATAGCGCGCGAGTTCTTCGGCAAGGAGATAGGCTCGACGGCAGTCTGGTTCGAGCCGGTCAACGACCCGATGAAGCTGCTGCTCTATTCGTTCCTGTTCGGCATAATCCATCTGTTCGCGGGTCTCGCGGTCAGGTTCTATATGCTGTGGAAGGACGGCAAGAAGCTTGACGCATTCTGCGACGTCATTCCCGTCTATTTGCTTGTAGCGGGTATCGCACCCCTCGGCGCAGGCATAATAATCGATGTGCCGCAGACGCTGACGGCAATAGGAAAATATGTTGCCCTTGTCGGCGCGGTGCTGACCGTTCTGACGAGCGGGCGAAGCGCCAAGAACATTATCGGCAAGCTCGGCGGCGGACTTTACGGACTCTATAACACGGCGTCCGGATATCTCGGAGATATCCTCTCCTATTCGCGCCTTCTGGCGCTCGGACTTTCGACCGGCGTTATAGCGACGGTTATTAACCTGCTCGGCACGATGCCCGGCAACAAAGTCGCAAAGCTGATATTGTTTATTATAGTATTCCTGCTCGGACATACGGCGAACATTGCGATAAACCTTATCGGCACATATGTCCACACGAACAGGCTTCAGTATGTTGAATTCTTCTCAAAATTTTATGAGGGCGGAGGACGCTCCTTCACCCCCTTAAAAGCAGATACAAAACATTTCAGATTCAAGGAGGAAATACAATAATGTCTATTTTTTCAAGTCTCGGAACATCAATAGCCGTCCTCGGCGCCGCTCTTGCGGCTATCCTCTCCGGTATGGGCTCCGCAAAGGGAGTCGGCCTTGTCGGTCAGGCCGGAGCGGGCGTTATCACAGAAGACCCCACGAAGTTCGGTAAAGTGCTTATCCTTCAGATCCTTCCCGGTACTCAGGGACTCTACGGCTTCCTTACAGCGTTCCTTGCGCTCAACAGAATGGGCGTTATCGGCAGCGGCTTCGAGCCTCTCTCGATAGAAAAAGGTCTTATGATGTTTGCGGCCTGCATGCCCATAGCGATAGTCGGTTATTTCTCCGCAATAGCTCAGGGCAAGACTGCGGCGGCAGGCGTCAGCATAATAGCCAAGAAGCCCGACCAGAACGGTAAGGCTATAACCATGGCGGCAATGGTTGAGACCTACGCCGTTATCGCCCTGCTCGTCTCGATCCTTTCCATCTTCAGCATCAGCGGACTCAATATCTGATCTGACGAAAAAAACGGCGTGTTTGCGCCGGCGAAAGGGATGAAATGATGAGCGGACTTGACAGAATAATTGAAAAAATAAATGCCGATTCTCTGGCGAGCTGCCGCGAGATTGCGGATCAGGCGCAGAAAAAGGCGCAGGATATCGCGGAGGACGCGAACGCGCACGCCGAAAAGGCTTATTCCGATATCATAGCGGACGCTGAGAAAAAGGCGCAGTCGATATTAAATATGTCCGAAGCGAATATAAGCGGCATTGCCCGCAGAGCCGAGCTCTCGGCGAAAGTCGAGGCGGTCGACGCGGCGATAGAGGCGGCTTATGACGCAATGTGCAATATGGGCGCGGACGATTATTTCGCGGCGCTCGAAAAGCTCGCCGTCAGAAATGCCTGCAAGGGCGAGGGGGAGCTGAGGCTCTCGAAAGCCGATCTTGACCGCGTGCCGTCGGGCTTTGCTGAAAGAATAAATGCCGAACTGAAAGACGGTTCGGTGAAGCTCGCGGCGCAGGGCGCGGATATCGAAAACGGATTTATCCTCGTCTACGGCGATATCGAGATAAACTGCACCTTCAGAGCGCTCATAAACGAGCAGAAGGACACCATCCGCGAAAAAGTCTGCGGCGTGATATTTTAAACGGCGGTGAAAAATATGCATGAAAATGAATATGCCTACGCCGTAGCGCGAATCAGAGCGAACGAAGTGAATCTGCTCACTCCCGCCGAGACTGAACAGCTGATATCGGCTGAGAGCTATGAGGCGGCGCTGAGACTGCTTGGCGACAAGGGCTGGCAGACCGACGGCGTCGGTCACGACTATGCGCCGATGCTCGAAGAGCATGTGAATGCCGCATGGCGGCTGCTCAAAGAGAGCGCGCCGGACGCTTCACTTCTCGATGCGCTCGTGATAAACAACGATTTCTTCAATCTCAAAGCGGCGCTCAAGGCGAAGTTTTCAGACCTCGACCCGTCCGACTATGTTGTAAAACCGAGCGTGTGGGATCCGGCGGAGATAATCGGCTGTGTCGAGCGAAACGAGCTCGACTCCCTGCCCGAGTGCATGAGAGACTGCGCGCAGGCGGCTTATGACGCGATAGTCAAGCTCGAGAGCGGCAGACTTGCGGACACCGCGATAGACACGGCGGCGCTGAAAACAAGAAAGCAGTTCGCCGAAAAGAGCGGGAGCAGTCTTTTAATGAAAGAGGTCGAGCTCTCGTGCGCTGCCGCCGATATAAAAACGGCGCTGCGCTGCGCTTCGGCAGGCAGAACGGCTCAATATATCAAAAACGCGCTGTGCCCGTGCGAAAGCCTCGATTCGGATGAGCTGATCCACGCGGCGTTCGAGGGTGTTGACGCAGTTGCGGATATGCTCGCGAACACTGAACTGGGCTCCCTTGCGGACAGCCTCAAAGAGGGGCTTACGGCTTTTGAAAAGAAGTGCGACGAGCTCTCGGCGCAGCAGATGACCGAAGCCAAATATACGGCGTTCGGCCCCGACCCGCTCGCGGCTTATTATAACGCCGTCGAGACGGAGACGAAAAATGTCAGAGTTATACTCTCGGCGAAGCTCAACGGCTTTTCCGCAGAGACAATAAGAGCGAGAGTGAGGGAAGTCTATGCATAAGATAGCCGTTATGGGCGACAGAGACAGCATCTTCGGCTTTGCGTCCCTCGGAATGCACATCTTCCCCGTCGACGACCCCGCCGAGGCGGCGCCGATGCTCCATAAAATGGCGGAGAGCGGGTATGCGGTGATATTCATCACCGAGGCTCTTGCCTCAGGGCTCGAAAACGAGCTCGAACGCTACCGCACAAGACCTCTGCCCGCAATAGTGCCCATTCCCGGAGTCAAGGGAAACACGGGCATGGGTATGAAGAATGTCAGCAGATCCGTCCAAAAGGCGGTCGGCTCGGACATACTGGACAAATAATGACGCTCAACCGAAAGGCGTGATAACAGATATGACTACAGGAAAGATTTCAAAAATAGCCGGTCCGCTCGTTGTTGCAACGGGCATGCGCGAGGCGAACATGTTCGACGTCGTGCGCGTCAGCGACAGCAAGCTTATCGGCGAGATAATAGAGATGCACGGCGACAGAGCCTCCATTCAGGTCTATGAGGAGACCTCCGGACTCGGCACGGGCGAACCCGTCGAGTCAACGGGCGAGCCGCTGAGCGTCGAGCTCGGCCCCGGACTTATCGAGGGCATTTTCGACGGCATTCAGCGCCCGCTCGAAAAGATACGCGAGCTCGTCGGCAACAGCCTCGTCAGAGGCGTTGAGGTGCCCGCTCTCGACAGGGAGAAGAAGTGGCATTTCGTGCCGAAAGTGAAGGCGGGCGACAAGGTCGTCGGCGGCGATATCCTCGGCACCGTGCAGGAGACCGAGATAGTCGAACACAGAATAATGGTGAAGCCCGGCGTTGTCGGTACTGTCAAATCTATAGCTGAGGGCGATTACACCGTAACCGAGCAGATAGGCTCAATAGAGACCGCGAACGGCGAGGAGCTGCCCGTAACGCTCATGCAGAAATGGCCCGTGCGCCGCGGCAGACCGTTTGAAAAGAAGCTCGCGCCGAATGTCCCGCTCGTCACCGGTCAGCGTGTCGTTGATACGCTGTTCCCGATAGCTAAGGGCGGCGTCGCGGCTATACCTGGCCCGTTCGGAAGCGGAAAGACCGTCACTCAGCATCAGCTTGCAAAGTGGGCTGAGGCGGATATAGTCGTCTACATCGGCTGCGGCGAGCGTGGCAACGAGATGACAGATGTTCTGAATGAGTTCCCCGAGCTTATCGATCCGCATACCGGAAAGTCGCTCATGGAGCGCACCGTGCTTATAGCAAACACTTCAGATATGCCCGTCGCCGCGCGTGAAGCGTCGATATACACGGGCATCACGATAGCGGAATATTTCAGAGACATGGGCTATTCCGTCGCCCTCATGGCGGACTCTACCTCCCGCTGGGCGGAGGCTCTGCGCGAGATGTCCGGCAGACTTGAAGAGATGCCCGGCGAAGAGGGCTACCCCGCTTATCTCGGCAGCAGACTTGCCCAGTTCTATGAGCGTGCGGGACGTGTTATTTCCCTCGGCTCGGACGGACGCGAGGGCGCGCTCTCGGTCATAGGCGCTGTTTCGCCTCCCGGCGGTGATATCTCGGAGCCCGTCTCCCAGGCGACACTCAGAATAGTAAAGGTCTTCTGGGGACTCGACTCGGCGCTCGCATATAAGCGCCACTTCCCGGCGATAAACTGGCTGACGAGCTATTCCCTCTATGCCGACTCGCTCGGAAGCTGGTTCAACGAGAATGTCTCGGATGAGTGGACCACGCTTCGCGCAAGGCTCATGGCTCTGCTTTCCGATGAAGCTTCGCTCGATGAAATAGTTAAGCTCGTCGGTATGGACGCCCTCTCTCCGACTGACAGACTCAAGATGGAGACTGCCCGCTCGATACGCGAGGACTTCCTGCATCAGCTCGCTTTCCACGAGGTGGACACATATTCGTCCCTGCGCAAGCAGTACCTGATGATGAAGCTTGTCCTGCGCTTCTATGACGGCTCGCTCGACGCGCTCAAAAAGGGTGCGGATATTGAAAAACTCGTCTCGATACCCTCGAGAGAGAGCATCGGACGCTTCAAATATGTCCCTGAAAAGGACATTGAGGACACATATAAAACAGTCTGCGCGGCGATAGATTCCGAGATAAAAGCCGTTGTTGACGCAAGGGAGGAATACTGATGCCTAAAGAATACAGAACTATTCAGGAGGTTTCGGGACCTCTTATGCTCGTGCGTGAGGTCGAGGGAGTTAAGTATAACGAGCTCGGCGAGATAGAGCTTGCAAACGGCGAGACCCGCCGCTGCCGCGTGCTCGAAATCGACGGCACGAACGCGCTCGTTCAGCTGTTTGAAAATTCCGCCGGAATCAACCTCGCCAACAGCAAGGTGCGTTTCTCCGGCAGACAGATGGAACTCGGCGTTTCGCCCGATATGCTCGGCCGCGTCTTTGACGGACTCGGCAGACCTATTGACGGCGGCCCCGAGATAATCCCCGAGAAGAGAATGGATGTCAACGGCCTGCCGATGAATCCGGCAGCCAGAAGCTATCCGCAGGAGTTCATCCAGACCGGTATCTCCGCTATAGACGGACTGAATACCCTCGTCAGAGGTCAGAAGCTGCCGATATTCTCGGCATCCGGTCTGCCCCACGCAAACCTCGCGGCGCAGATAGCGCGTCAGGCAAAAGTCCTCGGCGACAACGAGCAGTTCGCCGTTGTCTTTGCAGCAATGGGTATAACCTTCGAGGAGTCGAACTACTTCGTCGAGAGCTTCAGAAGCACCGGCGCGCTCGACAGAACCGTTATGTTCTCAAACCTCGCAAACGACCCGGCCATCGAGCGTATCGCAACGCCGAAGATGGCTCTGACCGCCGCAGAATATCTCGCATTCGACCGCGGAATGCATGTTCTTGTTATCCTGACCGATATCACGAACTACGCGGACGCTCTGCGTGAAGTTTCGGCGGCGCGCAAGGAAGTCCCCGGCCGCCGCGGATATCCAGGATATATGTACACCGACCTCGCGTCTATATATGAGCGCGCAGGCAGGCAGAAGGGCAAGCCCGGCAGCATAACGATGATTCCGATCCTCACCATGCCCGAGGACGACAAGACCCATCCCATTCCCGACCTCACAGGCTATATCACCGAGGGCCAGATAATCCTCAGCCGTGAGCTTTACAGAAAGAGCATCAATCCGCCTATCGACGTTCTGCCGTCCCTGTCCCGACTTAAAGATAAGGGTATCGGCGAGGGCAAGACGAGAGCCGATCACTCGAACACGATGAACCAGCTGTTCTCCGCGTATGCGCGCGGTAAAGACGCCAAGGAGCTCATGGTCGTCCTCGGCGAAGACGCGCTGACGGATATGGATAAGCTCTATGCAAAGTTTGCGGACGAATTCGAGAAGGAATATGTCTCGCAGGGCTTCGACACCGACAGAAGCATCGAAGAGACGCTCAACATCGGCTGGAAGCTGCTCTCGATTCTCCCGCGCAGCGAGCTCAAGCGAGTCAGCGACGAGTTCCTCGACAAGTATTACGGCAAGTTCTGAATCCATATGGGAAGAAGTGATAGACAATGGCGGTAATGAACGTGAACCCCACGCGAATGGAGCTTACAAACCTCAAGCGCAAACTTTCCACGGCGCGCAGGGGACATAAGCTGCTCAAAGACAAGCGCGATGAGCTCATGCGCCGCTTCCTCGATCTCGTAAAAGAGAATAAGGCTCTTCGCATCCGTGTGGAAGAGGGGATAAAGCAGGCGAATGTCAATATGGAGATAGCCAGAAGCGCCATGAACGACAAGAGCCTGAGCGTCGCCATGATGCTCCCCACGCAGGAGATGAGCCTCGAAAGCTCGGAGAAAAACGTGATGAGCGTTATGATTCCGGTTTTCGACGTTCAGTATAAAACTGCTGACAAGAACGATATTTATTCATACGGAACGGCGTTCACCTCGGCGGAGCTTGACAATGCGGTCAGCGCACTTTCGGAGATAATGCCGGATATGCTCAGACTTGCAGAGGTCGAGAAATCGTGCCAGTTGCTCGCGGGCGAGATAGAAAAAACGCGCCGCAGAGTCAACGCCCTTGAGCATGTTATGATCCCTCAGTATGAGGAGACGATAAAGTATATCTCGATGAAGCTCGACGAAAACGAGCGCAGCACAACAACGCGCCTGATGAAGGTCAAGGATATGATGCTCGAGCAGGCGCACCACTACGACGACCCGTTCGGAATGTAAGCGTGAAAAGCACAAATTTGTTGACAAATATCGGATAATACAATATAATAATAACCGCCGGAAAAGCCTCCGACGGTCATTATTAATATGCGGGCGTGGCGAAATCGGCAGACGCAAGGGACTTAAAATCCCTCGGTGGTGACACCGTACCGGTTCAAGTCCGGTCGCCCGCACCATGAAAAAAGCATTTGCGGTTGCAAATGCTTTTTTCAGTGAAATTCGTTCCTTTGGAACGAGTGAAATATCTTCGATGTGAAATATTGCTTTGCAAATGTGAAATACGCCTGCGGCGTGTGGTGAACGAATTTTATTTCACATTGCGACGAAGGAGCAATATTTTACGTTTGCCGCAAGGCAAACATTTCACATCCTGCGTCAGCAGGATATTTCACAAAAGTTATATTTATAAGCGCAGGCAAAGTGTTTTTTAGACATTGTAAAAGTTCGAAGTTTTTTACATAGGACTTGTTTTTTTCAGTGAAATTCGTTCCGTCGGAACGAGTGAAATATCTTCGATGTGAAATATTGCTTTGCAAATGTGAAATACGCCTGCGGCGTGTGAAATCGCTGCGGCGGTGAGGCTTTATTTCATTTCACTTGATGCGAAGCGTCAAATTTCACAATTTGCAGAGCGAATTATTTCACCGTGAGCGAAGCGAACAGCAACATTTCGGAGCGCAAGCGACATCATCGGGCGCACAGCGTCGGCGTCATTGAACAATGTTCGGATTTAGGATATACTGTCTATATAAACAGGTGATACGAATATAAAAGAAAAATAAACTTGCAGAATTATCTGTGACCTTCTCCGTTCAGATTATTAAACTTGTAAAAGGCCTGAAATAAAAGCACGAAACCGTGATTTCCAATCGGTTCGGCCGTTCAGGTGTCTCTATCGGCGCGAACATCCGGAAGTCGGAGCAGACAGTGGAGTGATGCGTCCTAAAAGGCAGCGTCAATGCTTTAAATTAAAATTCTGACATGCTTTATCCCGATGCGGTTATGCACTGCATCGGGATTTTTCGCGCAATAATTTGTATTTTTCCGCCGCCAAACAAAAATCGAGCGGCCGCCGAAGCGACCGCTCTTTTCAGTGTTCCGAAAGATTAGCTTTCTTCTCTCTTCTTTTTCTTGCTGACAACAGTGCCTATCGCAGCACCGCCGCCGATTACCAGAGCTGCAGCCCAGAGGAGTACGTTAGTCGTATCACCTGTGTCGGGTACGTCGGTTGCGCCGGGCTTGTCAGATGTGCCGGGCTTGTCGGGTGTACCGGGCTTGTCGGGTGTGCCGGGCTTGTCGGGTGTACCGGGCTTGTCGGGTGTATCGGGCTTGTCGGGTTTCGGGATGTCAGGCTTGTCGCCCTCGGTGCCGTCGGACTCGAATATGGCTTCGAGTATAACGTTCTCTGCGGGCATTTCGAAGGTGGCAATGCTCTTGTTCTCTAACTCAACGCCGCCCTTGACGACCTTCCACTCCTTGAACTTGTAGCCGGGCTTCGCAATGGCAACGACCGTTACCTTTGTGCCTGCCTCGGAGTAAGGCGGATATGCAACGCCGACGCCGTTTCCGTCAGTCTTGACCAATACGAAATGTATGTCGCGCTTAACGTTCATGTCGTCATCGTTCGGAGCGTCCTTGATTTCCGCAAAGATAGCCTTAACGGTGACATCCTCATCGGGCATAACGAACTTGTTGTCCTTTATCTCGACATTGCCTCTGATGACCTGCCACTCCTTGAAGTAGTAGCCGTCATTGCCCTTGGCGGTGAGAACTATCTCGGTGCCTGCGATAGCATCGGTTGCGGATGCGGAAGCGGTGCCGTTCTTATCAGTCAGAACAACGATCTTGTGCTCTGCGGCGAATATGGCCTTAACTTCAACATCCTCGTCGGGCATGATGAACTTGTTGTCCTTTATCTCGACGTTGCCCTTTATGACCTGCCACTCCTTGAAAGCATAGCCTTCCTTGGGGGTAGCGGTGAGGGTTATCTCTTCGCCGTTAAGAGCCTTTTCCTTGTCGGCGGAAGCGGTGCCGTTGCCGTCGGTGGTAACTTTGATAGCGCTCTCCTTGACGAAGATAACTCTGATAACAACATCTCTGTCGGGCATGATGAACTTGTCGCTCGCTATAGTGACCTTGTCGACGCCTTCTTCAACGACCTCTTCCCAACCGTAGAAGATCCAGCCGCTGTCGGGCTCTGCATGGAGGGTTATCTCCGTGCCCGCAACAGCAGTCTTGGGGACGGAATAGGTCTTGCCCTTGCCAACGGGGATTATCGTGATGCTGTGCTCCTCGGGGATTACCTCGGGGATTGCCTCGAAGATTGCCTTAACTTCAACGTCCTCGTCGGGCATGACAAACTTGTTGTCCGTTATCTCTATGCCGCCCTTTATGACCTGCCACTCCTTGAAGCGGAAGCCCTCGTTGGCTTCTGCGGTAAGGGTGATTTCCGTGCCTGCGAAAGCGGTTTCCGCGGATGCGGTTGCAGTGCCGTTTTCGGTTGTAACGGTGATTGCGTGTGCAACGGGATCAACTTCGGGCTGATCGGGATCTGCGGAGACTGTGAAAACCAGTCCGAACAGCATGAGGCAGCAAAGCAGCATGCTTAAAATTCGTTTTTTCATTTTTTTTGTTCCTCCGATTTGTATTTTAGTTTTTCCCTCCTTTTGTTCTGCGGAAGGACTTTTTTGCTCCGGCAAAAGCCGGTCTGACCTATGAGCTTTTACAGACCATATATCACCGCCCTTTTAAAACGCAAAAAACCGGGGACAGCGCAAAAATAGCCTGTCTCCGGTATAGTTCTGTTTATTTTGTTATGCAAAAAGACCTGTTGTTGCAGCAAAAGGGCAGAACGATTCACTCGGCTCTCGCCGAGGAAAATATCCGTCCTGCCGTAGTCTGTCATTGCAAGATCCTCCGTCCGTTTTTTTGGGTACCGCAACCCGCGGGGTAGAGGGTATCGAATGAAGCAGATTATACTTTTGGTGCTTTCCGAGATATATTATATCACCTGTAACAGAAAAGCGCAAGTATTTTTACGGATTATGTATATTATCCACATAATATTCGCGTGCAAAAAAATCGACATAAAGCAGATACTTTTATCTGCAAAGAGCGACGGCGCAGTTAAAGTTGAGCTTGAAAGATACGCGGACAGCCTCGCAAAGGCGGTCACGAATGCCGCCACGGTCATTGCGCCGGACAGCGTCGTGGCCTTCGGCTATATGTTTGAGAACGATATATTTGACCTTTTCGCGAAGCGGTGCGCGCAGTATTATTCCGGCTTCGGCAGGGGGTACATCAGACATTCCCAGCTCGACGATAAGCACAGTTTTATCGGCCCCGCCGCCGCAGCGGCAAAGAAGTTTTTCTTTGAAAAATAAGGGAGATATAGTGTTTATAAATTAAAAATCCTACCTGCGGGTAGGATTTTTTGCGTATTCTCTATCTCTTGAGTAAAAAAGTTATTGCTTTATAACCACCATCAATGATTTCTTCAACCTCCGGGTGCGCAAAAAACAACCTGTGGTAGATTGAACAAGTCGGCGCGATTTGATATAATCAAGAAAAACAGGAGTTGATCGAATGACACTCGGAAACCGTATATATGATTTCAGAAAGAAAGCGGGGCTGACCCGCGACGATGTTGCGAAGAAGTGCTCCGTTTCGAGCCAGTAGGTGCAGAAGTGGGAGAGCGACCACGCGAAGCCGTCGGTGGACAATCTGATAATACTCTCGCAGATACTCAATGTTTCGCTCGATGAATTGCTGACCGGCTGCACCGAGCGCGTCCGCGACGAAAAGCGCAGAGCGGGCGTCTGACCCGCCTATCCGTCGCTCCATCCGTGGGAGCTGTATTCCGAGGAGCTGATGGTTGAGTTCAGGCAGTCGCGCGAAGAGGGCATAGATATCGATGAATACGAGGAGCTTTTCAAGGCGGTTTCGCATCTTCCGGGCGGTGAATATAAAGAGCGCATAGCGGATGTCATGTTTGATATAGTGTCCCGCACTCCGCTCAAAAAGGACTATGAATTTGACGAGCCGAGCGAGCTCGACGAGATAAAATTGTGCAGGGGAACGGTCCCCGAAAAGCGCGGCGTTGACAAATCCCGCCTGCACGATAAAATAGCCGGCGCTTGGTACGGCAGGATATGCGGCTGCTTCCTCGGCAAGCCCGTCGAGGGCGTGAGAAATCCGGAGCTCGGCATTCTCCTGCGCGAGACAGAGAACTATCCGATGCACAGATACATTAAGCGCAGTGAGCTGTCCGATGAGCTGCTCGGACGCGTCGGAAGCTGGCTCGACAGGAAGCCGAAGAATGCCTACTGCACTGCCGAGCGCACCGGCGAAGGAGATATCGGTCTATGATTACACGCAGGTGCTCTTCGCTGCGGCGCTCGGATTTTTCGTCTTCGGTGATGTGCCGGATGTCCTGAGCATTATAGGCTATGTTCTCATCTGCGGCGCGGGAGTGGGGATGTTTATATATAACAAGCGCAGATGATATGAATTTTGAATCCATTTTTCTGCCGGGTTGGTTGTACTTTGAATAGCGGTGAGGCGAACTGCTTCTCATTGGTCTATTACAGATTTTGATCTTTTCTTTCTTTGCTGACATAAATTTATCTCCAAATTCATTTGATTTTTTTATAACTCAAAATATATGTTGAATATATTCGATTGAGTCATTAAAAAGTGCTGAAATTTAGCTATTTTCTGCATCACTTTTTGAAGTAAAAAATTTTCATGGTAAAAATGAGATTATTTGCTAAATAGACATTGCTATTTTGGTATTATCGTGTTATAATTAGTCGGAAACTGGAATATAGTTATTTCATGGATGAGATAACTATACGAAAACTGACAAGTATTGTGTATAAAACGGGTATTCCAATTCGTTTTTTAATATTTTTAAAAGCTGTTTGACGGCTAATGATGCCACTCGGGTGTCATATAGGAGATTTGTGGGGAAAACAGGAAGAGAGGAGACCGGGGATACTGAAAAGCAGTGGGCTTTTCAGTATGTGGTTGCTATGGAAACGGGAAACGCACAGTATTTATCGAACATAGAGGAAACCTATGATTTCAAAATCTTAAAAGGAATCGACCCTGAGATTGTAAAGGTCTCGGGAGGCAAAGCATATTTGTTTTTTTAACGAGCCTTCGACATAGTATTTGCTATTGTTGTAGGTCTCGTTTTATTTTTGTTTATCCCAATAATTGCGATTGCAATAAAGCTTGATTCAAAAGGTCCGGTGTTATTTAAGCAAGAACGCCTCGGAAAAGACGAAAAGCCGTTTATGATGTACAAATTCCGTTCAATGTATATCGACGCTGAAAAAGACGGACCGCAGTGGGCGATAGCGAGCGACCAAAGAGCTACACGCGTAGGAAGATTCCTGAGAAAGACGCGTATAGATGAGTTGCCGCAGATGTGGAACATACTTGTGGGTGATATGAGTTTGGTCGGACCGCGTCCGGAGAGAGAGTTTTTTTACTCGGAGTTTGAACGCGATATTCCCAATTTTCGGGATCGTCTTGCGGTTAAGCCCGGGCTGACCGGACTTGCACAGGTAAATGGCGGATATGAGCTCGACCCACAGTCAAAGCTTGATTATGATATCGAGTATATGGGGTCGCGTTCGATACTGCTTGATATAAAATGCATATTAAAAACAGTGAAACTCGTGTTTACACATGATGGCGCGAGATAGAAATAGAAATTGGAGGATAGATCGCGAATATGGTGAAAACTAAAACTCCGTCCGGTGTGACGGACAATAACGAGATAACATTATGGAGCGTGGCACGGTTGTTGCTGGGCAAGTTTTATTGGCTGCTCATTTCCGGCTTTGCCTGTGCGCTCATAGTTTGGCTAATTACGACATTTCTTATTGCTCCGACATATGAGTCGAGGGTGAGCTTCTATGTATATAACAATGCCGACAAATCAAATCATGCGAGCACGATAAACAACAGTGACCTTCAGGCGGCAGAGAGTCTTGCAACTACATACTCAAAGATACTTGAAAGCAACTCGGTGCTTGATGCGGTGCTCAAAGATCTTGGAGATAAATCGGACCTTAGCAGAAAAGACCTCAGCGAAATGATAGAGGTCTCGGTAGTTTCGGATACTCAGCTGTTAGAGGTTATTATTAAATCAGACAGTGCGGAATTTGCCTGTGATGTTGGAAAATCATTTGCAAATGTTGCACCGACAGAAATAGTCAGAATAACCAAAGCCGGTGGAGTCGAGGTTGTTGACCGGCCGGAGGTCGCAACGGAAAAATCATCTCCGAGAACCGTTTTTGATACGGCGATAGGTTTCCTTATCGGTGTCATGGGAATTTCGGTTGTACTTATACTTAAGATGCTTTCGGATACAACGATATATCTGCCGGAAGATATAGAAAATATATCCGGCGTAACCGTTTTGGGTCAGATACCCGAAATAGATGTAACCGAGAACGGACATACTTATTGGAAACTTACGAAAGGAGGGGTGATACGCTGTGAAAATAAGAAAGATAAAGATGATAAATCGAAAAAAAACGACGACTGATACTGTTTCAGTCAACAGGAAAAGGCTCATAAACAACGATAGCCCCTTTGCAATAAAAGAGGCATATGTAAAGCTTCGAACCAGCCTGATGTTTTGCATGAAGGCCGACAAAGAAGGTCCGTGCAAGGTCTTTGCGATAACGAGCGCGAATCCCTCGGAAGGAAAGAGTCTTACGGCGGCAAATATTGCGATAAGCTATGCGATGCTCGGCAAAAAGACGCTGCTCATCGACGCAGATATGCGTAAGCCGACTCAGCGCAGACTTTGGAAAGTTGATATATCAACGGGCCTTTGCGATTTTCTTGCCGGTATGGGTCCGCTCGAACTTGTAAAGGTAGAGAACCTGCCTCTGTCGATAGTGTGCACCGGCACGATACCGCCCAATCCCTCGGAGCTTTTGGCGTCGGATATAATGAAGCAATTCATAAAACGGTGCACGAAGAGCTACGACTATGTGATTATCGATACCCCGCCGATAAATACTGTTGCGGATGCGCAGATAATTTCAACTTATGTTGACGGCGTGGTGGTTGTTGCAAAGTCCGGTTCGACGACTTCGGACGAGCTGAGTATGGCGCTCGAAGCAGTCGATCGCGCAGGCGGCAACTTGTGCGGAGTGGTTGTCAACGATATGAATATGAAATCGCTGAAATATTCCTACAAATATCGATACAGCGACAAGTACGGTTACAAATACGGCTATAAATACGGTCACAAGTACGGCTACAAATATTCATACAGTGACGGTACAAACAGCACGAATTGAGTGATATTGCAATGGATTTTACATTTGATTATCATTCCCATACACTTCCCGGGTGCGATCATGGAAGCGACGGAATAAAAACATCGCTAAAACAGATAGAAATGGCTAAAAGCGTGGGAATAAAAACCATATGCGCGACCCCCCATTTTTATCCGCACAAGGAGAGTGTGGAATCATTTCTTGCGAGGCGGCAAAGAACCTACGAAGCCTTGAAAGCAAATCTGCCAGAGGGTGCGCCGGAGATAATTCTAGGCGCGGAAGTGCTGATCTGTGACGGAATGGATCAGCTCGACGGACTTGATCGCCTGTGCCGTCAGGGGACAAACGAGCTGCTGCTCGAGCTGCCGTTCTACAAATGGCCGAATTCCGTATGGGAGACAATCGACTGTCTCAATGACCGCGACGATATACAAATAGTTATCGCCCATGCGGACAGATATCCCCCGGAGAGCATCGAAAAGCTGATAGGCGAAGACATTCCGCTGCAGCTGAATGTCGAATGCTTCAAAAAGCCTCTGCGGAGAAAGCAATATATATCGTGGACAGAAAAGGGATATGTCAGGTATCTCGGCAGCGATATGCATATGCTCGAAACGGGATATAAGGATTGGGTAAAATGCAGAAAGATTTTGGAGAAAAAGGCTAAATGAAAGTGAATGAACAATCCGGAGTAGAACAGAAGCAGCCGCTTGTCTCTGTTATTATGCCTGCGTATAACGCCGAAGAGTACATATCGGAAGCGGTGCAGTCGGTGATGGCGCAGACATATACAAATTGGGAGCTTCTGATTTTGGACGACTGTTCAACGGACGGCACAGCAGACAAAGCAAGGTGCTTTTCGGACCTTGACCCGAGAATAACTCTATACCGCAACCCTAAAAATATCGGTGTTGCTCTGACTCGCAACAAAGGGATGGCTCTTGCAAAAGGCAGTTGGGTAGCGTTGCTTGACAGCGACGATATTTGGCATAAAGACAAGCTTGAAAAACAGCTTGTTGCAGCGGAAAATACGGGCGCAGATATTATATATTGCTCATACTCTTTGATGGATAAAAACGGAGAGCATTTGTCGGATTTTATTGTTCCGGAGAGAACATCATATGATGATATGCTTAGAAAAAGCGTGTTGAGCTGTTCTACGGTGCTCCTGCGCAGTTCTATTCTCTCGGCTCACTGTTTCTTTACGAATTATTATCATGAGGACTATGTTTTTTGGCTTGAATTGTTGAAATCGGGATATACTGCGGTTGCAAGTCCGGGTATTCTTGCTGATTACCGCATTGTAGATGGTTCCCGCTCAAACGATAAATTGAAATCCGCAAAAAATAGGTGGTTGATTTACAGAGAAATAGAAAAATTATCCTTAGGAAAGGCTGTAAGGGTTTTTGCGGCGTATGCTTTTAACGGATTTATAAAACATAAGAGGCTGTGATTCGTCTGATGATCGGAGAATAAGTATGTGTGAAAATATAAAAATAATGTTTATATGCGGTGCTTTTTCAAAAGTAAACGAGAAAGAGGTTATCGAACAGTCTAAAAAAAGCGTAGAATTTTCTGCAAATCAATTTCAACTTAAATTCATCGAAGCTTTTCGCCATGCGGCACCTACTGAAGTTATTTCCGCACCGTTTATAGGACATTATCCGAATCAAAGTCGTACTCTTCATTTTCACGGTTTTACAAAGGCACAGAGCCTTTGTAAATATGTTCATTTCAACAACATATGGGGAATCAGCAATATATCCAGAACTTGCGCATTAAAGAAAGCAGTTCGTGATTTTGCGTTACGAGAAAGCGGAAAAAAGCTCATTGTTGTATACAGCGCTCATTATCCTTTTTTGGCAGCTGCTGTTTATGCAAAAAAATTGAATCAAGAGATACAAGTCTGCTGTATAATACCGGATTTGCCTCAATATATGAATTTGGAGCAAAAACGAGGTGTGCTGTACGACTTTTTTAAAAAGCTTGATGTTAAGTCCATTGAGAAAGAAATGGATAGCGTGGATACTTCTGTTGTACTGACGGATGCTATGGCGCACATTTTGCATTTAAACGACAGACCTTATATTGTTTCAGAGGGCATTGTTGATTCTCTGCCTCAAGAAAATAGTTGCGATAAGCAGAAAGAAACTGTCAATATTGTGTATGCCGGAAAAGTGTATTTTAAATTCGGTATCAAGCTTTTGTTGGATGCATTTTCAAAATTTAAAAATACGAACTATCGCCTTGTTATATGCGGAACCGGAGATGCCGCAGAATATGTAAAAAAATGCGCAAAAGAGGATCATAGAATCACATTCACAGGACAGTTATCTCCCGATGAAGTTCAGAGGTATATTAATTCTGCGACGGTGTTAGTTAATCCGCGTCCGAATAATGAAGAATATACGAAATATTCTTTTCCATCAAAGGACATAGAGTATCTTTTGAGCGGAAAACCGACGGTTGCCTTTATCTTGGATGGCATGCCTGACTGTTATCGGGATTTTATATATGCTGCCGACCGTGATAAAGACCCCGTATCTGCAATTTTTGATGCTTTAAAGAAAGCTGTTATTGCACCGGAGGAAGAAGTTAGAAAACGGCATATGCAGTTTCTTGAGTACACATCGAAAAATCTTCTGGCTTCAGAAATTGTTAGAAAGATTATTGAAGTCAACTTTGACCAAGAGGTTTGATATGCGAAAAATTCGAGTTGTTCAGCAGTATATAAACGCCGCAAATAACGGTGGTTTGAAAACAGAATACGAAGCATTGAATAACCGAAAAAATTTATTGGACGAATATGAGTTTATCCCGGTGGTGTTGAACAACTGCCATTGCGGACTCAGTCTTTCGGATATCAGATTTTATCGTCGAGCAATTGGCAAAGCGGATCCGGATATCGTCCACATCCGTGGAGCGGGAATGGAAAGCTTGAATGCTGTTCTCGGCGCAAAGCTTTCCGGCAGTGGGAAGATCCTTGTGACCGTTCATGGTATGTTCAGCGATCTGGTGTACTACTCGCCGATAAAGCGCTGGGTATGCAGATATGTGGTGGAACCTATGATCTTTGGCTTATCGGATGGCATTTCCTGCGTCTATGAGCGTGCGGCACAGCGAGACGTGTTTCGGCGATATAGAAAGAAAATGCTTCCGTTTGTGTATAACCGCATGCCACAATACCCCGATTGCAGTGCTGAGGAAAAGCGCGCATTACGCAAGGAACTGAACCTTCCGGAAAATGCAAGAATCGGCATCTATGTCGGCAGGGTCACGAAGGAAAAGGGGTTGTCTTACTTAGTCGATGCGTTAAAGCAGATGGATGCGTGTTGGCCGCCGGAGCTTTGCCTGTTGATTGTAGGAAACGGCGATTATCTGCAGGAGATGCAGTCTGAGTGTGCTGCATTGCAGCATGCAAAGCGGGTGATTTTCGCTTGGCAGCAGGAACAGATTCAAAAATACCTGAACGCTTCAGATTTCTTCCTTTCTCCCTCCTTGCATGAAAATCTCTCCATTTCTATTTTGGAGGCTTGTGCGGCAAAGCTGCCGTGTCTTGTAACGGATGTCGGCGGAAACAGCGAAATAATCGAAAACGGAAAGAATGGGTTGATGATCAAGCCGTACTCGGCTAAGGCAATCGTCGATGGCATCAAGAAAATGTGCTGTATATCAACATACATTGCATTAGAAAAAAACATATGCAAAACAGATTATCGAAAATTCAGTGGTGAACAAGTAGACAAGCAGCTTGAGTCTGTCTATTCGTATTTATTGAAATTGTGAGGGTGAGCGATGGTTGATAGAAAGGCAAACATAGATTTATTGCGTGTGATGTCTGCAGCTGCTATTGTCATACTTCACTCTGTGACCGCTCCAATGGGTAATGTATCCTCACCTATTCCGCTCTTAACAGAACGGATATTGACGGTTGTTCATTCTCTGACTTTGTGGGCTGTTCCTGCGTTTTTCATTATCACGGGCTATTGTCTACTTTTAAAACCGGAGTGCAATTGCAAATACTGTTTTTTCATATATGGAAATTTATAATTGTGCTCTTTACGGTTGGATTTTTCTATGCACTACTGGAGGAGATTTACTCTACCGGTATGGTTAACGGTCTTGCTGCTTTTGCTGCATTCAAAAATGTGATTGCAGGGAAACTCTGGGAGCATATGTGGTTTGTATACGCCATTATAGGTATCTATCTTGTGATGCCGGTCGTTCACGGTTTTATCAAGCTAGAGAGAAAGGATTCTTTTATATTAACTGCGATATTATTCGCGTTTAACATTCTATTCCCCGTATTTCAAAAATGGATTCCAATTGGTGTAGAGCTTCCATTCGGCGGATATTTGTTCTATGTATGCTTTGGAGGGCTGATTGCTAAGTACGGGATTCGGAAACGGGAAATAATAGTTATTTTTATTGCTGGCTTGATATCCGTAGTGTATCTAGGTGTTCATTATAACGGAAAAATTGCAGAATCAATTGATTTGCTTGCGGTGTGCATTGTGTCTTTAGCTGTCTTTTTGATATTTGAACACATGAAAATTCAGCCAAGCAAATTATTGCTTACACTTGCTAAATGTTCATGAGGCATATATTTACTCCACCCTTTGATTATAAACGTTGCTCTGAAAGTGCTGAAGATGGATTTTGTTTCCTATATGCCATATGTGAAGATTCCTTTACTGGCAATTTGTACATTTACACTTTCCTTTGTCATTACATATTTGCTTAGGAAAATCCCATTTGTCTCGAAATTGTTTTAACTGTTGCTGCCATAGGCAATGAAAGGAGGCTGCCGTGATTAGTATTGTTGTACCGGCTTATAATGCTGCGGGTGTGATTGAAAGATGTATAGACTCGGTTTTGCGGCAGACCTACCCGGATTTTGAATTGCTGATTATTGATGACGGATCCACAGATGAAACGGCAGAAATCGTGGTGGCAAAAGCCACTCAAGATGCTCGTATTCGTTTGATTCGTCAGGAAAATGCAGGGGTCAGTTCTGCACGGAATACGGGAATATCAGCCGCTTCAGGGCAATTGCTTTGTTTTGTTGATAGTGATGATACGGTATCGGCAAATTATCTGGAGATACTGTATGCGCTGTACAGTCCCGGCGTACTCCCCGTGATCGATGTCGTCCGCAGTGACCGCGACGGCTCTGCGCTAAGTCCCATGCCTGAAGTCTATACGTTGGATGGTGACTGGGTCGATTCATATTTTTGCGGACAGCTCAGATATGGAATTGCTTTTTCTGTCTGTAACAAGCTGTATTCTTTACAGACGATTCGCGAAGAACACATCGGATTTCTGCAGAAGCTGTCTATCGGCGAAGATATGCTGTTTGTTTTTGAGTATCTGCACCATTGTCGGTCGATTCGCTTCAGTAAGGATGCTAGTTACCATTACACCATTGCACCGGGATCGGCCATGTTATCCTCAAGGGATTACACACATCCATACGAAAAGACCTTCGGGGTCATGTCTGAAAAGGGACGTTTTCCCTTGCCAGTCGCAGACAGGACATTATCCCGATGGGCTTTTGACGCGAGTATTATCATTATTGCCAATCCGTTTATCATCGACAGAAACTATGCGGAATTCAAAAAGTGGTGGCGTGAATTTTGTCGGACGGCGCTATACCGTGCCGCCGTTGCTTCGGAAAAGCCATCAGGTTATAAACGAAGAGTTTTGCATTTTGCCTTGCAATCTGAGAACATGATTGCAATATATGTGCTTTTCAGATTGCTGAGATTCGGAAAGAAGAAATAGAAAACGAGGTGATTCCCATTGACTGAGCTGCAAGAAACCGAGTTGGAGCTTTTAAAACAATTCTTATTGGTATGTGAACAGTTTAAATTAACTTATTATCTTGTTTGCGGCAGTGCTCTCGGCGCAGTTAAATATGGTGGCTTTATTCCGTGGGATGATGATATTGATGTTGCACTTCCGAGAAAAGATTATGAGGTCTTCTGCAGAGAGGCTCCAAAGATGCTTCCGGAATGGTGTTTTTTACAAAATTATCATTCAGAGCCTGAATATTATCTTCTTGGGAGTAAGCTGCGCGACAGCAGAACTACATATATAGAGATTATGACAGAACGCCTGAATATTAATCATGGTGTGTTTATAGATATATTTCCGCTGGACGGAAAGTGGAACACCGAGAAGGAACATCAAACATTTCGACGCAAGCGAGCGTCCTTTGAAGCGGCGCGACGCGTCAGATTGAATTATAACCGTCTATCACCGCAGAATATCATTATGGTGCAAACGAATTGGTATTGGTTGCTTTTTCGCCTGTTTGGATATAAGCGTAATACCGCTTCGGAAGTGGAAGCGTTTGATAAATATGTTTCCTCATTTTCACCAGATGCGAGTAGCATCTGGTGTAATCATGCTAACTCGACCTCACCTCTTGAATATGCGCCCAAAGAACAATATGGCGATGGGGTTATGATGAATTTTGAGGGTGTGGAGATTCGCGTTCCGATGCAATATGACGAATATCTGACACAAAAATATGGCGATTGGCGCGGAGAAATACCTGAGAAGGAACAGAAGGGACATCACTATTATGTAAAATGTGATCTGTGTCGACCGTTTACAGATTATATATGCCAACAGTAAAGGAGCAGATAAATTATGATATACCGGGCTACCCGTAAGCTGAAGGCGCTCTTTTATCGCACGATTGTAGAACCGGATATCAAGCGTTCGTTTGCTGAGTGCGGTAAGGAGTCGCATATTGAACTGGGCGGAGATTTTTTTCCATTAACTAACATTCATGTCGGAAATCACGTTTCTATCGGAGTAAATGCACGCTTCTGGACAACAAGGGCTCAAATTTACATTGAGGATTACGTTTTGTTTGGTCCGGATGTTACGATTATTACAGGCGACCATCGCAAAGATGTTATTGGAAAGCATATTATAGAGCTGAAAGACGCAGACAAGACAGAGGAAGATGATCAGGATGTGGTAATCGGGAAAGGCGCGTGGATTGGCGCAGGAACGATTATTTTGAAAGGCGTGCATATCGGAGAAGATGCCATTATCGCGGCCGGCAGCGTTGTGACGAAGGATGTGGCACCTTATACTGTCGTGGGCGGAGTTCCGGCGCATTTCATAAAAGAGCGTTTCTCCGAAGAGCAACTTACAAAGCATGAAAACAGTCAATGTCAATGATTCCGAAACTTATGATTATGCAGAAGGCGGTGATAACGGTGCGGGATAGAATACCATTGATGCTTTTGCTGGCAGCAGGTACGGCATTCACCTCGGTATGGCTTATTGTTCTGCGAAAGCGACTTAAAATGGCATGGTATGCGGCAATACCGCTCGCGATATTTCACACGATCTACGGAGTGTTCACGGTAACGGCGTTTGCCTTTCTCGAGAACGGGTTCAATAAAGAGACTTTTGGCAATATGAGTCTGTTCGGCGGAGTGTTTTTCATGCCGTTGGCATACTGGCTGGGCGCAAAAATCTCGAAGCGCCCGATGCGTGAAGTATTCGACATTTTTACTCCCTGTATGATTTTCACTGTCATGTGCGCGCGAGTAAATTGCGTTATTTCCGGATGTTGCCTCGGACTTCCGATTCCGGGCCTTGACGGAACACGATTCCCGACGAGGGAGGCAGAACTGATTTTTTATGTCGTTCTGCTTGCGATTATCTGCCCGCGCATAGTAAAAGGCAGAACGGGCGGAAAGGTCTACCCCGTTTATATGATGAGCTACGGAATATTCCGTTTTATCATCGAGTTTTTCCGCCAAGCGCAAACGGACACTCTTTTCCATTTGTCGCATATGTGGGCAACCTTATCCTTAATAATCGGCATAAGTATTTATGTCGAATTGAATATAAAGGGCAAGAAGTATAAAAACGAAAGGAAGAAGATAAAGAAATGAAAGGAAGAATTACCGAAAGGTTTGTGGCGCTGCTCCTTGTAGCTCTCACAATAATGGCTTTTCTGCCGTCCGTCACGCTGCCGTCTGCTGCGGCAACATCCGGCGCGGTTGTCGGACTAAGCGATGAAAATATCGGCTTGAGCTTCACAGGTAATGCGGACAATGCGTGGAGCGCAACCGCTACCGGTGTCATCGGCAAGGTTCGGTCTACGCCAGGTTGCAGTAGCAATGACAACTATCGCTCTACTCTGACGATTACCAACAAGAAGGCCACAAAGGCTACGTTGTCCTTTGACTATACCGTCGTGGTAAGCGGCGGTACGATCTTGGTGAACTATACCACGGTCACAGCAAACGGCAGCTCCAGAATAGAACTTGAAGCCGGAGGAACAGTCGAGGTCGAGATTACGTCCGGCAGCACCGACGCCGACACCATGATTACCATGACCAATGTGAAGTTGGTGTCCGATGTGACTGCAACTACGACTTTCCTGCCTGCCGAAAGCGGCAGTTATACAGTTGACGGCAAAAAGGTTACGGAAAAGTTTTCGAAAACCCAAAGCTCAACGCAGGCATATGCGCTTGTTGCAACTCCTGCAAGCGGGTACAAGTTTTACGGTTGGTACAGCGTAACCGAAGATAAATTATTGTCTACAGATTTACAAACCAGCCTTAATATCGATGCAGACAAGACAATTATTGCTAAGTTTGTTCCTTTGACGACACCGACGTTTGATGTTGACGGCAAATCTTTTATCGATCTTGAAAAGGCTGTAGATTATGCAAGAAAGAGCAGTAAAAAATTAGTTACGTTAGTTGAAGACGGCTCAATAAGCGGAAACTATACCATTCCGTCGGGCATTACGCTGCTGATTCCCTTTGATGAGGCCAAGACCTGCTATACCGCGACTCCGACAGCCACTAGATCCACAGCGGCAGCCAAGCCTTTCCGAACGTTGACCATGGCAGAAGGCAGTTCTATTACGCTTGCAAGCGGAGCGGCTATCAGTGTCGGCGGACAGTACTATGCGGCTCCCGGTGGTTCTAAGGGCACAATCGTCGGCCATTACGGCTTCATAAAAATGGAGTCCGGCAGTGCCATCACCGTGCAGTCCGGCGCAAACCTGTACGCATGGGGCTTCATCTCCGGCAGCGGGTCTGTCACCGTGCAGTCCGGCGGCTCCGTTTATGAGTGGTATCAGGTTCTGGACTTCCGCGGCGGCAGTGCCTCCAGTGAAATGGGTAATAAAGTGTTCCCGTTTAACCAATATGCGGTTCAAAACGTGGAGGTGCCGCTGACGATTTATGCCGGTGCAAGCGAGACGGTTTATACTGCGGTATATGCCATAAAAAAAATCAATCCCACATCAATCCCGTTTATTGGCGAAAACGGCATGTTCAAGCTTGTTTCCGGAAGCCTTACCAAGGCCTATGACGGCAGCACGGACAGAGTTATCTATACGGTCAACGGCACGGCCGAGGTCAACAGCTTGAACCTGAAACTGGCGGGCATGAGCGTCAGCTCCAGCAGCTATGTTTTGCCGCTTACAAATAATATGACCATAAACCTGACCTCCGGCAGCAAACTGACTGTCAATCAGACGGCGGCTCTGCTTCCCGGCGTACAGGCGTCAATTGCAAAGGGCGCCGAATTAAAGGTGTCCAGCGGAAAGAGCATCTATATCTATGATGTGGACGAGTGGGGCGGCTACTGCGGCGCCGGTGACGCACAGTATATGTCGGTAGTCGTTGCCCCCGGTCAGACAGGCAAGCGTGCGCCGCTTGCCGATGCAAAGGTGGATGTCAACGGAAAGCTGACCGCAATCGGCGGCGTTTATACCACCGCAAGCGGTGCGGACATCTGCTCCTCCGAGGGAACCGGTCAATATGTTCAGCAGGGTGCACCCGGCACGGAAACAAAAACATATCAGTATACGCAAAAGTCCGGCGTGAAAGCCCACGAGATTCCAATTACCCCCGCAAGGCTTCACAACGCCGACGGCAGCTATGCCGACACGAAAGACGCGCACTCGGATACTACATTCTATTATTCAAACGGTGTGTGGGGAACTGCCAAGCCCTGCGATCATAAAAATACCGAAATCCGCAACGCGAAGGACGCAACCTGCACCGAGCCCGGCTACACCGGCGACACCTACTGCAAGGATTGCGGCAAGAAAATAGGCACCGGCACGGCTATTCCCGCTAAGGGACATAAGGAAGTTGTCGATCTTGCCGTTCCGGCGACCTGCGAAGAGCCCGGAAAGACCGAGGGCAAGCACTGCTCGGTCTGCAACGAAGTTATTGTCAAGCAGGAAGTTATTCCCGCCAAGGGACATACGGAGGTTATTGACCCTGCTGTTCCGGCAACCTGCGAAGAACCCGGAAAGACCGAGGGCAAGCACTGCTCGGTCTGCAATAAAGTTCTTGTTGAGCAGGAAGCAATTCCCGCAAAGGGACACCGGTGGACGGAAGTCGGTGTTATTGTAACAGAACCTACGTGTGAAAATGCAGGCGTAATGAAATACACTTGTATGGATTGCAGTAAAACAAAGACCGAGGCAATAAGTGCGACAGGGCATCAGCATACCGTTGCAATCGAAGAAAAAGCTGCAACCTGCACCGAGCCCGGTCACAAGGCGGGTACAAAGTGCCTGGATTGTAATGCAATACTTTCCGGGATGGAAGAAATTCCCGCCAAGGGGCATACGGAGGTTATCGATCCCGCGGTAGAGCCGACTTGCACAAAGACGGGACTGACCGAGGGCAAACACTGCTCGGTCTGCAACGAAGTTCTTGTCAAGCAGGAAATAGTTCCCGCCAAGGGACATACGGAAGTTATCGATCCCGCGGTAGAGCCGACCTGCACAAAGACGGGACTGA